>OJNY01001149.1_pt1 | contig 17656 bp, 18 predicted proteins | sample 1597931 | NCBI WGS metagenome assembly OJNY01 (sample SAMN01915209, study PRJEB22387) | human gut metagenome | isolation source: stool | host: Homo sapiens | place: USA
TAATTGAAGTTTCGGAGGGCGTTCCCCGCGCCATATTCATGCTCATCATGCCCACGATACGCCGCCGCTATCGTGCCCGTGAGCTTCGCCGCCTCGCCCGCGAGCGCAAGGCCGCATCATCACGCCGCCAAGTGACCGAGCAAAGACCCTCCATCGTCCGCAACATTTCGGCACATCCCAACCCCTCAATGCAACACAACCCCGCAGTGCAGTCCGCCCCTGTGGCGCAGCCAAAGCCTGTGACGGTGGTTAGGCAACCCGAATCGGCATCTCCTGTTCCGGTAACGGTGCTGGGCAGCCAACAGTCCGCACCAGTGAAGCAGCCCGCACCTGCCGCCGTCAATACACCTGCCGCCGGCCAACCGGGCAAAAGCACGCTTGAAAAGCTCATCGCCCACAGCTCGCGCCGCCGCAACCGCCATAAGCACCGCCGCTAATCAGGAGCGTTGGAATTCCGAAGGCGACATGCCGGTGAGGTGCTTGAAGTATTTACCAAACGATGACTGGTTGGTGAAGTTGAGCTCGTAGGCTATCTGCTGGATGTTTTTGCCCGAGAATCGGAGCAGATTCTTGGCTTCAAGTATCACATACTCGTCGATCCATTCGGCTGCGCTGCGACCTGTCGATTCCTTGATTATCAGCGACAGATATTTCGGCGATATGTAAAGCTTGTCGGCGTAGAATCCCACCGAACGTTCCCGCCCGTGGTAGCGGTTGACAAGCGCCATGAAGTCGTGGACATAGCTCACACGGCGCGACCGCGAATGTGAATCGGGCTCCTCCTCGGCATCGTGCTTGCGCTTTGACACGGCCTCCATAATCTGATACACGAGCGCGGCCACAAGGTTGCGGGCGATGCTCTTCACGTATAGGCTGTTTTCGTCCTCCGACGCATTCAGGTGCAGCAGCTCAAGATAGCGTCGCACAAGTTCCGTTTCCTTGTCGGAAAGCTTCATCACCGGCTTGTGGTGCGACATCAGCACACTTGCGTTTATCACGTTCATGTCGAGGTTTATGTCGCGAATGAAATCGCGTGACATAAACAGCACGTAGGCTTCAAGCTGTCCCCAGTCGATTTCGCCCATTCGCACGATGCTGTCGGGGTGTATCGATATGATAGACGCGGGATTCACCTCCAGCATCTCCAGATTGACCTCTATCGACTTAAATCCTTCAAGGGCCAGCACGAATGTCATGCCGTTGAAACGCCACGGACTCTCATAGTTCAATGCCGGATGCGTGCCCGGCTTCAACCGTGAAAACACGTAATCGCGGCCGAAGCTGCTGTAGTCCGATGAAAAATTGGCGATATGCTTAATATGGTCGAGTTCGATTGATTGTTCTTTCATGTCAGTTTTTATCCATTGATTCCACAAAAATAAGATATTTCATAAAATCATCATAATATTTACCTATTATTCGACTTTTATACCAACAAATAGAAACAATCATCCACTACGTTGACCAAATTAGACTCGGCTATGTTGTGACGGTGTAATTTAATTGTGCTATCTTTGCATCACTAAAGTGAGTCTTTCAACCTACATTTTTCAACAACGTGGAAAAGAAAAAATCAATGGACCTGCTTCGCAACCTGTTCAAGTACGGATTGCCTATAGTGCTGAGCGCATGGTTATGTTACTACCTTTACACAAAGGTCGACATCGAAGCCATGAAGGAGGAGATAAGCAAATGCAACTACATCTGGATAGGTATAGCACTCGTAATCAGCATATTTTCCCACATTTTCCGAGCCATGCGCTGGAGCATACAGCTAAATGCGCTCAACATAAGGACTCCCTTGAATCCTCTCGTGTGGAGTATATTCGGCACCTATGCCATAAACCTGATATTTCCGCGTCTTGGCGAACTGTGGCGCTCGATCTACATCGCCAAAAGACAGGACTCGCAATTCACCACCGTGTTTGGCTCAATGGTGTGTGACCGACTTGCCGACACCGTGACCGTGCTGCTGCTCACAGTGAGCACATTCTTCATCGCCAACAGCGCGTTTATCGCTTTCGGCGAGAAATATCCTGAAACCTATCAAGGCATTCTCAACACAATCAGTTCGCCGTGGGTGTGGGGCGTAGTCGTAGTGGGCGCGCTCCTGCTTGTGTGGCTATTTACGAGCCGCACCACCAACAAGTGGGTGCTGAAGGTGCGCAAGGCCGTGGCCGACCTCTGGGAAGGATTTGCAGTCATAGGTCGCATGCCTCACAAGGGCCGCTGGCTTCTCTACACCGTAGCCATCTGGGGCTGCTACTTCATGCAGCTCTATCTTGCATTCTTCGCTTTCCCCTTCACCGAGCATCTCGGCATCGTGGCCGCTCTCGTGACATTCGTGCTTTCAAGCATATCGATGGGCATTCCCAGCAACGGCGGACTCGGTCCCTGGCACATTGCCGTCATTTTCTCGCTCGGCATCTACGGTGTGGGCATGAATCAGGCTGCGGCATTCGCCATGATAGTGTGGGGCGCACAGACATGCCTGCTTGTGTTGCTCGGACTATATGCATTCATCGGCATAGCCCTCGACAAGCGCAGCGTCACCTCAAAGCAACAACAATCAATCAACTAAAGCTCCCTATAACATGGACTTCGACAACAAGCCCGATTACTTCATGGCCGACGACGATGACAATCAGTCGACGCAGCCTTCAACAATCAACTTCGACAACGACACCAACACCAAGGCTGAAGTCAACGAGCCTCAGCAGCCTGCGCGCGAGGAGAAGCCGCATCGCCGTCGCCGCGCGTGGAAACGCATATTCTGGTGGTCGGTAGTCATTGTCGCGCTTGTACTCGCCGCCGCTACATGGATACGCTACTTCAACCCATACGTGACCGATGCCACCGAACGAGGCTATATAGTGTCGATGGAGCGCAGGGGAATCGTGTTCAAGACCTGGGAGGGACAGATGATTGTGCAGAGTGCGCTTACCGACTCGACGCGACTCTATTCGCGTGACTTCATCTTCTCGGTCGACAATCCCGAACTGGCAAAGATGCTCGTAGATGTCAAGGGCACCGGCCGTCAGGTCAATGTCACCTATAAACGCTACTGGGGATCGCTCCCCTGGCGCGGTGCCACATGCTGCATCATCACCGCCGTGGAGCCTGTAGCAACAACCAAGGCCGCTGAGGCCGTAACGCCCGACGACAACATGAACAACGGTGACACCGACGCAGAGAGCCCCGTAAATAAAATTTAGGATTTCATTTATTGCATATCACACTCCTATTAAGTATCTTTGCGCCGTGACGCTTGTTCATTTTATTAATAATAATATATATGCCAGCAATTAAGACTATTGGTATTCTCACCTCGGGAGGCGACGCTCCCGGAATGAACGCCGCAATTCGTGCGGTAACCCGCTCGGCAATATTCAGCGGTTTCAAGGTAAAAGGCATCTACCGCGGCTATCGCGGCCTTATAACCAACGAGATAGTTGAATTCAAGACCCAAAACGTATCGAATATCATTCAGATGGGCGGCACAATCCTGAAAACCGCCCGTTGTAAAGAGTTTGAAACAGCAGAAGGACGACAGCTTGCTTACGACACAATACGCCAGCACGGCATTGACGCTCTTGTTGTGATAGGCGGCGACGGCTCGCTTACAGGAGCGCGCATATTCGCTTCCGAATTCAATTTCCCCATCATAGGCCTTCCCGGTACAATCGACAACGACCTGTTTGGTACCGACAAGACCATAGGCTACGACACAGCCCTCAACACAATCATGGAGTGTGTCGACAAGATACGTGACACCGCAACGAGCCATGAGCGACTCTTCTTTATTGAAGTTATGGGCCGTGACGCAGGCTTCCTTGCCCTTAACGGTGCCATAGCCGCCGGAGCCGAAGCAGCTATAATCCCCGAAATATCGACCGAGGTCGACCAGTTGGCCGAACTTATCCAGAACGGATTCCGCAAGAGCAAAAACTCATCGATCGTGCTCGTGGCCGAAAGCCCCGTAACCGGTGGTGCAATGGCTCTCGCCGAACGCGTGAAGAACGAGTATCCGGGCTATGATGTAAGAGTGTCGATACTCGGACATCTGCAGCGCGGTGGTTCACCCACAGCAAGCGACCGCATCCTTGCATCGCGCCTCGGTTCGGCCGCCATCGACGCTCTCCTTGAGGATCAGCGCAACGTGATGATCGGTATATCCAACGACCAGATTGTCTACGTTCCGTTCTCAAAGGCCATCAAGAACGACAAGCCCATCAATCGCGACCTGCTCAACACACTTCGCCGCTTGTCGATATAATAAGCCAATCGGTTATAAAAATTTTTACGGAATCCGGCCTCTCACTGAACTGAGTTGCCGGATTCTGCATTTTCGGGCATTTTATGCGATGCCGTAATGATAAAATTTAGTAAGTTTGTGACATGATAAAGAATTTGCTTTTCGATCTCGGCGGTGTCATCATGGACATACGCCGACAAAACTGCGAGGCGGCTTTCCGTCGGCTCGGGATGAACGACATAGACCGCTTTCTGGGCGACTACGGCCAGAAGGGCCCTTTTCTGAAACTTGAGGAGGGTAAAATAAGTGAAGAGGAGTTTCGCGAGGAAGTGCGCCGTCACATCCCCGGAAGTGTCGACGATGCCGCAATCGACAACGCATTCAACCAATTCTTGGTGGGAATACCCTTGCGCCGACTGCAAGAGCTGCGCAAACTCCGTGAACGCTTCGGAATATATTTGCTTTCCAACACCAACTCAATCATGTGGAATTCGCGCATCGCCGAGGAGTTCCGCCAGGAGGGACTGCAGCTGCACGACTACTTCGACGGCACCGTCACCTCATTTGAGGAGAAGTGCATAAAGCCGGATGCCGAGATATTTGAGCGTGTCGTGAGCAAATTGGGCATACTGCCCGAGGAAACCCTGTTTTTCGACGACTCGCAGGCCAATGTCGATGCTGCGGCTGCATTGGGATTCAATATAATGCACGTGGCTCCCGGCAAGGAGTTCTACGACCTTATCGCCGAAAAGGGCCTCGCATAACAACATAACACCTTCACAAAACCATAGCAACCATGAAGATAGTAAACTTCGACGACAATCATTCGGTCATCAGCCAATACATGATGGAGCTGCGTAATGTCGACATTCAGCACGACATGCTCCGATTCCGCCGCAATCTTGAAAGAATAGGCGAGATTATGGCCTACGAAATAAGCAAGACGTTCAATTACCGTCAGGTCGAAATAACGACACCGCTCGACAATGCAATCTGCAATGTAATCGCCGACAAGGTGGTGCTCGGCACGATATTCCGCGCAGGAGTGCCTTTTCATCTCGGCTTCCTGAACACACTCGATCAGGCCGAAAACGCGTTTGTATCGGCTTATCGCAAGTATAAGGAGAAAGAGAACTTCGATGTGTTTATCGAATACATAGCATCGCCGCGCCTTGACGGGAAGACGCTCATACTTGCCGATCCCATGCTTGCAACCGGCGCATCGATGGAGCTGAGCTACCGGGCACTGCTCACCAAGGGTGAGCCCGAAAAGATTCACATAGCATCGGTGATCGCCTCACAGGTTGCGATAGATTATATACGCGAACGATTCCCCGACGACAAGACCACGGTGTGGGTGGGCGCAATAGACCCCGAAATAAATTCCCACAGCTACATTGTGCCGGGACTCGGTGATGCCGGCGATCTTGCCTACGGAATAAAGGAGTGAGCGCAGGGGACGGCAATGCTAAGCCGTCGACCTCGCCAGTCAACCGACATGACCTTGAACCGCGCGACGCCCGACGGGGTGTCGACTTCGCCCGTGTCGCTTTCAGGCAACGGAAGCCTCACGCCGTTGGCAAAGTTGACTCCGCTTACTCCGGCGGCCTTGTAAAGGGCCTCCTTGACAGTCCATGCGGTAAGCAGCTGGCAGGGAGCGGTGCATCGCTCCATTTCAGAAAGTGAAAGATATTTTTTAGCGACCTTTTTCAAGGCGTCGCGAAACTCCTCGATGTCGATACCGATGCGCTGCGAACCGGTATTGACAGCCACTGCCGCGACTCCGCGACAGTGGGAAACCGATATTTCCACATTGCATCCCTCGACCACGGGCGAACCGTCGGGGCGATGCGACAAAACGGTATTGTCGCCGAAAACCGATTCAATAATCTCCCTTACGGCTCGCTTTTCGCCTTCGCGCTGACCGCTGCACTTGTCGCCCACGGCAAATTCCAGCAGGTAGACCCTGCATCCGGCAAGTTCAATAGTGTCAATCATCGCGCGACAGCCTCCGTGCTGCCATCAATATGTCGTTGTAGACGGCTTCGACAATAGGAGCCGTTTCTTCGGCCGATCTGTCATTGCCCTTAATCTCCAGGGCACCGCTAAGCACAAATGCAACGCTGTCGGTAGCCACCCACTGCAGCGGCGTCACGACAGCGGCAGGAGCTTTGACAATAAGGGATGTCACGCCCGACTGCGAAGTCGTTGCGGTAACATCGGCACGATGTTCGCCAACGTTCATGGCTACGCGCTCCCGGCGATTGTCGAGCACCCGGGTTGCTGTGCCACGGTTGACAGGCGTATAGGTGAGATGGAGTACGGCGTCGTAACGCGGATAGGTGACATCGAGCCATTGCGAGCCGTCGTCATCGCGCTGTCCGTCGACCGAAGCGTTGAAGTTTATCCATAAGTTCAAAGGGAAAGAGTTGACGCGGGCGTAGACCGTGTCGTAACACTCGATGCGGGGGTAGGCCGTGCGCCGCGGGACGGGGGAGCTGTTGTCGGAGCGGCCACACTCCATTCCAAGCACGGAAACGGCCGTGACAAGCAGCACTGCCACATAGCTTATGACGCGACTGTGGCGTAAATCACTTTTCAGCATAGTCCTCGACAGGCATTACCTTGACTCTTACGCTTGCTATGCGATGACGCTCTATGGTCAACACGAGGAACCGGCAGCGTCCGTAGACAATCGACTCCTTGCTCTTGGGGAAGTCACCCTTTATGGCAAGCAACATTCCGGCAAGAGTGTCGCAATCCTCGGTCACGGCGGCATAATCCTCCTCGTCAAGGTCGGTGATACGGAAAAAGTCGGTGAGCAGTGTCTTGCCCTCAAACACGTAGGTGTCGTCGGGAAGCTTACGGTAGGTAATCTCCTCTTCGTCGTACTCGTCGTTGATGTCGCCCACAATCTCTTCAAGGACATCCTCAAGGGTCACAAGGCCCTGGGTGCCTCCGTACTCGTCGACCACGATAGCCATGTGGATGCGTCGACGGCGGAAGTCCTCAAGGAGGTCGTCGATCATGCGCGATTCGGGCACGAAGTAGGTTTCACGCACAAGTTTCTGCCACTCGAAGTTTTCGGTCTTGCGTCCGATATAGGGAAGCAGGTCGCGGCTGTAGAGCACGCCTTTAATGTTGTCCTCGGTGTCGGCGTAGACGGGAAGTCGGGAGAATCCGCTTGAGAGCACCACATCCATAACCTCGTCAAATGTAGAAGTGATGTCGATGTCGGTCATGTCGACGCGCGGTGTCATGATTTCGGAAGCTGTAGTGTCGCCGAACTTGAGAATGCCTTCAAGCATCTCCTTTTCATCGGGCGCTTTTACATCGGTTATTTCAAGAGCCTGGGTGAGGTCGTCGGTAGATATGTTCTCGGCCTTTTTTGTGACCACGCGGTTTACGATTGTAGAGCTCTTGACGAGCATCGACGAGAGCGGCGAGAACGTTTTGACCATAGCCCCGATACCTCCGGCGGCCATTTTAGCCCATTGAAGGGTGTAGTTGTTGGCATAGAGCTTGGGCAGAATCTCGCCGAAGAGCAAGATCAGGAATGTAAGTACTACGGTCTGGAATACAAAGCTGAGAACTCCGCTATGAAATATGAAAATGCGGTTCATGGCGAAGTTACACAGAATAACAATCGTCACATTGACGAGATTGTTGGCTATAAGAATAGTTGCAAGAAGTCTTTCCGGAGCTGAGAGCAGTTTTCTTATAGATGCTCCTTTGGGTGACTCATCAAGTTCCTCACACTGTGAGGGGGTGAGTGAAAAATACGCAATTTCGCTACCTGAAACAAATCCCGAAACTACAAGGGCTATGGCGGCGCACACGAGTGCGACTATGCAGCCTGCAGATGGGGGAACTACGGTAACAAGTTGTTCAGCAGCCATTATCATCGCTACCAAAGGCGATGTGGCTGGCAAGGGGTCAGTGTCCAAGTCGTTATAAATTAGTTAAACAAAAACGACGCTCCTGCGCCGATGCTATTATAAAGCTCTGCAAATTTACGTAAAATTTTTCAACTCACCACCCTTTGTAACAATAATTTATGCAGGCGTCATCACCAACCCGTCACGCGGGGCGTGCCGCCGATGCGCAGGAGCGACGACTTCACGCCGTCGATATGGGCGTCAGATTCCACTCTATAGCCGTCGGCCGCAAGAGTGTTATCGACCCCGGCGAAGCAGAGGTGAAGCGCGTAAGCGGCTACTGCATGCTCAAGTGCGTGTCGCAATGCCGTAGCCGCCGATATGTTGCGTGGCATAACCACAAATTCGGCATACTCTTCATTGTCGAGAGTGACATCGGCCAGATTGTCGGCAAGACGCAGTGCTATAAGAGCGCAGGCATCGGCTATTACGGGGGCGAGAGCCTTGTCATGGTTGCTCAGCAGCATGGGCGGCAGCTGCTCGTCGATTCGTGAGAAGTAGCTTCGCAAGGCCGAAGCGGCGTGAATTTCCTTAGCGATTTCATCGTAACTCAGTCGTAGTGTAATTGTTGAAGATGTTGTTTTCATGGGTGTGTGTTTGATTGATTTTTAAAATGTTAAATTTTAGGATGTTAATCAGATTGGCGTGTGTGGCGGATGTGGCGCGGACTGCGGCGGAACGGATTTCCTCCGTCGTGCCAAGAGAGCAGGTTGGGCTTAAGTGCGAGCCGGCTGCTGCGGTTGCGTCGCTGAAGCAATCGCAGTGCATAGCCGTCGGAGATAAAGAATCGCGATGCATGCTCGTTCGCGGTTACCTCGGTAACCGCCTTTATCAATGGCATAGATGGATTTTCGCGCCTCAGTCGTGTCACTTTAGAGGCTATCTCAAGCCACATTTCACGCGCAAGCCTCCTGCTTGGCAATTTACCATGGTTGAGGTAGCTTGACATGATTCGGAATGCATAATCGGGTGAAACATAGTAGCTCGGTGCCGGAGATGCGATGGCCGATGCCACTATAGCCCTCATGCATGGCCTTGAATCGCATGAACAGTGTGACAGAACAGATTGACAAGCTTCGATGAAGTCTTTGTCACGGGATGTGATGTTTGGTTTCATATAAGAACTATAATATTGTATTGTTGTTGCAAATATACAATATCGCATGGGTAAAATACAATAACAGTAATGCTAATTATTGTTAATATTGTGATGTTGTTTTCAATTGCGAGTGTTGTTCCGCATCACGATTACAACAGATAAAAAATTGCCGGGAACTAAAAAATTATCATTGAGGCATTTGCAATGGTTAATTAATATCTAAATATGACATGAAATAGTTTGAATTTATAAACCTATTAGTTATATTTGAATCAGAAAAGCATCTTTGTCGTAATAAACCGGTTGTCGGCAGGACTTTGATGCTTTTTACTGAAATATTTCAGCTGCATTTTGCAGCCTTTATAAACTTTTCTCACATAGGCCAATCATTATGAGTGATGTATTCATAAGCTATTCGCGCAAGGATTCCGAAATTGTAGACCGCATAGAGCAGGAGTTGGATAAATACGGCATAACGAGCTTTATCGACCGCTCGGCAATCGATTTAGGCGATGACTTTGCTGAAGTCATTGCAAAAGCTTTGTTTGAATGTCAGATAGTGCTGTTTGTATGGTCGGAAAATTCAAATCAATCGGAGAATACCGCCAATGAGATAGCGCTGGCCATTGACTTTGAAAAGACCATAGTGTCGTTTAAGATTGGCACGTTCAAGTCGGATTATAAACTGGCTTATCGATTGGTGAGGTTCAACCGCATTGACGCTGTGCCATTCAATGAGGATAAAATCGTTGAACTTGGCAAGAAACTGTCGCAACAACTTGGTAAAAAGCTGAAAGAGAAGCCGGAGGCCAAGAATGTCGATAAAGTCCGGGAGAGCGACAATGCAAAACCGTCCATCGATAAGAGTTTGCCAAAAAATGCTGATGAGTCGAAATATGAATCGTCCTATAAATTCGGCAAGAGCGCTCTTTTGGAATTCGATTTACCTTCAGCATTTTCCGATCTTCTGGAACCCGCATTGAACGACTACAAGGATTCGCGGGAATTGGTTGCCGGAATAGTCGATTACCGTTCTCGAATATGGAGCATTCCCGATGCGGAGTTTGACTGCGTTGAAAAGCAGGCCGATAATGGTAATTCATACGCGGCATTCATTATGTCGTGTTATTATAAGAATAAGCACGTTGACAACGAAAAGTCGTATAGATATGCTAAAGAGTCATCGGAAAAGAATGATTCATTCGGCATATACTCCTTGTGCAAATGCTATGCTATAGGCATTGGAGTGGAGAAGGATCTCCCCACTTATCTATCGCTGTTGAAGAGATCGATAAAGGCGGGAAATAATAGGGCAATTCTTTATCTTGCAAAGGAAACATTATTTGGATGGTCGGCAAGGCCGAATCCGTTGAAGGGAATAGAATTACTTAAAAAGGCTGTTGAAGCCAATATCCCTGAGGCATACTCGGTTATGGGGCAAATGTATTGGGAAGGAAATGATATACCTCAAGATATGGATAAGGCTGTTGAATGTTATAACAAAGCAATATCATTGGGATATATGGAAGCATACGCTGATATGTCCAACCTATATATGTATGAGCCAAATACATTTAAAACAAAAGATCCTCAAAAAGGTATCGAGTGGCTGATGAAAGGAGCCGAATATGAAGAGCCGTCATGCTTGTCGGCCATTGCATTATGTTATTATTTTGGTACCGGTGTAGCCCAGAATTATTCAAATGCATTGAAATGGTTCCGCAAAGCAGCCGGTGCGGGTGATGGATTTTCTTGCTATTTCATTGGGGTCATGTATTATAATGGCGAAGGTGTAGATGAGGATGATAAACTTGCATGGGATTGGTTTAAGCGTGGAGCGGCAATGTTTCAATCCAATTGTTTTTATATGCTCGGCGTAATGTGTCGTGACTCAAACTCACCTGAGGGCAAAAATGAAGCTTGTATAAAATATTTTGAAGAAGCCGCCAATTTGGGAGGCGTTGGCAGAAAAGAATCGTTGTTAGGGTTATATGAAATATTCCGTACCAAAGAGCTGGAGGATTACATTATCCTAAAAGATTGCAGTAATTTCCAGGAATACAGTTGGGCTCAAAAAGATGATAAAAGAGCGATGAAATACCTTAAACGTGCTGCCGAGAATGAAGATGCCGTGGCAATGTTAAAGTATGGAGTCATTCTTACGGATATCGAACTGCCGTTTTCCGATGAAATTGCCGGTCGTAAATATCTTGAAAAGGCATTGGATGCCGGTAAAATAGAGGCAGCCATAAGACTCGGGTATCTCTATGCCAACGGTGTCGGAGTTCCCATAAAGCTTGAAAAAGCTAAAGAGTACTATAAACAGGCGATTGACGGAGGTGCAGGACCGGTTGCCGATTTGGAATACGGTAAGTTTATAAAGAGTCAATATGATGACGATAAAGCGGATGAAAAGATTCTTGAAGAGGCCAACGTTTACTTGAAACGTGCCGCCGAAGCAGGATTAAAAGAGGCATACGAGCCTTATTACAGCTCGTTAATGCTTATGAATCTGAGTGGAGATTTAAGTACGTCGCCCAACCAGATAGAGGCATTTAAATATTTGAATAAAGCTGTTGAATCGGTAAACTCAGTACAGAACTTAATCGATATGGGAGTTTTCCATCAAATGGGAATAGGAACAACGATAGACATTCCCGAGGCTATAAAGTGGTATAAAAAGGCTTCGCTCCGCAATGACAAAATATCTCCCTATAATCTCGGGGAAATATACTTTGAAGAAAAAGATAAAGGCATAGACAACCTGCCGGCAGCCGTATATTGGTACGGAATTGCCCAAAAGCGTAAAAACGAGTCAGCTCCCGAAAAATTGGAAATAGCTGATAATGAACGTAAGGAACGAATCAAGGAGATTGAAGATAATATCGATGTTTCACGCCTTGACGAGTATGTAAAGCTGATGATTCCTTTGGAGATTTACGACGAGGAAGAGGTGGACTCTTATTTGCGGGACTTCTATGATGTGTGTCGTCGCCGAACCGACTCTTTGCCTATGCTTAATGGAATTGCGCCCGAATATGTCGAATGTAAATATCTGCCGAAAGAGCTTTATAGCTTGACCGCCGACTGGATTGGCGGGGTTGATGCGGCTAAGGCATTGGGTATACGATGCGACAGGGTGATCAATGATGATGAGGATGTATTCCCTTACTGCAGTATGGGCATGGGACGGAGATTGGCCGAAGAAGCAGCATTATTGTGGCTCAGAATAAAAGCTAAATATCCTGACAAATTTTCAGGTGTGACAATTCTTGACCAAGTGCAATTGTTGGACATTGCGGAGCGTGAGGATGATTTGAATTTGCAAGCAGTGTTATTATCGGTAGTTTCGGTAGCGTTATCTATTGAATCGGCTTTTACTACAAATCTAAAGCTTGTGTCGGAGATATCCAATAACGAGTCACTTCAATCATGGGGCGATGCGTTCTATTCAGGTACCGATGATTTAGTGCGCAGCTATGCAATAGCAAAGCAATTGTACCAACAGGTTGACAGCGCGATAGCAAAAGAACGGATAGAGGCTATAGATAATAATGTCAAGCTTTATTCAGAAGATTAAATAGGATAGAATTGATATGAAACTAAAGTATCTGATTGTGCTTTTGTGTGTGATGACGGCATTTGTCACAATGTCGTGCTCCGACGATGAGGAAGAATTTACATGGCATGAATATAAGTTGCCGGTAAGTGCTTCGGAGCTGAACTGCCCGATCGACGAGCCTGTCTTGGTCAACGACCAGGCGGAGTTGACCCGGATAGTGGGGGAGTCGGCAAATCCAACCAAGGTGGATTTCAACAAGCACACACTGCTGATAGTGAAATCGACAATATACTATGGTATCAAAAAACTAAACTACGGATTGAGTTACAGCGACGGGCGGTACATTCTTAATATACTTGTAAGAAAAGATATCACTACAGCTGTTACCGACATGGCCGTGGCTTATGTGATACCCAAGACCTACGATGAATCAAGCATCGAGCTTGTCATCAATGTTGATTAGTGCAGAGTGATTATTTTTCGTAGTTTATGAATACGAGATAGTCGCCGTCGGCTTCTATTGAGAAGTCGTCGTTGACTGTGTCGTTGAGTGTTCCCTGCCACCAGCTTGTAAAGTCGTGGAGGGGATAGCGTAATCCTTCGGCGCGGAACTTCGTAGCTCCAAAGCTGAATATTGACACTCGCGTGCCTGCGGGACACCGGAATGAGGCGTTCCCGGACACGGGGATGAATACGCCATAGTCGGTATAGATGCGCGCGTCGATGCCCTGCCTCATGTAGTCGATGAGCAGGCTGATGTTGCCGAGTGTGTGATCCTCCCTCATGCCTGTGGCGGCTATGATGGCAATGTGGTTGTAGCCTTTTCCGTGCAGATATAGGGCGGCCTTGGTCTGGTCGTTGGTTTCCTGGTCGGCAAACCGTCTTATAATCGGGGCATAGCGCAGGCTGTTTTCGGGCGACAAAGAGTCGCAGTCGCCTACGATGCGCCATATAGGCATGCCGGTTTCCAGATAGCGGTCGGCCGCTCCGTCGCAACACACGACCCGTTGGCATCCCTCAAGCCATTTAAGAGGTATGGGATGGTTCGGGAACTCGCCGGCTCCTACAATTACGGCTTCGGGCTTGAAGTCATTGACTGACAGCATTGATTCGTTTTTGCAAGTTGTAACCATTTTCTATAACCGAATATTGCGATGAGAGCATATACCGCATACAGTGCGGCTGTGAAATAGAGGCTTTTATACACGTATAGGCCGCTGCTCACTATGTCGATCAATATCCACACGAGCCACTGCTCGGCATACTTCTTGGCAAGCATCCACATAGCGACGATGCTCAGCGCGGTGGTGAAGCTGTCGGCCCAGGGCACATTGCTGTCGGTAAATTCTATCAGAATCATGGCTATAGCCACAAATAGCACCAAAAATATAACCGCCAGCCTCGGGTAGAGATGAACCGGGGTGCGCCTTACGGGAAGTTCCGGCTCCTTGTCCTTATCGGTGGCGGGAGAGCTTTTAAGCCAGCACGCCAGTCCGTAGAACGAAGCTAAAAGATAGTACACGTTTATGCCGAAGTCGGCGTAAAGTCCGGCTCGGTAGTAGACAACAAGATAGACAGCCGGCATGATTATGCCGGCTATCCATAGCCATATACTTGCTTTATATTCCAGATATAGGTAGGCAACGCCTATTGCCGTGCCTACTATCTCAAGATAATCCATAGAAGCTGTGGCAATTAATCAGAACCATGTTTCGATGGATTGAAAACCAATTACAGGGAGCTTACTTGCAGCATCCGTCGCCACAGCCGTGGTCGCCGCAACCATCACCGCATCCGTCACCACAACTGTGGTCGCCGCATCCGCATCCACCACAACCGTGAGCCGGCTGCAGCTCCTCGGGAGTTGCTTCGCGTACTACGCCGATCTTGCCCACAAAGCGGGTGTCCTTGCCTGCAAGAGGATGATTGAAGTCCATCACCACCTCCTTGTCGGTGATTTCAATCACCTTGCCGTCGATGCGATATCCGTCGGCTGTCATCATAGGTACTGTGGCGCCTACCTTTACAAGTTCGGAGTCAAACTTTCCGTCGACCTCAAACAGCTCCTTCTCAAGGTGAGCCACCTGCTCGGGGTCATGAGCTCCGAAGCCTTCGGCTGCCGACACCTTGACATCAAATGCGTCGCCTGTTGTCAAGCCTTCAATGGCCTTTTCAAGCGGAACAATGACGCCGCGAGTAACGCCGAATATTATCTTCTCGGGAGCTTTGGCATCAACCTGATGAACAAGCTTCTCGCCATCGGGCTCCACTACATAAAGGTCATATACCATCTCGACATATTTGCCGGGTTCAATCTTTTCCATAATTTATTCAGTTTTTATTGTGTGATATACTTATTGTGCTATAAGTTAATAACAAAAATCGAGCCAAAAAGGATTAAACGGCGGTCCCGAATGCCGCAAGCAGTGCCGAGCTTATCGACATATAGATGACCATACCGATAATGTCGTTGGTAATCGATATGAAGGGCCCTGTGGCAAGCGCCGGGTCGATCTTGAACCGTTCAAGCGTCAACGGGACGAATGTGCCGAAAATCGATGCAAACACCACCACTGCAAAGAGCGACAGCGACACTGCAACCGTGGTGACCTGCGAGGGGCCGAGCGTAAACACATTGTAGATAAACACCAGCAGCGAGATGATGCATCCGTTGAGCAATCCCACTCCGAGTTCCTTAAAGAGCTGCTTGGTCGAGCTCTTGATGTCGAGCGATCCGTTGGCAAGTCCCTGGACAATGATTGCCGATGACTGTATACCCACGTTTCCTCCGGTACCGCCGATGAGGGGTATGAACAGTGCCATGGCGGGGTTGACGGCAAATCCGCTCTCGAAATGTCCGAGGATAAGTGAGTTTCCGATTCCGCCGAGCATTCCTATCAGCAGCCAGGGGAGTCGGGCGCGTGTCTGATGGAAAAGCGTGTCGTCGCTCTCCACATCGCCCGAAAGACCTGATGCCAACTGGTAGTCACGTTCGCTCTGTTCACGCGCTTCGTCCATGACGTCGTCGACTGTAATCTGCCCCACGAGCCGTCCTATGGAGTCGACCACGGGCATTGCCACAAGGTTGTACTTCTCGAAGTCGAGCGTAAGGTCGTCGATGGGCGTGTCGGTCTTCACCGATACGGGGTCGGTTTCCATAACGTGTTTTATCTTGGACACCGACGGGTGGGTTATCATCTTTTTCAGCGGGAACACACCGCGCAGCTTGTAGTCGTTGTCGACCACATACACGTAGTAGATTTCATCGAGATCTTCGGCCTGCTTGCGCATCTCCTGCACGCATTGCGGCATACTCCAGTTCTCGTTCACGACAATCATCTCGGTGCCCATAAGACCACCGGCCGTGTCCTCGTCATATTTCAAGAGGTCGATGATGTCGCCGGCCTGTTCCACATCGTCGATGTGTGACAGAATCTCGTCACGGTCCTCCTCGTCGAGCTCCTGGATAATGTCGACGGCGTCGTCGGTGTCGAGGTGGTCGATAACCTGTCGGGCAATGTCCTCGGCTGGCATTGCGCTCAACAGCTTGTGACGGTCGTCCTCGTCAAGCTCCATGAGCACATCGGCCTTGGTTTCATCATCAAGGAGCCTGTAAAGGAATTCAGCCTCCTCGAGATCGAGGTCCTGATATAGCTCGGCAATGTCGGCCGGATGCAGATCGGCCAACTCCTTTCGAGCCTCCGCCTCGTCGTGCTCGCTAATGATGTACTTCAGGCGGTCAAGATATTCGGGGTTAAACTCTTTCATCGTTTATTTTTCAACGCCACCGCGAATAGCCGTGACGACATTGGTGAGATTGATAAATTCCTGCACGCTCAGTTGCTCGGGTCGCTGTCCCCACACCGGCAGATCGGGCAGCACGCATCCGGGCGGCAAAAGTCCGCGTATGGAGTTGCGCAGTGTCTTGCGACGCTGACCGAAGGTGGTCTTGACGATAGTGCGGAACAGCTTCTCGTCACAACCGAGCTGCGTGACATCGTTGCGCTTCATCCTGATGACGCCCGACTTCACCTTGGGCGGAGGATTGAACACATTTTCATTAACAGTAAACAGATACTCGATATCGTACCATGCCTGAAGCAGTACGCTCAATATGCCGTAGACCTTGGAGCCGGGAGCGGCGGCGAGTCGCTCGGCGACCTCCTTCTGCAACATCCCCGAGCAGCAGGGTATGAGATCCTTGTAGTCGAGGACCTTGAAAAATATCTGCGATGATATGTTGTAGGGGTAGTTGCCTATGACGCAGAATTGCCGGTTGCCCATCACCTTGGCAAGGTCCATCTTCAGGAAATCGTCGCCAAGTATGCGACCGTGAAGCGATGGAAAATTCTGATTCAGGTAGTCGACGCTCTCTTCGTCGATTTCAACCACGGTCACATCGTGTCCGTAGTCCAGAAGATACTTGGTGAGGACACCCATTCCGGGGCCCACTTCAAGCACGGGCATTCCCTTGTAGTCGTCAAGTGTCGCGGCTATGCGAGCGGCAATCGTTTCATCGGTCAGGAAGTGCTGACCCAAGGCCTTCTTTGGTTTTACTTTATTCATTGGCGCCACGATATTACTACGTTATATTAACATACAAACTTAGCCAGAATTTTTGACATTTTTATGCTGCTATGACTAAAAAAATGCTCACCGGTGCATTTTGGTTCTCGCTAAAGAGGCAATATGACCGGATAATGCCGGCTTTAGAGCCGGTTCGACAATAAATGTTAACGGAAGGGTCGCATAGTGCGGAGCGATTTTTGGTCTGCGAGGAAGGAGTGTACCGGATGTACACG
>OJNY01001172.1_pt1 | contig 17412 bp, 16 predicted proteins | sample 1597931 | NCBI WGS metagenome assembly OJNY01 (sample SAMN01915209, study PRJEB22387) | human gut metagenome | isolation source: stool | host: Homo sapiens | place: USA
TGATGACATTAATGCTTTGCTTGATGCAGCTCTATCAAATTTAGCTAACCGAGCTCAAGCAAAACGTGGTGACGCTAAACTCGTAATTTATTCTGAAACTAAAAGCAATAACTGACTATGGAACTCAAGCATAAGTTAGAACAGATATTCAACAATGATTATCCCGGAACTGACCGATTCATAGCGGATGTTATTGAACCAATCTTCGGCAATGAAATCGAATATATAAACGATGACCTTGCCGAAAGAGAAGTGTATGCAGAAAAAGCAAAAAAAGCCGGCATCAAGCATATCAAATATATTGGCGACCTCACGGAAAAGAATTATAATGCCGATAACATTGCTCTTCTTGATGTGACTCTTGATGACTCAAAGAACATAGAGCGTTCTCGCGTAAACATTCAGCAACTTATCCGTTCTATAATGGATTACCGTCAGCATCTTATGATTGTATTCCATTACGAGGATGTCAAAGACAAGCAATGGAGATTTTCTTACGCATATAAAGGCGATTCATTAAAAGACTCCACATCAGCCAAACGCTACACTTACGTTTTTGGCAAAGGCTATCGTGGACGCACCGCTGCAGAACGCTTTCAAACTCTTGCCGACAGCACACGAAATAACGAGGATTTTGAAAAGGCATTCTCCGTTGCTGCTCTTAGTGACGAGTTCTTTGATCTATACCGAGCTTATTATGCTGTGTTCGTAGAATATATTACCGGTGAAAAGTACACTGATGAAAAGAAACTGAATACCATAATAAGTCGGTGGAACTGGCTTGAGAAAGATGAAAGTGGACAGTTCACGACTACTTTTGACGGCAATGCCAAAGATGTGCGAGATTACATCAAGAAGATGTTCGGTCGTATTGTATTCCTTTACTTCCTTCAGCGCAAGGGCTGGCTCTATGATGCCAAAGGCAATGCTGACGCCCGCTATATGCGTCATCTTTTCGATGAGGCAGGAGACTTAAAGAATACATTCCTTGACGATGTCCTTGAACTCTTGTTTTTCTATGTTTTGAACACCAAACCGGAGCAGCGATTACAAGAAGCCTCTCTCGCACATAAAGATATCACCATATTGCCCGGATGGGAGGAGATTCCATTCCTCAATGGTGGTTTGTTCAGTCAGGATGATATTGATCCTAAACGGTGTGTCTTTCCGGCTATATATTTCGATAAGCTATTCGAATTTCTTGATAGTTATAATTTTACTATTGATGAAAACGACCAGGAAGACGCCGAGGTTGGCATTGACCCGGAAATGTTGGGACGCATTTTTGAGAACCTCCTTGAGGACAATAAAGACAAGGGAGCGTTCTACACCCCCAAAGAGATTGTCGACTACATGTGTCGTGAATCTATTATTGCTTATCTACAAGATGATAATTTTTCCGAGAAAGGAAATGAACTTATACGTCAATTCATCAAGACACCGGATGTTGATTTACTTGACTATAAGCAGCGGGATTACATTGAAGATAAATTATTAAAAGTTAAGATCTGCGATCCAGCTATTGGGTCAGGTGCGTTTCCCATGGGGTTGGTTAATATATTGTCGAAGATTTTTATCGTCCTTCGAACCTATAGAACCATTGACCAAGCTAAGATGAAACGCTACATTATGGAGCAGAACATCTATGGTGTTGATATTGAAAAAGGTGCGGTGGATATCGCTCGCTTACGATTTTGGCTAGCAATGATTGTCGAAGAAAAAGACCCTATTCCTCTGCCTAATTTACACTTCAAGATTATGCAGGGTAACTCGCTTCTTGAAAGCTATAACGGCATTAACCTCTCAGACCTCACAAAATTAAGTACTGAACTAACGTATGGAGAAAGTCGTGGCTTTTGGGATACTGATGATTCAGAACGTGAGTCATTGATTATTTCCTTGAAGACTTATTATAAGACTTCAGACCATTCAGAACGTGACCGTCTATTTAGCAACATAACTAACAATGTGCGTCGTCAATTATATGACAAAGGTATAATACTACCTACAGGAATAGATCCATCTGCAAATACTGACTTTTTCCTCTGGCATACTTGGTTTACAGATGTGTTTAAAAACGGTGGATTTGATATCGTCATAGGTAATCCTCCATTTGGTGCGAAGTTAACATCTGAAGAAAAATCTTTATATAAGAATCTTTACTCAGATGTACATATGAGGACTCCAGATACATTTTGCTACTTTATTTCTCAAGCTATTCGTTTGGCTAAAGAGAATGGAGCAGTAGTTTCCTTTATTGTACCTAATAATATGTTTTTTCAGAATGAAAATGAAAAAACAAGAATTCTACTTACTGAAAAAAATAGATTACTGCGAGCAATAAATCTTGGAGATAATACATTCGAGAATGCAGATGTTCCAACCTGTATCTTTATCTGTCAAACAGGAAAAGTCAAAGATTATCGAATCAAATATTCAGACTATCGTACGTATAATGTCAAAAATATTCCTTGGGAAGAAAAAATTGACGACTTACCTGTACGGTTATTAGCAACTGTACCTGGTCACGTGCTGGGTGTGTCAGAAGCGGATATCAACATAATAAATACTATTAAATCTAGGGGTATTTCACTTGATAATTTAGCAGAGGAAATGGCTTGTGGTATTTCTTCTGGTGGTGATAAAATTTTCAGAGTTGATAGTTCAACTATCTCTAAATATAAATTAGAAAAGGATCTTTTGCATAAGGTATTGTCTGGAAGTGATATATCTGAATATGTAATAAACTATAGCGGAGATGAGATTATTTACTCAACTCGCGAGTCAATCATTGAATGCTATCCTTCAACGCGAGACTATTTATACTTATTTTATGATAAGCTGAGTAATCGCAGCGAAACGAAAAAAGGGATATTACCTTGGTATTCTTTAAATAGGAATAGGTATCCTATGTTGTTTGAAGAAGAAAAAATTATTATGCGACAAACATCGGATTCAATCCGATGTGTATATGACGATATGGGCTTTTATACCCTTGACAGTATTTTAATATTCAAAAAAAATACAACTGAGTATTCCTATAAGTATATTGCGAGTGTATTAAATTCCTTACTCACGGACTTTTTATATAAGAAACTTAGTCAAGAAGAAGGGCGAGCATTTGCTCAGGTAAAACCGGCAAACGTGCGTAAACTTTATATTCCAAAAGCATCTGGTAAAGAACAAAAGCTATTGGAAACACTGTATGACTACCAGCACTATTGTTATAGTCACATCACAGAAGATAATTCAATGATAGAATTATTTGTAGATTTGTTTAATGATATCATCGATGGATGTGTATATGAATTATTCTTTAGAGAACACATGAAAGAACGAGCGATTGATATTATCTCATATTTGTATGAAATAATAAAACCTATTGACGGACAAGATGAATATGACACTTTCAACACAATTGCTAGTGTTCATTCTCAGATTTTTACAACAAATAATCCTGTGCGAACTCGACTGAAATTATTTGTTTCGCGTAGCCCTGAGTATCTCAAACCGATTATACAACATTGATTATGGCATCTATCTCTAAAATAACCATTGATGGATTCAAGGCTTTCCCAAATAGATTTGAGGATATTAACCTTGAAGGTAAAAATCTACTTCTGTATGGTGAAAACGGAAGTGGAAAATCCTCTATATATTATGCCCTTCACTGCCTTCTCCAAAGTCAGGTAGTAGATAAAAGTGCTATTTATTTCGATCCGAATGCGAGCGAAAGTTTAGTAAACAAAGATACGCATAAAAATGATGCTTTTATCGAGGTTCAGTTGACAGATAGCGATGTTAAGTATCGTGTTTCGAAAGCAGGATATGAAGAAATCCCAGATCGAGGGATATCCCCTCTTAAAGATTTAAATGGAGAGTGTGTATTTGTTAATCATAAGTTCTTATTCCACTTCTTTAGCTTCAGAAATTCTCAATTTATAAATCTTTTCCCTGTATTCATAAAAGATATCCTACCTTTTACGTTAACTAGCAATAAAGCGGAATTTATTAGTCAAATATATCGAGATATTACAGAAGGTATACGTAAAAAAGGTAGAAGTAATCAAGTAGATGAAGAATATCTTAAACGTATAGGTCTCTTCAATAAAGAGACAAAAAAGATAATTGACTTAATTAATCTTCCCGAAAGGAATCCCAATACAGCAACTGAAATATATAACAAATTTTTTAGAGATACTGATGATCCCGAACTGAAGATTACTCTTGAATATGAAGATCATAATCATAATATTCCTAAACCAAATGTTTCCTATTGGCTAAGATTAGGTCGCCGATATCAAAAGATTCTTAAAGCCGGAGCATGGATTGAACACCCAATCAGTTCTCGTATAGAAGTTCTTGACCCAGTTATCTGTTTGAAAGTTGAAGAACGTTTAGAGGATGGTAATTATCAGACCATCGATAAACCTCAATCATATTTTAATGAAGCCAAATTAACAGCGATAGCTCTTTCTATCCGATTTTCACTATTGGACACTATTACACCGATCAACGGTAGATTTATGGCATTAGATGATATGCTTATCAGTCTTGATATGAGTAATCGCACAAAAGTTGTAAAATATCTGCTAAATATTGTAGATAAATATCGGATTTATCTATTTACTCATGACAAAGCTTTCTATAACTATGTTCGTACTGCTATCTCAGAGCATAGTTCAAACGCTGATTGGATCTTTAAGACAGTAAGCTACAATAGCAAGAAGAAACAGCCCATTATTTTAGATGAATTCAGTGATTATCGAAGCAAAGCTGAATACTTCTATTCTTTAGGCGATTATGAAACATCAGCAATCTATGTAAGAAAACAATTGGAACAAAGCGTTGGCGGATTGATACCTTATGAGTTAAAAATAAATGCTGACGGAGGTTTTGTTAGCTTGGAAACATTGTGGAAGAAATTGATACGATTTTATTCAGATAATGGGAAACCGCTGGATGTAAAAATGCAGCAGACATTTTCTGAATCTAAATTACTCATTTTAAATGTTGCCGCACATTTCCAGAGACTTTCTAATCCCATATATAAAGCTGAATTAGATATGGCCTTTAAACTATTAAATTATATCAACACCTTAAATCGTATTGATAATAAACTCATTATTGAAAAAGACAAATTAATAGTTTTTCGTCATCCAAGCCATAACTATCTTTGTTCGTTTTGCTTGGATTCTGATTTAGTTTTGGTTGAAGGTGAGCATTTAGTCACAAAATTTCCAAAATGTAAAAATATCCGCTGGGAGTATAATGGAGTCCCAAACTGGGATTTTGCAATAAATGCTCCTAATAACGAACATCCTTTGTTAAAAGCTACACCAAAATTTATTAACTTTTTTAAAAGCTGTTGTGAGAAATTACCCCTCGGTATAACTTACGATATGCTAATGCATAATTGTAAAATCGATGATCAAACTCCACTTATAGAATACTTTGGAGGTATTGATATATTAAAATTGGACATAAAGATAGATAACGATTAAATATTTACATGTTAACACTGACTGAACTATATATCACGATGGAAAATCTGCGTAAGCTCAATCGCCCCAATGATGAGGCCCTTTTGGTTGACCCCGAAACACCAGTATATAGTGAAGAATACGAATATTTTGAACTAATGTAAATTTCACGATATGGCAGATAGAGCAGCAACATCCGTATTATTTGGGTTTGATTTTCAAGCAAATGCGGCCATAATACTAATGCTTGAAAATATTCGAGAAATGACTCATATTCGATTAGAAGGATCCGAAGATATTGAGATTACCTTAAATGATGGTAGCCATATTTTTGCGCAAGCGAAATCTGTTGTAAATAGTAGTTCAGATTTTAAAAATGTATTGGCCAATTTGAAAAAATCAATCGAATCTCTATCGGAGGCTAATCATAACGCATCTAATAGCGTTAGAGAGCTTATCTATATAACCAACTCCCCTAATCCATTTAAAGAAAAACAACCTAATACAATCTTTTTGGGACCCTCTCAAAGAAATTATAATTCCTTGCCAGCTGAATTACAAGGAATAATCTCTGAAATTTTAAATAAACTGGATAATCCATTGGATATTAATAAATTAAAAATTCAGATTTTGCCGTTTGAAACAGATAATTTTAAGGAAAGATACAAATTTATAATCGCCGAAATAGGCGACTTTATTTCTCTTTTAGGGAACTTTCCTATTGAGCGGAGTCTAATTCATAAAATATGGGCAAACGACCTATTTCGAAGCGGAACGCGTAAAGACCAAAATATAAATCTTAAAAAGAAAGATTTAATCTGGCCAATTATAGTCCTAATTACGGATAATGAAGATTGTGATGAATATGATATTGACGACTCAGATACTGAAGAACTATTATCTTCATACAGAGACATTATAAATACATGCTCAGAGAAATATGAATTTGTTACTCGCGTGTTGAATGCTTATAATAGTTTTAATGCGGGCGACAACAGAACAAAGCTGGAAAAATTCATTAAGTCTGAAAGCCAGAATTTTAAATATCTTTTTGATGACGCAAATATAAATCTATCTGAAGATCTCCAAACCATACTGCTACAAATTATAATACGCAATATTATAAGCAAAAGAAGAAGGATCAACCACATTAAAAATACATTTAATCTATGATATTCAATTCAATAAAAATAACGGAAGGAAATGTTCAACGGTTGATTGAATTTTCTGATAGGAACAATTTAATACATAGTATGAGTAACAGCAAAGGAAAGACAACTCTGCTGCGACTTCTTTTATATTCAATAGGATATAGCATACCAAATACTAAACACATCAAATTTGAGGATTTAGAAATTGAGTCCACCATTACTCTTGATAATGGTGATTCAATAACCCTATGTCGGAATTCAAGAGATTTCATAACCCTCAAAAATGGAGATGATGAGACGTTTTTTATACTTAGTAGCCAAGAAACAGATTTACACAAAATAATTTTCAATGCGTCAAATCATGATCTAATAAGCAATCTTTTAGGTCTGTTTTATTTTGATCAGGAAAAAGGCTGGACATTACTTAACCGTGGTGTTGTAATTGGAAGTATCCGATTCAATATTGAAGAACTCATTAGAGGTCTGGCAAACATAGATTGTTCTGAATTAATAAAAAAAAGAGAAGCTAAAAAACAAGATTTGTTAAAATACAAACAAATGTTTAGCGTAGCTAAGTATCAAGAGTCACTTGATGTTGAATCAAACAATCTTGCACGAGATTCCTATAATACACGAATTGATGTCAGCCTCAATCAGTGTAGAATGGAGCTTAACCTCTTGAAAACTGAATTGCGTAGAATTAATAAGGTTTTAAAGGACAATAAAACCTTCAAAAGTTTTATAGCAGAAATTGGCCTATTAATTAAAACTCCAGAGGGGCAAACCCTTGCAGTAACAGAAGAAAATATAATAGGTCTTAACGATACCATTGATTATTTGATTGCAAAGCGTCAAATAATTATCTCTCAGTATAAGCAACTTCAGGATAGACTAATTGAAATTGAGCGAGAACGTCGAATTGAAGATGTTCAGTTGTCTTTCTTTGAAGATGAAGAAACGATTTCCCAGATATTTGACAAGCGAATTGCCAATATCCCTATTAATGAGATGGCGGTAAAAAATAGCATAACGCGTCTTGAGCAAGAAATTAAAGCTATTAGTGTGCGAATTAAGGATGTATCCCAGAATGCAAAAAATGCCCGTAGCATAATATCTTCCATATTTGCTAATACAAAAAAATATCTCTCAGAATTAGATCTGGATGATACTAAGATAACAGAGCGTTACTTGTTTACCTCGAATTTAAAAGAGTTGTCGGGAGCCATACTTCATAAAACTGTATTTGCATTTAGACTTGCATGTCTAATAGAAGTAGAAAAACATCTTGGGATTAAGCTTCCAATAATCCTTGATTCACCGAGTGGAAAAGAAATCGATAGAAAGAATATAGAAGCAATGATTCGTATTTTAACAAGAGATTTCTCTGAAAATCAAATAATCATAGCTTCTATTTATCAATATAATTTAAAGAATGAAAATACAATATCTATTGTAAATAGATTGATTGAATAATTAAGTAAATATCTAAAACCTTGTTATGATTAAGAAGCCGATACAGTTTTTCAATGACCGAGAACAACTGCTGGTAGCTCTTAGCAACGGACGTGGTGAGGGCCCTCACGACGAATCGGACTATAACTATTGGTGTTGACTAAAATGTATAAACTTAGTCAATCGTGCATCGAACTCATGAGGCCCACTCATCAGTTCAAATTTGAGGGAAGCAATATAGATGATGTGCTTCATAGCGAAGTCGTAGTTTTTTCTTGTTGATCATCATCCCAATAATTATAAGTCGAATATATGGATAAAGGACAAATAGTATTATTTCAAACACAAGGCGGAGAGACGAAGATTGAGGTTCGACTCTCCAATGAGACTGTATGGCTTACGGCAGACCAAATGGCAGAGCTATTTCAGCGCAATAAGTCGACAATATCGAGACATATCAAGAATGTTTTTGAGTCAGGAGAACTTGACCCCAAAGAGGTAGTTGCAAAATATGCAACTACCACTCAACATGGTGCTATTGAAGGTAAAACTCAGACCCATCAGGTTGATTTCTATAACCTCGACATGATTATCAGCGTGGGGTATCGTGTCAATTCCCATCGTGGTGTGCAGTTCCGACAGTGGGCAACCCAGGTGTTGAAAGAGTATATGATTAAGGGGTTCGTTCTCAATGACGATTTACTAAAAAATGCCGGACAGGGAAACTATTTCGACGAGCTGTTGGCTCGCATCCGAGACATCCGCAGTTCTGAGAAGGTATTTTACCGTAAGGTACTGGAGATCTATGCCCTCAGCATCGACTATGACCCTCGCACTTCTATCACCCAACAGTTCTTCAAGACTGTGCAGAACAAGATGCACTTTGCAGCCCACGGACAAACTGCAGCAGAGGTAATTTATGATCGTGCCAATGCCGAAAAGGATTTCATGGGTTTGACTTCGTGGAGAGGTGCCATGCCAACCAAACATGAGGCTGAGATTGCGAAGAATTATCTTTCGGAAGAGGAGGTCGATATGCTGAATCGAATCGTCAACCTATACCTCGACTTTGCCGAGCTGCAAGCCAAGAGCCACGTCCCGATGTATATGAAAGACTGGATTCAGAAACTCGACGACTTCCTGAAGCTGTCGGGTAAGGAATTGCTGACCCATGCCGGAAGCGTGTCAGCCGAAGTTGCCAAGCTGAAAGCCAATGATGAATACGACAAATTCCGCGAACGCACTCAATATCAGTTATCACCTGTCGAAATTCACTTCCTTGAAGCCTTTGAAGCGGAAAGAAAGCGTCTCGATGGCAAAGAATCATAACCACCTACCATATGCGTTACGCCACGGCGTTGACAGAATGTTGACGTAAATTTTGGATTCGCAGACAATTTGCAGACAATCTTGAGGAAAGAAATAAGCCAAACTGCTGCGGATTAGCAATTTGGCTTATTTTATTAGTGATCCGAGCGGGCTTTGTGAGAGTGGTATTATCTTATTGATTATCAATTTGTTGCTTGATGTAATCGAGAAGCAATGTACCACGGTTTGTACCACATTTTCCGCTCTATTTTGGAGGGCAAAATTGCCCTGATTTATCACTACCTGAGAGAGCATCACAAAATTAACACTTATTATCCGAATATTTGCCTATTAAACAATATTTAACCATTGGAATTTGTGGCTCTCATATTTGAACGCCTGTTTTCAGGCAAAAGTTCGGAGCTGTGGACGGGCGTACGGGAGCCTCAAAAAAGGTGGCGAAAAAGGTGGCGCACACTGACCGAAAAAGTGGCGGAAAAGGTGTCTGTAAAAGTGTCCCCAAAGGTGTCCCCAAAGGTGTCCCCATAAGTGTCCGAAAGAGTGTCCCCAAGAGTGTATGTAAATGTGTCTGTATCAGTGGCGGTAAATGTGTCGGAACGGGTGTCTGAAATGGTGGCGGCAGAAGTGGCGGATAAGGTGTCGGTCAAGGTGACGGCAAAGGTGGCGCACATCAGCCGAAATCCGTACTGTTTTTCCCTCTTGCTTCCCAGCCTGAAAAATCCCACCATAGGGAGAAGATTATGCCTGCCCTCCTGATTTTCTCCCTTAAAGAAAATTTCAAGGAGCAGCCCTGTGTCGATACTGTCTCCACAACGACCGCAATCCTCTCCAGCCGAGCAGAAGCAGCCAACAAATCATACGCCATACCAGAGACACAATCCGGCAGGCAAGACGTATAATCATTACAAGCGACCATCGGATAAAGCGGAGCAACAATCCTGCAACTATCGCAACGGGCAATAGATATATCATCAATAGAAGTGCGAACATGGTGAGAGATATTATGATGTTCAGATAGTCCGATAATGTCATTTCAACATCATCAAACTATCGCCCGAAGCAATGCTCCGAGTATGTAAATATACTAAATTTCAACGACTTATGCAAGTTTTCGAGCCATTATTTCAGTACATATTCATCTGATTTTCACTTCATTTCATGTTCTGACACAAGCCATACCATAGTATATGATAATGCGATTGTCATGACAGCAACAGCAGTCTCTATCGGATAACGGCAGTATATGATAATAAGAGTATATGATACATAGGGCAAAGCATTATCCTTTGATTAAGTACCGGTGTTCCAAGTTGTCAGATAAAAAGATTATGTTCGGAATTTGTGCGCGGTCAACCGGAGTGAGCTAACTTCGCCGTGCGAAGCGAGGTCGGGAGTGCATCGGGGCACCCGTGCCAAAGGTGCAGAATTTGTTAAGCAAGTTGTACTTTTCCCCGGATAAAACGGAGTTTTACCGATGGAAAAGTAACTTGCCTCCATGTCGGGCGGAGAAAATCAGCTCGCAACTCGCCGATTTTTAATCACTGGAAAATATGGAAAAGAGAACCAACAGAATAGAGATTCTATTTACCGATACCGAACTTGAACGGCTCAAAGTACGCTCAAAGGAGTTCAGGAGCATAAGCTCTTATATCCGTGCCGCACTTGTGGAGTTTTCCGACAAGGACGCGAAAGGCCGTATGCAAGCCGTGGAAGAGATGGCCTCGCTCTGCCGGAAATTCAAGGACGAGCTTGGCTGGGCCGGCGGCAATCTCAACCAGGCAATGAAACGCGCCAACGAACTTTCCGTAGCCGGATTGTTGAGCGAGATATATTATAAAGAGGTACTGATACCTTCCATAGATGGCTTGAAGAAGACTATGGATAAAATCATAGCCGAACACTCCGATGTCGTAAGCAAGATAATACGCGGTGTACTGAAGAACGGATAATCCGAACATCCTATGCAACGATAAACGAATTATCATATACTCCGGTTCCTTATACTCACATAATCCCAAACCGTGATTTTTTCTTAATCATATATTCACATGATAGCGACAATACTTCCGTCAAGCACCTGCTTCCATGCGGTCGGATATAATGAACGCAAGGTAGCCAAAGGCTCGGCACATCTGCTGGAAATGAAAAATTTTGATGCGGTCGAAATGATGGGACACCATACCCCCGATGACCTTGTGGCCTATCTTGAAAATTACTCTTCTAAAAATCCGAGAATCAAGAAAGCACAGTTCCACATGGCGTTTTCATGCCGGGGACACGAAAAGACGGAACAGGAGCTTCTGGACTTCGCACATGAATATCTCCGGGAGATGGGATATGGAGAAGAAGGACAGCCCCTGCTGGTTTACGGACATACCGATACTGACAACACCCATATACATATAATAACATCGCGTGTGGCACCGGACGGCAGCAAGATAGACCATAACCATGAACGGGTAAGGTCACAACGTGTGGTCGAGCGGTTGCTTGGAAACGACATTAACGAGAAAGCACGCAGGGATATGGAAGAAGCCCTGTCATATAAATTCACATCCATAACGCAGTTCAAGGCTCTTATGAACTCGCTCGGTTATGAGTGCTACGACAATGATGGAATGGTATCCATAAAACGTGGCGGTGCCGTATGTCTTAAAATACCGCTGGAGGAAATCAGCTCACATTACCGTTCAACGACATTCGACCGTCAGCGCAGGAGACAGCTCCGCGCCATATTCGCCAAATACCGAGACCTGACCGCCAACAAGAAAGAACTCGCCGATGAACTCAAAAGGAAATTCGGTATCGAGCTTGTGTTTTTCGGAAAAAAAGATTCTCCATACGGCTATATGATAATCGACCATAACAAGAAAGCTGTCATCAACGGAGGCAAGATATATCCGATAAAGGAGCTGCTGGATTTTGCGACACCTGATGAACGGTTCGCAAGAATAGACTCACAAATCGACGCCCAGTTAGCAAATGATCCAAAAATCACCATCGGCGAGCTTAACGACATACTGAGCCGCCAGTACAAAGCCTATGTGAAACAGGGGCAGATATGGCGAGGCAGAGACAGCCGTCCTCTCCGCCCCCATATGTGGGAGGCTCTGAGACGCAACAACCGTATTCAATGGGTGGAGTCATTCGCTCCGGCAACGGAAGCGGAGCGGGACTTCCTATGTTCAATCGGCAAGGTGACTGTGCCCCACATGGTGGAAATCAACGGAACAAGGACAACACAATACAATAACCGGCTGTCAGATCTGAGGAGCATATTTGACAGCAGCACAGGTTATATACGCCGTCATACACTCCGCAGTGCAGGATTTACAATCCGGGATATTGAGGGAGAAATGTATGCCTTTGACATGAAAGCCCGCGTTCTTATAAATCTTGAAAACGAGGGTTTCGATATAAGACGTCTCCAGTTTGTCAAAAATCCCGTCGAGGACAAAAAGCAAAACGTGGCGGTCAGACGAAAGCCCGGCTCAGGAATAAGGAAGCCGCATGACGTGGAGTCAGGTCAAGGCCAGAACAGGGAATGGGAAGTAGGCTACAAAGGGGACTATGACAGGATAGATGATGAGTCCTCGATAAGACGATAGCCTGTTTCCGTGACTTCTATCCGGTGACACCGTGTGCGTGATAGCCACTATATTACACGCTCAGATAGCCATTTCAACACAATATCGCATTATCCGATGATGAAAACTGTTCGGAATTTCGGGTTTAGCAATCGGCCCATGATAATTTTGCTCAAAAACCAACCGACAGTTTCTATCAATGGAATCAACCTGTATAATCACATTCGCCAATCAGAAAGGCGGTGTAGGCAAGACAACGCTGTGCGCCCTTTTCGCAAGCTACCTTGTATCAAGGGGGCACAGTGTGACCGTGTTCGACACCGATCCGCAGCAGTCCATCGTCAAGAAACGCACAGCGGACACCGCCACCTATGCCGGAGTGCCGCTGCCTTATAACGTATATCCTTTCAGCATGAGCAACGAGCCGGCTCTTATCGCGCTGATCGAGAACCTGCACAACTCAGCCGCCGTGGACTTCGCTCTGTTTGACTCGGCAGGCAGTCTCAACGATCAGGCGTTGCTGGCACTTTTCGCCAATACGGATTATTTGCTGACCCCGTTCCACTATGACAACCTGACCGTACCATCCACCGCTGTATTTGTCGCCATGATAGTCGAATTGAGGCGAAGCATCGGAAATGCCATGAAAACGGTACATTATGTAATACCCAATCTTGAAGAACAGGGTGTCGGCACCAAAGAGGAAAAGGAGTTATGGAAGCTCGTGAACAAGAAGCTGAGCGAACACGTGCGTATAGCACCGACCGTTTATAAACGCCAGACACTACGCCGTTTCAGCACAATCTCCGGCATGGACGACCAGATGCTCGTAGTTTCACCGGCCTTCGACCATATTTACAATGACATATTCGGCATACCAAATACAGAAGAAGAATGAACCAGGACACCCCATACCCCAAACTGAACGACCTGCTCGGAGGACTCGGCAACCTTGTTCCCGGAGCGGAGACCATGCCACCGGCACCGGAACAGCATACCGTTCCCGAACCTGAGCCGTCGCCCGACAATGACGATGACTGGGAACTTTTCAGAAAGAACCTTGCCCTGTATAATTTCAGGGAGAAAAAAGATGACCGCATGATATGCAAGCTCGACCGCGACCTTGCGGACTCCCTCGATGCCTGCGACATCGACCGCAAATGCCGCTCCGATATTGTGAACGCAATAGTCAGGACTTTTGTAAACCGGTATCTTGACAGGCTGCGGCAATTCAGGAAAAACAACAGGTCATTACTCGGCAACACATAAAAACTTACTGGATATGAGAACAATCAAATGGTCTTATGATATGCTCCGCACACTGCGCGAGATGTATCCTCACGACACGAATACACGGATAGCAGCCGCTATCGGTGTAGGTACGAGGTGTGTGGTGGCGAAAGCAGCCGAACTCGGACTTGAAAAGGAACGTGACATCAGACGCAAGGAGGCTGAGAGAATCCTTATGGAGAATTACCGCACTCGTTCCCAGTCCGAACTGTCACGCCTGACAGGATTGAGTCTCCGCACCGTCAAACGCATGGCCGGACGTTTGGGACTGAAACGCGATGCCGATGATGCCTCACGGTTCATTTCCTCCAGACGCAAGGAGATAATACGTCGTGAGAGACTGCGCCTGAGGATAGGACTTGACCCGATAACCAATGTCAAGGTCACAGGCAACCGCCGACGGGCAATCCTACGCAACCGGCTCAAACAATACGGATATGTGGTCATGCGTGGCAACGACACCGTATTTTTCAGTCCTGACATGGCACGCTGTTCAAGACACGAGGACAGAGGCGCATCCCTCGGTCTTACTTTTCTTCCCTTGCCGCAACAACAATCATTCACAACAAAAATAATCTGATAATCATGTTCGGAACTATTTTTACCTGCCTGACAGCCGTACTCATATTATATTATGCAGTCCTTGTCTGTATGGATCTTTTCATAAAGCCTACGGGAGCCTCCGATGAATCAGGCACACCCGATGAAGCTGAGATCGACATTTCCGATGAAGCAAACTCATTCAAGGCTATAGAAATCAAGCGCGGCCAACAGAGTGCCAAGAAACCGGTCAAGGCTCCGGTCGAGAAACCGACCCTCTCCAAGCCGCTGATGACAAATTATCTTCCGGTTGAACAGCTTGCAAGAAAAGCCCGCAACATCACCAGTTCTGAAGATGCCTCCCTCGCCGGCCTCGGAGAAATCATCATCAAATGTGAGTCCGCTGCCTGAAATAACCTGACATACCGCTAATCATTTTGTATCACATAAACCCTCTCTCCCCAACCGATGCCTTTATTGAACTAAGTTGTCTTTACTGCCCGACACTGCCTTTAACGCCCTGCATTGCCTTTAACGCCCGATAACCTTTTCAAGAACTTATCAATCAGCGTATATGCAGAAAATCAAATCAAAGTGTCAGCGTGCTGTCTCACGCCTCGGCAACTCAGCCTTCGCCCGTAAGGGTATGCTTGCTATGGGCGCGGTGATGCTCACCGTGTCCGACATGATGGCCGCCAGCAAGGGTGCGGCAGGCTTCACCAAAGCCACACAGGAGGTAAGCTCCTACCAGACCCCTGTCTCCAATCTCATGAAGGCGATCGCCGCAGTGATTGTCCTCGTGGGTGCCTTCAACGTCTATTTCAAGATGCAGAACGGCGACCAGGATGTCAAGAAGACCATCATGCTCACCATCGGCGGCTGTATCGCCTTCATCGCACTGAGCGAGGCTCTTCCGCTCTTCTTCAAGTAAGCAACCGCAGATCCATACAGTCATGGCGATATACAACGACGGCTATCCGGTTTACAAAGGGTTACAGAAACCACTGGAGTTCATGGGAATACGCGGACGGTTCCTGACATTGGCGGCTGCCGCCATAGGAGTGTCCTTCGTGGGGTTCATAGTGTTCTCCATCGCATTGGGAAAGCTCGCGGGGTTTATCGCCATGCTTGTAATGGCCGCCGCAGGGCTGGTGACAATATATGTCAAGCAGCGCGGCGGACTGCACAACAAGCGGAAAGACCGTGGAATCTTTATTTATCACAATTTATTCAAGCATTGAATGGCAAAGGAAAACAAAAAAGTCTTCGACGGGATATACGCCCAGTTGGAGGAAACGGACGGTAATGTCGTGCTGTTCGACGCAAAGGGGGCCCCCTCTGTCATCTTTGAAATGACAAATCCTGTTCTCCGGCTGTGTACCGACTCGGAGCGGTACATGGTATTTCAGGACGTGCTGGCAAACATCGTCCAGACGCTCGGCGAGGGCTATGCCTTGCAGAAGCAGGACATATTCTGCCGCCAGCGTTACCACCGCGACGTGCCCGAAGATGCGGAGTTCCTGACCCGGAGCTATTTCAATTACTTCGAGGGCCGTGAGTTCACTGAAATCACAACCTATCTGATAGTGACACAGGAGGCGCAGCGCGGACAGTTCGTGCAATACGACCCCAAGAAATGGCTCGACTTCCATTCAAAGGTCGCCAAAGTTGACGACATCCTCACCGAGAAAGGGATAAGCCACCGCAAGCTGACTAAGCCGGAGGTCAACGAGTATCTGCACCGCTTCATGGCGTTCCATTTCCAGCACGGGCCATTCTCCATGACAAATTTCAAGGCTTCCGACGAATACCTGCGGACAGGCAACCGCATTATCCGCTCATATCCCCTTGTGGATATTGACGAGATAAATCTCCCTTCGGTAGTGAAGCCATATACCGAGATGAGTGTCAACGGCTATCCCGTGGCTACCGATGTGTTCTCTTTCCTTGCCGAAGTGCCGCACGCCGACTGCGTGGTATTCAATCAGGTGGTGCAGATACCGGGCCAGCGGAAGCTGCTCCGAAAACTGCAAGGAAAGGCGAAGCGTCACGGCTCCATGCCCGATCCGAGCAACAAGATAGCGAAAGCCGACATCGAGGAAGTTCTCAATATCCTTGCCGTTGACTCTTCCCTTCTTGTCAACACCAATTTCAACATCATAGTGAGCTGTCCTCCCGACAAGGTTACACCAGTCACATCGTTTCTGGAAACCAAACTCTACGAGTGCGGCATAATGCCGTCACGCACAGCCTACAACCAGCTGGAGCTGTTCATCAACTCCTTTCCGGGCTGCGCCTACGGCTTCAATCCCGACTATGACCTGTTCCTCACACTGTCGGACTCTGCACTGTGCCTTTTCTTCAAGGAACACCTCAAAGGGTGCGAGGACACGCCGCTCACCACATTCTACACCGACCGCCAGGGACTCCCGGTGTGCATAGACATAACCGGCAAGGAGGGCAAGGTGAAGATGACCGACAACGCCAACTTCTTCTGTATAGGCCCTTCCGGTTCCGGCAAGTCCTTCCACATGAACAGTGTGGTAAGGCAGTTGCTTGAACAGAATACTGACGTGGTTA
>OJNY01001180.1_pt1 | contig 17274 bp, 14 predicted proteins | sample 1597931 | NCBI WGS metagenome assembly OJNY01 (sample SAMN01915209, study PRJEB22387) | human gut metagenome | isolation source: stool | host: Homo sapiens | place: USA
TTTCCATCAGCTTGGTCGTGCTTCGCATTGCGCCCTCCTGTGTTGTTTTTTGTTGTGTTACTATTGTACAGAACTGTTAATTTTATAGCAACAGGTTTGCGAAAAGTGGTATTTCTGGCGTGAAATTCGGTGTTTCGGTGTACAAAAAAGCGCCTATGTTTTTGTACAATGTGCACAAAAGCATAAGCGTCATTTTGGTTATTCGGTTTTGGGGGGCGGCAGCACAATCTTAACCGCAAACAGGGCACCACGCGGCTCGGTAGACATAGTACCGTTATATTTCTGCACCACACGGCGGGCCACCTTCAGCTCATAATTGTGGCGGCGACCATGCTCGGACTGCGCGGGCAGCACCGGCCCGATTACGTTGATAACGGCAAAGCCCTGCCGCTTGCACACCAGCAAATCAATCATACGGTGGTCGGTCTCCTGCTGCTGAGCCGCGGCGTCCACGGCCTGATCCAACAGGTTGGAAAACAGCGCGTACAGGTCCCCCGGCTCCACATAGGCAAGGCAGGCGCCGTCTGCCACGCAGTTCAGGCGGATGTGCTGCGACTCACACAGCAGGCTCTTTTCCGTCAGCACAACATCCAGCACCTCATTGCCGGTAGCAGCGTTGGCATCATACATCCGGGCGGCCTGCTCGGCCTCGTCCAGACTGCGGACGGTTGCCTCATCGGGCTGCAGGCGGCGCAAATCGGCAATCTGCACCTTCAGCTCATGGCATTTGCGGTTGATAATCTGCACGTTGCGCCGTGCAATCTGGTACTGCTTGCGCTGGCGGTCATACAGTAGGTTCAGCGCTTCCATTTCCTTCTGCATAGCCGATTTTTTGAAAAGCTCGGTTTGCAGATACAGCAGCGTCAGGCAATAAAGCTGCGTCAGCAGAGAGGGCGTCACCACCGCGGACGGCCGCAGTCCGACACGCAGGCTGGTCTGCAGAGCAAAAAACTGGAACACGAAAATTGCCCCCAGCAGCCCCGCACTGCCCAGCTGCCGCGGGCCGATGCGGTAGTCACCGTCCTCCGGCATGGCGCGGGCCATGGTATAGCGGACAATCACGCAGCCCGCCACCGTAAAGGCAAGCTGCCCCAGCAGCAGCGGCGTGCTGTCCAGTGCCGTGTGCTGCATACCCAGCGCCTCGGCCAGCCACAGCACAACGCGCCAGAGCTCATACAGGGATTCCGAGGTCAGCACAATCCAGATGCCGCAATAGGCGCTGGCTGGCCAATCCATTTTTGTACACAGATGCGTTGAAACCGCCGCATAGGCAAACGTAATGCCGTAAATGACCAGCAGCAGCCATGTGCTGCCGTGCCCGCTGTTGCCCCATACCATCAGCTGCGCAAAGGGCAACATGGCCACCGCGTTCAGCGCCGCACGTCTGGCAAAATCGGGCCGCCGTTTCAGCGGCAGCCAGTAGGCAAGCTGCGCAGCCAGAAGGCCCCCTGTGCAGACCGCCGGTGTCATAACCGCTTCCACCTACAGCACACCCCCGACATAAGCCGCCACCGCAGCCAGAAAGGAGGTGCGCTGGCGGCGGCTGATTTCCAGCCGTTCCTCCCCCACCTGCACAATATCATCCTGCACGCCGCGGACGTGGCGCAGATTGACCAGATAGCACTGGTTGCAGCGGGCAAAGTGGTAGGGTGCCAACTCCTTTTCCGCCTTCAGCAGGCTGCCGCGCACCGACCATGTATTATCGGCGGTGTGGTAGTGCAGCAGACGTTCGCGGGTTTCCAGATACAGAATGTCATCGGTGTCCAGTAGCTGCACCCCGCCGCCCACCTGCAGGGCTATCTGCCCGCCGCGGCGGCGGCGGATGCGCTGCAAGGCGCGCTCCAGCTTGGTGCTGAACTGGTAGTAGCTGACGGGCTTCAGCACAAAGTCCATCGCGTCAACCTCATACCCGCGAATGGCATACTGCGCCATATTCGTGACGAAAATCAGGATCACATCGGGGTCCAGCATACGGATGCGCTCCGCCGTGGGCATACCGCCCAGCGTGGGCATCTCAATATCCAGAAAGATGATGTCAAAGCCGGGACGGTAGGGCTCCACCAGCTGTGAGCCGTCCGCGAAGGGGGTCACATCCAGCTGGCAGCCGCTTTCCTGCGCGTACTGCGCGATAAACCCACATAGCTCCCCGCGCATGGCATCGTTATCCTCGACCACGGCGATTTTAGCCATCAGCTGCATCCCCCTCTCTTGTAACTATGTTTATTATGACAAAAATCCACAAAAAAAGCAACACCATTTCAGACAAAAGGTGTTGCTTATGACAGATTTTTTCTTGGCAGGCGATCCCTTACAACAGCATAACCAGCGTGCCTGCCACCAGAACGGCCAGACCGGCCAGCGCTTTTTTGCTGAGCTTTTCGTGGAAAACCAGATACGAGAACAGCACCGTGACCAGAATACTCAGCTTGTCAATGGGGGCAACCAGACTGGCCGGGCCAAGCTGCAGCGCCTTGTAGTAGCACAGCCAGCTGGCACCTGTGGCCAGACCCGACAGGCAGATAAAGCCCAGCTCATTGCGCGGCACGGTGCGCATCTGCCCCTGCTTGCCCTGCACAAAGACCATGACCCACGCCATAACAAGCACCACCCCGGTGCGCAGTGCCGTGCCGAGGTTAGACTCCACCGCCGTAATGCCAACCTTACCCAGAATGGACGTCAGAGCGGCGAAAATAGCAGACCCGAAAGCAGCCAGCATCCAGCCGCCCGCCTCTTTCTGGACGCCGCCCTTTTTCTCAATCATCAGGAAGGTGCCCACCGCGATAAGCACCACGCCGACGCCCTTGGTCAGGGTCACGCTCTCGCCCAGCAGCAGCGCCGCCAGCAGAATCGTCATAACCGTGCTGCTCTTGTCGATGGGCACAACCTTATCAATCGGCCCGCGCTGCAGCGCGTAAAAATAGCACAGCCAGCTGGCACCTGTAGCCAGACCCGACAGCACCAGAAACACAAGACTCTTGGCCGGAATGTCCAGGAGTGTGCCCTGCGAGCCGACAACAAACACCATAATCCACGCAAAAATCAGCACCACAATCGTGCGGATGGCCGTGGCCACCGTGGAATCCGTCTTACGGATGCCGCATTTTGCCAGAATGGAGGTCAGTCCCGCAAACAGTGCCGAGCCGACCGCGTACAACAACCACATACAAATTGCCTCTTTAGCACTCATTATACGCCGTCTGCCAGTGATGTGCAACCGGTGCAAGAGCCCTTTACATCAATTTTACCTTACTGTACAAAAAACCACCCGCTTTTTTTGCAACAGCAAGTGGTTTTGGTGTACTTATCGGTCGGGCTCGCAGTCCAGAATGGAGGGCAGGTTTTCCCAGCGCTCCGGCTCGTTGTGGTAGCGGTCATGCAGCCATATCACGGCGGCATCCAGACCCGCCTGGTTGCCCTCAAACTCGGCGGCTTCGATTTTCTCCTCCGCGGTATGTTCGATGCTCCACGGCCCGGGCCAGACCTGCGCGGTCAGGTACTCGACCTTCTTCTTGCCGCTTTCATCGTTCGGGTCAGGCTTTTTGCCGGGGGTGATAACGTAGCGCATTCCCCCCTCGGCCCCGGAATAGGGGTTGCCGTTGTGGAACCAGTGATAAATCGGAAAAGCATCCAGCATAGTCAGCACCTCAAAATAAAAAACACCCCGAAGCGAAACGCCTCGGGGCACTTTGGAGCGGGATACGAGTCTCGAACTCGCCACCTACTGCTTGGGAAGCAGTCACTCTACCGGATGAGCTAATCCCGCATCAGTGACTGCTATTATAGCGCAAATCTGGTAGGTTGTCAAGGGGGTTGCGCTTGGTTATGGTTGTAGGGGGCGATGCTTGCATCGCCCCGCGGGCGGATGCAAGCATCCGCCCCTACAGGATTTCCCGCAGATTGGCACCCTGTTTACATCATGCTGAACAAATCTACCTGACTGGTTTCGGGCAGATTGCCGAGAGCCCCGACCGCACGCAGCTTGTCAAAGACCGACTGCGCCACGCCGCTGGCCTGCTGCAGCTCCTCAACCGAAATATACTCCTGCCCGTGCATCGTGGCTTCTTCCAGCGCCACGGCGGCGGCATCGCCCAGACCGCGGATGGCTGTGAACGGCAGGCGGACTTTGCCATCCTCCACCACATATTTGCTGGCGTAGCTCTTGCCCAGCTCGATGGGCAGAAATTCACAGCCGCGCTGCAGCATTTCGTTTTCCAGCTGCAGGCTGACAAGGGCGTCATCGTCCTTGGCGGTGCGCTCCTCCTTGGGGATTTTCTCGTTGTCCTTCAGGTGCTGCTTGGCCACGCGGACGCCGCCCACGGCGGCCTCGTAGTCAATATCCGCGCCGCGCACCGTAAAGTAGACCGCATAGAAAATGGCCGGGTGGTAGACCTTGAACCACATCAGGCGGATGGCCGCCATCAGGTAGGCCACGGCGTGCGCCTTGGGGAACATATACTTGATTTTGCGGCAGGATTCGATATACCAGTCGGGCACATCGTGCTCCCGCATGGCCTCCTCCCACCCGGGCTTGAAGCCGCCCTTGGCGACCTTGCCCTTACGCACGGCCTCCATAATGTCAAAGGACATTTTGGGCTCCAGCCCCTTGCGCAGCAGATACAGCATAATGCTGTCACGGCAGCCGATTACCTCGGCAATCGTACAGGTGCCCGAGCGAATCAGCTCGTCGGCGTTGCCGGTCCAGACGTCGGTGCCGTGGGACAGGCCGGAAATCTGAATCAGCTCCGAGAAGTTCTTCGGCTGGGCGTCCAGCAGCATCTGGCGCACGAAGTTCGTGCCCATCTCCGGGATGCCGAAGGTGCCGGTCTTGGAGCCAATCTGCTCCTCGGTCACGCCCAGCGCCGCCGGGCTGGTCAGCAGGCTGTAGACCTTCTCATCGTTCATCGGCACAGAGTCGATGGGAATACCGGAGTATTCCTCAAAATACTTATAGAAGGTAGGCACATCGTGGCCCAGCTCGTCCAGCTTGAGCAGCGTATCGTGCAGATACTTGAATTCAAAGTGGGTGGTCAACAGGCCGCCCTTGACGTCATCCGCCGGGTGCTGGATGGCGCAGAAATCGTAAATATCGAAGGTGTCCGGCACAACAACCATGCCGCCGGGGTGCTGGCCGGTGGTACGCTTGACACCGGTGCAACCCATAACCAGCCGGTTTTCCTCGGCACGGTTGACGGTCTTGCCGCGCTCCTCCAGATACTTTTTGACATAACCGTAGGCGGTTTTGTCCTGCAGACCGGAGACCGTGCCCGCCTTAAAGACGTTTTCCTTGCCGAAAAGCTCCTCGGTGTAGCGGTGCACATGGGACTGATACATACCCGAGAAGTTCAGGTCGATATCCGGCTCCTTATCACCGTAGAAGCCCAGGAAGGTTTCAAACGGGATATCGTGGCCCTCGACAATCATCGGCTTGCCGCAGACCGGGCAGGTCTTGTCCGGCAGGTCGAAGCCATCAAAGTGGATGCCGTCGTTAATCCACTCGCTGTGCTTGCAGTTGGGGCAGAGATAATGCGGCGGCATCGAGTTGACCTCCGAGATGCCGGAGAAGTGCGCCACAGCCGATGAACCGACAGAGCCACGGCTGCCCACCTGATAGCCGCCCGCGTTGGAGTAGGCCACCAGACGCACGGCAATGACGTACAGAACCGCGTAACCGTGGCCGCAGATGGAATCAAGCTCCTTTTTCAGCCGCTTTTGCAGCACATCCGGCAGCGGGCTGCCGTAGTCCCGGGCGGCGTGCTTCCAGGTATCGTCGCGCAACTCCTGCTCAGCACCGGGGATGCTGGGCGGGTAGGTGCCCTTGGGGATGGCGCGCAGATTGTTGTCAATCGTGGCTGCAATCTTGTTGGGGTTTGTCACCACAATTTCGTAGGCCTTTTCCTGCGGCAGATAGCTGAAGTCCTCCAGCATATCGGGCGTGGTGCGGAAGTACAGCGGAGCCTGATTATCGGCGTCCTTGAAGCCGTTGCCGGCCTGCAGGACCGCGCGGTAAATCCAGTCCCCCGGCTCCTGAAAGTGGGAGTCTCCTGTGGCGACAACCGGCTTGTGCAGATCCTCGCCCAGCTGTATCACGGTGCGGTTGAAGTTCTTGATGGCTTCTATCGAGTCCACCTGACCGTTGCGAACCATAAATTCGTTGTTGCCAAGGGGCTGCACCTCAAGATAATCGTAATAATCGGCAATGCGCAGCAGCTGCTCATAGGGCTGGCCCGCCACAATCGCCCTGTAAAGCTCACCCGCTTCACAGGCCGGAGAGAGCAGCAGTCCCTCGCGGTACTGGTTCAGCAGGCTGCGCGGCACACGCGGCTTTTTGAAGAAATACTGCGTGTGGGCCGCACTGACAATGCGGTACAGGTTCTTCAAACCCACCTGATTCTGCACCAGTATAATAAGGTGGTAGTATTTCTTTTTCAGCACCTCTTTGTTGCCGCCAAGGCCGGTGTTGATGGCCTCCACCGTGTGGATGTCCTTCTCCACAAGGTCGGTCAGCATAACCTCAAAGATGCGGGCCAGCGCCATTGCATCGTCCACCGCACGGTGGTGGTTGAAGGGCGGGATTTCCAGATGCTTGTTGATGGTGTCCAGCTTATAGTTGCGCAGCCCCGGGAAGAGCGCCTGGCCCATCGGCAGGGGGTCGATGTAGGTATTCTCGTCCCAGCTGACGCCCGCCTTCTCCCCTGCCTTGCGGATAAACAGCATATCAAAGCTGTGCGCATTGTGCGCCACCAGAATGTTATCGCCGCAGAATTCCTTGAAGGCGCGGATGGCCTCCTCCGGCGTGGGGGCATCGGCCACCATCGCATCGTTGATGCCGGTCAAGTCCACCACCTTCTGCGGGATGGGCTTGCCGGGGTTGACGAAGGTGCAGAATTTCTTTTCCTCGTTGATTTTGCCGTTTTCCACATAGACGGCGCCGATTTCAGTCAGACGCTCGGTGTTGGGGTCAAGGCCGGTGGTTTCGGTGTCAAAGACAACGAAGGAGCCGGAAAGCGGCATTTCGGCCTTGCCGTAGACGGCGGGAATCATATCGTCCACGAAGTAGGCCTCGCAGCCGTAAATCAGCTTGAAGTTGGGGTCAGTCTCGTGGATGGCATCGGTGGCCAGCATGGCCTCCGGGTAGCCCTGGCAGACGCCGTGGTCCGTGATGGCAATGGCGCGGTGCCCCATGCGATGGGCCAGACGCACAATCTTGCCGGGGTCATTGAAGCCGTCCATCGAGCTGGACTTGGTGTGCAGATGCAGCTCCACGCGTTTTTCCCCGTCCGGGGCGGTGTCCTGGCGCTGCTCACGCTCCACCTGCAGAACATCATACGGCATAATGACAAAGTCATGCTCGTATTTATCATACATATAGTTGCCGCGGACAATCAGGGTTGTGCCTGGCTTAAGGCCTTCCCACTTGGACATATCGGCGTCCTCGTCTCCCAGAACCTTGAGGTTGACCGAGCCCGAATAGTCGGTGATGGAGGTAAAGTAAATCTTGCGGCGGCTGCCCTTGACCTCGGTGGCAAAAACGTCGCCCCAGACCGTGACCTTGCCGCCGTCCCCCAGATCGTTGAGGCGGCGGGTGTCCGCAGGCTTGAAGCTCTTACCGTAAAAGAGCTTGACCGGCTTGTTGGTCAGCGCCAGACCCTCAATCGTGAAGTCGGGCGGCGTCTCCTTGGCCTCGAACTTGACGGCGGGGGCCTTCTCCTGCAGATACTGCTCAAATTCCTCCTCGGTGCGCGCCTTGCCGCTGTCGGCCAGACGCACGATGGGCAGACTGCCGGTGCGCTCCTGAATGAGCTCTGCCAGCACGCGGGGCAGTTCAACGCTTTCCAGAATCTGGCGGCCCGCGTTGACATGGATGGTGATGCCATCCTCCCCGAAGGTGACCGGCTGGGCCTTATCCAGAAAGCCGTTGACCGGCATCCCCTTCTCCTTCAGCTCCTCCAGCATCAGGCGCACAGCCTCGGGGGTGATGTTCGGGTAGGCAAAATAGCTGCGCATCTGCAGCTCGTACCCGGCAAACACCTCGCCAAGGGACGCACAAAGACGCCCGCACAGCGCCTGATCCAAGGGTTCAGCACTGCGCAGGCAGATGACGACCTGTCTTTTTGTGCGGTAAAGCTCCACGCGGTCTACAAGCACACTGCCAAAGGCGGCGCAGAACTGCTGGTCTGCCGTAAACTGCGGCCAGACCTGTGTGACAAATGGTTTCAAAAAGATACCTCACAAATCGGGTGTGGAAGGTTTGGGGTATGGAGGCTCACATCTTATGGATTTCCTCCAGCAGCTGTCCGACAATATCGCCCTTCAGCATACGGATTTTCTCGCCGCGGATGAAAAGTAGTGCCTCGTCCTTGCCGCCCGCAATGCCGATGTCGGCGTCACTGGCCTCGCCCGGGCCGTTGACAACACAGCCCATAATGGCAATCTTCAGTGGCTTCTTGAATCCCTCGTCCCGCAGACGCTGCTCAACCTCGTTGGCAATTTCAATCATCGGGTACTGGGTGCGGCCGCAGGTGGGACAGCTGATGATTTCCGGGCCGGCCACCGCATAACCGGCGGCGCGCAGAATGTCATAGCCCGCGTAGACCTCGTTCTCCGGCTCATCGGTCAGGCTGACGCGCAGCGTGTCACCGATGCCCTCCATCAGCAGACCGCCGATGCCCATGCCGGATTTAATCAGACCCATACGGTTGCCGCCCGCCTCGGTCACGCCAACGTGCAGGGGGTAATCGGTCTGGCTGGCCAGCAGACGGTAGGCCGCCATCATGCGCGGCACGTTGCTGGATTTTATCGAAATAACGATATTGTCAAAATCATATTTCTGCAGAAGGCGCACGTGGTACATGGCGCTTTCCACCATCGCCTCGGGCACGGGCGCGCCGTACTTGGCAAGGATGTGCTTCTCCAGGCTGCCGCCGTTGACACCAATACGGATGGGCACGTTCTTGGCGTTGCAGGCGTCCGCCACGGCCTTCACACGGTCGTCATCGCCGATATTGCCGGGGTTGATACGGATTTTGTCCGCGCCTGCGTCCAGTGCAGCCAGCGCGGCGCGGTAGTCAAAGTGGATGTCCGCCACAACGGGGATGTCAACCTTCTCCTTGATGGCGGCCACAACAGCGGCGTCCGCCGGGGTGGGCACGGTCACGCGGACAATCTGACAGCCCGCCTTGGCCACGCGCTCTGCCTGCGCCACGTTGCCCGCAATGTCCTTGACAGGCACGTTCAGCATAGTCTGCACAGCAATCGGGTTTGTGCCGCCGATTTTGATATTGCCAATCTTGACTTCCTTTTTCAGTTGACGCTGCATCGTAGTCTCTCCTTATAAGAATCGTGATATATCCTGCATGGTGACCAGAAGCATCAGCCACAGCAGGGCCACCATACCCGCGGTGTTCACAAAGCCCTGTGCACGTTCCGGCACAGGGTGGCCGGTCAGTGCCTCCCACAAAAGGAAAAGCAGCTTACAGCCGTCCAGCGCCGGGATAGGCAGCAGATTGAAGATGCCGACATTGATGGTCAGCAGAGCCATCAGCGAAAGGGCATCTCGCCAGCCGTACCGCACGGCCTGACTGACCGCTGATACCGTGCCGATGGGGCCGGACAGCTCCTCCACGCCCGCCTTGCCGGTGAAAAGCTCCCAGAAGCCGCCCAGAATTGCCCCGCTGTAGTAGCGGAACATTTCCCCTGTCAGGGCTGCGGCATTTTTCGCGCTCATTCTCTGCGACGCAACGCGGAAATCCGTGCCGTACAGCACATTTCCGTTTTCGTCCAGTGTCGGGGCCACCGTCACGGCGGGCAGGCTCACAACCTCACCGCCGCGCAGCACCTTCATGGTGTGGGTCTTTTCGGTGCCGTCAAAAGCGCCGGATAGGGTGTACACCGTCCAGCAGGGCTTGCCGTCAATCTGTAAAATCGTATCGCCCCGCTGCAAAACCGCGGCGCTTTGGGAGTTTTCGCCGAAGTCGGCAACCGTGGTGCTGCCGGTTCTCCCCTGCGAGAGCACCAGCACCAGCAGCACCGCAATGCCCAGCACAAAATTCATCAGCGCACCGCACAGCGTCACAAAAAAGCGTTGCCACGCGGTGGCCTCCTCAAATTTTCGGCCGCCTACCGCCAGCGGAAAGAGCACTGTTTTGCGCGGCGGCGGGGCGAACGGTGTAGCGTCCTCCCCTTCCTCGTCCTCCTCAGGCGGGCGGCTGAACAGATTGTAGCCGCCAAGCGGCAGCAGACGGATAGAATAGGTCGTTCCGTTTTTTTTGGTGGACCACAGGCATGGGCCAAAGCCGATGGAAAACTCCTCGACAATGATGCCGCAATGGCGTGCCGCCATAAAATGGCCCAGCTCATGCACCAGAATGACGCCGCCAAACACGAGCAGCGATGCCAGCCCGGTCAGCAATGCAGTCATAGGCACCTCACAATGTTAAATATGGGCTTCCACATAGGCTCTCGCCATGCGGTCACATTCGTGCACATCGGCCAGCGTATAGTCCCCACCGAAGGAGTCGCTGTCCACAATACCCTCGACCAGACGGCCTATATCCAAGAAGCCGATTTCATCCCGCAGGAAGTGCGCCACGGCGGCCTCGTTGGCACCGTTGGCGGCGCAGGGGGCCAGACCACCCTTGCGGATGGCCTTCTTGCAGGCCTTCAGGCAGCGGAAGGTCTCATCGTCCGCGGTGGCAATGCTCAGCTTGGTCAGGGCAGCAAAATCCAGCTCCGGCACGGGGCTGGGCAGGCGCTCGGGCCAGGTCAGCGCGTACTGGATGGGAATGCGCATATCGGGCACGCCGAGCTGCGCAATGACGGAATGGTCGGCAAACTGCACCGCCGAATGGATGATGCTCTCACGCTGAACCACAATCTGGATTTTATCCTCCGGCAGGCCGAACAGCCAGGCGGCCTCAATCAGCTCAAGGCCTTTGTTCATCAGCGTGGCGGAGTCGATGGTGATTTTGGCGCCCATATTCCAGTTGGGGTGTTTGAGGGCGTCCGCCTTCGTCTTGGTGCGCAGCTCCTCGGTGGTCATACCGAAGAAGGGGCCGCCGGAGGCGGTCAGCAGGATTTTTTCCAGCGTTTTGGCGCTGTGTGCATCCTGCAGGCACTGGAAGATAGCGCTGTGCTCGCTGTCCACCGGCAGCAGATGCACGCCGTTTTTCTTGACGGCATCGGTGACCAGATGGCCACCGGTGACAAGGCTTTCCTTGTTGGCCAGCGCCAGATCGTGGCCGCTTTCAATGGCTGCCAGCGAGGCATCCAGACCCGCAATGCCCACAACCGCGTTCAGCACGGTGCCTGCGCCGTCCATCATGGCCAGCTGCTTCAGACCGTCCGCGCCCTTCAGCAGGGTGGGTGCCCCCGCCTGCCCTGCCAGTGCGGCGGACAGCTTATCGAAGGCGGCGGGGTCGGTGACAGCCACATATTTGGGGTGAAATTCCGCAATCTGAGCCAGCAGCTTGTCGACACTGGAATTGGCGGACAGGCCGAAAACCTCATAGCCGTGCATACGGCAGACATCCAGACTCTGGGTACCAATGGAGCCGGTGGAGCCCAGCAGTGTGATAACCTTACTCATGGTAACATTCCCTCACAGCAGATAAAAGAAGTAGCGCATCGCGATGGAGACAAAGGGCGCAATGAACATAACGCTGTCAAACCGGTCCAGAATACCGCCGTGGCCCGGGAAAATCGTTCCGTAGTCCTTGATGCCGACCTGACGCTTGACCGAGGAGGCAAACAAGTCACCCAGAATTCCCAGCACGGACGCCACGGCACCCATGCCCAGCAGCACCAGATAGTGGCGCGGCTGCACGCCGATGCTCAGCACATTGTAATGAGCAGACAGCAGCGAGTAGACCAGCGTGAGCACACAGCCCGCCAGCATACTGCCCAGCACGCCGCCCACGGCACCCTCCACCGTTTTGTGGGGGCTGACCACCGGGGCCAGCTTGTGCTTGCCAAAGGCACGGCCCGCAAAGTAAGCAGCCGTGTCTCCACCCCATGCAAAGCAGAGGATGAGCAGGATGAAGTAGATGGCATCATAGCGGTACTGGGCAAAGGGCAGCATCCGCTTCAGATGGATGAGCGAGTAGAAGCAGAACGTGATTACGGTTGAGAAGTAGACAAAGCCCGCCAGCTTACCAAAATCCAGCGTTTTTACGTTTCTAATCTGGCAGACGTTATAGAACAGCGCCGTCAGAAACGCCGCCGGCAGCAGCAGGCTGCGCACCATCTGTGAGCTGCTGAGCATGACAAGCAGCGTCAGCGGCACGGCGGCCACATAGAGGTACCACTCCTTTTTGCCGAAACCCATGGCGGTGTACACCTCATGGATGGCAAGCAGACAGATGGCACTGAGTACGAGGTCAAACAGGAACGTGTCAAAAAATGCCAGAACAACAGCCAGAACGCTCAGGCCGACAACGGATGTGATGATGCGGGTCTTCATAAACGGTGGTTCCCTTTCGCGGAAGTGATTGGGCAATGCCGCACGCCGGCAAACGGTGATGCAGCCTGTCATAAGTTGTATTGCAATAACAGCCTATGCGAGCGTGCCGCATGGCATACCCGCACAGGCTATTGCTCACGGAGGAATCAGACCTCCATGATTTCCTTGTTCTTGTCGGCGCAGGTATCGTCAATCATCTTGACGTACTTGTCGGTCAGCTTCTGGGTTTCTTCCTCCAGCTTCTTCTGGTCATCCTCCGTCAGCTCGCCGGCCTTCTTCATGGCCTTGAACTTGTCCATTGCGTCGCGGCGGATGTTGCGCACGGCGGTCTTGGCGTCCTCGCCCTGCTTCTTCACGTCCTTGGTCAGCTGCTTGCGGCGCTCTTCGGTCGGTGCCGGGAAAACCAGACGGATAATCTGGCCGTCATCAATCGGGTTGATGCCGATGTCGCTGGTCTGGATGGCCTTGGAGATGGGCTTGAGCATCGAGCGATCCCACGGAGAGATGGTCAGGATGCGGGCCTCGGCCACAGCCACGGCGGCAATCTGCTGGATGGGCGTGGGGCTGCCGTAGTAGTCCACGGTGACCTTGTCCAGAATGGCGGGGTTGGCGCGGCCTGCGCGGATGGAGGCCAGCTCATGCACCAGATGGTTGACACTGGCGTTCATTTTTTCTTCAAAGGGTTTCGTAGTGCTGCTCATAATCAGATTCTCCTTATTTTAAGATAGTATAGGGGGAAAATATGAATTTTTCAATTCTTATTCCTTGACGAGGGTACCGACCATCTCACCCTCGCAGGCCTTGGCAATGTTGGCGGGCTGGCCCAGATCAAAGACGAGGATGGGCAGGCCGTTGTCACGGCAGAGGGTTGCGGCGGTGGAGTCCATAACGGCCAGACGCTCATCCAGCACGCGGGTAAAGGTCAGCGTGTCATAGCGCACAGCGTCCGGGTACTTGTGGGGGTCCTTGTCATAGACGCCGTCCACCATCGTGGCTTTGAACATAGCATCGGCGCTGATTTCCAGTGCGCGCAGGGCGCTGGCCGTGTCGGTGGAGAAAATCGGGTTGCCCGTACCACCGCCGAACACAACAATCTTGCCGCTTTCCAGCGCAGCAATGGCCTTGTCGCTGGTGAAGCACTCGGCCACCTGCGGCATAAAGGAGCTGGTCATCACAACGGCGTCCACACCCTGCTGGTGCAAGGCGTCCTTGACCGCCAGCGCGTTCATAACCGTGGCCAGCATACCAATCTTGTCCGCGTCCATGCGGTCCATCTTGCCGCTGGAACGGCCGCGCCAGAAGTTGCCGCCGCCCACAACAATGGCAATCTGGGTGCCCAGATCGTGCGCCGCCTTGATGCCCGCGCAGATAGAAGCGATGGTCTCCTCATCAAAGCCCGTGCCCTTGGGACCAGACAGAGCCTCACCGCTGACCTTCAGAAGAATACGTTTATACTGAATTGCCATAAAAAACACCACCTGTAGTTATTTTGGCGGTTCACCGTGCCGCACAGGCATAGTAAACCATTCTTTTTGTAGTTTATTTTACAATACTTTGCGCGTAAAGTAAAGCGGTGGCGGTAAAAAAAGACGGCCGCCCGGTGCGGGCAGCCGAAAAGGTAGTGATATATCGTTCTTATCGTGTTTTTGCACTGTAGGGGCCGGGCAGCCACGGAGGGGTCAAGCCCCCTCCCCACTTTCTTTACCGGTTGGCCAGCAGCGCCAGCTCGCGCTGTATCAGCTGCCGCCGGGTGCGCTGCTCGGCCATGCGCTCCGCCGGGGATTCCAGCATCAGGTTTTCCAGCGGCGGGGCGGCGGGCAAGGTGAATTGCAGCTCGGTGCCCGGGCCCTCTCCCACAGCCAGCGCCCAGCCCATTGCTCTGGCGTAGGCGGCAATCAGCGGCAGGCCCAGCCCGCCCGCATGGAGCAGACGCTCGCTCCATTTTTCCTCGATCAGCAGCGCTCTGGCATCGGGCGGCAGGCCGGGGCCGTTGTCCCGATAGACAAAGCAGCCCGGCGCACAGTGCAGCACAATGTGTGCTGCGCCATCCACGGCCAGCGTGTTGGAAACAAGGTTTGTCACAAGGCCGTTCAGCAGCGTGGCATCCCCCATTGTGGGCAGAAATTCCACCCCCGCGCAGCAGAGCTCCACGGTGAACGGCAGGCCGCAGCGGGCGGCCTCCTCTTGCAGAATGTCGCAGATTTCCCGCAACTGGCTGACCAGATCCATCGGCCGCGGCGTGCAGCTGCCGCGCAGAAGCGCCGCCGTGGCGGCGTCCGAGGTCTGGTCCCCCAAGCGGCGCAGGCTGAGCAGCTGTGTGCGCAGCTCGTCAAAAATCGGCTGGAGCTCGGCGCGCTGGGCCGGGCTGGTTGTCCGCTCCAGACTGTCCTGCAGAGCCTCAAAGGCATTCTCCATGCTGTCAAGAGAGCGCCGGAACCGCCCGCGCAGTCCTCCGCGCAGTGCCAGCAGTGCTGTGTCGTCATCCTCTTTGTACATGGAGACACCTTCTTTACATTATAAGTATGGTTCTGCCCGGCTGCACAGCTCCTGCAGCAGCCCCGCCATCAATTGCCCATTGGAGAGCACGCCGTCCTCGGGCCGGCCGCAGCGGCGGCAAAGTGCCCGGTAGGGCTCCATGCCGCGCTTGGACATCTTCTGGGAAAGCCGGTTCATCGCCGAGGTCACCGTGCCGAGCTCAATGCCCTCCTCCGCGGCAACGTACTGCTGCAGCACGCCAATCTGCTGCGGGTGGTCGGCATACAGTGCGTAGAGCAGCATACGCTCCGCATAATGGTAGCCGCTCAGCGTGGCAGGGGCACCGTAGTCGTCCAGCACCGCATCACAGCAGCCGCGCAGATGGTACAGCCGATGCTCATCATCGGTGGAGCCCATACGGTAGATTTCATCAAACAGGCTTTTCATCCCATAGGGGCGCAGCATAATCTGATACTGGGAGAACAGCCGCAATGCCTTGCGGGCCGCGGTTTCCTCCGGCACCGGGACAACCACCAGCACGGCGGGCTCCGGGTCAAGGTGCATCGTGCTGATTTCCTGCAGAAGGCTGGTCACGGACGGCTTTGTGAGCAGCGCATCCAGCACAAGCACCCGCGGGCGCAGTCCGCCGTGCAGCAGCTCCAGAACCTCCTGCCCAGTGGCGGCCACCGCCGCCGCGCTGACCTCTGCGCCGTGCGTTTTGGCAAACAGCTTCATTGTGTCCCTGTCCAGTTTGGCGTTGAACGCAAACAGCGCCGTCACAGCGGTGGTCTTGGGCAGGGCGGTTTTTTCGTGCAAGGGGCGTTCGTTCAACAACACTGCCATATCAGCCCACCGCCGATCCACACAGGTCAACCAGAATTGCGGACACATGCACAGGGTCCACGGCATTTTCATATAGAAAACGTGTCAGCATCCCTGCGCGGTCCTCCTCTGTGTCACACAGCATATAGGCTGCCGCAGGGCCTCCCTCCCGCTGTACGCTGATTACAAAGGCGTCCTGCTCCCGCAGCAGCGTATAGGTCACGGTCCCGGCGCACTGCAGATCCGCCAGTGCGGAAAATTCTCTTCGGTAGCTTGCTATTGGTTTTGCTTCCATAAAGCTCTTCCCCCCACACGTTAGTATTATAGTTGTTTTTACTATAGTGCATCTCGCGCGTGGGGTTCAGTCTGCACTGTGTATACGTTTTTGTACGGTAAGTGCAAGATTTGTATTATTATAGCACTATATAATAGAAAGCGCAAGAAATATCTGATTTTGCCCTTGTTACAATATAATTCGTATGTTATACGATGTGTACCGGGGCGCAGGCACAAAAATTCTGATTTGCTCTTGACTTTTTTACGGAAATGGTTTACACTAATCTAGTCGTCAAGACATGGGCCTGTAGCTCAGTTGGGAGAGCGTTCGGTTCGCATCCGAGAGGTCAAGGGTTCGAATCCCTCCAGGTCCACCATACAAGAAAAATCCGAACCTATTTCCGATTGGAGAAGAGTTCGGATTTTTTGTTTTCTTTGGGTACGATAACGACGGCTCCCGTGGAAGATACAAAACCCCGACACCTTGTCATAGACCGTAACCACACGACAAGAGTTTGGAGGACATAATATTGCAAAACCAAAGATGTCAATCGGCGTAATGCATTCAATCAGGCAAGAGCTGGAACTCTAGGCATAAAACCGAAGTATGTCACAGAGATATTTGTGGACAAAGAGAATGCGGACATAGCACGCCATATTCTACATAGCCTATGACATGGTATTGCTATGAAGCAAAATTCTAGATGTCGGAGAATCTGAAATCATGTATAACAATAGACAAAATAACCGATTTAGCAAATTCATCGGTGCTATTGTAGTAAGTTTTCTTGTTCTTATCACAGGATGCTCATCTACTCAAAAGGGAACCAATTCAGCCAAGCCAATTACAGAGGATAGCTCAAATCCAGTCACTTTAACAGTCTACCTTACCGCTCACTATGCAAACCCCGATACACATTGTCCTATCTATGAAAAACTGCTAGACTACCAAAAAGAGAACCCTAATATCACAATACAGTTCGTATCACCCAAAGAAGGTGCTACCGCAGAGCGTGAGGTTGAGATTCATCGGCTAAATACGGAAATCCTTTCAGGCAAGGGTCCCGACCTTTTTATTATGGAAGGAAACCGATTGACGAATGTTAATTTGTTTCCAGATATTGAAAAGAGTATGATGAATGGAGCTTTCCTTGATCTCACCGATGTAATGGATTCAAACGAATTCACAGCAGAGAATTTTTATATGCCTCTTTTAGATGCTGGAAAACTAAAAGGAAAACAGT
>OJNY01001188.1_pt1 | contig 17200 bp, 11 predicted proteins | sample 1597931 | NCBI WGS metagenome assembly OJNY01 (sample SAMN01915209, study PRJEB22387) | human gut metagenome | isolation source: stool | host: Homo sapiens | place: USA
GCTATCTTATCTCTTAATACTTCAAGCTTGTAATCCCTTACATCCACATCATCAAGTGGCGTCAGACACCCGCATCGGCCTTGAGCAAACCGACCAGCAGCTGGCGAAGATGGAGACGAAGCTCACCACCGTCAGCACCGACCTGAAGGCGCTGGGCACTGCGGATCTGCTCGCATCGTTGACCGGCAGCAGTTCGCTTGACGCGGATAAGATCGCCTCGTTCATGGAGTCCCCGACCGTAATCGACACGAAGAACGTGTATCCCGTCAACTCCTACGGCTCCGGCATGGCTCCGCTGATGACCAATCTGGCACTGTGGGTGGGCGCGTTCGCCTTTGTGGTGATCTACAAAGTGGAGGTGGACGACGAGGGGCTTGAGGGTCTCGATCCGACCGCAACCGAAAAGTATCTGGCCCGATACCTGTTGCTCGGCACGATGGGCGTCATTCAAGGCGCGATCTGCACCATTGGCGATCTGATACTCGGCGTGCAGACGGCTTGCGCGCCACTGTTCATACTGACCGGCATGATCACATCGCTGGTATATCTGAGCATCACGTACGCGATGTCCACCACGTTCATGCACATCGGCAAGGGCCTGTGCGTGGCGTTGGTGATCGTGCAGATTCCAGGCGCTTCCGGCCTGTATCCGATCGAGATGATGCCGAAGTTCTTCCGCATGGTCTATCCGTTCGTGCCATTCAGCTATTCGATAGACGCATTCCGCGAGACCATTGCCGGCTTCTACGACGGCCATTGGACCAAGGCGATCGGCACGCTGCTGCTGTTTGCCGGCATGGCGTTCGTCATCGGCCTGGTGGTCCGTCCTCTGTTGGTCAACCTCAACCGACTCTTCGCCCGCGAAATCAAGGAAAGCGACATGATTATCGGCGAGGAAGTGGAGCTTCCGGAACGCGGATACAACATGTCCCAAGCCATTCAGGTGCTGGCCGACAAAGGCGGCTACCGCGAGGTGATCGAGGAACGCGCAAGTCGGTTCGCGGAACTGTACCCGAAACTCAAGCGCGGAGCTCTGGTGATCGGATTCGTAGTTCCGGTAACTCTGGCGGCGGTGTTCTCGTTCACCAACGGAGAGAAAGTGGTGGTACTGGCCACGTGGGTCGTCTGGATTCTGCTCATCATGGGCTTCCTCATGGTCATCGAATACATGCGCGATAATCTGAACCGTCAAGTGGAGCTCGGCCATTTGAGCGATGAATCGATCCAATCCATGCTGGTGGAGCGCCAAGCGGCACGCATCCGTCGCAAAAAGCGGGCGCAACAGGAACGGCGGAACAGACTGCTGCGCAAAACGCGGAGACGCACCAGCGGCAAACGCACGACATCCGATAATCGCAATACCAGCGTCATCAAAGAAACGACGGAAAACGTGACGGGCGTCAACCACAATGAAGATGACGGAATCGCCATACTGGTGCAGAAAATGCAGAAAATGCAGACGACCGGTCCAAGCGCCGCCGCGAACGATGCCGCCACGGACACCACCGAGACTACCGAGACCGCCGAGACCGCCGAGACCGCCGAAAACACCGAGGAAAGGAGCAACGCATGAAAACCATCTGGAAACTGTTCGTCGGCGACATCCGGCGAATCACCAGCAACGTCGTCTCCATCATCATCGTCATCGGACTCGTTGTGATCCCCGGCATCTTCACATGGTTCAACGTGGCCGCCAGCTGGGACCCGTTCGCCAATACCGGCAATCTGAAATTCGCCGTAGCCAATGAGGACGACGGATACCGGTCCGACCTCATTCCAGTGAAGATCAACATCGGCGACCAAGTGGTTAACACGCTGCGTTCCAACGATCAGCTGGACTGGACCTTCACCACCAAAAAAGAAGCCATCAACGGCACCAAATCCGGCGAATATTACGCAGCTGTGGTGATTCCGAAGAACTTCAGCACCCGTATGATGACGTTCTTCGCATCCGATGGCGACCACGCCGAAATCGCCTACTACAACAATGAAAAGAAGAACGCCTTGGCTCCGAAGATCACAGGCCAAGGCGCCGATACGGTCAGCGCGCAGGTCAACGAGACGTTCTCCGAAACACTGACCAGCACCGCGCTGAGTGTGGCATCGCAACTCGCCAACCAACTCGACAAGCCAGCCGCGCAGGAACAACTCACGCAGTTCAACGGCAATATCAGCGACTTCGCGGAAACGCTCACCGACGCTTCCGGAACGCTCCGCACGTTCAGCACGCTGACCCAAAGCGCACGGCATCTGCTTGAGTCCTCCGACGGTCTGATCGCCAATGTCAGCGGCAATGCGAAAAGCGCAGGAACAACATTCAAGCAAGCCGGCAGCGGCGTGGAGGATCTGACGGGCGCGTTGAAGACCGGCACCACCGCGCTGGGCACGGCTCTGACTGATTCCGCCAACAGCTTCACAGCCATGGAAGCAGATGTGGACAGCCTATTCGGCAATGCGGGCACGCAGGCCGGCAACACCGCCAACGCATTACGCAACCAGGCCACGAACATCAGCAAGCAGGCGCAAAGCTACCAGCAGATCTATGATTCGCTCGACGCGCTCAGCGCAAACGAAAAGCTGCCGGAAGCGGTGAGGAACGCCATCGACCATCTCAAAACCAACGTCGGCACCACCATCACACAGCTCAACGACCTAGCATCGGCGCTGAATGGCAGCGCCGACAACATCGACGCCAAAGTAAGCGATACCACGGCCGAACGTGCGGAGATCAAGAAACTGGCGCAGCAGGCGGCAACGTCCGTCAGTGGCATCAAAACCGACTATGAGAGCCAACTGAAACCGCAACTTGACGATATCGCCACGTCCATTACCAGCACCACCACCGCGCTCAATGCCACAGCGGCCGATCTGAAAGGCGCGCTGGGCAATCTGAACGGCACCACCAAGACCGCGGATAAGAATCTGACCGCCATCAGCAGCGTGTTGGATTCCACCGCCGATAGTCTGGCCGGCGCGGGCAAAAAACTGGGCGCATTCACAGGAACATTGACCGATGCGCTGAACAGCGGCGATATGAGCGCCGTCAAAGATGTGCTCAGCGATAATACCGACTCGTTGGCCGCCACGCTTGCAGCCCCTGTAAAAGTGAAACGCAACGCGGTGTTCCCAGTCAAGAACTTCGGTTCGCAGATGGCACCGTTCTACACGATCCTGCCGCTGTGGGTCGGTTCGCTGCTCATGGCAGTGACGCTCAAGACCACCGTCTCGCGTAAGGTGCGCAAGGAACTCGGCGACCCGAAACCGCATCAGCTGTTTCTCGGACATTACGGTGTGTTCGGCGTGATCGGACTATTGCAGAGCACGTTCTCCTTGGGAGGCAGTCTGCTGTTCCTCCATGTCCAGGCGGTGCATCCGCTGCTGTTCATGCTGTCCGGCTGGGTGAGCAGCCTAGTGTTCTCGTTCTTCATCTACACGCTCGTGGCCAGCTTCGGCAACGTCGGCAAAGCCATCGGCGTGCTGTTTCTCGTCATGCAGATCTCCGGAGCGAACGGCGCATATCCGCTGGCCGTGCTGCCGAAAATCATCAGCGGCATCAGCCCGTTCCTGCCTGCGACGCATTCAATCACAGCAATGCGCGCGGCGATCGGCGGAATCTACAGTAACGATTACTGGTTTGCGATTGGCGCGCTACTGCTGTTCATTCCGCCGCTGCTGCTGATAGGCCTGCTACTGCGCATTCCACTGGTCAAGTTCAACCATTGGTACGTAAGCAAGCTGGAAAGCACGAAAGTGATCGCGGCATGATGAGAGGAACCACGCAAGAGGTCACGCGGAAGACGGTGCAAAAAACCACGCAGGAAGACGTCGGCACAGCACGTGGCCGACGTGAGCGATTACGGGAGCAAACCGACCGCAAAATCATGAAAGCCACATTGGGGATAGTGATTTCCGATGGTATCGGAGCGGTGACCATCGAAGAGGTCGCACGACGTTCGGGGGTAGCAAAGACCACAATCTACCGACGCTACCGAAACGCCGACGATTTATTGCAACGCATCCAACCGGAAGTTGCCGGACTACCGAATTTCAACGATTTGAAGCCGTCGCGGAACGGACTGGCCACCATGCTGCAACGCATCCAGGACTGCTTCGACAGCGAACTCGGATTGAAAGCCGTGGGCGTGGTGCTGTCTTCCGACAACGCCACGCTGAAGGCGATCGCAGCACAAGTGCTGGCGCCGGCCGAAGAACGGTTCGTGGGGTTCATGGAACGTGGCATCGCCGACGGAGTGTTTCAAAACCGTTTGGACTACACGTTCCTGTTCAGCACGGTGCTGGGTTCCATGCTGGCTTGCAAAGCGTTGGCGGGGCAGGAAGCCGGAGGGGAACGGCAATCCGGCAAGGAACGCAAGCCTGATTCCTGGGCCGAGAACATGGCCACGTTGCTCTGGCCGAACGTATGCGCCGAATCCGCACGGTAACCACAGGAAAACCGTCCGCACCGACGCAAGACGGGCGTGCCGTGTCGGTTTCAGAAGGAATGGGCTATTGGATTGACGCTTCCTGACGCGCCACTTCCAACGCCTTGTTGAAGGCTTCGGAGGTCCAGCTGGCGCCGGCGAGCTTGTCTACTTTGAGATCCTTCAACGGCTTGCCGACCACCGCGTCCGGCACGGCTTTGGCGAAGTCGTTCTGATGCTTTTTGGAGATGGACGTGAACGGATGCCCAACGATTTCCACGGCCGTCACGTTCTGGTCTTTGACGGTCAGATGCACGTCGATGGTATCCTCGCCGACCGGCCCGTACTGGCCGTTGATCGAGTAGTCGCCATCCGCGTAGTTGCCGGTGTCCTGCTTGTCGGATGTTGCGGAATTCGCGTCGGCACGGTTTTTGGTGGCGTCGCCGTCGTCTGCCGTGTCGCCGGACGCCTTGCCGTCAGTTTTCGACTTCTCTTCCTGCGATTGCACGCTTTCACCGGAATTGCCGGCGTATTCGTCGTCCATCGGCGTTGCCTTCGGTTCGCCGCATGCCGACAACAGCGCGATACTCGCCGCGGACAGTGCGATGACTTTGATTGCGTTCGATTGTGCGGCGCTCATGCGCGCTCCCCTTCCGTGCCGTCGGCGTCCGCGTCCGTATCTCCGGTTTTTGCGGCCTTCGTAGGGTCGGCGAACGAAATCGCGACACCGCCGTTCTGCGCGCCTTCCTCGGCGGAACCGGTGTGCGCAGGCTTGCCACCGGCCGCCTCGTACGCACGTTTCGCCTCCTCGTCATTCCACTGTTCACCGACGAGCACACCATGGTTGAGCATGATTTCGCGTTGTGCGCAGGAGGCGACGAGCGCATCGTGCGTCACGACGATGATCGTAGTGCCCTGCTCGTGCAGCTGACGGAACAGGTCGAGCACGATCTTCTCATTCCTCTCATCGAGATTGCCGGTCGGCTCGTCGGCGAGAATCAGCTTCGGGCAGTTGATGAGCGCTCGGGCGATGCACACGCGCTGCTGCTCACCGCCGGACAGCTGGCCGGGCAGGTGATGCGCACGCTCCTTCAATCCCACTCGTTCCAGCGCTTCCATCGCCTGCTTCTCATCGACTACAGAATGGTAGTATTGCGCCACCATCACGTTCTCCACCGCCGTCAGATGCGGCACGAGGTAAAACTTCTGGAACACGAGTCCTATCATGTTCTTGCGCACATCGGCGAGCTGGCGGGCGTTCAGATCCTCCAGCCGGCGGCCTTCGAGCATGACGGAACCCTTCGACGGCGTATCCATGCAGCCGATCATGTTCATCAGCGTGGTTTTGCCGGAACCGGACGAGCCGACAATCGCCAGCCATTGCCCTTGCGGAACGGTCAGACTCAGGTCGTCGACGGCGTGCAGATCGCCGTAAATCTTGGAAATGTGGTCGAGTTCCAGCAGCATATGTTCGTTGTCCATGATTATTCCTCCCTCAAAACGATGGCGGGGTCGATACGGGTGGCGCGGCGGACCGGCGGAATGGAGGCGATGACGGCGATCGCCACGCTCAGCAGCAGCGATCCGGCGCCGAGCAGCCAGTCGAAGCCGATCGCGCGACCGAAGACGGTGGCGCACAGCACACGCGCCAGCACATAGCCGATGGCGGGGCCGAGCAGACCGCCGATCAAGCCGTAGATGCCGGATTCCACGTAGAATTCGACGCCGATGGCGCGTGAATCGGCGCCGAGGGCTTTGCGCAGGCCGATTTCGTTGCGACGCTGGCTCACGATGGAGCTGATGGTGGTGCCCACGCCGACGAGCGTCAGCACGAGCACGACGAGCGAGACAATCCAGAACAGGGTCTGCAGCATGGCGATGATGCGGGTGTCGGACGAGGTGATTTTGGTGACGGTCTGCGCTTTGACGACAGTGTTTGTATTTTTGTTGATTCTGTTGACGATGGCGTTCAACTCATCCCCCATGGCGTTCACCGAGTATTCGACCACGTCGGCGCCGCGCTCGTGGCCCGCAAGTTTAGCCACGTCCGTGGTGGTGGCGTAGATGATGGAATCCTCGTTGCCGCCGGTGTCGACGATGCCTGCGATACGGAATTCGGTGCCGTCGGTGTTCATGATGTCGGATGAGACGCGACCGTTTTCCGTGGCTTGCGTGGTCTGTTCGCCTTGCGTAGTTTGCGTACTCTGCGTGCCCTGCGCGGACGATTCTGCCGTTTCAGTTGATTCGCCCGAATCGGATTTTGCGGACGCGGAAGAAGACGCTGAAGCAGACGCGTCGGCGGCGCGGTAGCCGATGGTGACACGGCTGCCGACCTTCACGCCGAGCGCGTCGGCGACGTCGCGGCCGACCATCACGTTGCCCGAGCCGGGCCAATCGCCCGTCACGTTCCAATGGCGATTGAGCGCGCGGACGGCTTTCACGTCCACGCCGGCGATGGTGTACGGCGCGGAATTGATGCGCACGCTCTCATACCGGTATGCGGCTGATTTCACGCTGTGTCCGGCGCCGACGAGCGCCGTCACGTTGCGTACGGTTGCAGTATCGATGCCTTGCGATTTGCCCGTTGCGGACGCGGGCGTGACAATCAGGTTCGCGCCGTACGCGCGCATTTCCTCGTTCATCTGCTGCGGCACCGCGACGCACACGGATGCAAGGCAGAACAGCGTGGCCGCGCCGACGAGCGACGCGATCACGGCCATCATCGCACGGGAGCGACGGCGGAACACCGCGCCCCACAGCATAGTGAAGAACATCTTGCGATTCGTCATCGCACACCCCCTACGAAAGCCAAGCACAACTCACCTACCATGCAGCACCTCCGCCGGACGCAAGCCCAGAATCGCCCGAATCGACGAAAGCGAGGCCACGAGCACAGTGACCGCCAGCAACACGAAAACCAACACGAACACCATCGGACGCATGGTGATGCCCGAGCCGAACACCACGTGCCCCACGATCTGTGCAACGCCCGAGCCAAGCAGAGCGCCGGCAATCGCACCAACCAGCGAAATCACCGCCGTTTCGGCGAGCATAAGGCGCGAAACCGCGCCGTCCGTGGCGCCGATCGCCTTCAACAGCGCCAATTCCGAACCGCGTTCGCCAATCGACGCGGCCATCAGGTTCGCCACAGCGATCGCGGCGGCAACCAGCGACAGCACGGTCATCAGCACCATCACCGCCTGCGTCTTGTTCAGCACATCGCCCTGCAGCGCGGCCACCTGGCGCACCTGCTTGGCCACCGCGCCCGGCAGCACCTCTTCGATCTGGTACGCGATCGACGACGGATACGCGGTGCAATACCACGTCTCCCACTCGTCCTGCGTGAGCGCGTTCGGATTCTTCGACGCCTTGCGCGCGAGGTCGTTGTCGGGCGTGGTGAGCGCCTTGACTTCAATCTTGTCGATGGAATTCGGCAGATTCGCAAGCGTTTGCGCGGCGATGGACGGCATATAAATGGCGCTGTTGTCGGAATCGCCCGAATCGAAGATGCCGACGATTTTCACTTTCACGCGATTGCGTTCGGTGCCGGATTTGCCGGTTTCGTCGGACTTGCCGGCACCCCCGTCCGCACCCTCGTCCACACCGACGGCGATCGTCTTGTCGAGCGTAACGCTGTCACCGACGTTCACGCCCAGTTTCGCGGCGAGCGCGCTGCCGACCATCGCCTGCTCGCTGTCGTCTTTCGGCCAGGTTCCGTTGATTTTCCACCATGAGCGCATGCCGTTCATGCCGGCCACGGTGGACTCGCCGGAGTCCATGTGCAGGGTTTTCGCGAACCACGTGCCCACGATCGGCACGTTGGTCGCCTTGCATTTCGCCGCGGAAGCAGCCGCACCTGACGCAGCAGACCCAGCCGAACCAGCCCCCGAACCGACACACCCCGCATCCGCGTGGATGTTCAATTCCGGCGCGAAATTGGTGATGTTGAACGCCCAGAAGATGGTCTTGATCTTCTGCGCGTCCGACTCCTTCAGAAACGCGGTCGGGTCGGCGCTGTCCGCCGCAGCCGAGCCGTCGGAAGTGGAACCCCCGTCCGAACCGGACGAACTACCCGAAGCCGAGCCAGCAGAATCGCCGGTATTGTACAAATCGCTCACCACAGCGTCGGACTTCGGCTGCACGACGATATTCGAACCGTACGTGCTCAGCTCCGCGTTGAGCTTGTCGCCCACGTCGAACACCACGCCGAGCATGGCCACGCTGACGGTGGCGGACAGGCACACGGTGACGGCGATGAGCAGACGGCGTTTGAACTGCCGGCTGAACGAGCGAGAGATCATTTTCAGGAAGAACATGGTACCCCCTTACCTTTCTCGGCGCTCACTGGAAATGGCTCGACAGCGCGTCGAGCGTGGACGTTTGGATGACGATTTTGCCCGGCTTGACCTGGTAGTCGAACGGTATCGGGTTGCAGCCGCCTTTGAAGCCGATGGTGGCGAGGTTGATGGCCACATCGCACTTCTTGCAGATGATTTTGCCGTCCTTCTCGTAGTAGCCGGCGTCGCCGCAGTTGTCGCACGCGTCGAGGCCGACGCCGTACGCGCCGCCGTTCTTCTTGATGATGATGAATCGCATGGAGGTGCCGTCCTTCGCGCGGTATTCGAAGCGATGCAGGTGGCCGTCGGAAATCTGGCTGAATTTGATGGTGGCCACGCCGTCGGCGAGCGAGTAGTCTTCCGGCGGCGACAGCGTGACGACTTTCTGCGTTTGCGCGACGCCGTACGTCAGGGCCACGGTGACGCAGATCATGGCGACCAGGCTGAACGCGCCGGCCGCTTTCGCGCGGCGGCGGAACGCGATATGCGTGCGTGCGATCGCCTCGTTGGCGCCGGTCGGCTTGACTTTGAAGCCCATGACGATGCTGGCGATTGCCGGAATGGCGAAGACGAGCGCCATTGCGATGGTCAGGCTGCGCTGATGGTTGATGCCCCACACGAGCGCGAGGAAGGCGGCGGTCGGGAAGCTGACGATGCGCTTGGATTGCAGGATCTGCGCCAGGTCGGTGAAATGCTGGGCGAACAGCAGCATAATCAGCAGAAGGACCGCCGTGGTGAACGACCAGCGGACGGCGGTGGAACGCATCGTGCGGAAGATAAGCGCGGCGATGATTGCGACGGCCGCGCCCAAAGCGAAGCCGAGCGCGCGCAACAGCATGTCGGAAGTGAAGATGGGATCGCCCGGCTCGACGAAGATCGTCAGTCGCAGAATCACGTCGGGCAGCGCACGAAAGGTGGTGGCCGCGATCGCAAGCGCCGCAACGAGATTCGCGATGTCGAGCAGCGCGCGGTGGTTGTGCCAGTCGGCGGTGATGCGGCGGGCGAACAGGACGATGACGAACACGGCCACGTCGAGGATCACGCAGCACCACAGGGTCGGATAGTTGACGAACGTGCGTTGCGTGATGACGGCGGTGGCGCGCAGCGCGGCGAATACGACTGCGCCGGCGAATCCAACAACGAAACCGGCCAGCCGCCAGTACGCGCTCAGAGGCTTGTCACGCCCCTCACCGACGGTGAGCATGACGCTCAACGCCATGACGAGCAGCGCCGGCGCCAACACCCCCTGCAACACCGTCACAAACTGCAGCAGCATCCCAAAATCCTTTCATCCAAAAACCCAACTCAAAGAACCCAACGATTCCCATTCCGCCCCATCCCAAAGAGTCCCACCCCTCTCATTCCTCCCCTAAAATGCGAGGATTTCCCGGACCCCCTCCACAATCGCAGAGGTGAATCCATCCCCCTAACCGCGAACGGGCTACGCTAGGAGATCACCACTCCTGCGGCGTATAGTTCCAGTCCGGGAAGGTGACCTCGATCGGTTCCGTCCAGAAGCGTCCCTTCACACCCGTCTCCGGATCGACGTGCAGCATCCAGCCCTTCTTCTCCGGGGATTCGATCTTCAGCACGAGCTTGTACGCGCCGGCCTTGTCGAGCTTGACGTTGGCGCCGTAGTGCGGGCCGTCGGAGGCGTTCATCTGCATGAAGGTTCCGGAGGCGACGGACGCGTTGGAGGTCTTGTCGATGATGTCGTAGTTGACGGTCAGGTCCGGCACGAAATCGCCCTTGCCGTAGCCGAGTTCGGTGCCCTTCTGGTTGGCATGGATGTCGGCTTCGAGGTGGAAGCTCGCATCGGCGGCCTTGAGGCCCATGCCGGACGGTTCCATGTCGATCGGCTGGAAGTAGACGGCGTTGACGGTCAGCGGGCCGCATTCCTGGTCGGAGTGCTTCTCATCGACCTGGATCTCTTCGAAACCGGCGGAATCGCTGGAATCGTCCTTGCTGGAGTCGTCGGCCTTCGAAGCCGACGCGGAGGCGCTGGACTTGTCCGAAGCGGCGGAATCGTTGGAATTGCCGCATGCGGACAGGGAGAAGGCCATGGAGCCGGCCAGCAGGATGCCGAGCAGAGCGGCGATCTTCTTGTTCTTCATTTCTCTTTCCTTTGTTGTTGGATGTGGAAAAAATATCGGTAAATCTCGGAAAATTTGCGTATTACTTGCGATTGTCAGGCGTGCGCAACTTGCGTTTGCGTGCGAAGCCGACGGCGAACAGCGCGAGTACGGCAATCGCCGCGATCGCTTGTGCCGCAAGGCATTCGACGTACGGATACAGGCCGATCCAGTCGTTTGTGGGCACGCTGGACAGGTAGTGGCCGTCGATCAGGTCACCTTCGATGAGCGCGTGGATGCCACCGCCGGCGAAGATGACGACCAGCACGGCCATCAGGATCGACGTAACGAGGAAGAACGGGCCAATCGGAATCTTTACGGAGGTGAAGCGCAGCACGAGGAAGATGACGAGCAGCACCACACCCGCGGCGATGCCGCCGATCCACATGCCTTGCGCGTCGCGACTCATCGAGTAGATCGATTCGTAGAAGATGACGGTTTCGGCGCCTTCACGGAACACGGCTAGGAAGCTCAGCATGGCGAGCGAAACGACCATACCCAGGCTCACGCCTTCGTCGGCGGCGACTTTGTTTTGCGCGTCGGCCACGGCGGACTCGGTTTTGGTGCGGATGTAACGGTTCCACGCTTCCACGGAACTTTTGTTGAGCATCCAGTTGCTGGTCCACAGCAGCATGAGCATGGCGATCAGCGCGCACACGCCTTCGCTGATTTCCTGGACCGGACCGGAGCCTCCGAACAGGAACGTGAAAAGCACGGCGATCAGACCGGAGCCGGCAAGGCCCGCGAGCACGCCCAGGTAGATCCACTTGGTGAAGCGCCGGTTGCCGGATTTGACGAGGTAGGCCACCACGGCGGCCACCACCAGCAGCGCTTCGAGACCCTCGCGGATCAGGATGAGGAACGCCTGTCCGGCGGAGCTGGTGATGGCTTTGGTGAAGGCGTTGACGTTGCCGGCCGCGCCACCGTCGAGGGTGGCCGCGTCTTCGACGAGCCAGCTTTTCAGGTCGTCGACAAGCTTTTTGATCTCCTTGTCGGAACCGCCGTCGCGCATGGTTTTGCGGGTCATCTTGAACTGGTATTCCACCTGCGAGACGCGGTCGCCGGAGATGGCGTTCATGACGTTCTTTTCGAAGCCGAGCTTTTCGTAGTACTGGTAGTACGCGTCGTTGACGAGGCTGGAGCCTTCCGCGCCCTTGCCGGAGATGGCGGCCTTGTATGCCTTGTCGAGGATGACGTTCATTTCGCTGGCGACTTCGCTCCACGTGCGGTCGCCTTTGCCTTTGGAGGAATTCTTTTTGGCCGCGTCGAGCTTCTTGCGTTCCGCGGCGGTCTGCTCGGCACGCTGCTTCGCGTACGTCTTGGGGTCGGCGAGGTTCGCGTTGCCATCGAGCGTCTGCGCGGTGGCGGTGAGGTCCGCGTTCAGCGCATCGATTTTGCCGGCGATCGCGCCGCCCTGGCCCTGCTGGTAGGCGAGGCCTTCCAAGTCGGTGAACTGTGTGAGCAGCGCCTGCTGCTTGTCGGCGGAAATGGTGTCGTTGACGGCCTTCGAGAAGTTGGAGGCGTCGTAGCCGATCCAATGCGCGGTCTGGAAGCCGGTGCCGGCCTGGCCGTAATCGCCGTCGTTGTAGTCTTTTTCGGCGGTGGCGAGCTGCTTGGCGATGTTCTGCGCAGCGGCGGTCCAGGAATCGAAATTCGTTTGGCTGTCGTCGGCGGCGGACGCCTGCTGCGGCATCGCGGTGCCGGCGAACAGCGTGGCGAGCGCGATCATCAGCGCGGCGACGAGCGCGGCGAGACGGCCGGAAGCCGAGACGCGCGAATCGCACGAATCGTAGGAACCGGCTGCGTGGCGCTGCGCGACGCGAGATGGCATGGGTCGAACCTTTCTTCCGCAAATCTTTTCGGCGCGCTTTCCCCGACGTACCCGACGTACGAAGCGCGCATCGGAAGCCAAGATAGAACGAAAGTTTTTTGAATAACAGTCTTGATTTTTAATTGGTCTTGTTGTATCGCGCATGAAAAAACGTTGGAATTCCGCCGTTTTTATTTTTCCCGTTTTCCGCGTGTCGTCTCACATTGTGACGCTCACCGCCGTTCCGCAACACCCCCGTCCGCCCGAAAACGTGAAGCGAACTCCATGCCAAAGCGTCAGTTTGTATAATCGCGACTTGCATAATCACGATTAGCATAATCGTAACCATACAAAGCTACGGGGGTATCAAAATAAGGCGATGCCTCATGCCACATATAGCGCATATCAGGTTGCCCAAGCACGAACTACGCCAAGCCGGGCACGCGCTAGCATCGTGGGTATGGATTCCCTCGCACCGCTCGCGCATCGTATGCCGTACACCGCCGCGTTCCCCAAGGCGCTCGGCACGGGGTTGTTGATTTCGACGCCTCACCCGATCACTGCGGAATTGCGCGGCGAGATGGAACGGTTCATCGATGAATACGAGCATGCGCTTTCGCGATTCCGCGCTGATTCGCTGGTTGCGCACATCGGCAATGCGGAGCATGGCGGGCATTTCGATTTTCCCGATTGGGCCGGCCCGCTATTCGATTTGTACGACGCGCTGCACGCCGCCACGCGCGGTGCGATCGACCCGTGCGTGGGCGAGGACCTGATTCGTCTCGGTTACGATCCCGCGCTGAGTTTCACCGTTGAAGCCGACGCCGGCGAGCGCCTGGGCGCGCTGCACGGACGGGCCGTATGGGGTCGTGATGTGGTTCGTTCGAGTGGTACGACATTGGTTACACGCAGTCCGGTTCATGTGGATTTCGGCGCGTGCGGCAAGGGTTATCTGGTGGATTCGCTGGGCGGATTGCTCACCGATTCAGAACTTTCGCGCACATCGCATGTCAAGTCAGCCGAAACGACCAACCCGACATGCCAATCTTCCACCTCAGACGGCAAACGCGAAAGCGCTGCCCCGGAATTTGTGATTGATGCGGGCGGCGATCTGCTGGCGCGCACGAACAAGCCGATCCGTGTGGCGCTTGAGGATCCGGATGATCCGTCCTGCGCGGTCGGCGTCGCACTGATCGGCGATGGCGCGTTCTGTGCGAGCGCGCCCAGCCGTCGCCATTGGGAGGTGGCGGTGAACGAACAGACGCATCTGGCGATTCACCACCTGCTCAATGCCATCGACGGCCTGCCCGTGCAACAAACGGAAGCCGCCTGGGTTGCGGTGCAATCCGCGTCATTTGACGACTATCCGACTGCGGTGGCGGACGGGTTGGCTACGGCGCTGTTCGTTGCGGACCCGAATGAACTGCGCAGCGTTTTTGTTTTCGATTGCGCCACGTTGGACGCCGACCGTCACGCCACCATCAGCGCCGGTTTCCCCGGCCGTTTCTTCTGATTGCCGATCGGTCACTGATTGCCAGGTTGGCCGGTTGGCGGCCCGCCAATCGCAGACCGCAAACCGGCCAATCGCAAGCAAAACTCACGGAATGAGGTTGCCGGCGGCCACGTACAGGTCCCACCAATCCTGCTTGTCGAGATCGATGTCCGCGCCGTCGAGCATTTCGCCCAGCCGGGTGGGGTTCATCGAGCCGAGCACGATCTGGATCTTCGCCGGATGCCTGAGCACCCATGCGGTGGCGATAGCGTTGGCGCTCACACCGTACTTGGCGCCCTTTTCGTCCAGTGCCTTGTTCAGCTCCGGGAAGTGCTCGTTGCCTACGAACGGGCCGTATTCCGTGCCGGACTGGAACGGGCTCCACGCCTGGATGGTCATGTGGCGCAGTCGCGAGTAGGACAGCAGGCCGTCCGAATGGTTGGCCACGACCATGCCTTCGGCGCCGGAGTTGGTCATCAGCTCGTCGCTGACCATCTGCGCGTGCATCAGGCCGAACTGCAGCTGGTTCGCCTCGAGCCTCATGGCCGGGTCGTCGCCGAGCCAGGACTGCAGCAGTTCCGTCTGCCACGGGTTCACGTTGCTCACGCCGAAGTGACGCACTTTGCCCGCCTTGTGCAGGGTGGTGAACGCTTCGACGATCTCCTCGGCCTCCATCAGAGTGTCGGGCCTGTGCAGGAGCGCGAAGTCCACGTAATCGGTGCCGAGCGCCTCCAGTTCCTCGTCGAGTCGCGTGATGAGGTGCTTCGCGGAGAAGTCGTAGCGGGTGGCGTGCACGTTGTTCGGGTCGCTGAAGTCGATGTTGATGCCGAACTTCGTCTGCAGGAAGATGTCCTCGCGCTTGAGCCCGGCGTCCTTCCACGCGCGGCCGAGCACACGCGAGCTGGCATGGTCGTGGTTGACGTTGAATCCGTAGATGTCCGCCGTGTCGAAGAAATTGACTCCATGCTCGGCGGCCGTGCGCACGACTTCCGCCGCCGCGTCCGCGTCCAGCGCGTCCATGCGCATCACGCCTAACGCCGCTTGCGATGCGACCACTGCCGATTTGCCGATTTCGATGCTTTTCATGACTGCCCACTTTCTTTGTGATTTTCAAATACGTCAATCGATTGACGTCAGTCACCTCAATGGTAAATCCGCCGTCCCGTCAGCGCAACACAATAAAAATGCCGAAGCCAAAACGCAAAAATCCGGAGGGGTGGTCCCTCCGGATTTTTTAGCGAGTCAGCACACCAACCTCACTCGGCCAGCGTGAACTGGCTGTTGTAGATGTCGGCGTAGAAGCCGCCCTTGGCGAGCAGTTCCTCGTGCGTGCCGCGTTCCACGATGTCGCCGCCGTTCATCACCAGGATCATGTCGGCGTCGCGGATGGTGGACAGGCGGTGCGCGATCACGAAGCTCGTGCGGCCCACGGTCAGCGCGTCCATGGCCTTCTGGATCAGCTCCTCGGTGCGTGTATCGACCGAGGAGGTGGCCTCGTCGAGGATCAGGATCGGCGCGTCCTCCACCATGGCGCGGGCGATCGTCAGCAGCTGGCGCTGGCCCTGGGAAAGCGACGCCTTGTCGTCGAGCACGGTGTCGTAGCCGTTCGGCAACGACATGATGTAGTGGTGCAGGCCGACGGCCTTGCATGCGGCCACGATCTGCTCGTCGGTGACGTCCTTCTTCGAATACGCGATGTTTTCACGCACTGTTCCACGGAACACCCACGTGTCCTGCAGCACCATGGAGAACTGGTCGTGCACGTTCCAGCGCGGTACGGACTTGGTGTCGATGCCGTCAATCGAAATCGTGCCACCGGAAATCTCGTAGAAGCGCATCAGCAGGTTGACCATGGTGGTCTTGCCGGCGCCGGTCGGGCCGACGATAGCCACCTTCTGGCCGGCCTTCACGGACGCGGAGAAGTCGTTGATGATGGTCTTGTCCGCGTCGTAGCCGAAGCGCACGTGGCTGAATTCCACGTCGCCGCGCACCGGCTGCGGCTTGCCGTCCGCGCCGACGCCCAGCAGCGCCTGCTTGCCGGTTTCGTCGGCCAGTTCCGGTTCGTCAAGGAAGCCGAAGACGCGTTCGGATGCGGCTGCGCAGCGCTGCAGGTTCTGGAACGCCTGCGCGAACTGGGACAGCGGCTGCGTGAACAGGCGGATGTACATCATGAACGCCACGATCACGCCGAATTCGATCTTGCCGTCCATGGCGAGCACCGCGCCGACCACGCACACCACCACGTATCCGAAGTTGCCGACGAAGTTCATGATCGGCATCATCAGGCCGGACAGGAACTGGCTTTTCCAGCCGGACACGTACAGGTCGTTGTTGTACTTCTCGAACTGCTCGATGGAGCGTTCCTCGCCGCAGTATGCCTTGACCACGGTGTGGCCGGTGTACATTTCCTCGACGTGGCCGTTGACGTCGCCGAGCGCCACCTGCTGGCGGGTGAAGTACTTCTGCGACACCTTCATGATCACGCCCATGATGATCAGACCGAGCAGCGCGGAGCCGATGGCACACAGCGTCATGATCACGTTGTTGTAGAACATCATGATGAGCGCGCCGAAGAACAGCGTGACCGATGTGATGAGCGAGCCGACCGACTGGCCGAGCGTCTGTCCGATCGCGTCGACGTCGTTGGTGATGCGGCTCAGCACGTCGCCGTAGCTGACTTTGTCGAAATATTTCAGCGGCAGTCGATTGATTTTCTGGCTGATCGCCTCACGCAGCTGCTGTGCCGTACGTTGCGTGACGTTGGCCATCAGCCAGCTTTGCAGGTAGCTCAGCAGCGCGTACCCGACGTACAGCGCGACGAGCAGCCATGCGATGCGCGACACCGCGTCCATATCGATCGAATTCATGACGGGCCTGCCATGCACCATGGCCGGCAGACCCTTCGTGATCTCGTTGGTCATGTCCTTGAGCTTGTCCGGGCCGATGATCTGGCACACCGTGCCGGCAGCGCCCAGAACCAGCGCGAAAATCATCACCGGAATGTACCG
>OJNY01001207.1_pt1 | contig 17057 bp, 13 predicted proteins | sample 1597931 | NCBI WGS metagenome assembly OJNY01 (sample SAMN01915209, study PRJEB22387) | human gut metagenome | isolation source: stool | host: Homo sapiens | place: USA
TTATTTAATAAAGGTTATGGAAATTTATCAATTATATTTATTGATTTATAACGCCAAAATAACTATAATGTAGGTAATCTTATATCTATCACGGCACCGCCGTGGTGGCAGTGACATATTTTTATAAGGAGCGCTAATGGATAATAACAATTATAACAACAACGGCGGCGGTTATAATAATAACGGCTATAACAACCGTGGCAATGATGGTTACAATAACCGTGGCAACAATAACGGAAACAATAATAACAAGCGTGGATTAAGGCCGGGACATATAATCATAGGGCTTATAATCGCTATTGTGATAACATATCTCGGAGTTACATTTTTCAGAAGTATTTTTAACAAATATACGAGCACCGAGATAAGTTATTCCGCATTCCTCAACATGATTGACAAGGACGAGATTTCAGCGGTTGAATACAGTTCATCGAAGATTGTCATCACTCCGAAGAAACAGCCGGTAAGCGGAATTAAGATGACGTATTATACAGGATACATCTATGATGAGGACACATTTAACAAATTAAAGACTCTTGACGGAGTTGAGGTGTCCGCGGCCATTGAGGATACCGGTTCATCGATATTCGATTTCATATTGGTTTATGTGCTTCCTTTCCTATTAATATATCTTGTAATGGGATTTATATTCCGTAAGATGTCCGGCGGAGGCGGCATGCTTGGGGTCGGCAAGAGTAATGCCAAGGTATATATGGAACAGAAGACCGGAGTTACATTCAGGGATGTAGCCGGACAGGATGAGGCGAAGGAGTCCGTCAGGGAGATTGTTGATTTCCTTCATAATCCGGGCAAATATACGTCAATCGGAGCCAAGCTCCCTAAGGGCGCACTGCTTGTAGGCCCTCCGGGAACAGGTAAGACATTGCTTGCCAAGGCGGTTGCCGGTGAAGCGGGAGTTCCATTTTTCTCACTTTCCGGTTCGGATTTCGTTGAGATGTTTGTCGGAGTCGGAGCATCAAGAGTAAGAGATCTGTTCAAACAGGCTCAGCAGTCGGCACCGTGTATTATATTTATAGATGAGATTGATGCGATAGGTAAGAGCCGTGATTCCAGATACGGCGGCGGTAATGATGAACGCGAGCAGACACTTAACCAGCTCCTTGCCGAGATGGACGGTTTTGATTCATCCAAGGGAGTGCTTATTCTTGCGGCAACCAACAGACCGGAAGTCCTTGATAAAGCTCTGTTACGTCCGGGACGTTTTGACAGACGTATCATAGTTGATAAGCCGGACCTTAAAGGACGTCTTGAGACGCTTAAGGTTCACTCGAAGGATGTTCTTATGGATGATTCAGTAGATCTTGATGCAATAGCTCTCGCAACGGCGGGCGCAGTTGGTTCGGATCTTGCCAATATTATTAACGAGGCTGCCATCAATGCAGTCAAGAACGGAAGACGTGCAGTTACACAGCAGGATCTTTTTGAATCGGTTGAGGTCGTAATAGCAGGCAAAGAGAAGAAAGACCGTATCCTCGGCAAAGAAGAGAAACGCATGGTTGCCTATCATGAAGTTGGACATGCCCTTATAACATGCCTTATGAAGAATGCCGAGCCGGTACAGAAAATAACTATAGTTCCGAGAACCATGGGTTCTCTTGGATATACGATGCAGGTTCCGGAGGAAGAAAAATATCTTCTTACTAAGGATGAACTTATCACCAAGATTGTGACACTTCTTGGCGGACGTGCAGCCGAAGAGGTTGTATTCCATACGGTTACCACAGGCGCATCCAATGATATTGAGCGTGCGACCAAGCTGGCAAGAACAATGGTTTCACAGTACGGTATGTCAGATACATTCGGACTTATGGGACTTGAAAGCGTTGAGAGCCAGTATCTTGACGGCCGTTCGGTGCTCAACTGCTCCGATCAGACGGCAGCCAAGCTGGATGATGAAGTCAATAAAATGCTTAAAGAATACTATGCCAAGGCTAAAGAACTTCTCAGTGAGAATATGGAATGTCTTGACAGTGTAGCAGAATATCTTATAGATAAGGAGACAATAACCGGTAAGGAATTTATGGATATTGTCAACAGAGTAAAAGGTGTGGGTGAATTAGGTTAACATGATTGATTTACATTTGCATCTCGACGGCTCAATGAGACCGGAGACGGTAAGGGAGCTGCTTGAGCAGAAGGGAATTTCTCCATGGGACAGCGATGATGATGCTGCCCGAGCGTTAAGGGTCGGCGATGACTGCGCTGACCTTAATGATTATCTTACAAAATTTGAGTATCCGTGTATGGTATTGCAGACCTCCGGAGCAATAGAGAGAGCTGTTTACGAACTTGCGGAAGATCTGGTACATCAGGATGTGACATATGCGGAAATTCGTTTTGCGCCACAGTTGTCTACGAAGGAAGGCCTCACTCAGGAGGAAGCCGTTAAAGCAGCAATTGAGGGAGCGAAAGAAGCTGAGATGGAATTCGATGATATCAGGATAGGATTGATATTATGCTGCATGAGAGGCGAAGACCATGAGGCTAATATTGAAACTGTAAGGGTGGCATCGAAATACTATGGAAATTATGTATGTGCGCTTGACCTGGCTGGAGCGGAAGCGTTGTACCCGACAGATTTGTTCAACAAAGAATTTGAACTCGCGAAAGCAGAAGAAATACCATTTACGATACATGCCGGAGAAGCAGCCGGACCTGAGAGCATCTGGCGTGCACTTGAGTTCGGAGCCTCAAGAATAGGACATGGAATAAGGTGCCTTGAGGATGGGGCACTGGTAGATTATCTTGCAAGGCATAAGATTCCTCTTGAGATATGTCCTACAAGTAATATACAGACAAAGGTGTATCAGAACTATGATGAATATCCGGTTAAAGAACTTCTTCTGCGTGGAGTGCATGTCACAGTCAACACTGACAATATGACCGTCAGCGGCACGAACCTTAAGAAGGAACGCAAGAAACTGCTTAAATACTGCGATATAACCAAAGATGATATTGCTTTGATGGAAGAGTATTCGTACGAGGCACGTTTCCTGCAATCCAGATAATATAATACATATAACGGCAGGAGGCAAAGGTGTACGAGGGATTTTTTGATATCGAAGAAGAATTGAAGAAACTCCCCGGCAAGCCGGGCGTATATATAATGCATGATAAGACTGATGAGATTATATATGTCGGTAAAGCAATCAGTCTTAAGAACCGCGTGCGCCAGTATTTTCAATCATCACGGAATTTAAGTTCCAAGATAAGGCAGATGGTTTCAAATGTACAGCGGTTTGAATATATTATAACTGATTCGGAACTGGAGGCGCTGGTTCTTGAATGTAATCTTATAAAGCTCCATAAGCCGCGTTATAATACAATGCTTAAGGATGACAAGACTTATCCTTTTATCAAAATTACCACGAATGAAACTTTCCCCAGGATTCTTTCCACAAGGGAACTGAAGAAAGATAAATGCAGGTACTTCGGACCGTTTACAAGCGGCAAGGCGGTCAATGATATTATAGAATTGCTCAATAAAACATATGGACTCAGAACGTGTCGTAAAAGCCTTCCCAAAGATACAGGCAATGACAGACCATGCCTCAATTATCATATAGGACAATGCACGGCCCCGTGCCAGGGATTTATAAGTGCGGGGGAATATAATGAGCTGGTCGATAAAGCGATAGATTTCCTTGAAGGAAGATATAATGGCATAACCACAAGGCTCAGGGAACAGATGAAAGAGGCATCGGACAGACTGGATTTTGAGCGTGCGGCACAATACCGCGATATGCTTGAGAGCGTCAGATACATCTCACAGAAGCAGAAAATAACCAACAGTGATATGCAGGATAAAGACATCGTGGCAGCTGCCATTGATGATACTGACTGTGTTGTACAGGTATTTTTTATAAGAGGCGGCAAGCTTATCGGAAGGGAACATTATCATATGACCCTTACGGGTGATGAGACGCGGGCCGATGTGATTAATGATTTTGTAAAACAATACTATGTGGGAACACCGTATATTCCGTCTACAATTATGCTGCAGGAGCCGCTTACGGAGGAAGAACTGATATCCGGATGGCTCACAAAACATTCCGGACATACCGTACGTTTCGTTACACCGAAGCGCGGGACCAAAGAAAAATTAGTGGAACTCGCAGAGAAGAACGCACTTAATGTACTTACGCAGGATAAAGACAAAATAATGCGTGAGGAAGCAAGGACAATCGGAGCCGTGAAATCAATCGGCGAGAAAATAGGAGTTCCGGATATACATCGTATGGAAGCTTTTGATATCTCCAATATAAGCGGCGTGCAGTCGGTCGGCTCAATGGTTGTGTTTTATGACGGACTCCCGAGACGTAATGATTACCGGAAATTCCGGATAAAGACAGTTGTCGGTCCTGATGATTATGCATCCATGCGTGAAGTGCTGACCAGAAGGCTGACACATACGACGGATGGGTTCGATGTTATGCCTGATCTTATAATGATGGACGGCGGACGCGGACAGGTGAACATAGCATTGTCCGTTGTCAAAGAATTGGGACTTTCCATTCCTGTGTGCGGAATGGTTAAAGATGATAACCACAGAACACGCGCATTATGGTATAATGACCATGAGATTGATATAAGTAAGAACGGTGAGGAATTTAAACTCGTTACCAGAATACAGGATGAAGCACACCGGTTTGCTATAGAATATCACCGCAGCCTAAGAGGCAAAGCACAGATACATTCGGTTCTGGATGATATTGAAGGAATAGGACCTGCCAGACGTAAGGGCCTTATGAAGCAGTTCAAGGATGTGGAAGGGATACGCGCCGCGGGTGTGGATGAATTGGCAGAGGCACCTGCCATGAACAGGAATGCCGCAGAGAAAGTATATGAATTTTTTCATACAAAAAATAACAACCTGAAAGGGGAATGATTATGCCGGAAGAATTGAAAATTGACAAGATTATTGAGAAAATGGAGCTTAAACTTCTCACACCGGATATTGAGACCGGAGACAAGGTAGTAACAGTGCCTGATATTAACAGGCCTGCATTGCAGCTGACAGGTTTCTTTGACCATTTTGACAGCGAACGTGTCCAGGTAATCGGACATGTGGAGGCAGCGTATATGGAGACGCTTGACGAGGAGACCCGTAAAGACAGGTATGAACAGCTTATGTCATATAATATACCGTGCATAGTGTTCTGCCGTAGCATGATGCCGGATGCGCAGATGATCGAGGCCGCGAGAGAATATCAGATACCGCTTCTGCAGACCGATAAAGCCACATCTTCTTTTGAAGCGGAGATAATCAGATGGATGAAGGTTATGCTGGCACCGACGATATCAATTCACGGAGTTCTCGTCGATGTGTACGGCGAAGGTGTGCTTATTACGGGCGAAAGCGGAATAGGTAAGAGTGAAGCGGCGCTTGAACTTATAAAAAGAGGACACCGTCTTGTAACGGATGACGTAGTTCAAATCAGCAAGGTCAGTGATGAGACACTTATCGGAACTGCCCCTGAAATTACAAGACATTTTATAGAACTTCGAGGAATAGGTATTATAGATGTCAAGACGCTTTTCGGCGTAGAAAGTGTTAAAGAGACACAGGGAATAGATATGGTTATCCACCTTGAGGACTGGGACAAAGATAAAGAATATGACAGATTCGGACTTGAGGAAGAATATACCGAAATTCTTGGCAATAAAGTCGTATGCCATAATCTCCCGGTAAGACCGGGACGTAACCTCGCCGTTATAGTAGAGTCGGCAGCAGTCAACTGGAGACAGAAAAAGATGGGTTACAACGCGGCAAGAGAACTTTATAACAGGGTTCAGAATAATATTAATCATAAATTCTAAGGAGACAGACAAGAATGGGAAAATTATGTTTTGGTGTTGATCTTGGCGGAACTACCGTCAAAATGGGTATTTTTACGGTGGAAGGTTCACTTCTCGAAGATTGGGAGATTCCAACCCGTAAGGAGGACAAGGGAGCATATATATTAGATGATATAGCAGCTTCCATTAATAAGAAAGTCAGTGATGAAAATATCGATCCTGAAGATGTGATTGGTGTGGGAATCGGCGTTCCGGGACCTGTTACCCCATCGGGAATCGTTAAAGGCTGTGTCAATATCGGCTGGGGAGATACCCCTGTTGAAGAGACACTTAAGGATAAGACCGGATTTATCGTTAAAGCCGGTAATGATGCGAATGTAGCGGCTCTCGGAGAATTATGGCAGGGCGGCGGTAAGGGCAACAACAGCCTCGTTATGGTAACACTCGGAACCGGTGTCGGCGGCGGAATCGTGCTCGACGGTAAGATTGTAAAGGGAACACACGGAGCAGCCGGAGAAATAGGACATATGTCAGTTGTATATGATGAGACAGAAACCTGCAACTGCGGCAAAAAAGGATGTCTTGAGCAGGTCGCATCGGCAACCGGAATTGTCAAGGAAGCAAAGAAATTCCTTGCAGCCGATGACACTCCTTCAACATTGAGAAACATTGATGGATTTACAGCCAAGGATGTATTTGATGAGGCCAAAAAAGGTGATGAGATTTCACTCAAGACAGTTAACAGGCTTGGAGAATATCTTGGAATAGCACTCGGACATATCGCATGTGTCATTGATCCGGATGTATTTATAATCGGCGGAGGAGTATCCAAAGCAGGCGACTTCCTTATTGACACGATTGAGAAATATTATGTTGAGAAAACATATCATCAGTGCAGGAAGACACCTATCAAGTTAGCGACACTCGGAAACAGTGCGGGAATTTATGGAGCAGCAAAGCTTGTAATTCCCGAGTAATGCGAGGTATGTATGGATTTTTTGGCTGATATACAGGCAATTACAGGTAAGAATAATGCCGTGGCAGATGAACCGATGGCAAAACATACAACATTCAGGGTCGGCGGAGCGGCAAAATATGCCGCTTTCGTCTCAACTGCATCCGAAATAGAATCACTTATTACATTGTGCAACGATAATAATGTACAATATTACATCATTGGCAACGGAAGCAATGTCCTTATATCCGACAAGGGATATGACGGCCTGATGATCATAATCGGTCGTAATATGTCGGAGATAGCTGTGGAAGGTGAAACAATCAGGGCAGGAGCAGGAGCCCTTCTCTCTGCAATCGGAAGCAAGGCACTGAATGCCGGACTTGCGGGATTTGAATTTGCATGCGGAATACCCGGAACTCTCGGAGGAGCATGTTTTATGAATGCAGGTGCATACGGCGGAGAGATGAAAGATATTCTGGTAAGTGTCGATGCGGTTACACCGGATGGAACTGTCAGGACCTTTGATGTGGAAGAACTTGGTCTGGGATACAGAACAAGCATATTCACAAAGGGCGGATATGTGATCGTGGGCGCGTTGATGAGACTTCACCGCGGCAGCTATGATGATATCAAAGCCTGCATGGATGAACTTGCTTATAAGAGAAGGCTTAAACAGCCGCTCGAATACCCAAGTGCCGGAAGTACATTTAAACGTCCGGAGGGAATGTTTGCGGGACAGCTTATCGAAGAATGCGGTCTTAAAGGACGCGGTGTCGGTGATGCATGTGTATCCGATAAACATGCCGGTTTTGTAATAAATAAAGGTAAGGCATCTGCAAAAGATATATATGGTACGATACAACTTGTAATATCTGAGGTTAAGAAACAAAAAGGTGTAATTCTGGAACCGGAAGTAAGGATAATCGGTGAATTTTAGCAGATTTGCTTGACGTAAACCGGAATGTGTAGTAATAATAGATTTTGAACCGGGACGATGGGAAAGGCAGTAAGTCGATGAGAATTGTTTTTGTAACCGGCATGTCCGGTGCGGGTAAAAGGACGGCACTCAAGGTTTTTGAGGATGCCGGATATTATTGTGTTGATAACCTTCCGGTGGCATTAGTCATGAAGTTTGTCGAACTTGCAGCATCAAGTTCGGGACAGAAGAAGGATGGCAAGGCTATAGACAATATAGCGATGGGCGTTGATGTCAGAAGCGGTGAGACTTTTGCGGGTCTTGAGGCCGTGCTTGATAATATGACAGCCATGAATTATAATTACGAGATACTCTTTCTTGAGGCTGAGGATGAGACACTTGTAAAGCGTTATAAGGAGACCAGACGTAATCATCCTCTTGCCGGAGATAACAGGATTATGGAAGGAATTGCGCGGGAACGCGAGGAAATTTCATTTCTTAAGAAGCGCGCTGATTATATTATAGATACTACAACACTGCTTACCAGGGAACTTAAGCAGGAGATTGAGAAAATATTTGTGGATGACGAGAACTTCAATAATCTTGTTGTAACCATTCTCTCATTCGGATTTAAATACGGAATACCGGAAGACGCAGATCTTGTATTTGACGTACGTTTTCTGCCGAATCCATATTATATAGATGAGCTTAAGCCGCTTACCGGAAATGACGCACCTATTAAGGAATTTGTCATGAAATGGCCGCAGTCGGGAATTTTCCTGGACAAGCTTACGGATATGATTGAATTTCTGATACCGAATTACATAATCGAAGGTAAGAACAGACTGGTAATCGCAATCGGATGTACCGGAGGTAAACACCGTTCGGTTACATTGGCCAATGAATTGTATGCCAGACTTTCCGGCAATGATTATGGTCTTAAGATAGAGCACAGGGACATAGACCTTGATGCCAGAAACAGGAAATAGGCGGTAGTTATATGTCTTTTTCACTTAAAGTTAAAGAAGAACTCGCATCCGTGCTTCCGCCGGCAAGACATTGCAGACTGGCGGAACTCGCCGCGATAATAAGCGCAGGCGGTCATATATATACTACAGATGATGGACGGCATTATATCAGATTTCATTCTGAAACACCTTATGCGGTGTCCAAATGCCAACATATAATATATAAGATATTTGAATATGAACCGGATGTATCAGTGAGGTATAATAAAGATACCGGAAACAGAACATATATAATGTCAGTGATGGATTCGGATATGGCAATCAAAATACTTCTTGCCACCAGGCTTATGGAACCGGACGGAAGCATTAACCGTGATATGTCACTTGTGAGTACGGTTGGCATAAGCAATATGTGCTGCAAGAGAGCTTTTCTGCGTGGCGCATTCCTGGCAGGAGGCTCAATAAGCGACCCTGAGAAATCATATCATTTTGAAATAGTTTCATACGGGGAAGCGAAAGCCGTGCAGATCATGGATGCCATGAAGATGTTTGAACTTGATGCGAGAATGATTGAAAGAAGACGATGTCATGTCGTATACCTGAAAGAGGGCGCGCAGATAGTGGACATCCTGAATGTCATGGGCGCACACCGTTCACTGATGGAACTTGAGAATGTGCGCGTTGTGAAGGAAGTCCGTAATTCGGTAAACCGTAAGGTCAACTGTGAGACTGCCAATTTAAGTAAAACGGTCAATGCGGCCGTTAAACAGATAGAAGATATAGAATATATCCGTGAGAATGCCGGGCTTAACACACTTAGTGAAGGTCTGGAAGAAATAGCCGAACTCAGGGTAAAATATCCTGATACGCCGCTTGCACAGCTCGGGCAGATGCTTTCCCCACCTGTGGGCAAGTCAGGAGTTAACCATAGATTGAGAAAAATAAGCCGGATAGCCGAAGAGCTTCGCGGCGAAAAAGGATGATTGCACAGCAATTAGCGGAGGAAGAATTATGATTCAGAAAAAGATGACCATTAACATTTCAACGGGCCTTGAGGCCAGACCTGTAGCAGTATTCGTTCAGGTAGCAAGTCAGTTTGACAGTTCGATTTATGTAGAAGTCGGAACGAAGAAAGTCAATGCCAAGAGTATAATGGGAATGATGACACTCGGACTTGATGTAGGCGAATCAGTTGTAGTCAGCGCTGACGGTGCCGATGAAGAAAAAGCGATTGCGGAAATCGAAAAATATCTTGCAGCAGGTAAATAACTTATCTGAAAAGGACAGCACTGCGGACGCGTAACCGCAGTGCTGTTACTGAATTAAACCGGAGGAAATTCAATGGCATTTACACATCTTCATGTGCATACTGAATACAGTCTGCTTGACGGCTCAAGCAAAATAAATGAAATAACGGCGAGAGCCAAGGAACTTGGAATGGACAGCATAGCAATTACCGATCACGGAGTTATGTATGGTGTTATTGATTTCTACAGAGCGGCTAAGAATATAGGAATTAAGCCGATTCTCGGATGCGAGGTGTATGTTGCGCCGGGCTCACGCTTCGACAAAGAGGCAGGGATGAGCGAGGACAGATACTATCATCTGGTACTGCTGGCCGAGAACAATACAGGATACGCTAATCTCATGAAAATAGTATCCAAAGGCTTTGTTGATGGATTTTATTATAAACCCCGTGTGGACTATGAGGTGCTAAGCGAATATCACGAGGGAATTATATGCCTCAGCGCATGTCTGGCCGGAGAAGTCCAGAAATATCTTCGGAGAGGCCTTTATGAAGAGGCATGCAAGTCAGCACTGCACTATCAGGAAATATTCGGAAAAGGAAATTATTTCCTCGAATTACAGGATCACGGGATACCGGAACAGGGTTTTGTAAACCAGCAGCTCATAAGAATGAGTAAGGAACTCGGAATTGAACTCGTGGCAACCAATGATATACATTACACATATGCGGATGATGCAGCGGCACATGATGTATTATTATGCATACAGACAGGGAAAAAAGTATCGGACACCGACAGAATGAGATATGAAGGCGGCCAGTATTACTGTAAATCCGAGGAAGAGATGCGTGCTCTTTTTCCATATGCGCCGCAGGCACTGGATAATACTCATAAAATAGCAGAGAGATGCAATGTAGAAATAGAATTCGGTGTAACGAAACTCCCGCACTATGAAGTTCCGGAAGGTTATGACTCGTGGACATATCTTAACCATCTGTGTGATGAAGGCCTTGTTAAGCGTTACGCAGACAAAGCGGACGAACTCAGGGAAAGACTTGATTATGAGCTCGGTGTTATCAGGAAAATGGGCTATGTCGATTATTTCCTGATAGTCTGGGATTTTATAAATTATGCTAAGAGAAACGGAATTGCCGTCGGCCCGGGACGAGGCTCGGCAGCAGGAGCCATTGTCTCATATGTCCTGGAAATAACGGATATCGATCCGATAAGATATAATCTGCTTTTTGAACGTTTTCTTAATCCGGAACGTGTATCGATGCCTGATATTGACGTCGATTTCTGCTATGAGAGACGCCCGGAAGTGATTGATTACGTAATGCGCAAATATGGCAAGGACAGAGTGGTACAGATAGTTACATTCGGTACACTTGCCGCAAAAGGTGTAATAAAAGATGTTGGAAGGGTTATGGATATCCCATATTCCAAAACGGACTCCATATCTAAAATGATACCGAATGACATCGGAATGACGATTGACAAAGCACTTGAAGCCAATAATGAATTTAAGGCACTTTATGAAAGTGATCCGGAAGTCAGGACACTTATTGATACATGTAAGAGACTTGAAGGTCTTCCGAGACATACGTCTATGCATGCTGCCGGAGTAGTTATCGGCTCCAGACCGATTGATGAGTTCGTGCCTTTATCAAGAGCATCCGACGGTACGCTGGTTACACAGTTTACCATGACGACCATAGAAGAACTGGGCCTTCTTAAGATGGATTTTTTGGGTCTTAGGACACTTACGGTCATACAGAATGCAGAGAAATTAATACGGCGCAAAGTTAATGATTTTGATATCAGCAAAATAGATTACAATGACAGAGGCGTACTTGACATGATAGGCCTCGGAAGAACGGAAGGCGTATTCCAGCTTGAAAGCGGCGGAATGAAGAATTTCATGAAGGAACTCAAGCCTGACAGCTTAGAGGACATGATAGCCGGAATATCTCTTTACAGGCCGGGTCCGATGGATTTCATTCCCAAATACATCAAGGGTAAGAATAATCTGGATGCCATTACCTATGCATGCCCGCAGTTGGAGCATATCCTTGCACCGACGTATGGATGTATCGTGTATCAGGAGCAGGTTATGCAGATAGTCCGTGATCTGGCTGGATATACACTGGGACGAAGTGACCTTGTCCGCCGTGCAATGTCCAAGAAAAAACAGTACGTTATGGAAAAAGAACGTCAGAATTTCATATACGGCAATGAAGAGGAGAACGTTCCGGGGTGCGTGGCCAACGGGATACCTGCGGAAACTGCATCTGCCATATATGATACAATGATGGATTTTGCCAAATATGCATTTAATAAATCACATGCCGCTTGCTATGCATATGTAGCCTTCCAGACGGCATATCTTAAGAAATATTATCCGGTGGAATTTATGGCAGCGCTTATGACCAGCGTAATGGATAATGTAAGTAAAGTATCACAATATATATTCGCCAGCAGGCAGATGGGAATAGAAATCCTGTCACCTGACATTAATCTCGGCGAGGGTAATTTTACAGCCGGTGACAATGCGATACGTTACGGACTTTCGGCGATCAAAAGCCTCGGACGTCCTGTGATAGAGGCTGTGGTTGCAGAACGTCAGGCTCACGGCATATACAGGGATCTGAGAGATTTTATCACAAGACTGTCCGGCCGGGAGGTTAACAAACGTACGATTGAAAGCCTTATTAAATCAGGTGCTTTTGACAGTTTCGGGCTGAACCGGAGACAGATGATGCTAGTATATTCGGATGTCATGGAGCATGTTGCGCATGAACGCAAGGAATCCGTGTCGGGCCAGATGTCACTGTTTGATATGTTTGAACCGGAGGATAAACCGGACGAAATAATTGTTCCTGATGTGCCGGAATACAGCCGTGATGAAGTCCTTGTGATGGAAAAAGAAGTTCTCGGTGTCTACATAAGCGGACATCCGCTTGACGAATATAAGGCACTCTGGGAGAAAAATATAACCAATATGTGCTCGGACTTTGAACGTGATGATGAAACCGGACAGGCAAAGGTAAATGATGCCGAGAAAGTCATTGCAGGCGGGATAATATCCGGAATCAAAGTCAAGATGACCAGAAACGGCAAGAGCATGGCTTATTTTGACCTGGATGACCTTGGAGGACATGTGGAAGTTGTCGTATTTCCGCGTCCTTATATGGATTACCGAAAAGATATCACAGAGGATAACAAAGTATTTGTCTGCGGAACGGTAGACCTGCGCGATGAAGAGAACGGTAAACTCTTATGCAATAAAATAATCCCGTTTTCATCAATCCCACGCGACTGCTGGATAAAATTCCCTGACAAACAGACCTATCTGGATTCGGAAAAACAGCTTTATAACATAATAAAGGATTCCGATGGCAATGATTTGGTCATAGTTTACTGCGAGGCTGAGAAGGCAAGGAAAATCCTTCCGGCGTCCATGTCCATAAACGCAGATGCCGCTACGCTTGAGAAATTAAGACAGGCGTTCGGTGAGAAAAATGTCAAAGTAGTAGAGAAAGCTATTGAAAAATAGTAATAATTATCATAAAATGTAAATATATAGTGTATTATTGTAATTTGGAGGATTATTTTTATGGCAGAAATGAAAACCATCGGTGTGCTCACAAGCGGTGGAGATGCACCGGGAATGAATGCGGCTATCAGAGCCGTCGTAAGAACAGCGATTGCCCGCGGACTTAACGTAAAGGGTATTTTAAAAGGTTATAACGGACTTCTTAATGAAGAGATAATTGATATGACAGCCACAAGCGTTTCTGATACGATTGACAGGGGCGGAACTATTCTTTATACGGCAAGATGCCTTGAATTTGTAGACCCTGAGTACCAGAAAAAAGGTGCTGAGATCTGCCGCAAGCATGGAATCAACGGTCTTGTGGTAATAGGCGGTGACGGTTCATTTAAGGGAGCGCAGAAGCTTTCGGCACTCGGAATCAATACGATCGGTGTTCCGGGAACAATTGACCTTGATATTGCATGTACTGATTATACTATCGGATTTGATACAGCAATCAATACGGCAATGAGTGCAATTGATAAAATAAGAGACACATCAACATCCCATGAGAGATGTTCGATAATAGAAGTTATGGGTCGTAATGCCGGACATATCGCATTGTGGTGCGGTATAGCCAACGGAGCGGAGGATATTCTTCTTCCGGGCAAATACGACTATGATATTAAGAAACTTATCAACAAGATAATAGATAACAAGCGACGCGGAAAGAAACATTATATTATTGTCAACGCCGAGGGAATCGGTCATTCGGCAGAGATGGCAGCCGAGATAGAGAAAGCAACAGGAATTGAGACCAGAGCAACCATACTCGGTCATATGCAAAGAGGCGGAAGCCCGTCATGTAAGGACAGGGTATACGCATCAATGATGGGCTCATATGCCGCAGACTTGCTCTGCGACGGCAAGTCCAACAGAGTAGTGGCATATAAGGACGGAAAGTTCGTTGATTATGATATAGATGAAGCACTTGCAATGCAGAAAGATGTTGATGAACATATGTATGAAGTCAGCAAGCTTCTGTGCAGATAGGAGATACTTTGATTACAAGCACATCCAACATACAGGTTAAGACAGTGATCAATCTTCTCAAAAAGTCCGGTGAACGTAAGAAATCCGGACTTTTTGTGATAGAAGGATTAAGAATATTTATGGAGGCTCCGGCTGCCCTGGTGCACAGAATATACGCATCTGAGAGTTTTATTGCAGCGCACGGAAAACTGCTTGACGGATTTGAATATGAGACTGTGTCGGATAATGTATTCAGACAGATGTCCGATACAAGGACTCCTCAGGGAATACTGGCAATAATGAAGATGCCGGCATATAATATACCGGATATTACCTCAGCTAAGAATCCTATGATAATAGTATTGGAAAATATACAGGATCCGGGCAATCTCGGAACGATAATGCGGAGTACCGAGGGAGCCGGCGCAGCGGGCGTCATCATGTCGCGTGACACGGTTGATATATATAATCCCAAGACGATACGTTCTACGATGGGTTCACTTTTCAGGGTTCCTTTTATCATATCGGATGATATATATAAGACGGTGTGCGGCCTGAAGGACGAAGGTGTTAAAATATATGCGGCCCGTCTTGACGGAAGCAATGAATATTACAGGGAAAATTATTGCGGTCCGTGCGCGGTGATGATAGGCAATGAAGGCAACGGGCTTACGGATAAGCTCTCATCGTGCGCCGATAAATATATCAGGATTCCAATGGAAGGCAGCCTCGAATCATTAAACGCCGCAGTAAGTGCGTCGGTAATCATGTATGAAGCGGCAAGACAAAGACACGAAAAAACACTTTAAAATAAGGCTTTTTGAGATAACCGGGCACCCTTAAAGGGTGCCTGATTTGACAAAGAGGGGTATATGTGCTAGAATTGCCTTTAGCAAATGTAACAATTTCGTAACAATTTGTTTCTGACGAAGAAAAATGGAGGTTAATATGAGATTCAAAAGCAGGAAAGCTTCTGTTGCTGTCGTTATGTTACTCTTAATGGTAGTACAGATAGTTTTTGCCGGTATAGGATCTTCGAAGACCCGTACGACTGTTGTGGCAGGAAACAGTGAACCTGCGCAGGAACAGAAGTTGGCGGCATCTGATACAACGGATGCGGCAGCGGTCACGGAGGAAAGTACCGCTCCAATCACCGAAGAAGAAGTTGTTTCAGCAGACCTGAACGTAGTGTACAGAAGTACACTGACTTCGACAGCGGTTGTCGATGAATTTGAAAGCAGTATTGACAACAGTGATTACAGTAATAAGATAATATCTTATACTAATGAAAGACTTTGCATGTATGCAGAGCCGGAATATACATCCGATGTAGTCGGTGTTATGTATTCCGGAACTGAAGCGGACATTGTCAAGCGTGGTTCAGAATGGACAGAGGTTACATCGGGTGGTGTTACCGGTTACATTAAGAATACGGATGTGCTTTTTGGCGAAGAAGCGCAGAAGATAGCCGAGACTATCGGAGACAAGAAAGCTGTAGCCAAATCAGACGGACTTGTGGTATACTCCGAAGCGTCTGCATCCTCGTCACAGGTGGCTGAGCTTTCCAAGGGAGAGTCGGTTGGTGCATATGAGGAGTGCGATGGTTATGTCATGATTTCGCATGAAGGCGGATACGGATATGTCAAAGCAGACGGAGTAAGCATTTCATACGGACTTGACAGTGCAATATCGATAGAAGAAGAGAAGAAGCGCCAGGCAGAAGAAGCGGCAGCGGCAGCCAAGAAAGCGGCAGAAGAAGCAGCAGCCAAGGCAGCGGCAGCAGCGAAGGAGAAGTACGCAAGCGTATCGACGACAGCGAGGTCATCATACAGTGCTTCAGCGGATGAGATACACCTTCTGGCAGCGATTGTATATTGGGAATCAGGCTGGGAACCGGCCAATGGTCAGTTAGCGGTAGCTAATGTTGTTCTCAACAGAGTGCTTTCATCAAGATTTTCACAGAATACAATAGCAAGTGTAATATATGCGCCGGGACAGTTCAGCGGAGTGGCAGAGAATGGTGCTCCATCGGCAAGGTTCCAGGCGGTACTCAATATGAGCAATGAACAGCTTAATCAGAGAGGCTGTTATGACGCAGCGGTAACGGCGTTGTCAGGACAGAATAATATCGGTGATTTGTTATTCTTCATTAACGTTCGTAAAGCTAATTACAATAAGTATACAAGCTATACAATAATAAATAATCATTGCTTCTATATATACTAGCGATTAAATTGGGAGTCCTGTTCCGTTATGGAAACAGGGCTCTTTTTTAGTTTGCGCGCCATGGGCGCGCTCTAACGGGTGTAAGTCCCGAACACGCCTAGATAGTGGGAAGTGTATAGCTGAACAGCAAGGGTGTCCATTGTGAGGTGGAATCTGAAGGAAGCTGAAAGCAAATCTCTGGTCCGACGGACAGAAATCACATATAAGGCTAGGCTACGAGAGATAAGTTGGCTAAAAGCAACGAAGTCTAATAACTATCACATTTGTAGTAGCAGAGTAAATGTGGCGGATATATGGAGGGAAAGAGCGTGCACCTTAAGCGTGGAGGTCTCACAGAGGTTCCATTAGCCTAGTA
>OJNY01001223.1_pt1 | contig 16917 bp, 18 predicted proteins | sample 1597931 | NCBI WGS metagenome assembly OJNY01 (sample SAMN01915209, study PRJEB22387) | human gut metagenome | isolation source: stool | host: Homo sapiens | place: USA
ACACTTGGCTCCTCGGAGCCGTTAACAAATTCTCAAAAAATAACCGAAGTATTGATAATAACTTCCGCCTTATAATGTCGTGCACACTATCGTAACGTTGGTCGATCGGGCAACATTTCAATGAAATTGTCGGCCTCTTCTCTCGAATGAAACACGATTACATTGACGTCGGCGTTGCAGTCGTTGAGCAGCCGGTCGATTACCGGTGCCTGTTGCGTGGGAAAGTCGATGATCCATTGACGAAATTCCGGGTCAATAGTGTCCTCGCTCCAAGGCATATCCTCGCGTTTGCGGCCTACACGCTCTTCGGCTCCCGCGAGGCAGATGTTGAGCGGCAGGTCGAAGTAGACCACTGTATCGCAGTGGCTTAGCCGTAGCGGAAGTGTGTGAAGATAGTTGCCGTCGATAATCCATTCAGGTTGGGCTACTATCTCGTCAAGACGCTTTATGAATTCATCTCGAGAGAGGATGGTCTTGTCGGGCAAGTGCCATATCATGTCGAGATAATGTATTGGCAGACCGGTCTTTGCGGAAAGTTTCCTTGAAAATGTACTTTTCCCCGCACCGGGACAACCGATAACTATTACCTTCTTCATTTGAGTCGTAGAGTTTATTCCGTTTTCATTTGAGTCATGGAATTTATTCCATGACGCAGCGACGACGGAAAATCATTGTCATATTCCGCGAAATTAATCATAAAATCCGGATTGTCGGCTTCGCCCTGAACATTTTTCTGGCCTTGTGGCAGTCCTTATGTTTCTCAGCATATCCGATTGCAACTTCGGAAAGATTTGCTAAATTTGCATATTAAGCAACCATAATAATCTGAATATGGCCGAAATGGGTTAAACCCATAGGCAGAGATGCCACAATAAAACCTAATCGCGTAGCGCTTTGCTGCGCAAAGAATCAAATTCTAAAACTCCCAAGCTGTCGTTGCAGGCCCGGCCAGCCCTCAGATAACTGCCGCAGGAAGTTTTATATATATGGAGCTAACCGCTGCGCAACAGAAATATTTTGCCTATTGGCTTACAAGGAGCCTGCCTTCCGACAGCCTCGGTAAGCTCACGGCATCTTTGCAGGATGCGCAGGTCGATTTGACACCTCACCAAATCGACGCGGCTCTTTTCGCCTTCAAATCGCCACTCTCAAAAGGAGCTATTCTCGCCGATGAGGTTGGTCTTGGCAAAACCATTGAGGCCGGAATCATTCTCTCTCAGTTTTGGGCTGAACACCGCCGCCATTTGCTAATCATCGCTCCGGCAAACCTACGCAAGCAGTGGGCGGTTGAACTTCAAGAGAAGTTCTTTCTGCCGTCGCGTATTCTTGAAGCCAAAACTTTCAACCACCATATTGAGGATGGCAATCTAAACCCGTTCAACTGCGAAGAAATAGTCATCTGCTCATACCAGTCCGCAAAGACAAAAGCCCCATACCTCCAACAGACAAGCTGGGATTTGGTGGTTATAGACGAGGCGCACCGCCTACGCAATGTCTATAAACCCACCAATAAAATTTCCAACACGATAAAGAACGCACTTGCCGACCGCAAAAAAATCCTGCTTACGGCAACGCCTCTCCAGAACTCGATTCTTGAACTTTACGGTCTGACTACCATTATCGACGATTATGCGTTTGGCGGCCTCAAAAGTTTCAAGCTGCAGTATAACCGCAATCTCGACGAGACTGATTATCAGAACTTGCGTCGCCGCCTTGCTCCACTCTGCAAGCGGACACTGCGTCGTCAAGTTCTTGAATATGTAAGATATACCAAGCGTATAGCCATACTACAAGAGTTTTTTCCTACCAGACAGGAACAGGAACTTTATGACCTCGTTTCGGAGTATCTGCAACGTCCGCGCCTCTATGCTCTGCCAAACAGTCAGCGTCAGCTTATGACGCTTATACTTCGTAAACTTCTTGCTTCTTCGACCCACGCCATCTATGGCACCCTCTGCGCCCTCATTGAAAAGTTGGAGGCGAAGTTAAAACGCCAAAGCGTTGAGCAGTCGGATGATGATCTTTTCAAGTATGACTACGAGGACTACGAGAGCGAAACCGAAGAATGGCTCGACGAGGAAGAAGACGAGGAGGAGCCGGACGAGGACGAAATGCTCTTGCCAGAAGACATCGAGCATGTCAAATCGGAAATTAAAGACCTCGAAAAATTCCGCGACCTCGCCTTCAAGATCAAGCGCAATTCAAAAGCCGAGCAGCTTTTTGAGGGCTTAAATCAAGGCTTTGCGCACCTCGAAGAACTCGGTGCCCCCCAAAAGGCTCTTATCTTTACTGAATCACGGCGCACACAAGACTTCCTCTTTGAACTTCTTGAAAAGAGAGGCTACAAAGGTAAGGTGGTGCTTTTCAATGGTTCAAACTCCGACAAGCAATCCACCGCCATTTACAAGGCTTGGAAAGAAAGGCACAAGGGCACTTCAAAGATTACCGGTTCGGCAACTGCCGACAAACGCGCGGCTCTCGTTGACTATTTCCGCAACGAGGCTACTATTATGATTGCGACCGAAGCAGCCGCCGAGGGAATTAATCTTCAATTCTGCTCGCTGGTAGTCAACTACGATATGCCGTGGAATCCCCAGCGCATAGAACAGCGCATCGGGCGTTGCCACCGGAGAAGCCGGGATATGTCGTTGTAACTAAGTAGTTTTCAGAATATTGTAATGTCGTCATATCCGTTGTTCACGAATTGCACACGACACTATTTCAATGTTCTTCCCCATTATTCCATTGGGGTAATGCAAAGTTAATGCTTTTTCGCCGATTACCAAGCATATACGGCGTTAAAAATATCATGCCGTTAGAGCATGGCAGCAATCTGTTTTTCAACGGCAGTGCGTATAAAAGAATTGATTGAAACGCCTGCTTGTTTGGCAAGATATGCCACGCGGGTGTGGATGTCGGGAGTTAGGCGCACATTCAGCGAGCCGGAATAACTTTTGTGGGGTTCGATGCCTTCCTCGGCACAATAGGCAAGGTAATCGTCAACGGCCTCGTGAAAGGCGTTGGTGAGTTCGGCTACGCTTTCTCCTTCAAAATTCACAAGTCCGTCAATGCCTTCGATTTTACCGAAAAATACTCCGTCGGCCTCGCTAAATGCAACCGAGCCGATAAAATCCTTATATTTCAATGTATTCATATCAGTCCTTCGTTTTTAAGATAGTCATATACCTGTTTCATAACATACCCTTTGATGATATTTCCCGGATGCGGTTTGTGAAGCATTATCGGCTTCTTGCCTTCTCCCTTGAATATCACGCGAGAACCGGATGTCTTGCCTTTGTTGCCCGGAACATATCCCAAAGCGACAAGCAGACGCCTCATTTCCTCCCATGTGAAGTCATTGGGGAGCGCCGAGAAACGGGCTATCAATTTTTCTTTTGTTCCCATTCATTTATAATCTTGGCACAAAAGTAACTAAATTTTAGTTGCAAAACAAATCTATGAATAGGAAAGTTCATGATGGCGCGGGATAAAGGGCGTTCTTTCGGAATAAGGATGTGGCAGAATGGGTTAGTACTAGGTCTGAAGGTTTATAAAAATAGCGTACACTCTACGCTATCTCTCTTGTCGGCTCTGGATTGCCTTAAACGGAATAGGTGAATGTACGCTATGCAGTTGCATAGCATAACTTTCACGCTAAAGCCCGTTTTGCGAATGTTCCAGATTTACAAGAGAACTTTTTGCGGTGTTATGTTATGAATATCATTGAAACGATTGGCTCTCCAATCGCTATTCTTTGCAGTTTAGCGTTGCAAAGGTACGCATTTTTTTCGAGGTTGTCAATTCTCGATTTCTCCGTCAGGATTGATATGGTGCTTTTTACGGAGCTGAATCAGTGTCTTTTCGGACACATCCAGCAGTTTTGCGGCACCTCTCCATGTTCCGGCACGGATATAGGCCCTTATAATACGGTCTCTTTCCGCTTTCGGATTACGATGTGTCAGGTCTTCGGCTGTTTCCGGGAGAATGTCGCTGAAAACAAGGTCATCGGCAGAAATGGTGTCGTCGTCGGTGTGGAAGGCGGCCATCAGGACAGTGTCTTTCAACTCTCGGATGTTACCGGGCCACGGATAGAGTTTCAGAGCCTTGATTGCCAAGGCATCCAGTCGCTTCTTCGGCTGAGATGTCTGTTGTGCGTAAATGCTGAGAAGATAATCGGCAATGTCGGGAATATCCTCGGTCATCTCACGCAATGGCGGAACTATGATACCCGACTGTCGCAACATATAGAAAAGATTGTCGCGGAAGTCTTCCTCGGCAAGCATCTTCAACAGTGTGCTGTTGGCGGTGCATATCATCCTCACATCGGGGTGTTCCTCCGAGAGAATATGTAGTAGCACCGATTGTTTCTCGAAGTTAAGCAACTGAATGTTTTTCAAGATGATTGTACCTCCGTCAGCGTTCTGGAAGTAGCTCTTGATGCGGTTATACATCTCGTTGCGGTCAGATTTCGGGTCATGCAGACCGACAAGCTCGGCTCCACCTGCCTCTATAGCCGTTATCGGCTTCTGCGTCCGGAAACTTTGGAGATAGATTTGTCGTGCAATCTGCTCCTTGCCCATGCCGCTCTCACCAAAGATGATACAGTTGGCGTTTGTGTCGGCGATGCGTCCGATTGTCCTTTCAATCTCCCTGAACTTAGCACTTCTGCGTGGTATCAGCACATTGTCGAGCTGAACAACTACGCTCTCTGGGTTGGCGTATTTGCCAACCTTTTCGAGAAGTTGCTTGTCGATGGCCGGACGCTGGATGATGTCAACGGCTCCGCCGTCTTTCATCACTTCTGCAATCTCCAACGGATTGAGGTTATCCACTACGGCAATCACAGGGAATTTATATCCCTCTTGCTTTTGCCAGTTCACTAACTCTTGCGCTGTGCCGTGGGCGAATTTCATCGCCGCTACCACGACAGCGCCGGGCGGCAACTGGGGCACCGCTTCTTTAGCAGCCTCCAAATTATCGACCGTAATCGGTTCGTAGCCTGACTTGACAAGCAAGCCCGACATGAGCCGACGGTCGGATTCGGAGGCATCAACAATAAGAACTTTGTTCATGTCTGTTGACTTCATTAATTGTTAATGTTCATAATATTTATCTTTAGAGAGTCTGATTTTATTTATTGTCGGTGTTTCAAAAATATCCTACCAGTGAAAATCCTTTGTACCCATTCATTATGGTGGGGGTAAGGGAAAAACCGCCATTGTTTTTTATCGCTGTTTTCTCATGGGCGATTTTTCTTGCCGGATTACCGAGCCAAAGACCCGTAAATTCATTTACAGGATCTACAAGAAAGGCAAGGACGCCACCCAAGACGGGAGAACCGAATAGAGAATAATCTCTATCTACAAGCCAACGTTTGATATGGTAGAACCCTTCCCCAATGCAACTACCTACAATCGGAGTCACAAAAATATCCTGTATAGAAGGCCGTTCCATAAAAGCCTCTATTCCGAACTCCCATCCTACGGTAGATATGATTGACCCGTAGAGTGCAGATCTCCAAAAGTTAAACCCACAAGAACGTGCAGCCATAAAGTATGCGGCGCCCGCATACGGATGGAGGATATAGTTAAAATAAAATTTGTCATGATCCCATTCAGGACCTTTCTTTATAACATGATTATGCCATCGCTTGAATAACGGCACATCTTGTAATTCGGCACGATTCCATGAGGTTGCATCTTCCGGCAAACATTCCAAAACCAGTAAAGTTCCGACAAATGCCCCACTGAGGGTTGCAGTATTTATCCAAAGCCGGTGCCAGTCATATGAGTTGCCGGTTAGAGAATATGGCTGTTTGTAGGGAGATATGGGCTTTTCATTATTTATTGCTGTACCCCAAAAGTCCTTTTCGCCCGTATTTATAGTATCAGCGACTGTATTTCTTATGCAGAGTGTATCCGTCAGTGTTGAATATCCGTTGACAGGCCATACCATTGCTATCGCAAGAAATAGCACGAATGATTTTAATCGTCTGATTCTCATTTCGTCATCTGTTAAAATTAATTCTTATCCCGATACATAACTGCATCAGTTCATGCAATTTAATCTTACTGTTTCCAGCCGCGCTCAAAACATAAATATCACAAGTTCCGAGTTCATAATATGTGGAAATGGATTCTACGACACTTGATTTCTGTGACAGCATCCATTGCATTCTTTGTCCCAAGGATATATTGGCACGTATTTTGGTCGGAAGAATATAATAACCATGTGAATACCTTTCAGGGAGATGCCTCCATACCTTATCGCTTATTAATGTCGTAAAATAGACACTGGAGGTGAGCGGTTCCAATGTGATTTTGTTATTAAGTCGTATTTGCCACGGAACAAAATTCTCTTTCAAAGCAAACGAGACCTTTGCTGAACTGGAATCGTATTTTGGAACAAGTCCAATAAACAAATCCGTTTCCCATCTTTGATGACTGCCATATTTCCACCCTGTGCCGAGCGATACAGCTCCCATTCCGCCACCAGTCTGGCAAGAGATATGCCTTGGGCGAAGGTCAATGGCCAACGCCTGAGGAACAAATAACAAAACAGCAATCGAACAAAGAAGATGCTTAAAAATCCACGACCTCGTATTCATATCCTTCTTCTGTGATGGTAAATAACAAGAAAGAGCGTTTCTTGATATTAGCGCACTCATAATACATTACTCCGTCATCAAATAAATCGGATGCATGAAGATTATGGCCATGCCCATAAATACAAAATTGAAGATGAGGGAAACTCTTCAGTAATTCATGAAATTCAGTAGCTGCATTGTTATTGAACTGTTCGCTGAAAGGTCCGGCGTGCATCAGCACTATTGTGCGTCTTATGCTGGGATTAATTGAGGTGAGTTCCTCTCTCAAAAAACTAAAATCGGGTACAGCAGTTGAATAATCAAATTCAAGGGCGTTGGTATTTAAACAAAGAAACATGACATCGCCCGCGATAAAAGAGTAGTTCAAACGACCGAATATGGTTTTATATGCGTCTATTCCAGTTGCTAAACAATCATGGTTCCCAATTACACTGACATAAGGGATTTTGAGGTCCGTCAAAATGTTACGCTGCCACTCAAATTCACGGGTTGCACCATATTCAGTGAAATCACCGCCATGTACTACGAAATCAATTCCACCATGATTGTTGAGGGCTTTTACCGCTTTAGTTGTTTCATCATATCCACGCTGTGTGTCTGAGATCACAGCAAAAACAAAAGAATGTTTATCAGCCAATGATGATTCAATCAGCGTTATGTTTTTATCCGTGAGATGCTTTTCGCCCTTTACACTAACATCATACGGATGACTCTCAAGCATATCACACCCTTGACACATTACACTTAGGAAGATAACTATCGTCAATATTACAATATCTTTTTTCATTAAACGATGTTGGAAGATTACTTTAATAATTGCTAAACAGCTTTGGACGAATTACAATACCGGCTCTCAAATGGGAAGAAAACCTGTTGTAATCAAGCAGTCCTTCGCCATAACCGTTGTAATACTGAGCAAACAGATTCCAGTCGGCTTTTCGGGAAAACTGCCAAGAAATCTCTGCAATGGTATTGAAGTCAAGTTTCCATGTCTTACGTTTGGCAAAAACGAGACTCCATTTACATCGCCTGTCATTAGATGAAAGTTCGGCCCCGACTTGAAATATGCCCACATATTTCAATAAATCTTTATTGTTTTCCCCGTCAACAAATGGTACCCATACTTTAGCGTGAACAAGGAGATTGTTCGACATAAGAACGTCTGCACCAAGACTTAATCTGTTCCAAGAACGTGACTGGATAGAGTCACGCCCGTTACTTTCGTGTTCAAGTTGTAGTATGATTTTGCCCAAATATTTACCATTCTTAAAAATGGGTTTCGCAAGACCTATACCGGGATTGAAATTTAGGTCTGTCATTGGAAATGATTTTTCAAGCACATTCCAAAATACCTTTTGTGTGTAGCATAGGTATAGATATGAACCGAGAGGAAGAGTTGATTTTGTCAGCTTCTGCCTCACTGATATTTGAAACTTGACATTTGTATTTTCTTTCGTCGCTTTAGGGCCGATGGATGGTCCGAAAATGAAATAATTATCCTTATACAGTGTAAAATACGGCCCTTTGTCAAACTCACGGCGCACACTGTCAGCATCTATGGGCATTGAACGTTCACGGTCATGGATTTGCGCTCAGGCAGAGAGACATGATAGCAGCAGAAAAAATACCATCAGTAAACGTCCGCATATCATGACTGAATTGTGTAGCCCGTAGTGATTGTTACTGTTAGCATTACTTTTATGAAATCTCTCCATGTTTTCAGTGATAATAACTATTAAAATCATTGATGAATGGTGCTGACGACAGGATTCAAACCTGTGTTTTCAGTAGCCGTTTATCGCATATGCCCTACTGCTGTCCTAATCAGCTTGAACGACGTCAGCAATTCATCACGGTTTAGATACCTTCCCAGAAATGTCGCACTTTATAGGTGTCTTCCCGTGTGATTGGGTCACGTAAGATCTCAACCGAATCTTCTCGTGCCAACCAGCCGAGGGCGGCATTTATCTCTCGTCCTGAGAGTCCTGTGACACGTTTAAGGGCTTCAAAGCACCAAGTGGCGCCATCATTCATAAGTTGCCAGATGCGCGTGGCATTTGTGGCGATAACATTTGCATCCATGATATTGAAGTTATTGATGAGTTTATTCTTGTTTCAATCATGACTCCAGACATTGTGAAGTATCTGAAGCTGTAATACCCTTGGTTCGCTTCCCCTTTTTGACGAATCGGAGAATCTGCTTGCGGTAGAACAGACAAGCCATGACGAAGTATATTCCGGTTTGCATCCATAAAGCACAGAACTCAGACTTGATGTCCTGAAGAGATGCTCCCATTGCTGTAATTCTCACATATCCGTTCATGCCGAAAGTGGAGGGGAAAATGTAAGAAACATATTTCCAAAATTCCGGCATTGAAGCACGTGGATACGAAAGCCCCGAAAGGAAAAGCATGGGCACTGACATGAATACAAAGAGCATTATGCAGTCCTCTCTCCTATATACAAAAGATGAAAGAACCATGCCCAAAAAGATACATGCCAGCAGGTAAGGCACGATAAACACGAGGAACGTTGTGTAATGGCCAAGACGCGGCAGGGCGAACATATCGGTCACTACCACAAACATATATATGGCGAGCAGCAGATAGAGGAAGAAATACGGGAGGCCTTTGCCGAAAACGATGTTTACCGGATTCTTATACCATCTGTTGAACGGAATGACACTTCCACGGTAACGTTCACGCGAATTTCCCATCGACATACCGATTCCGAGGAAAAGGGTCTGCTGTATTATCAGCATGAGTACCGGTGGTATCAGGAAAGCGGCAAATCCGCTCTGAGGATTGTAAAGCGGCACATAATCATATTCTATTGGCGTTCTTATCACTTCATCAACCCTGTCAGTTGAGCCTGCAAGATGATGTTCTACCTTTATATCTTTATTCAAGTCGAGCGATACATTGGTTGCAGTAAGTAGAATTGCTTTGTAATATAAAAGGCTCGACATGTCGCAATAGACACCTACGGTAGTTTGGTCGCCGTTGGATATATCACGCGAAAAAGATTGGGGGATATGAATTACACCATATACTTTCTGTTCTTTTACGAGCTGCATTGCTTCTTCCATATCACAACAATCTGAAATAATCTTCACATCGGGTGAAGCATCAATCTTACGGAGCATATTTCGGGTCATTGCATTATCACAGTCGTTGACAACTGCGACAGGCACATCGCGCACCACTTCGTTGGTGTAAACGTAAGAATACAGCAATGGATAAGCCAAAGGCACAAACAGAATGAAAATGAGTATCCCTTTATCTTTGATGATTCCTCTCAGCTCATTATACCAAATCTGAGCTATATTAAGAATTGTCTTCATAATAATCATTCCTGATATTTATATTTCAGAAAGGCGAGTCTGTATTTCCACATAATCGCAACAGGCAACAGTGCGAAGCATACAAGAGCTATGACAGAAGTCCAGGCGTATGCAATGGGATAACCGTTCAATGCCTGATTGACATAAAGCAGATAATATTGACGCAGCGGAAACAGCCATGATGCGGTTTTCAGAACCGGTGACATGGCGAGTACCGGATAAGTAAACCCTGCGAGAGAAAACGACAGTATTCCCCAAAGAGAACAAAGACATAATGCCAGACGCATCTTGCCGCTGAACACTCCGAAAAAGAATACTCCGAATCCTTGCGATGCAAAAACAGTCAACGCTCCGATTGCCATCATGACGGCTATTCCGCAGTTGCAAGGGAACTGCATTATTTTATAGAAATATACATCATACAGGCAAAACATGAGAATGAATATCACGGTCTGAGGCAACAGCTTGCCAATGAGTGCGACAGTTGAAGAATTGCCGGCGAGCGCATAGAGTTCTCTCTGCGTTCCTTGTTTCCATTCGAGTCCTATTGTATATGCCGTAGAGAGCATGATAAGCAGGATAAGGATGCCCGGCACAAGAATATTGTTGAGATACACCGAATAATCAAGTTCCGAATTGTTCATCGGATGGGTCTCTATTACGATAGGCTGAATGATGCCCATCGCACGCTCCTCGGTGGCACCGTGTCCGTAAAGATTTTCGCGCGTAAGAGCAAGCCCGGAAAGTTCACCCGCCGTGCGCATGTCTTTCATCAGCAATGAGCCCGGAACGAGATAAGATTCATTTGTGTAAAAGGAAATCTTTGGCTGGCGATTGGAAATGGCTTCTTCTGTCGTTCCTTCCGGAATGTAGAAAAAGGCATATATTTCTCCTCGCTGCATGGCGTTCCTCGCAGAGCTGAAATCAGGATAAGAATACCGTATGTCGGTTTCCTCCATTGCATCGATGGTACGGGTTATGGTACGCGAGATTTTAGTATTGTCTTCGTCAACGATACCTGCCGGGAGTTTGGTCGGCAGGCCGTTGCCCATCAGCGTCACCAAGAAAACTACGCATATCAGCGGAGCCACAAGCAGGCAAAAGAGGAAAAGCGGTCTTTTGGAGTAGATCTGCAACTCTCTCCTGCTTATAGCCAGAATGCGTTTGTATATCGGAGTGCGAGTCATATTGTTATCTTTCAAATACAGCGGTCATACCGACCCTAAGTCCGAGAAGTTCTTCCGGATGGACAGGATATGCCTCAACTTCAAATGTTTTCAGATCATATTTGTCAAGAGCCTTTGTTGCTTTCCATGTGGCGAAACTTCCGACTTCTTTGACTCTGTCGATTTTTACTTTGACGGTCTTGTCGAATGACGGAACATATACATCCATTACGGTGCCGACAGTCAAACCGGGCAACATGTCTTCGCGTACATTGAATGTGAACCACATGTCGTTGATTACCGAAACATTCATAATCGGTGCACCACTGCCGACAAGCTCTCCGACTTCCGGGAAAATATCCGTTACAACGCCGTCGGCTGTAGCCACAAGCGCAGTTTCCGAAACATATGAGCTTACTTCGTTTATGGCAGCCTGCGCTCTTTCGACCTGTGCGCGTGCAGCCGATACATCCTCATGTCTCGTACCATTCACCGCCATGTCGTATTGTGATTTGGCAGCATTTTCTGTTGCAACCGCAGCCTGGTACTGAGCATAAGCCTCATCGCGTTTTTGTTCCGGCATCACACCTTTCTCAAAGAGGCGGTTTACACGGTCGTATGTTTTCTGTGCCACATCCCGGCCGGCTATGGCTTTCTGCCAAGTGGCATAGGCCCCCTGTATCTGCTCGTCACGGGCTCCGTTGCGTGCCTTGAGTTCCAGTGCCTGAGCTGCACTGTAAGCGGCCTGGGCCTGAGATAATTTAGCATCAATATCTGGAGCGTCCAGAATGACGAGAGTATCCCCTTTCGACACCATATCGCCCTTTTTCACTTTTATTTCAAGGACTCGTGCCGGGATTTTACTTGAGAGACGATAATCGGTAGCTTCGGCCTGACCTTGCACAATTTCTTTTGGTGTGGGCAGAGTGAGGCCTACCACGATTACTGCCACTATTACGAAGGTGATGATAGATGCAGTGACAAGAATGATGTTCAGATTCTTTTTCATTTTTATGTCGTTATTTGATTTGTCCTAATGATTTTTTCAGATAGAGATAAGAGAGGCGGAGATCAATCTCCGATGATATGAGGTTTGTTTTCGCCGAAAGCCATGCAGTCTGCGCTTCAAGCACGTTGCTTACGGGGATCACGCCCTCGCTAAGACCGAGATTGGCGTATCGGAGGTTTTCATCAGCTTCATCCTGACTGCTGAGAGATGCACTGTAACGTTCCTGTGCTTCCCGCACTTTTTGTCGGCTTTGCGATACCTGCAACTCTATTTTTTCTCGCGTTTCATCAAAGTTGAATCTTGCGACCTGAGCCTCGGCTTTTGCCGCACGGACTTTGTAACTGCGGTTTCCCCATGTCAGTATGGGGATATTGACGGCAACACCGATATTCCATGTGCCTTTGAATTTCTTTTCAAAGCTGTTGAATACCGAGGGGTAGTTTGCAAAATATCCACCTGTCAATGCAACGGTAGGAAGAAACTCGGACCGTGCTATCTTTATTTTTTCATCATAAATATGGATAGATTTACCCAACGCTGAAAGTTCTGGACGGTTTTCCCATGAGTCGCCTTCCGGAATTTCACTGTCAGCGATGATTGAAAGATTCTCGTTGTTCTCGTCTGCTAATACCACCTGTGTATCAAGGGGAAGTCCACAGAGTTGACATAGTTTCATTTTCAAGATTTCGATACCGTTGTCAACTTGAATTAATGCCACATTTGCCTCGTTGACTTTTACCTTGACACTCAGGCCGTCGGCTTTAGTGGCAAAGCCTTCGACAATCATCTGTGAAATGTCGTTGTCAAGGGTCTTCACAAGTTGAAGATAGCTTTCGGCCAATCTTTTTCGTGATGACAGCAGAATAATATTCCAGTATGTCTCATCGACCGAAACGATGAGATCCTGATACTGCATATTGTGTTTATCCGCAGCAATCTGTTCGGCATAGCGTGTAATGTTATTGTATGCCCGAATCTTTCCTCCCATATAGATGGGCTGGGTAAGAATCACTGCCGCCCCTGCCATGTTTCGCGTATCGGTTCGGAGAGCATCGACGAGACCCTCACCGACATTGTTGAGAGCCGGCATCGAAAGAGCATCGCCTAAGTGAGACAAAGTTGTCTGCTGTTCGTTGCTGAGAAGAGAAAGTTCTTTGCCCGTGTGCATATACATTCCGGATGCAGAAACTTTTGGGAGATAAGATGTGAATGCAGATTTTCGATTATAATAGGCAGCCTGCCTCTGCATGTCTGTCATCCGGAGTTCTTTATTGTTCTCAACTGCCAGACTACGGCAGCTGTCCAACGACATTACGCAGGGGTCAGCCTGAATCTCCGAAAGTCCAAGCAGAAGCGTCATCAGAAGTGTGAGTTTTAGTCTTTTCATTTTTCTAATTTTTTGATGTTGCAAAGTTCGGCACAAAACCGGCATCAAAAAAGGCGGATTTTTCGGGCTAATTGGAGTAAAACTCGCATTTTAATCCTATATAGTACTAACTATTGTCGGAATATTGTTATATTTGCGAAGTTTAATCAATTTAGCATCATGAAATGGACCTCAAATGAAATTTCAGTAGAGCGCCTTCTGGAGCAGGACATCCCCCAGCTTGTGCGTTATCACAAAGACATTGTGATGTTGAACAATTTTGGAGACCTGAGTCTTTTTGCGCATCCCGTGCGACTGAAGGCTACGATTGTTCTCGTCTGCCTTAAAGGTGTGATTGATTGCAGTATCAATCTTCACCAGTTCCTTATTACCGAAAACCAGATTTTTGTTAGTCTGGCAGGTGATATAATCCACATAAACAAAGCTGAAAGCATAGAAGGTTATGCTATAATAATCTCCAAAACTTATCTTCAACATATTCAGCTTGACTTCCGTTACAGAGCTCAAAGCTATCTGACTCTTCGGGATAATGGTCCTGTTTCAGTTCCATACGAAGAACTGACATACCTTAAACCATACTATGTCCTCTTGAAAAAGAACATGGAGGAGGGAAATGACGAAGTGATAAAGGGGCTCTCGATTGCCCTGTCGTATACTATAACCACCCTGTTGAAAAAATATCAAGGAATAAACATAGGTGAATCAGAGAAAGATGAATCACGCATCGAACAGCTTTTCAACAAATTCATGAAATTGCTTGAAGCATACCACACGAAAGAGAGAAGCCTACAGTTCTATGCCGACAAGATGTGCCTGACCCCGAAATATGTTTCGGGTGCAATCAAATCCTTCAGTGGCAAAGGGGCGTTGGACTGGATAAACGAATATGTGGTGCTCGAAGCAGAGATAATGCTGCGTTATACCGAAATGTCAGTTCAGGAAATCGCCTATGCCCTGAACTTTCCCACCCAGTCGGCTTTCGGCAAATACTTCAAACAACAGGTGGGTATAAGCCCCAAGCAATACAGAGAGAAACTATAATACCGATTAGTCGGTTTTAACCGATAAAGTGATAAAAATGAATAGATGTAAGAACAATTACAACTGGCATCCCGATATTCTTGGCGACGGGTTCGAGAAAAGGTATGTAGAATTACCCGATGATTATAGCGGGCAAGTAAGATGTACGGTAATCCGCAAGGAATCGGACAAGGATACGACAAAAGCCGTCCTATACGTACACGGTTTCAGCGACTATTTCTTTCAGAAAGAAATGGCTGAGATGTTAGTTTCAAACGGTTATAATTTTTATGCCGTTGACCTCCGAAAATACGGACGCTCTTTTATGGAGCATCAGCACTTGTTTCAAGTAAGGAATCTGGAAGAGTATTTCGCAGATATAGAAGCTGCTCTCCAGATTATAAAGGAAGACGGTAACTTGCGTGTCGCATTGTTAGGACATTCCACCGGCGGACTGACATCTTCGCTGTATATGGCAAAAAATCCCTCGCCAATGGTTAAGGCACTAGTCCTTAACAGTCCTTTCCTTGACTGGAATCTAAAGCCTTTTATGAGAAGAATCATGATGCCTGTTGTGGCCTTCTTGGGTAAATACTTACCAAATGTCAAAGTTCATCAGAAACCTGACAGCGGCTACGCTGAATGTCTTCTGGAAGAATACGGAGGCGAATGGTCTTACCGAAAAGACTGGAAACCCGATATTCTCCCTGACCCGGACATGGGATGGATAAGAGCCATCCAGAAAGGACAACAGGAGTTGCGTCGTGGGAAAGTATTGGTTCCGGTTTTGCTCATGCACTCGAAAGAATCAGTTCATGCCGGCGATGCTAAGGAAAAATACAGTAGAGCCGACGCTATACTTGAGGTTAAGGCAATATCAAGTTACGGTAAAAAATTAGGAGCAAATGTGACTGAGGTAGATTTTGCCGGGGGCCTCCATGATTTGGCTCTTTCAAGAAAAGACATTCGTCAGGAAATGTATCGGGTAATGCTCGATTGGCTGAGAACGCGATTGTAAAATTGTTATGTGAGCCAGTCAACGACAGGGGTTGAAGACTGGCTCACGATACTATAGTTTAGGTCCGGATGTACGAAAGCCTGCGGCAGATGCGTGTTTATATCCGCTTGCGACTTTCTGATACCTGTAATGGTGTTGAAGGGTTCTGCACCATTGATTCATTTGAGCCAGTGGATTGAGAGGGAGCTTCCACTCTCTGAGATTGCTCATCGCGCTTGAGTGCTTCGCCGTCCTTTTCATCGTGGTTGACTCCCATTCGGTCGTCCGGCACTTCGTCGGTTGGAGCAAGTTCGGCGGTGATTACTGTCGAGGGTAGCGATGTCGGACTACATCTTTTCTTTGAGTATTTCCTCGTTGTCCTTGAAAAATTGTTCGAGGACATTGTTGATGAAGTCCCGGACGCAGCAGGGAGGCCGGTATCCTGAGCTTAGGATTCGGCGGATGTTCAGAATGAAGTCTGGTTCTATGCCGATTTCGGAGAAACGGCGGCTGAACTGACTTGTATCCCGTTTGCGGAGATACGTTTCCCAAAAATGGGAGGAATCGTGGTGACGGTCGTTTGTCATAACGGTGGATTTAGAGTGGTGAAACAATATGACTATTTTTTCAATAGTCGCGTGGCTTGACAACTTCAAACGTACGTACGATTGAATTATCTATAATTCTATCTTTCTGTAAACATACAAACGTACAAATGTAGAAATAGGCAGGTAAGCAGTTCCTTAAATATATAACTCATTTGAACTATACCTAAATCTATATCTTGATTTATAGAGAGTATGGCATACAGGCAGATAAAAAGAATGTAATCAAGATTGATTGCCAAATCCATAGTTCAAAAGGCAGTTCCTCATATAGTCAAGTAAATTGAACTCCTTGAAGACAGTTCTGTAAATCAATCTCTATATAAAGATACAAATAAAAATCCGAATAGTTTTGTATGTATTTTGTCAGTCAAATGCCTCAGATTCGCCGTTGTCCGGCTATGTCCGGTTATGTCCAAGTATGTCCACAAAACGGGACTAAAAATTTAACATTCCGATATCAAATTTTTTTCTTGCAGCTTCCTATAGAGCCTTGAAATCAGGTATAAGGCGTCAAAATTTTTTCTCGTCGTTTGGATTTAACCGTAAATTTTCGTAAATTTATATAAGCACCGAGAGGCCTCAAAGACCTCCGCAGGCATGGAACAGGCAAAAGTACGACTTTCGTACACCCCGAATGGCAAACCGGGCAGTCATTAGGGATTCAACAGTCTGTTTCATAATATGAAAGATGTACACACGTACATAGCAAGGTGTCTTTTGGGAAACCCAAAAGGTTTCGGGGAACCGAGAGTTCCACCTCAACAACCTTGCTATGTGGAG
>OJNY01001242.1_pt1 | contig 16723 bp, 10 predicted proteins | sample 1597931 | NCBI WGS metagenome assembly OJNY01 (sample SAMN01915209, study PRJEB22387) | human gut metagenome | isolation source: stool | host: Homo sapiens | place: USA
CTGCGGGAAATGCTGTTGCCGAAAGGAGTCTAAACAGACTCCGCTTACCAGCTTAGACCTTTCACAGGAACTGCCAGCCGCTGACCGATTTAATAGTTCACTTCCCAAATCAAATTTACAAAATGAAGGAGATATCATTATGAAGATTGCAGTTACTTATGAAAATGGAGAAATTTTTCAGCACTTTGGACACACAGAAACATTCAAGATCTATGACATTGCAGATGGCAAGGTTGTAAGTGCCGAAGTAGTCGATACCAATGGAAGCGGTCACGGCGCACTGGCTGGATTCCTGGTTGCACATGGCGTAGATACCCTGATCTGCGGCGGTATTGGCGGCGGTGCCCAGAATGCACTTGCCCAGGCTGGAATCCGTCTTTTCGGTGGTGTCAGCGGCAACGCTGATGAAGCTGTAAACGCATTACTCGCAGGAAATCTTGGCTATAACCCCAATGTACATTGCGATCACCATGATCATGAAGCAGGTCACAGCTGTGGCGATCATGGCTGCGGAAGTCATTCCTGCCATTAATATCTGACACAGATTTAACCTAACGGTTAATCAGCTGTATTTATAAAAAAGACTGATATAACATACCGGACTCCAACAACCTCCTGAAGTACAGTATCATTTATATCAGTCTTTTTTATTATTTCTTCATGGCCACAAGCTCTCTTCGTGCAAACAATATCGCCAATGATAATGCCGCTGCATCTGCGATCGGTCCAGCATACATCACCCCGTCAATTCCCATTATTAATGAGAAAACAACGATCAATGGCAAAAGAAATAGCACCTGTCTGGTCAGGGACATGACGATTCCAAGCTTTGCTTTTCCGATAGATGTAAAAAATCCTGAGGACATTGGCTGAATTCCATTTGCAAAAGTCATAAACATAAATATCTTCAGATAGCGTTCTGCGAACTGGAAATAAAGGTCACTTCCGGTTCCGAAAATGCTTACAATCTGGTGGGGAAATAACTGGAAACAAAGGAAAAATACGGTTGCAATCGCAGTACATGCGATTACAGAATAACGGTATGCAAGCCTTACCCTGTCGTATTTTTTTGCTCCATAATTAAAGCCCCAGATTGGCTGACAGCCTTGGGAAATTCCAATACAAATTGCCATAAACACCTGATTTACTTTTGAAATAACTCCTACACATGCAATTGGAATATCACTTCCATAGACAGATAAACCGCCGTAATAACGTAAAATATTGTTTAGTACAATCTGAACAATTGCCATAGCGATCTGATTAATGCAGGATGCCATTCCGAGAGAAATAATGGCTTTCAGGCACTCTGAAGAAAGCTTTAACATGCTCATCTCCAGATACATTTTACGAAATTTTCCAAAATAAATAATCACCAAAATTCCGGAAACAACCTGTCCGATCACCGTTGCCCAGGCAGCACCCTTGATTCCCCAACCAAACCCAAAGATGAAAAGGGGATCCAGAATTGTGTTGATGATGGCACCTGTAAGAACACAGGTCATAGAATATGTGGGACTTCTGTCTGCACGGACAATATGATTTCCTCCAATGGATAATGCATAAAAAGGAAGTCCCACAGCTGTGATCCCAAGATAATCCACCGCATAAGGCATAACATCTGTCGTTGCACCAAATAAGCTTAGGAGCGGACGCAAAAACAGAAATACTGCCACTGCCAGAATCACACCTGTGATTACCAGTGTGGAAAGCGCCGTTCCGGCTATGGAGCTTGCCTTCTTCTCTCTTCCGGCGCCCATTTCCAGGTTATAGTTAGACGCACCTCCAATTCCCAGAAGCAGTGCCAACGCCGTTGCAATAGTTGTTACAGGAAACGCAACATTGGTAGCCGCATTTCCCAGCATCCCCACGCCCTGGCCAATAAAAATCTGGTCCACTATATTGTACAAAGCACTGACCAGCATGCTGATAATAGCTGGAATTGCAAATTTCCCAATCAAACCACCTACCGGAGCCGTTCCCAATGGATTTTGCTCCTGACTGATGTTTGTTTCTTCCAAAAAATCTCCTCCCCTGTTTAAAAGTATTTCTGTTTATTTCTCATAAATTCTGATATGAATCATAACAAATTCTGAAAAACGATTCAAGAATTTTATGCTCAAAAAGCCCAGCTGCATACACAACTGGGCTTTTTGTATGAATATGGTTATTATTTCGCTATCTGCAGGCGCACCGCCATATACTCTTTCCCCGGCAGCTTTACTCGGAACTTTCCTTTATGAATTCCTCCATCTGTAACAGTCATTTCCCAGGTATCGATTATTTCCACCTGATACTCTGTAGTATCATCAAAGTAGAAGTCTCGGAAGCCCGGCCGCATAAAGGAATAATAGTAAATAAAATAATCTTTCCTTGCCGGGAAACCGGCAGCACGGCAAGCAACCTCATCCCATTTGCAGGGCATAGGTTCCACACCAAGTCCCGGTGTTTCCTCCATGATTTTTGCAAGAAATCTGATACGCTCCGGTGAGGTTCCGTGAAGAACGCCGCCATGAGACCACCAGAGAATACGATCCGGACTGAGATATGTTTCACCGTGTCCCGGATATCCTCCGCGGCAGAATGCCTCCCAGAATCTTCTCGTCATTTCCTCACCGCTGATATTTCCCCAGCCAAACTGAATGTTGCCCTCATAGCAGATTTCATCCAGAACTACCGGCTTATGGTATTTCTCGCGCCACTCATTTACCAGCTCGGAGGAACGGTATGTCTCCGTTCTCTGGATGCTGCAATGGGTAATCCAGGGCAAGTTATAATCATAATACGCTTTGCAGTTATGAATGGATCTGAGATGATGGTAAGGATCCTTCTCACAGATAATGCTGGCATATCTTTCCCAGTCAGAAAGAGTCTTCTCATGCATCAGATCATATTCATTAGCCAGGGACCACCATACATTTCGGTATGCGGAAAAACGGGCCAGCACATACTTCCAGTAGCGGTCATCATCCTCTGCTTTCATCATAGAGAATCCCCATCTGTCATACGGATGCATAACAATCAGATCTGCCTCAATTCCCAAATTCATAAGTGCCTGAATACACTTTTCAATATGTTGAAAATGGGCTGGATTGAATCTGGTAAAATCCCAGTCATTGCCCGGAGCACAGCCATTATATTCCGCGAAATTATTCTCATTTAATACCGAGCTATCGCAGGGTGTTCCCTCATAAGGATAGGTAATCGGCTCATGAAGATTGTAGTCATAGTGCTTGGGGAAAATACAGAAACGAATCTTATTAAACGCATTTTCTTCCAGAGTTTTCAGTGTCTGTTTCTGTAATTCTTCATTCTGCAGATTCCATACATAGCAGGTAGTTCCGATGCAGTGATAGGGTGTTCCATCCTCATAGGAAAGATAATAGGTACCCGCAACACGAACCGGACCATGGTTGTCCGCTGAAGGAGAAGTTACAGTAAAACTACCAGTCAGCATATTTCTGACAGCACATTTTTCTGCTTCCTTCCCACCATCAGCAATTCCAAACTTATGTTCAGGCGCTTCTTCATCCGGCACTTCTTCCCCTGCGTTAATATCAAAGGAAGCCTCAATTTCAAAGGTATACTCGTCTGTAAAAGACGGCATAAATCTTACTTTATAAGCACCATCTCCATCATAAAAACCATCTACTGTTTTCTTCTCATTTTTACAGCAAAAAGTACCTTTGATCCACTGGTCACAAAATGGATTTCCCTCCTTTGGACCGCTTATGGTCACTTCAAAAATACCCCATTTTTCTATTGTTTTTGCATAATTTAATTTCATTATTCTTGTCTCCTTCTCCATTTTAGATTTCTTATATTTTATATATCTCTCTTTCAAAACTCCAAATACTCGCTGCGGATTTGTCTCGATATCACTGCCGCATCTGACATCTTATGAGGACGCAGACTTTGATTTACTGCCCATATAAATAAAAATCCCCCATGTTTTCTACTATCATAATACGTCAGAAAACATGGGGTTTGCAATGTTACTTTATTAAGAAAATGTATGAATTTTTTATCTGTCCAATGCGTGTTTGAAAAAGTCTCTAAATGCCTTTTTTATTGTTCTTTACGCGCTTTGAAAATCTCAAAATAATCAAAATCCGCATACCGTCTCACCCCTGTCATATCGTGACAGTACATTCCGAAGTGAGCTCCGGTGAATCCATCGCTTTGCTCGTCGGTGAGAATGTTGGTGGGGACTTCAGCCAGTTCCTGATAGTCTTTTCCATCCAGGGAGTAGCAGAATTTTGCGTAAAGTCCTTCCTGGATGGTAGTCACGCGCAGGTATATAGGGCCTTCTTCCGGGATGGAAATTGCTGGAATCACATCTTCTACATCAAAGTGATCGCTCTTTATCAGGCGCAGCTTTGCAGGTTTTTTCAAATCAAGTGTCTGGGAGCCAAACTCTTCCTCTCTGGTCTTTACCAGAAGGTAGAAATTGCCAGTGTCATACATATAGGCAAGTCCTGCCATTTGTTCTCTGCAGGTCGGAGTAAACTCCACACAGGTTTCCACCTGAACATAGCGGTCCTGCTGCCGCCGCGCCACCAGACTTACGTTATAGCAGGAATTCAGGGATTCCTGACCGTAGAGGCGAAGATAGCCGGGGCGTTCTGTCAGGCTGGTGTAGCTGTCATATGGCTGGCGCAGGGAAGTATAGCGCACATCTAAGAGCGCAGAGGTCTTCTTCACTGGCATACTTAACTTTTTATTACATTCTTCGTCCACAGCATTCTTCTCATTCAGATACTCTTTTGTTTTCGAAAGAGTTTCAGCAATGTCCGCATTCTTTGCAGTTTCATTATTTCCAGCACTGTCTGCAATTTCTAAATCAAAGTCTTCTTTTCCATAATCTTTCCCCTCTTCCTCCGGGAAAAGATACTCCTGAATTCCAGTTGGCTCTTCTGTCTCCCACTGTCCAAATCTTCCGCCGCAGGCCAACCTTAGCCAGCCCTCTTCGTTCCATACCATCTTCTGAATTGCGGTTTCGCGGCCAAGCACGCACTGTCTGCTGCCCTTCGGCGGTCTGCCGCAAAGATGTACCATGTACCACTCCCCGTTTTGAGTGCATACAAGATCTGCATGTCCGCATTTCTGCAGTTTCTCTGGATTATCCACATCAGAGGTAAGTACCGGATTGCCTGGATCTTCCTCGTATGGTCCCCAGATGGAACGGGATCTCGCCATAGTTACCATATGCTCATATCCGGTTCCGCCTTCTGCCATCAGCAGATAATAATATTCTCCAATATGGTAAATATGTGGACCTTCTGTATAGCCACGTCCGGTTCCCGGGAAGACATTTTTCGCCTCTCCCACCAGACATTCCTTCTCAGGGTCATACTCCTGAACCAGAATTCCCTTGAAATTGTTGATCATATTCACAATATACATTTTGCCATCTGTATCATGAAATACAGATGGGTCAAAACCTGAGCTATTCAGATAAACCGTCTCAGACCAGCCGCCACGGATGTCCTTAGATTTCACAAGGTAATTATGGGTGTTAAAAAGTCCTCCGGTACGGGTTTTCACGTCCGTATAAATCAGCCAGAAGTATTCCCCATCCCAGGAAATATCCGGCGCCCATACGCCACAGGAATCACCCTCACCAACCATATTAAGCTGGCTCATTCGGTTCAGCGGTGATGGCAGCTGTTCATAATGCTTCAGATCTTTAGAATGATAGATTTTCACACCAGGCCACCATTCAAAACTTGAATTTGCAATATAATAATCTTCTCCAACACGTATAATACTTGGATCCGGGCAAAATCCCGGAAGAATCGGGTTCTGAATCATGTTTTTGCTCCTTTATCTGTTTCATTTTACAAAATAAACTTAAAACACATTCTAAGTATAAGCTTTCTGAATTTTTTTGTACACACTTTATTTCAGAAAGATGTTTTTTACCGGTCAAACAAAAAAAGGACTGCAAAATTCCACGTATTCTGCAATCCTTTTCCTGTATTTACTTACCTCACAGCAGAAAAATCTTATTATAACGATTGCTTTTCTGCCTGTTTTTCCAACAATTCTGGCAGACACATTGGTTTCTTTCCTTCCAGCTCATCTGCCATATTCAATGCCAGTATATTCCAGTTAATAAAGCCACCATTCATAACCGGTTCTCCATTAAATGGATTGTAATACTCATGAAGACATCCTGTTTTCGCCAGGTCCTCTCCCAGAAGGCGCATGGTGCGCTTATACATAATTTCCGCCTCCATGCGGTATCCGTAGTTCAAAAGTCCGCGGAATACCACATAGTTTGCAACCAGCCAGATCGGGCCAAGCCAGTTGGACGGATTATTGGTAACAGACAGGTCAAACATTTTTTCATCCTTTGAAAGCGTGGTCAGGCCAAAGTCAGAACCAAAGGTATCGGGATCAAAAATATGTTTCACCATGTCTGCCGCCTGCTCCTTCGTGACAATTCCTGCATACATGGGAATAAATCCGGACCATACACGAATCTTGATGGGCAGTGTTTTCCAGAAAACTCCAAGCCCCTGGTGGAACCAGTCGTATTTCCTTGTCTTAATATCCACATCAACTGAATAGAAGAAATGATCACGTTTGTCCCAGCATTCCTGCTGAATAGCACCGATCAGTGCCTCGCGCTTATCCAGAAGTCTCTTTGCCGCTTCCTCCTTGCCAAACTGTCTGTATAATCTGGCACCAGCTTCCAGTTCTACACACATAAAGCTGTTCAGATAAATATTGGCAGTGGAAAATGGCGGACGGCCAAAAGTAGCCGGATCATTGTCCATACCGATCATAATATCATCCTGCCATACATACAGTCCGCTGTTTTCATGAAAATAATAGTGATCATAACATTCAAAATACTTCGCCACGCCTGAAAGAAATTCTTCCGTCCAGGCATAATCACCAGTATAATCACTGATCAGGCACATCTGACTGCAAAGAAAGGGCTTATGCATATTCATAATCTTGCCTTCCTTATGCCTCATATTCAGATAAGGCTCCGGCCAGTCTGCCACCTCGATCATCATGGGAATATATCCATCTTCCAGCTGATGGTCGAAGAAATTGCGGATATTTCCCTGTGCATGCTCTATAATTCTTGGCTTCACAGACGGATCCTGGTAGGAATCCGCCAGATTCAGAAAGCCATATACGGACCAGTAGGTATCCCAGTCCCATACATTTCCATCGTAAACAGAGCCCGGATCAATAAACGGGTAACGGATAAAGCTTCGCGGATTCTTAAGCACATCCTCCGTATGAGACATTACAAATTCTTTTAATTCCTGTCTATACTGCTCTGTCCTTTTATCTTCCATAAAATCAACCCTTTACAGCTCCGGCTGTCATACCTTCCATCAGTTTCTTATTCAGTGCCATGTACAGAATCAGAAGCGGGAATACACTCATGGATACAGAAGCGAAAATTGCACCCCAGTTCTTGGATCCAAACTCATCAGAGAAGTACAGAAGTCCTGTCTGAACAGTCTTCAATGCAGAATCACTGATGAATGTCATGGAAAACAGAAGGTCGTTCCATTTGAAGAAGAACTGAAGAACCAGTACGGTTACAATAGAGTTCTTCATAAGCGGTGTTACAATATGCCACATCAGTCTGTAAATACCGCAGCCATCAATAACAGCTGCCTCCATAATATCATCCGGGAAGGAACGAAGATATCCCTGAACCAGATAAATGGATAACGACAGACCAAATGCTATGTACGTAATGATCAGACATGTTCTGGTATTTAACAGATTTGATCTGCTGTAAATCTGGAACAGCGGGATCAAAGCAATTGCTACCGGAATCATGATACCGAAACGGAAATACTGTGCAACTGCATTTCTGAATTTCCATTTCATCTTTGTTACAGCAAATCCTACAGTTACTGAGAAAAATACAATAAATACAAGTGCTACTAATGTAGTGATCAAACTGTTCTTAAAGAATGTGGACATATGTCCTCTTGTCCATGCATCAGAGTAGTTCTGGAAATAAAAGCCATCATTTAACGCATAAGCTGGCTTCTCACTCCACTCAGCCTGTTTCTTGAAGGATGCAGTAAGCATCCAGAATAACGGATAGATCTCAATTACGCAAAGAAGGAAAATTACAATTCCTCGAAAAGCTGCTTTTACTTTTTTCATAATATTTCCTCCTTTCAGTCTTTCACATCAAATCTGTTGATAACAAGAGATCCAACTACACAGATCAGGAAGATCACGATTGCGATAACGCTGGCGTAACCAACCTTATTATAAGTAAATGCAACGTCATACATATACATGGACAGTGATTTTGTTGCACTTCCAGGTCCGCCCTTTGTAAGAGCCATAGCAGACTCGAACATTTTTACAGTTCCGGAGAAGCTGAATACAAGGCTGGTAATTACCATCGGACGAAGAAGCGGAAGAAGAATGTTTTTAAATAACTGCCATCCACCGCAGCCGTCGATTCTGGCTGCTTCCAGGATATCATCAGAGATATCAAGGAGTGCTCCATAGAAAATTACGGAATAGAATCCCATGGCTACCCAGATATCCATTACGCACAATGCCCAGAGAGCTGTGCTGGACTGGCCGATCCATGGCTGAACAAGGTTCGTAAAACCAAGAGAGTCAAGCAATGAGTTTAACAGACCATAGTTTGGCTGAATCTCATAGATCTTTGCAAACAGCTGACCTACTGCAACAGTAGGAAGTACTACCGGGAAGAAAACCAGAGTTCTTACGATAGTTTTGCATCTTCTCAGCCAGAATTTAAACATCAGGGAAAGTAAAAGTCCCATTCCAACCTGGCCAACGGTTACTACCAATACATATTTACAGTTTACTGTCAATGTATTTAAGAAGTTCTTGTCTCTGAAAAGTCTTGCATAATTGTCAAATCCGGCAAATTCCCACTGAAGTCCCGGGCTGCCGCTGAAGAATGAATAATACAACGACCAGATAACCGGTACCATTACAATAATGGTGTAAATAATCAGTGCCGGAACTACGAAAAGGGATATCGCTTTCTTATTACCTAATACCTTGTTCATAAAATTCCTTCCTTTCTGTGTCAAAAACCATTAAAATTTCGAATTTTTTCAACAAAAACGGGAGTGTCTGCTGGCAAACACTCCCATTTGAAGTTCAAAGCTTATATTGCCAAAGCTGTTACTTACTGCATGTCATATACATCCTGGATGGACTGCATATATTCTTCGCCAGTCATTTCGCCGTTTAACAGAGGCTGTACATTTTCCTGAGCTGTCTTGGAGATTTCGCTAGGCATTTTTGCTTCCCACCATGCAAATCCTTCTGTGGATTTGTCAATCTCGTCAAGAACAAGCTTGGTGTAGTTATCCATATCATCTGCTGCAACATCATATGTGTAACCTTTAACAGTTCCCTGATCTTCCATAGCTACGTTTCCGATGTTCTCCATGAAGTATTTCAGGAACCAGCCAGTAGCCTCATCATATTTGTCATTGTCAAGTGCAAGAATGTTACCACAGTTCATAGAGTAAGAAGTAGCGGAGCTGATGGACTCATCTGCAACCGGAATGTTGAAGAATCCGATTCCGTCCTCGCCTGCCGGGTTCTGGGAATCATCAGTCAGGTTCTGTGTAAACCAGGAACCATTGTAGAAGATGGCTGCTTTTCCACTCATCAGCATGGAACCAGCTGTGTTCATATCAACTGTTGTGATACCTTCTCCGAAGTATCCTTTCTCTGCCCACTCTGCAATCTTATCAGCTGCTGCAACAAGTTTCTCATCTGTATAAGGAACTTCGCCGTCAGCTGCTTTTGTCATAATGTCGTTTCCTGCGGTTCTTACTGCGTATGCATTGATCAGACGGGTTGCACCCCATTTGTCAGATCCGCCGGTTGTAAGAGGCTGGATACCTGCATCGGAAAGTTTCTGAAGAACCTCTTCAAACTCATCCCATGTAGTAGGAACTTCGCATCCTGCCTGCTCGAACAGGGCTTTGTTGTACCAGAAGCCTTCTACGTTCAGTCCAAGAGGAAGATCATAAAGATCATCTGTTCCGGATAATCCTTTCAGAAGCTCAACAGCACCGCTGTTTAAATAATCTGCTGTTCCGATCTCGTCAACAGCTTCTGTAATATTTTTAACCTTTCCGGAATCGATAAGAACGCTGAGCGGAGCACCTGCTTCGTAAGCGAACAGATCCGGAAGATCATTGGATGCTGCAAGTGTAGCAATTTTCTGCTGAAGGTTGTCAGAAGCAACCATCTCATATTCCCATGTAAAATTCGGGTTTACATTTTTCTGATAGTCTTCGCAGATTTTATTTAACAGCATACCATTGTCATTATCTTCTGCCCAGATGGTAAGGATTTTGATGTTTTTCTCAAGCTGCGGATCCTCTCCTGAGTAATCTGCTGCAAATGTAGGAACTGCAAACATGGTGCTTGCTGTTAATGCTGCCATTAAAATAGCTAATGCTCTCTTTTTCATTATAAATTCCTCCAGAATTTTCAAAATTATTGAACTTTGTTATAATTTACTCTTGATAGCCATTTACTTTTCGGTCACGTTTAATTTGTTTCTTTGTATCCCCGGGAAATATCTTATGGTTATATAATACCATTGTTCTGTTTTTTTACCAGTGCCTAATTTTTTTGGTAATGTACAGTTTTTTTAGACTGTTTTTTATAAAAAGTTCCACTTGTCCAGGCGTTCAATTGTGCTAAATATATAAAATGCACATATTCAGCAATTTGAATATGTGCATTTTTGCAAATCCTGTTTTTATCATTCTGCTTTCCACACGTTTCCCTTATACTCATTGGGAGTCATGCCCTCGTGTTTTTTAAAAATATCACAGAAATATCTGTAATTATTATATCCCACCATTTCACTGACTTCATTAACCTTATATCCATCCTGCAACAGCTTCTTCGCCTTTTTTATGCGAAGGTCCGTCAGATATTTCACATAAGATGTGCCAACCTCTGTTTTAAAAAGAACACTTAAGTAAGCCGTGCTCATTCCGGCTCTGTCTGCAAGCTCACTAAGTCCGATATCCTGATCATAATGCTCATCCAGATAAGTAAGAAGCTCCAGGATAACTCTGTGTTTGCTTCCGGTCTGGTCTGCGGTCAGATGCTTGCTGATATCAGACAGAACGCTTTCCCCATAGGCCTGTACTGCTTCTATGCTCTGACATTTTGCCATCTCCTGAAAAGAGACAAGGGACCCTCGTTCCACCTGCTTCTGACTTTCGATCAGTACATCGCTGAGCACACAGAGATGCTTGTAAAATTCCCTGCGAAAATCCTGCAACTCCGGGTAAAGTTCCTGCAGGCATCTGATTGCCTGCCGGCATTCTTCCCGAAATGCTGCAGCATCACAGTCTGTAATACATTTTACACTGCTCTCAAAAGTTCTTTCCAATTCCTGAAATTTCTCGCGATTAGCTGGTGCCTTACGATTATCCTCATGACGAGTCTTCGCCCATTCATCTTCAATTCTGGTAAGGGCATTTTTCAGTTTATCTGCTGTAACCGGCTTATCAATATAATCTTTTACGCCAAGAGTAAGCGCCCTCTGCGCATACACAAATTCAGAATAGCCACTGATCACAATAAAATATGTATCCGGACATTCTTCCTTCGCCGCCTCGATCACAGACAGACCATCCAGCCCCGGAATTCGGATATCCGTAATTACTACATCCGGTTTCTCACTTCGGATCACTTCCAGTCCCTGGATTCCGTCATAAGCAGCCCCTACTACCTCATAATCCAGCTTCAGGCGGGAAATTAAAGCCTTAATTCCCTGCACAACTATATATTCATCATCAATTACCACTAAGCGATACATGAAAATCCTCCTTGTATCTGCATTTCCCTATCCCTTATCTTACCGGAACCACAATCGTTACCTTCGTTCCATTGCCTGGACTGCTTTCAAATGTTACGCCGTATTTTTCCCCGTAATTCAACTTTATACGCTCTATTACATTGCGCACTCCATAACCGTTCTCCAGTCTGGACATATCGTCAATTCCCACACCATCATCTTCAATAGTGAAAATCATATTATTCTGCTCCTGCCAGCCGCGAAGGGAAATCTTTCCTTTTCCAATCTTCGGCTCCAGACCGTGATACATGGCATTTTCAATAAATGGCTGAAAAATAAAGGTAATCGTTTCACGCTGAAGAATTTCCCTTCTGATATCCACGAACAGTTCAAAACGATTATTGTAGCGCATATTCTGAAGCTTCATATAGCCCTGCATCCATTTCACAGAATCCGCAACTTTAATATATTTGCTTCCATTATTCAGCGCCAGCTTAAAGTTATCAGAAAGTGCTTCTACCATTTCTGCCATCTGGTCATCCCCATGCATGATTGCAACAAAGTACAGGGAATCCAGTGTATTATAAAGAAAATGGGGATTGATCTGGGACTGAAGCAAAAGCAGCTCTGCTTCCCGTTCATTCAGCTTCACCGCCATAAGATGCTCGGAAAGCTCCAGGTTCGTATTGACCATTTCCTTGAATTTCCGTCCGATCCGGCCAACTTCACTGTAGTCAAACTCTTCTGTAATGTGACGCTCTCCTTCCCCAACCTGTGCAATGGTATTTTCCAGCTGCTTCAGAGGATGGCTGATGGTTCTGGAAATGATTCGTGCCATGAGAAAGCCCACTACAAGAACACAGCCGGCTACCAGAAACGAGGTCAGACGGATATTTTTGCTCTCTTCACTGATCTCATTTTTCTCCACTACGTTTACGATATGCCAGCCTGTAGTAGAATTGGTGACAGAAGAAAACAGATACAGATGGTTCTCTCCCGGATTAGAATAGGATTGCATAATTGCATTCTCCCCTTCCTCATTTCCCACAAAATAAACCAGCTGATCATCCTCATCTACAACCATAAAGTTACTGGAATCAAAGCTTTCATTGCCCATAACAAAGGATTTTCCCAACAGCTTCTGGCTCAGTCCCACTACCATATAGCCCATTCCCTGTCCATCAGAGGGATTGATCATATATTTCGCATAAGAAAATCCTTTCTTTGTTCCTGCTTTTAAAATACTGTCACGGAAAAAAATTTCCTTTCCCTGCGCAGCCTTTGCCTGTTTCACGCAGCTTTCTTCCAGAATATCCTTATCACTATAATAATTATAGAAATCATAAGTACCCTGGTTCACATTGTTCAGCTGATACACATGACCATAAAGATCCGTAAATACTATATAATTCACCCACACCTGCTGACTTGCCATTTCATTTGCAATCACACGAAGCTTCACACGGTCTGTGGATGTAAACTTGCTGCCTCCGTATTCATTACCTTTTTCCAAAATCTGCTGAAGAGCTTCATCATTCAGAAAGCTTCGCCCTACGTCTACAATGTTCTTCAGATTCATATCCATAACGCGGCTGGAATTCTTCAGTGTAGACTGATAAGATGCCCTGTAATTCTGTTCAATCGCATCAATAGAGGTTTTGTATACAATATTCATCAAAACACCCACACCCAAAAGGGTGATAAGAAACATGGATAAAAAAATCTGATTCTGAATACTCAGCTGTCTCCACGCTTTCTGTATTCCTGAAGGTTCCTTTTTCTTTTCCATATTCTCATCACCCTTTCGCATTTTGCGTTATGATTACTGTTCAAATGCGATATGGTATGTACCGCTTCCCGCTTCGGCAGCCATATAGTCTGCTTCCCTGGTAAATGTCAGTCCATCGCTTTCCAGAACAGCTTTCGCCTTATCCAGACGGATCTCTGCTGTTGTATTTACCGGAATCTGAACAGTTAAAGTAATCTGTTTTCCCTGGACTTCCCATTTTACACCAACATCACCATAAATGCTATGATATTTTCCTGCAGTGTACTTCAGATTTCCACCAATGCGCGGATAGAGTATCGCATGTTTAAAGCCCGGATGTTCCAAATCCGCTTCAATTCCGGCCATTGCACGGTACATCCACTCACCAATAGCCCCATAAGCATAATGGTTAAAGGAGTTCATATCTGCACTCCACATGCTTCCGTCATCCTTCATTCCATCCCAGTGCTCCCAGATCGTGGTGGCACCTTTTTTCACCTGATACAGCCAGGATGGGAAGTCTTCCTTCAGAAGCAGGTCATAGGCTTCCTTCAGAGCGTGGTTCTGGCTTAGTGCATGACAGAAATACGGAGTTCCCACAAATCCGGTAACCAGATGTCCGTTTTCTTTGTCCAGAAGGCGCTTCAGACCTTCTACCGTTTTTGTGATATATTTCTCAGGAGTCAGCTGGAAATACAGTGCCACAATATGTGCGGTCTGTGTCTGTGCTGTCATATTTCCTTCTGCGTCGAAGAAGGTCTCCTGGAATTTCTTTACGATCTTATGATAAAGCTCCTCATACTCTGCTGCCACATCCTCTTTTCCAAGGGCTTTCGCCATCTGGACAAAAAGTCCGGTAGAGTATGCATAATAGGCAGTACAGGTCAGATCATTTGGTGTGGCTCCAAAGTAGCTGCCTTCTTCTGCATCAAGAGCTACCCAATCGCCAAACTGCAGCTTATAGTTCCAGATATAATCAACAGCATGGGCACGCATGAAGTCAATCCATCCCTTCATGCTGTTGTACTGTTTTTTCAGAATATCTTTATCCCCATACATCAGATACATGGTCCATGGATTGATGATGGCCGCATCAGCCCAGGCTGCTGCAGAGTGAGGTCCCTGGCGGAGAAGCCAGTTTCCATCTGTACGGCCTTCCTCAATATTCGGAACAACATGTGGTACACCGCCCTCTGGTGTCTGATCAACCTCCAGATCATGGAGCCATTTCTTATAGAACGTATAGGTATTCATCAGATAAGTGGCTGTACGGCAGAAAATCTGCGCATCACCAGTCCAGCCCAGGCGCTCATCACGCTGCGGGCAGTCTGTAGGTACATCAAGGAAATTACTCTTCAGCCCCCACAGGAAATTGTGATGCAACTGGTTCAGCAGCGGATTCGAACACTCCAGACTTCCGTTTGAAGCCATGTTGGAGTGAAGGGTGCAGGCTGTGAAATTCTCAGCTTTCGGCTCACCTGGATAGGAAACAATCAGCGCATACTGAAATCCCATGTACGTAAAGGTCGGATGCCAGGTAACTGTCTCTTCCCTTGCAAAAGTATATTTCATCGTTGCCTTGGCTGCACGAAGGTTATCCAAATATACATTTCCATCTTTATCCAGAACCTCGAAGCAGTGAAGCTCGATCACATCGCCCGGTTTTCCTGCTGCAGTTACTTCAATTCGTCCTGCCATATTCTGGGCAAAATCAATAACCGTATCTCCTGCCGGGGTTTTGAAAATACGTTTTGCAGGAATACGATCCATTACACGAACCTTTGCAGCGTACTGCGCGCGCATAACCTGTGTATCAAAGAATACAAGCTGAACCGGCTTCCAGTCGCCTTTTGTGGTTTCTGCCTTTGACCAGTCCGGAATCTCAAGGGCTGCATCATAAGTCTCACCATCATAGATTTCTGCAAATACCACCGGTGAATCGCAGCCTTTCCAGGATGGATCCGTATAAACAGATTCTGTTGTTCCATCGGTGTAGCGAATCAGAAGTTCCATAGTAAAAGCCGTCTGATCACCATAGTTGTTGCGGGCCTTTGTCAGTCCCATAACTCCTTTATACCAGCCTGGAGCCAGCATTGCTCCGGCACCGTTAATGCCCTTCTGCAGATATTCCGTTACATCATAGGTCTGATAGAGGAGATGTCTTCTATAGGATGTCCATCCCGGTGTCATCTCGTCCTCACCAACTTTTTTGCCATTCAGGTAAAACTGATACAGGCCAAGGGCTGTGGTAAAGGCATAGGCTTCTTTTATATCTTTTTTGATTTCAAAGGTTCCTCTTACATAGGTTCCTTTGGAAACGTTCTTATAGGAATCGTCAGTTTCGGCGGATACAAAAGGAGCTTTCCATGCTGGTGCGCCTTCCTCCCACTCACCATTTTTTCCTGCAAGGGCAGTTACAAAGGATGCGGTTTCGCTCCAGTCCGTTTCTTCCTGACCATCACTGGCTTTTGCACGGACAAAATAGCGCTTGCCGCTCTCCAGAGAAGCACCTTCTGCATAAACATGTGCAGATTCCTCAGACTCTGTTTTTCCGCTGTTATAGATCAGATCTGTAAAATCAGCGTCTTTTGCAATCTGAAGTTCGTAGGATTTCTGTTTTACATTTTTCTTATCGCTTACAAGTTCCCAGGCAAACTGGGGCATATGGGAAACACCAACCGGGGCTGTTTCATAATCCATATATATTTTCTTGATTGCCAACATTTGTTTTAACCCATCCTTTCTGACATATATTTCTTTGGTATATCGTAACTGTTCAGTACCTTCATGGTCACACACTTCACAGAATAACATCTACTGAATAATTACAATCCAACACTTTATATTTTTAAATCGTATTTTAGCGTTTTCTCAGATTCAACATCTGTCTTGCCTCATCCGGAGTCGCTGGCTCCAGACCCATAGCGCAGATCAGATTTACCAGTTTCTCAACCACCTGCCAGTTGTACTCGGCCTCTACACCTTCTGCCAGATAGTGGCTGTCTTCAAAACCAACTCGTACTACCGTTGCTCCCATAGCAATTGCAGCGGCCAGGAATGTCCAGTTATCACGTCCAAAGTGTGTAACGCCCCAAAGTGCATCAGATGGAACAAAGGAACGGAAAGCTGCCAGC
>OJNY01001253.1_pt1 | contig 16631 bp, 13 predicted proteins | sample 1597931 | NCBI WGS metagenome assembly OJNY01 (sample SAMN01915209, study PRJEB22387) | human gut metagenome | isolation source: stool | host: Homo sapiens | place: USA
GGAGTGGAAAAATGATCGTTTTGCAGACCATTGCGGTGGCCTTTGCCATGTTTTCGGCCATCCCGGTGCCGCAGTTCGACTGGAACGAAAAAAATATGCGCTACGCCATGTGCGCCTTCCCGCTCATTGGTGTCGTTATTGGTGCGGCGTGGTGTGTGTGTGGCGCGCTGCCCCTGCCGGGCCTTGCCAAGGCGGCAGGCTTTGCGCTGATCCCGGTATGGATCACCGGCGGCATCCATCTGGACGGCTACGCCGACACCTGCGACGCCCTTTCCAGCTACGGCGACCGCACGAAAAAGCTGGAAATATTAAAAGACCCCCACTGCGGTGCCTTTGCGGTCATCCGGCTGTGCAGCTATTTTCTGGCCTATTTTGCCCTGTGCACCTGTGTGAGTTTTACACCCCGCGTGGGTGTGCTGTGGGTTCTGGCACTGGTGCTGGAACGGGCGCTTTCGGGCCTTGCGGTGGCATCGTTCCCCATGGCAAAAAACACCGGTCTTGCACACACCTTTGCCACTGCAGCAGACAAAACTGTGGTGCGCCGAGTGCTGGCGGTGCTGGCCGCAGTGCTGTGCGTGGGCATGGCGGCGCTGGGCGGCTGGGCGCTGGTGCTGGCAGCGCTGGCGGTGCTCTGGCGCTACCATGCCGTGAGCCAGAAGCAGTTCGGCGGCATCACCGGCGACCTTGCCGGGTGGTTTTTGCAAAAGGCCGAGCTCTGGATGCTGGCGGCACTGTGTGCCTGCCAGTGGGGAGGGCTGCTATGATCTTTATTACCGGGCCGCTCTACAGCGGCAAGCGCACCTTTGCGCAAACACTTCCCGGCAAGCGTCTTTCGGACGTGCAGGTATTGGCTGCCGATGCCGCCGACCTGCCTGCCTTGGCAGACAAGCTTGCCCAGGAATACGATATCCTCATCGCCACCGAGGTAGGCGGCGGTGTTGTGCCGATGGATGTCAAACAGCGTGCCGACCGCGAGGCGGCGGGCAGGCTTGCCTGCCTGCTGGCCGCACGGGCAGAGTGCGTGGTGCAGATGTTCTGCGGCATCCCAACGGTTTTGAAAGGAGAATTGTCTCAATGCTGATCTATCTTCTGCGTCATGGCCAGACGGAATACAACGCCCAGAAGCGTTATCAGGGCCAGCGCGACATCCCGCTCTCACCCGAAGGTGCTGCCCAGCTGCGCCGGGCAGATTTTGACCCCGATGTGGTCTATGTTTCCACCCTGCAGCGCACCAGCCAGACGGCGCGCATCCTGTTCCCGGAGGCAAAGCTTGTGCCGGTGGACGGCCTGAAAGAGATGTGCTTTGGCAGCTTTGAGGGCCGCAATTTCATCGAGATGGAAAAGGACCCCGAGTATCAGGCATGGGTGAAGGCCAACTGCGAAAGCCCCTGCCCGGACGGAGAGCGCAAGACGGATTTTTCAGACCGCATCTGCCGCACCGTGGCAGAGCTGATCGATAAAGCTCTTGCCGCAGGCGAAGAACGGCTGGTCATTCTGGCCCACGGCGGCACCCAGATGGCCGCCATGGAACGGTTTGCCGTCCCCCACAGGGACTATTATGCGTGGTGCGGGCCCAACGCGGGCGGCTTTGTGCTGGATGCAAAGGACTGGCAGACGAAGCACGTTTTGCATCTCATCAAGACGGTGCAGTATACAAAGGGGGCCGAGTGATGGTCCTGTGGGCTGTGCTGGGCGGTTTTGTGCTGGACGCGCTCTTCGGCGACCCGGCGTGGCTGCCGCACCCGGTGGTGCTCATGGGCAGATGCATCTCCCGGCTGGAAAAGTTTCTGCGCGCCCGCCTGCCCGGCACCCCGCAGGGCGAGCTGCTGGGCGGTGCCGTGACGGCGTTCTGCCTGCCGGTGGGCACCTTTCTGGTCACGAGCCTTGTGTGTCTGGCGGCGGCAAAGCTCAGCCCGTGGCTGGGCCTTGCCGTGCAGATGTTCTGGTGCGGGCAGGCGCTGGCGGCAAGGGGCCTTGCGCAGGAGAGCACAAATGTGTATAACGAGCTGGTCCGGAACGACCTGCCCGCTGCTCGCAAAGCCGTGAGCCGCATCGTGGGCCGCGACACCCAGAACCTGACCGCAGAGGGTGTGACCAAAGCTGCGGTGGAAACGGTGGCCGAAAATGCCAGCGACGGCGTCATTGCGCCGCTGCTGTATATGCTCATCGGCGGGGCACCGCTGGCGCTGACCTACAAGGCCATCAATACCATGGACAGCATGCTGGGCTACAAAAACGAGAAGTATCTTTACTTTGGCCGTGCAGCCGCGAAGCTGGACGACCTTGCCAACTACATCCCCAGCCGCCTTGCCGCCCTTTTGTGGGTGGCCGCTGCGGCCTTTACCGGCAACGATGCCAAGGGCGCATGGCGCATCTGGCGGCGGGACCGGCGCAACCACGCCAGCCCCAACAGCGCCCAGACCGAAAGCGCCTGCGCCGGTGCACTGGGCGTGCAGCTGGCCGGCCCGGCTTACTATTTTGGCGAATATTACCCCAAGCCCACCATCGGTGATGCCCTGCGCCCCATTGAGCCGCAGGACATCCTGCGCGCTGACCGCATGATGTATGTGGCAAGCGGCTTTGCGCTGGCATGGGGTGCAGCAATACGGGGGTTCCTTGCATGAAACAATTGACCCATGGCGGCGACTGGGCGGGCTACCGCGCCGAGTTTGGCCGCGACCCGCTGGATTTTTCGGCCAATGTCAGTCCGCTGGGCCTGCCGGAAGGCGTGGCAAAGGCCATTACGGCAGCGCTTGCCACGGCCGACCGCTACCCCGACCCGCTGTGCCGGGCCCTGCGTGAAAAACTGGCGGTGGCTGAGGGTGTGCCCGCCGAATGGCTGCTGTGCGGCAACGGCGCGGCAGACCTCATCTTCCGGCTGGCGCTGGCTGCAAAGCCCCGCACTGCACTGGTAACGGCCCCCACCTTTGCCGAGTATGCCGCCGCCCTTGAAACGGCAGGCTGCACGGTGGAACGGCATTTTTTGCGGGAAGAAAACGATTTTGCGGTGACGAAGGATCTCCTGAACGCGGTGCACCCGGGTACAAATATGGTGTTCCTCTGTCAGCCCAACAACCCCACCGGCCAGCTGGCAGAGCCTGCCCTTGTGGAAGCGCTGCTGCGCAGATGCGAGGCCGTGGGTGCGGTGCTGGCCGTGGACGAATGCTTTCTGGATTTTCTGCCGGAGGGCGAAGGCCTTTCGGCAAAGCATCTGCTGAAAAACAGCAAAAAACTGATTATTTTAAAAGCCTTCACCAAGCTTTACGGCATGGCAGGCGTGCGTCTGGGCTATTGCCTGTGCTCTGATACAGAGCTGCTTGCCCGGATGCGGGCAGCGGGCCAGCCGTGGGCGGTTTCCAGTCTGGCACAGGCGGCGGGCATTGCTGCGTTGGACGAGACGGAATATGTGGCGAAGGTGCGTGCATTGATCGAAGCACAGCGGCCTGTGCTGGCAGACGGCCTGCGGGCGCTGGGCCTGCGGGTGATCGAGGGCCGGGCTAACTATCTGCTGTTCCGCGCGCCGGAAGCGCTGGGCGAAGCGCTGCGCCGCAAGGGTGCGGTACTGCGCAGCTGCGGCAATTATCCGGGCCTTGATGCCAGCTGGTACCGCACCGCCGTGCGCACCGAGAATGAAAACCGGCAGCTGCTTGCACTGCTGGCCGAAACCCTGCCGGAGGTGGCACAATGAGCAAGGCAAAATGCATTATGGTGCAGGGCACCATGAGCGGTGCGGGCAAAAGCCTGCTGTGCGCGGCGCTGTGCCGCATCTTTGCGCAGGATGGCTACCGCGTGGCCCCTTTCAAAAGCCAGAACATGGCCCTGAACAGCTTCGTCACCCGCAACGGCGCGGAGATGGGCCGTGCTCAGGTGGTGCAGGCACAGGCTGCAGGCGTGGAGCCGGATGTGCGCATGAACCCCATCCTGCTCAAGCCCAGCAGCGATGTGGGCAGTCAGGTGATCGTGAACGGTAAGGCCCGGGGCCAGATGCCTGCCGCCGCCTACTTTAAAATGAAGCGCAGCCTTATCCCGGACATTCTGGAAGCCTACAACAGCCTTGCCGCCGAGAACGACATCATCGTGATCGAAGGCGCGGGCAGCCCGGCAGAGATCAACCTGAAGGCGGACGATATCGTCAACATGGGCCTTGCAAAGCTGGTGGATGCACCGGTGCTGCTGGCGGGCGATATCGACCGGGGCGGCGTGTTCGCGCAGTTGTACGGCACCGTGGAGCTGCTGGAAGCCGACGAGCGTGCCCGCATCAGGGGGCTCATCATCAACAAGTTCCGGGGCGATGTGGAGATCCTGCGGCCCGGCCTTGCCATGCTGGAAGAAAAAACGCAGCTGCCCGTGCTGGGCGTAGTGCCGTACCTGCGGGTGGAGATCGAGGACGAGGACTCCCTCTCCGACCGGCTGGATACAAAAGCTGCGGTCAAGCCGCTGGATATCGCCATCCTGCGCCTGCCGCATGTGTCCAACTTCACCGACTTTATCCCGCTGGAACAGCACCCGCTGCTGGGCGTGCGGTATGTGCAGCGCACCCGCCAGCTGGGTGCACCGGATCTCGTCATCCTGCCCGGCACCAAGAACACCATGGACGACCTGCGCTGGCTGCGGGAAAGCGGACTGGAAGCGGCGGTGCTCAGGCTTTCGGCAGCCGGTACGCCGGTGCTGGGCGTGTGCGGCGGCTATCAGATGCTGGGCGAACAGCTCTGCGACCCGGCAGGGGAGGAGAGCGGCACCCCCTGCACCCTGCGGGGCCTTGGCCTGCTGCCCACCACGACGGTGTTCGGCACCGAAAAGCACCTGACCCAGACCGCAGCCTGTGTGACCACAGAACCCTTTGCAGGCGCAAAGCTGACGGGCTACGAGATCCACGCAGGCCGCACCGAGGTGCGGGGCAGTGCGTTCTGCATCCTTGCAGACGGCACGCCGGAGGGCTGTGTGCAGGACGGTGTATTCGGTACCTACCTGCACGGCCTGTTCGACACCGGCGAACTGACCGAAAAACTGACCGCATTTTTGTGCAAACGGAAGGGCATCGATCCGGCCGGGGCCGAGCTTATCCCCATGGAGCAGTACCGTCAGCAGCAGTTTGATCTGCTTGCCGATGGTGTGCGCGCGGCACTGGATATGCCCGCCATCTATGCCGCCATGGGAATGCAAAAAGGAGACAACACATGACACCGCAGCATCATCTGCCCGCCGACATTGAACGGACGAGCATCTCCATTATCACAAGGGAACTGGACGAGCTGGGCCTGACCCCGCCGCCGGAGACGGCTGCGGTGGTCAAGCGGGTCATCCACACCACCGCGGATTTCGACTATGCCAAAAATCTGCGCTTTACACCCGGCGCGGTGGAAGCCGCAGTCAAGGCCCTGCACGCGGGTGCTTTCATCGTTACCGACACCAATATGGCGCTGGCGGGCATCACAAAGCCGGGCCTGAAAAAACTGAACGGTGAAGCCATCTGCTACATGGCAGACCCCGCTGTGGCCGAAGCCGCAAAGCAGGCGGGCACCACCCGTGCCGTTGCCGCCATGCACCGCGCTGCCCGGGAGCACCCGGGGGCCATTCTGGCCATTGGCAATGCGCCCACGGCCCTTTTGACCATTGCGGAGGAAATGGAAGCCGGTCTGCGGCCTGCACTGGTCATTGGCGTGCCGGTGGGGTTTGTGAATGTGGTGGAAAGCAAGGAAGTACTGTTTGCCGCCTGCGAGCGATACGGCGTGCCTGCCATCGCCGCCATGGGCCGCAAGGGCGGCAGCAATGTGGCTGCAGCCATCTGCAACGCCCTCATTTACTCTGCCGCCGAAATGCTGGATCCCGCAGCAAGAGGGTGGAAAGGATAAGGCGGAAACAGCATAACATCAAAAACCCGGAACCCTTTTTGAGCCGTTTTGGCCGAGAAAAGGTTCCGGGTTTTGTTCATGATTTTTTCAGAGAGCTATTTTGCAACAGCCCCATTTTCACGGAAAAGGTCCGAACCGAGCACGGCATCCACACTGCCGGCATCAGGCCGCGGGGAACGCCTTGTTCCACACTTCGATCACCTTGAACTTCGGGGTCCAGCCTTCGGGCTCAAAGCGGTCGCCCTTGGCATCCATGGTGCCCTGCTCGGTGCACCACTGTGCGGCCTTGGCCATATCAGGGTCGGTCACATCCGCAAAGGCGGGTGCGCCTGCGGGTTCGGGCCTGCCTGCGGTGTTCCACACCAGCAGGGCCAGCTGGCCGCGGTTTGCCGGGATGGCTGCGCCTTCGGGCAGGAGGTTGTGCAGGATCACGCGGGTGGCGATCTCGTAGCCGCCCCAGATGGCTGCACCGCCCACGGCCACGGCGGCAATTGCACCGCCCGTGGTATCCATGGGTGCAGGTTCTACGCCGAAGTCTTCATCAAGAGGTTCGTCCGGGTTAGGCTTGGCCACCGGGCTTGCCGACCAGTGGGCGATCAGTTTGACCGGGTAAGCGGGCATCTTAAACGTCGTGGTCGCGCTCTTGGCATTGTCCAGCTTGAGCTGCAGATTTTCCGGAATGCCATCGGGGAATTTCTCGTAGAAGCTATCGGGGTACTTGATCTCCCATTCCACGAACTCCATGCCGGGGTATTTCTCGGCATCATACGGGGTAGCTGTGATCTCCACCGTGGTGCCGATCTCTGCGGGGATATCGCTGCCCTCGCCCAGAGTGGACTTTGCCGTGCCGCCCTCAACAGTAACGGTACTCCTCAGCACGGAAGCGGGGATGCTGTAAACAGCGGTCAGCTTCACATCGCCTTTGGGCATATCAAAGCTGATCTCCTCGGTGCCTGCTTCAGTCGCAGAACCCAGACTGCCCGCAGTCGGGTCGACGCTGATGTTTCCCTCTTCCACCTTCCAGTGGTGGAACTTCACGCCCTTGGCGGCATCCTCATCGGTGGGTGCGTTGGCCTTGACGGTGACCTTTTCGCCCTCAAAGGCGGTATTCAGGCCGGTGGCGTCGTCGTCCACCTGCGCGGTGCCTTTCGCAACGGTAATGCTGTAAGTCGTCTCCCTCGGCTCAATGCGCAGGTAGCTCTCACCTGCCGCTTCTGCAAGCGGATGGATGCGCAGGTCGATCAGCTTTGCATCCGGCTCATCGCTGATATAGTAGACGTAGGCCTTGCCGTTTGCCTGTGTAAAGTCAACAGTGCCCACAGGGCCACCCTCTGCGGTATTCTTCAGGATCACAGTGCCGGAAGCGGTGATCTTGGTATCTTCGGAGACTGCTCCTTCGGCATCACTGATGGTAATGGTGACATTCTGGGCCTTGTTGATCGTCAGTTCTTGCGCCGCTCTACCGTCGGTACTCTCAATGGTCACGTCACCGTTGCTGGTGATATTTGCGCTGCCCGTCACAGCGCTGCTGTCCGCAGAAAGGATCACTTCGCTGGAATCATAAATGTTCAGGTTTCCGTTCACAGCCATATCTTCGTCGCTGCTGATATTCACCTTACCGGTGCAGTTGATGTAAGCCCAGCCATCAATTGTTGCATACTGGTCACTGGTGACGGTCACATCATCTGCACCTACAACACTCCGATCGTCCTGCTGTCCGATCGTCAAATCGCCTCTACCGATGCCGCCGTTCAAAATGACATCCGTTTTCGGCGCTCTGATCTTCAGCAGGTTCTTGATCCTATCTGCTGCCGTCAGGGTCTTTTGCACCGGGTCGTAGACGATACGCCCACTCTTCAAGTTTTGATAATTCTCGCTGGTGACAGGCTTATCGTCAACATAAATGCGAAAATTTTGCACGATCTTATCGCCAACCTGATTGCCGTCCTTGTTCAGTTTGGTGATCGTGCCAAGCAGGATGCTGGTGTCGATCGTGATTTCGCCATTCGTGCCGCCGATCCAGACACCGGTACCGGATTTTACGGTAACATCGCCGCCGGTGATTTGGATGTTTTCGCCTTTGCCATCCCATCGTCCGCCGCCGATGGCAGCAGTAGAACCCGTTTCGTCGTAGGACTCTGCACGTACCGTGCCGCCATTGATGGTGATGTCTTTGCCGTTGCCCTTGAAGCCGCCGCCAATGCCTGCTGCTTCGCTGCCGCCATAAGCCGTTACGTCACCGTCATTGATCGTAATATTGCTGCCGCCGAGTACACCCGCATTGCCGCTGCCGCCCACATTGCCGCTGCCGATGCCTGCACCCCATTCACCGCCATGGGCGGTGATGGTGCCGCTTTCGATCACAATATTGCTGCAGCCTTTCTGGGAACCACTGCCAATGCCTGCGCCGCCCTGACCGCCGTAAGCTTCCAGCGTACCGGGGCCGCTGATGGTCAGGGTCCCGATGTCGTCGGCCTTTTCCACACCGGCGTGGTCCGTGCCGCTGTGCAGGGTATTCGTGCCTTCAATAACCAGCTCCACATTGCCGCTGACCGAAACAGCCGCGCCGGAAGCATTGATATTGGCATTATACAGCGTCACTTTTGCACCAATGGTGCCGCCTTCGATGGTCAGAGTGTTGGTCGTCGGGCTGCCGTTCGTTGTGATATACAGATTGCCCCTTTGCTGGGCTTCATTATCGCCCTGCTGGACATACTGTTTGCCATTAGCCCCAATATAGACTGTGATGCTGCCGTCCTTGAGATCCATCTGATATGCCGTTTCTTCCGTCATACCGTTCTCTTCGTCCAGCACGTTCACCGCGCTTTTGGCGGCGGTGCTCTGCTGGAGCAGGTCATCGGTGCTTGCGGCCAGAGCCGGGGCGGAAAGGGTGAACATCATGCATCCGGCCAGCGCCGCCGATACTGCACGCCGGATAAGTTTGCCTTGTTTCATAGTACAACCTCCTTTTTTTTCCCTCGCATTTTTACGGGGGGGGGTATGTATTACAGCACCTTGATTATCCCACACTTTACCGCATTTTGGAAGCAAACCTGCGTGAATCGCCCTAAAAGCAGCGTGAAAAGCACGATTTGTGCCGGTTCTGTTGCAGATGTCCGGCCCGCAGGCACAGCAAAACCCCCGGCAGGTTTGCGCCTGCCGGGGGCTTTGTTGTGTTATGAAAGATCAATCCTTCTTCTCTGCTGTGCGGGCAAAGAAGTTGGCGAGGATCGCACCGGAAATGTTATGCCACACGGAGAACACAGCGCCGGGAATGGTAGCCAGCGGATACTGTGCAAAGTGTGCGGCGGCCAGACTGGTTGCAAGGCCGGAGTTCTGCATGCCCACCTCGATGGAGATTGCGCGGCACTTGGTGGAGTCCAGCTTGAGCAGCTTGCCCACGCCAAAGCCGGTGAGGTAGCCCAGCACATTGTGCAGGATGACCACCACAAGGATCAGCAGACCGCTGGTCATGATCTTGGCGCTGTTGGCGGAGACCACGGCGCAGATGATCAGCACGATGGCGGTAGTGGAGACCAGAGGCAGCACACGGACGGCTTCCTCGGTGAACTTATGGAAGAAGTGATTGACCACAAAGCCCAGTGCGATGGGCACCAGCACCACCTTGACGATGGACATGAACATGCTCACGGGGTTCACGTCAACACGCTGGCCAGCGTACAGCAGGGTGAGCAGCGGGGTGAGGAGCGGAGCCAGCACGGTGGAAACAGCGGTCATGCCAACGGACAGTGCAACGTCGCCCTTGGAAAGGTAGGTCATCACGTTGGAAGAGGTGCCGCCGGGGCAGGTGCCAACCAGGATCACGCCAATGGCCAGCTCGGTGGGCAGGTGGAACACCTGCGTGAGCGCCCATGCCAGAAACGGCATGAGGGTGAACTGTGCAACGCAGCCCACGATCACATCCTTCGGGCGGCTGAACACCACCTTGAAGTCCTCCGGCTTCAGGGTAAGGCCCATACCGAACATCACGATGCCCAGCAGGTTATTGACCCACGCCGTCTTTACCACGCTGAACGGGCCGGGGAAGAACAGGGCACCCGCGGCCACCACAATAACGATGGCGGCCATGTACTTGCCCACAAAGTCGCTTACTTTTTCCAGTGTTTTCATAGTTGTTTCTCCTTTTCCTTCTGACATGCTCTGGGACAAAAGCATCCGCAAAATAAAACGCCCTTGTCCCTTACGGTCTGTAAGAGACAAAGGCGTGTAAAATCCTCTGCGGTACCACTCTTATTGCCAGCACAACGCTGACCACTCAGTGCACGTCCAACAACGCGCGGCCCGTGATAACGGGGGCCTGCCGTTCCTGCTTACTGGGGCGCACACCGTCCATTCAGCCGGAAAGCTCGGAGAGGATCTTCCCACGGATGCCCTGCACTGCCTTGCACCAACCGGCAGCTCTCTGCAGCATTCCTTCCGGGTACTCTTTCTCGTCATAGCCGTAATATTCTTGGTGACATGGAGTATACTCCCCTGCAAAGGCAAAGTCAATAGAATGAGGCCTTCTGATTTTTCATGCAGTTCATTTCAGGAGTGAAAGTGGTTCACGCAGCAGACAAAGCAGAACGGCATCGGCACCGACTGCTCCGGCAAGATGGCGCGAAGCCATGGTCTAAAGAGTAGGCCGCAATTAAAATCGATGATCTGCCTTTACGGGAAGTGCGAGGGCTTCTCATGCTGGATGGTCTGGCGAGCGGAAGCAGGACGGAGCAGGCGGCGGCGATGCCATCACACAACAAAAGACCGCTCATCTTTTCGGGTGAGCGGTCTTGCTGTTTCTGCGGTTTATTCGCCTTTGGCTTTTGTAAGCAGCATGTGCACGTATTCCGCGCAGGCATCCCAATCGCGGGCGGCGGCCTTGTCCTTCGGCATCAGGCTGTTGGCAAGGCCCACGCCAAGGCAGCCCGCCTTGCGGAACTCCGGGATGTTCTCCGGCGTTAAACAATGCTCCTTTCCGGGTCTTTGGCAAAAAAGAGAATCAGGCCGCTTCCACCCGGGAGGGATGAAAGCAGCCTGACCTCTGCACGAATGGTTTCTGTTTTGGGAGATCGCTGGGAAGTAATGGAGAATGCAAAGCAAGGGATAGGAGATTTAGGAGAAAATTTAGAAAAAGCTTTTCATGAGCATCTGCTGTCCGGCTGCAGATCAGGCCAGCATGTTGGGGATGGTCAGGCAGATAGCCGGGCAGTAAGCAACTGCGAACAGCACTGCGATGAACAGTGCGATGAATGGCCACATTTCCTTGAGCAGATTGGTGAACTTGATCTTTGCAACAGCGGTTGCGATGTACAGGGTAACGCCAACGGGAGGAGTGATGCCGCCCAGAATGAAGGTGAGCACCATGACCATGCCGAAGTGGATGCCGTCGATGCCGGCAGCTGCGGCGATGGGGTAGAAGATGGGCACCATGATGATGGCGGCAGAGGTGGTATCCATGAACATGCCGATGACGCACATGGCAAGGATCATCAGGAGCATCAGGACGTTGGGGTTGGTGGAGATGCCGGTCAGCAGAGCGGACACCTGCTCGGGGAACTTCTCAATGGCCAGGCAGTAACCAAATGCGGTGGTGCTTGCCACGATGAGCATGGTCATGCCAGAGGTGCGGGCTGCGCTGAGGACCGTCTTGATGGCACCCTCAAAGGTGAACTCCTTGTAGACGAAGATGCCGATGATCAGACCGTACGCACCGGCGATCGCACCGGCCTCGGTTGCGGTGAACACACCGGACAGGATGCCGCCAATGATGATCAGAGGCATGACCAGCGCAGGCAGAGCATTGATGAAGGACTTGACCATGCGCTTGAAGTCGAACTTGACCTTCACATCGCCGTCGTACTTGGCAGGGTTCTTCTTTGCCTTGATGAAAGCGTAGATCATCTGACTGACACCCACCAGAATGCCGGGGATCACGCCTGCCATGAACAGCTTACCAACGGAGATACCGGTGATGGAGCTGTACAACACCATCAGGATGGAAGGCGGAATGATGGAGCCGATGGTTGCGGATGCCGCGGTGACGGCAGTGGCGTAGTCGCGGTCGAAACCGGCTTCGTCCATGGAGCCGATCAGCATGCCGCCGATGGAAGCAACGTCGGCAGAGGTGGAACCGGAAACGCCTGCAAACAGCATGGATGCCAGAATGTTGACGTGTGCCAGACCGCCGGGGATAAAGCCGACCAGCTCGTTTGCAAAGCCGACGATACGCTTGGTAACGCCGCAGGCATTCATGATCTCGCCTGCAAAGATGAACAGCGGAATTGCCATCAGGGTGAAGGAGTCACCGCCAGCGAAGATGCGCTGGGTGAGGATGACGAGATCCTTACCATTCAGGGCCAGATACAGCATGGAGGAGATGCCAACACCGAACGCAACAGGCACGCCGATGAGCAGCATCAGAAAGAAGATACCAATGATCATCCACATATTACATGCCACCTCCCATGTCGCCTGCATCTAATTTTTCGCTGCCGCCCTTGCCCAGCAGGAGAAGCAGCTCTTCAATGAACATACCGGCACTGCCAATGACCATGGCCAGATACACAACAGACATGGGCAGATGCATGGTGCTGGAACGGTTGGTCCAGTTCTCCATAACCATGCGGGTGCTCATGCAGAAGAATACGGCCAGATAGGCAAGAACCAGCACGCGGGAGAACTTTTTCACGATGGTGCGCAGCGGCTGTGGAAGAGCATCCACCACGATGTCCAGACCGATGTGACCGTCGTCGCGCATGACGTAGATGGAGCCGAGATAGACCATGCCTGCAAAGGTGTAGCGGCCAAACTCGACTGCAAAGCTCAGCGGCGAGTTAAAGACATAACGCATGATAACGTTCAGGGTGGTAACACCGAACATTGCGATGAAGAGAACCAGAATGCACACATTCAGGATCTTATCCACCGTTTTACGCACATTTTTCATGCGGGGGTTCATCTCCTTTTATTCAATTAAGTGCGGGCAAGCCCTTTGTGGCCTGCCCGCGCATTTTTTCAGGGAAAGACGGACGGTCTATCAGAGAGCAACACCCATGGAAGTCAGGATCTGCTTGCCGACATCGGTCTTTGCGCAAGCATATGCGTTGTAGTTGATCTTTGCCTTCAGGCTGTCAACATCGGTGTCCACCACTTCCAGACCTGCACCTTCCAGAGCGGCGAAGTTTGCATCGCTGCCGTCCTTGGTAGCATTCAGGCCAAACTCGCAGGCTTCCTTAGCGGCCTCGGTCAGGATGTTCTGCTGCTCTTCGGTCAGCTTCTGGAATACCTGCTCGGAAACGGAGATGGTGGTGGGTCCAATGATGTGGTTGGAAACGTTGACGTACTTGCACACTTCCTGCATGGAGGCGGACATGATGGACTCGGGGATGTTCTCCACAGCGGACACCAGACCGGTATCCAGTGCGGTGTAGGTCTCGCCCCATGCCACAGGAGTGGGAGCAGCGCCCAGCTGGGTGAAGGTCTCTTTATAAGTAGAGGAGTCCGGGATGCGGATGATCAGGCCGGACATATCGTTCACGGTGTTCAGAGGCTTATCGGTGGTAAAGATCTGACGGAATGCCAGCACGTAGTAGTCCAGAATGCGGACATTGGTCTTGTCCAGGATCATCTGTGCAACAGTGGTGCCAGCCTCACCGGCCAGCTTCTCAGCGCAGTCGTCGTAGCTGCTGTATACGAAGGGCAGGCACAGGCAGCCGGCCTCGTCCACGTAGTTTGCATAGAACTCGGCAGCGATCACGGCCAGATCCAGAGTGCCGTTGGTCAGGGCCTGCAGGTTCTCGGTCTCGGTGCCCAGAGTTGCAGCGGAGTAAACATCCACCTTCATCTTGCCCTCGGACTTCTCAGCGACCAGACGAGCGAACTCCTCAGCAGTCTTGTTGATGGAGTGGCTTGCAGCCATCTGGTGGCTCATGGTCAGGGTGACATCGGCCTTGACATCATCGTACTTGCCGGCAGCGGCGGTGCTGGATGCAGCCGTGCTGGATGCAGTGGCGGTGGAGCCGGAAGTGACACCGCAGCCAGCCAGAGCAGCGGCAGCTGCGGTCACGCCAGCAGCCTTCAGGAAATCGCGGCGGTTGATGTACTGTTTCATCTTATTGTCCTCCAATTTTCTTAAACATCATGACCGGGCTTGTGTCAGCCGGTCTGCACGTACTTTTCTGGCGCCCACCTGCGTGGGACTTTCTGTTGCCAACATAATAGCATGTAATACAAGCCTTGTCAACATTCTTTTTACAAGTTACATGTTTTTTGTGCAGAGTGCACTTGTTTCAAAATGCAAATCTGTACAATTCAAAGGTAAAACTTAAGATTTTCGGCCACTTTTGTTACACTTTTGACGTTTTATCGTTGTCACATCTCTTCATATTCCTGTGCTTTTTGTCCGTTCAAGTTGACGTTTTTCACTTTTTTGGCTTCATTTTCTTCTGCCGGCTTCCACCGTCCACCGCCTCTTTCTCCCCTCTTCCGACCCGATCCGGCACCGCTGGCACACCCCAACTTGTTTTTGGGCCGAAACAAGTTCATCTTCCGCAAGAGGCATTTATAATAGGAAGTATCCATAAAATGATCCGTCCTGCCGTTTTTTCTGTGATACATGTCCAGTTTCGTCAGAATTCCTGTCCGCAGCTGCTATTCTTTGCCGTATCTTTATTTTTAATGCTCCTTCTATTCCGCTCTTATGTTCTGCCGGGCACTTGTCTTGACATCAGTTTCCGTCTTGTATCACAAAGCGGCAGGCCCAGAATTGTGCAGTTAGTCGAAAATCATCCTTAAAGCCCTGTTTTTTCAAATTTCCTCTTGCTTTTCTTGTATTGTCGTGTATACTAAAGCCAATGAATCTTGTATTACAACAAGATACGACGACGGAACATTTACAAGAAGATCACTGATCACCAACAAGGAGGTCTACTGTTATGAAAGAGTGTTGGGTCACCGAGCCGCTCCACTTTGAGATGCGCGAGACTGAGATCCCTGAACCGAAGGACAACGAAGTCCAGATCAAGATGATGGCTGCTGGTGTCTGCGGCAGCGACATCCATATTTATAAGGGCGAGAACCCCAACTCCCGCTACCCGCTGATCCCCGGCCACGAGAATGTTGGTCTGGTCACCAAGGTTGGCGCAGACTGCAAAAACATCAAGGTGGGCGACCCCGTCGTGATTGACTACGTGATCCGCTGCGGCGAGTGCTACCAGTGCAAGCATGGCCGCGGCAATGTCTGCGAGCACGTTCTGGTGCGCGGCAGCGGCACCAACGGCGGCTGGCGTGAATACTGGTGCGTCGAAGAGCCTTACGTCTACAAGATCGACGACAGCATCCCCTGGAAAGATGCCGCTCTGATCGAGCCGCTGACCATCGGCGAGCACAGCACCAGCCGTGCAGGCGTGTGCGAGGACGATGTGGTGTTCATTCTGGGCACCGGCACCATCGGCACCATCATTGCACAGGCCTGCAAGCTCAAGGGCGCTAAAACCGTCATCTGCTGCGACATCAGCGACAGCAGTCTGGAGCGCAGCAAGCAGTTCGGTGCCGATTACACCGTGAACAGCAAAACGCAGGACATCGTTGCCGAAGTGCAGAAGATCACCAACGGCCACGGCTGCACCGTCGCATTCGACTCCGCCTGCTTCCCCGGCAGCCTGACCATGATCATGCAGCCCGGCATCGTGTGCAACGCAGGCCGCGTGGTTCCCATGGGCTTCTGCACCGTGCCCGAAAAGATCACCCAGCAAATGATCAATGGCCGCGAGCTGACCATCTGCGGCACCCGCATGAGCCTGAACCAGTGGGTCCCCACTGCACAGAAGATGGCCGAGGGCAAGTACCACATGGAAGGTCTTGCAACCACCTTCGTCAAGTTCAGCGAAATCGAAAAGGTCTTTGACAACATCGTTCATCCCGATCCGGCTGTCAAGAAGACCGTTATCCTGTTCGACGGCGCAGAGGACTGACCCTCTGGCCCTGATATAAACACGTACATTATAAAATAGAAGGAGATCATTATTATGGCTGCTCTTACTAAGTTTGATATTGCCGGCAAGCATGCGATCGTTACCGGCGGCGCACAGGGTTTGTCCCGCGGCATGGCCGAAGGTCTGCTGGAGGCAGGCTGCAAGGTCGTCATCATCGACGTGCAGAAGGAAAAGGTCGAGAAGGTGTGCGAGGAGTACCGCGCCAAGGGTCTGGAAGCCTACCCCGTCATCGGCAATCTGGCCGACCGTGCTGACCTGAACCGCGCCTTTGACGAAGCACTGCAGATTTTGGACGGCCGTCTGGACGTTCTGATCCCCGCTGCAGGCATCCAGCGCCGCTATCTGCCCGAGGAGTTCCCCGCAGAGCAGTGGGATCTGGTCATGAAGATCAATCTGGACCACGTCTGGTTCATGATCCAGCGTTCTCTGCAGGTCATGCTCAAGCAGCCCACCGGCGGCAAGATCATCACCATCGGCTCCATGGCTTCCTACTTCGGCTGCACCACCGTGCCTGCCTACACCGCAACCAAGGGCGCTGTTGCTCAGCTGACCAAGAGCGTTGCTGTTGACTGCGCCGGCCGCGGCATTAACATCAACTGCATCTGCCCGGGCTACATGGACACCGAGATGTGCGCCAACATGACGCAGGAGCGCAAGGACGAGTGCACCAAGCGCATCCCCGCTGGCCGCTGGGGCCTGCCCGAGGATATGAAGGGTCCCGTCGTCTTCCTGGCTTCCGCTGCATCCGACTACCTGAACGGTGCCCTGATCCCCGTTGACGGCGGCT
>OJNY01001254.1_pt1 | contig 16627 bp, 7 predicted proteins | sample 1597931 | NCBI WGS metagenome assembly OJNY01 (sample SAMN01915209, study PRJEB22387) | human gut metagenome | isolation source: stool | host: Homo sapiens | place: USA
TGGGAGCAGGACTGGTGGGTATCGACAAAACCGATCAGGATGGTTATAATTATGTGAAAATGGTGCAGAATTATTTTAATTCTGATACTGGCTGGAATATCGTAATGAATAATACTACTTCTTCAGTGGGATCAAAAGGAGGTGGATATGGCAGAGACTGGTGGTATGATGTATTGCCGAATGCCTTATATTATGCCGTTTGTGATGTCTTCCCTCATGTAGAAGGAGCTGAAGAAATTCAGAAGAGTATTGCAGAGCAGTTTGTAAAAGCCGATTCTGTGTTGAACGGAAATTATGATTACTCTTATTTTGATTATGGACAGATGAAGGGTGGGGTAAATCATATTCCATTGCAGCAGGATGCAGCTGGTGGCCATGCTTATGTATTGCTGTGTGCTTATCGTAAGTTCGGGGATAACCGTTATTTGCAGCATGCTAAGAGTGCAGTAGAGGCCTTGCTGTCTCAAAAGGAAAGTCGTTTTTATGAAGCATTGCTGCCGCTGGGGGCATATACGGCTGCTTACCTGAATGCAACAGAAGGTACTTCTTATGATGTGAAAAAATTGCTCGACTGGGTGTTTGATGGATGTAAGAGCCCTACAGGAAGAACCGGATGGGGAATTATTGTAGGCAAATGGGGAGACTATGATGTGAGTGGCTTGCAGGGTAGTATAACCGACGGAGGAGGATATGCTTTCCTGATGAACAGTATCAAGCCGGCCTGGCCATTTATTCCTCTTGTAAAATACCAGCCTGAATATGCACAGGCCATCGGTAAATGGATGTTAAATAATGCAAGTGCATGCCGTTTGTTTTATCCTGGATACATTGATGAACAGCATCAGTGGGCACCCGAATTGCGGAATCTGACAGCTAATAATATTGCGTATGAAGGGTTGAGAAAGGCGGATGATTATGGCAAGGAATCGTTGAAGGGTGTTTCACCGGTAGCCATAGGGGATGGTCCTAAATGGATTGACGGAAATCCTACTGAAAGTATGTTCAGTGTATACAGTTCTTCTCCAGTTGGTATTCTGGGGGCTATTGTAGATACGACCAATGTGAAGGGTATTCTGAAACTGGATTGTAATGCAACTGATTTTTATTCACAGAAACCTTATCCGGTTTATCTCTACTACAACCCGTTTGATGAAGATAAAGTGGTGGAATACACATCCGCACAGCAGGCTGATCTGTTTGATATTGTGGCTAAGGAATATGTAGCACGGAACATTGTGGAGAAGGGGGCTTTTACGATTCCTGCCAAGGCTGCACGTATCGTAGTTGAATTGCCGGTGGAAACGGAATTGACCAAAGAAGGACAACGTATTGTTGCCAATAAACAGTATATCATTTCATACAAATAACAAATCTTTAACACACTATGAGTAAGCATGTTTTTTCATTGATGTTGATGCTTTGGGCTTGTACCTCACTTTGGGCCCAAAGTGCGAAAAAGGTTTCCGGTACTGTATATGATGCAGGAACGGGAGAAGCTTTGATTGGGGTTTCAATTTTGGAGGTGGGAACTTCCAACGGAACCATTACAGACTTTGAAGGAAAATATTCACTGGAGGTGACTGATGGAAAACTTTCGTTTTCTTATATCGGTTATAAGACTCAGACGTTGACTGTGTCTGCCAGTGGAGTCTATGATATCAAACTGGAATCGGATAACGAGCAGCTCGATGAAATTGTGGTGATTGGTTATGGTACGCAGAAGAAGAGCGACTTGACCGGATCATTGTCTTCTATCAGCAATAAGGATATCAAGAATTATGCCGTTTCCAATGCTTCTGAACTGTTGACCGGAAAGGCTGCCGGAGTCTTTGTTGCTGCCAGTTCCGGACAGCCGGGAGCTGATGCAGTGATTCGTGTTCGTGGATTGGGTACTGTAAATGATAATAACCCGCTTTATGTAGTAGACGGACAGTTTATGGATAATATCGGTAGCTTGAATCCTGCTGATATCGAACGTATCGAAGTGTTGAAGGATGCTTCTGCCTGTGCAATTTATGGTTCCAGAGGTTCTAACGGAGTCATTCTGATTACTACCAAAGGAGGAGTCAAGGGCGAAACCGTTGTGACTTTGGATGCTTACGTTGGTATCAAGAACAGTTATAAGGCGCTTGATATGATGAATAGTGAACAGTATTATAATTTTATTACTGAGGCCTATAAGGACGATCCTACTTTTGTGGGTGAGAAGAAAGAGAAATTCACCAATCAGTATAAGAAAGGTTACGATACCGACTGGTGGGATGAGGTTACTCGTACCGCTTTTACCCAAAACTATAATGTCAGCATCCGGAAAGGAACAGACAAGTCTCGCTCGGCTATCAGTTTAGGCTATGTAGGCGATCAGGGAGCGATTATTACTACAGAGTTCAACCGTCTTTCATTGCGCCTGAATCAGGAATATGATATCAATGATTATATTACGGTAGGAGCTACACTGAATGGAGCGAAAATACGCTCGCGCGATACAGGGGCGATTACTTCTTTCGATTTTATTCAGAAAGCCGACCCGTTTACTCCGGTTATCAATCCGCTGGTAGATCCTTCTTCTCCTAATTATGAATACAACAAGTATGCGCCAACGGAATGGTCTTTCGATCCTAATCCGGTAGCGATGCTGGAACAGCCCGACCGTTATAATGATAAATTTAATGTGTTCGGAAATGTGTTTGCTCAGATTAAACTCTTTAAAGGATTAAGTTATCGTGTTCAGTATAGTTTTGAGAGAAATCATGATGTGTTTAAAGATTTCCGCCCGGCCTTTGAGTCTACATTCTCTGAAGATAACCTGGCCAATACCGGTGGAAAGTATCTGGAGGAAACTCAGCTGACAAACAACAGTTCGGTTGTTTTTAATTACCTGGTAGAGCAGCGCTTGAACTATAATACTTCTTTTGGAAAGAACTCACTTGATGCAATGGTGGCGATGACGTATGAAAAGAATACTTCTGAAGGAATCAACGGATATAAGCGTGGTGCACTGGGCAATGATGAGATCTATCATATACTGGATGCCCAGACTGTAGGCGATCAGGTTTCGGGTGGTAAAACTACTTCTGCCATGTTGTCTTATCTGGGACGTGTCAATTATTCGTATGATGACCGTTATCTGGCTACGGTAAACTTCCGTGCCGACGGTTCTTCCCGTTTCGCTAAAGGTAACCGCTGGGGATACTTCCCTTCTGTTTCTTTGGGATGGAGAATGAGTAATGAATCTTTCTTCCAGAATCTGAATATTGATAATATTGTATCAAATGTAAAGGTCCGTTTGGGATGGGGACAGAATGGTAATCAGCGTATTAACCGGGATGCCCCTCTGACACTGATCGGTACTAACAATGAAATGCAGTGGTATTTTGGTAATGCTTATTCTCATGGTTATGTACCTACTTACACCGGTAATCCGGATATCCGTTGGGAAACCAGTCAGCAGACCAATGTGGGACTTGACCTGGCCTTTTTCCGTAACAGTCTGGATGTAAGCATGGATTTCTATGTCAAGAAGACCAACGATATGTTGTTGGAAATGCCTATTCCGGCTTTTGGAGGCTTCTCGAACAGTCCTTTCTTCAATGCTGGTGACTTGAAGAATGTCGGTTTTGAGGTAGTAATGCATTACCGTAACCAGATTGGTAAGGATTTCAGCTATAATATCGGTTTGAACATGTCTACTTATAAGACAACGGTAACTCAGCTGACTTCAGAGTACTTGAGTGGAAACAACTCCAGAACTTATGTAGGTGGTCCTATCGGAAGATTCTGGGGATATCAGCAGATTGGTATTTTCCAGAATCAGGAAGAAATTGATAATTACGTAGATAAGAATGGTAACAAGATCCAGCCGAATGCGCGCCCGGGTGATTTTAAATTTGCCAAGTTGGGAGAAGAAGGTCCTTTGAACGATGATGATGACCGTACATTCATCGGTGACCCGAATCCGGATCTGATCTATGGATTCAACCTGGGATTTGCTTATAAGAATCTGGATGTCAGCATGGCATTCCAGGGTACGCTGGGAAATGATATCTGGAATACAGCGAAAGGTACATTGGCTACAGCCGGTAATCAGAATGCACTGGCCGAAGCATATACCAATGCCTGGAGACAGGAGGGAGACGTGAATGTGAAGTATCCGCGTATTACGAATTCGGACACTAATAACAACATGCGTGCTTCTTCTTTCTACGTGGAAGACGGTTCTTATTTGAGATTGCAGAACATGCAGATTGGATATACGTTGCCTTCATCTGTTTGCCAGAAGACAAAATTGTTCTCTAGCTGCAGATTCTATGTCAGTGCCCAGAACCTGTTTACGTTGACCGGTTATACGGGGCTGGATCCGGAAATCGGAGTCGACAGTCCGCTGAATATGGGAGTTGACAATACGCATTATCCTACTTCACGGACATTTACACTGGGAGTTAACTTGCAGTTTTAATGATTTTAAAAGAGAAAAAGATGAAACCAAATAAATTATTAATCGCTTCTTTATTTGTTATAGGTTTGTGTGGAGGAAGCTGTTCCTTGGATGAGCCTAGTTACGGAAAGACCACAAGTGATAATTATTATCAGATTGATACTGATATTGAAAAGGCTTTGACCGGAGCTTATTTGCAGTTGCGTACCACTTGGAATGAATATGCACTGAATCATTATTTTGTTGGAGATTGCAGCACGGATGATGCTCTGAAAGGAGGAAACGGTGATGGCGACAGGGCTGAAGTACGTGATTTGTCTGATTTTACAGTGTATACTACCAACGGTGAGGTAGGACGGAGATGGGAAATTCTGTATCGTCTGATCAACCGTTGTAATGATGTCATTTATTATGCGCCTCAGGCTAAGGGCGACAAAGATTTGTTGAAACGCTATGAACTGGAAGCTAAGGCGCTGAGAGGTTTTGGATATTATTGTCTGGTAACGACCTTCGGCGGCGTACCTTTGCTGACCGAACCAAAGGATCCGGCTGAGGTACTGACCATTCCAAGAGCTGATGCAGAACAGGTGTATACGCAGATTATAAATGATTTCAAGGAGGCTTCTGAACTGCCGGCAAAAGGAGAATATGGGGAAGCCGATGCTTATCGGGTTACCCGTGGATTTGCCAAGACCATGCTGGCCAAGACGTATATGTTCCAGCAGAAGTTTGACCTGGCTGAGGCGGTATTGAATGAAATCGTGGAACAGGACAGAGATTATCAGTTGCTGGCCGATTACGGACAGAACTGGAGACCGGAATTTGAAAACAGTTCTGAGTCAGTCTTTGAATTGCCCAATAAAGTGTACGACAAGAATATTGGAACAGGAACCAATGTACCTCATTTCTTTACCAGCCGTACTTCTCAAGGATATCAGGGTTATGGCTTTCATGTACCTACTTTAGACTTGTACAACGAGTTTGATCCGGATGATCCGCGTATTACGTATGTATTTACCCGCACGGGCGATATGTATGAAGGAGACCAATATCCTCAGGATAATTCCGGATCGGAGACTGGTTTTAATGATTATAAAATGACGGTTCCTACTAAAGATAAGGTGGGATTCGATAATTGGATGATCAGTTATAATATCCGCATGTTGCGTTATTCGGATGTGCTTTTGCTGTATGCTGAGGCTTTGAATGAAAACAATAAACCGGAACAGGCACTGATTTATCTGAATCAGGTAAGACAGCGTGCACGTCAGACAAATCCTAAAGACCCGCGGCGAAGTGCACAGGCTTATGTTCCGGAGGTTACAGAGAATACATTGAAGGATGTGACGGAAACGAATAAAGACCGGTTGAGGACTGCTATCTGGCATGAACGGCGTTGTGAACTGGCTATGGAAGGATGGCGCAGAGATGACCTGATGCGGCAAAAGCGTTTTGGAGAGGTGATGAGAGGCTATGCACAGAAATACAACGTGTCAAAGGGACGGAATTTTGACGATGCCAGAGATTATCTGTTGCCGATTCCCCAAAGTGAAAGGGATAAATCCAACAATATTCTGACTCAGAATCCGGGTTATTGATCGAAACGTAAAATATCACTTTGACTTATCAAAGTGATATTTTATTTTTTATAATACTGGAGAAAAGACTATCTTTGTTAACTTGTGTATGTATGAAGTCTATGAAAGAAACAATTGTATATATTAGATTAATTGTCGCAATATGTAGTTTTTGGCTCTGTGGCGGTGGTTTGTATGGCAATGAGGTTCATTCCATTTCCAATATTGACGGGTTGAGTAATAATTCGGTCAATTGTATCATAGAAGATAGTGATCATACGGTATGGATTGGTACTTGGGATGGCTTGAATGTGTATGATGGCAGAAATGTTTCCTCTTTCCGGTATAGTAAAAGTAATCCGAATTCGATTAGTAATAATGTAATCCGTCAGGTGGTTGAACAGGGGGAGAACCTGTGGGTTGCTACCGATAACGGAATCAACCGGGTGGACCGGAAAAGTCATCGGGTAACCCGGTATTATCTGGATAATGGTATTCCTACGCAGGAACAGGCTTTTCTTCTTGCAAAATTGCCTTCCGGGGGAATCTGTTGCTGGGTAAAGGGGCGTGGTATATTCCGCTATCATCTTCAGGAGGATGCATTTGTCTTGTCGGAACTTGTGAAAGGAAATGATATCGTCGATTTTAAGATTGACGGATCTGGAAATGTATTGCTGCTGGCAGCCGATGGAACGGTGCGAAAGACCCGGGAACCCGAATTGTTTCATGATGGTAAATTCTATGAACTGGATGGCTGGAAGGGGGTAAAAGTAAACAAGATACTGGACCTCGGCAAATCCATTGCTTTCGTAACGGCCGATTCATTGCACTTGCTGGATTCTCATTTGAAGCAGGTAGGGGCTGTTGCATTGAAATCAAAATACAAGGTAGCTTCTGCAATGCGCAAGGATACTCATTTGTACGTGGGCTTTGTGGGAGGTGGATGTGTCTGCTACGATTTGAAGACCGGTCAGTCGGTGCGTCTGAATGGAGTGTCTGCGCAAATATCGGTTATGTCAATCTATCAGGGAAGTCAGGATATCATATGGATGGGAACTGACGGAAAAGGAGTGGTACAGCAGTTTCCTTTTCGTTCTTCTTTTCATACCTTGGAAATAGCCAATCCGGTACGTTGTTTTTGTCAGGATAATCAGGGCAATATGCTGGTCGGAACCAAGGGAAGTGGTATCAAACGCCTGAACCGGCAGACTTTCGGCTTGTCGGACTTTCTGGACGAGCAGGACGGACTGGGAGCTATGTCGGTCTATGCAATGAAGAAGAATGCTTCCGGGGATATCTTTATCGGTACCGAAGGGGGAGGCATTGATATTCTTTATCAAAATGGGAAAGGGGTATCAAAGTTGGACATTCCGGAGCAGTACCCGTATTTCCAGTCGGTATACAGCATTTGTTTCACCAACCATGATTCGTTGTTGTGGGTAGGTACTTCCGGATATGGCTTGATTAAAATGAATTTGGTCAGGCAGTCAGGAAAGTATAAGGTTACCGGATTGAAGCAGTATATTTCATCGGCATCGGATGCGCCGCTGAACAATGATATAGTATATGCGGTAGCACCTGACCATTCGGGTAAGTATGTGTGGTTTGGAACGCGGGGAGGGGGTATCAGCCGAGTAAGTGTTTTTCGGAATGAGGTACAGTCGGTTGAAGACATTTATCCGCATATACAACTGACCAATAATGATGTCTTGTCTATATTGGCCGATAAAGAGGTGTTGTGGGTCGGCACGAGTTATGGACTGAACAAACTGGTACTGAAAGACGGAGGAAGCGTGGTGCAGTATGCCGATCAGTTGGCCGACCGGACCATTCACAGCCTTCTGAAAGACCGGAGTGGAAATATCTGGATGGGAACTAATCACGGGCTACTGCATTTGGATACAAAGACAGAGCATGTGGAAAACTATACTTTTGCCGACGGATTGCATAATGATGAGCTGGCCGATGGTGCAGCATTTGCTACAGAAAATAACCGTTTGTTTTTTGGGGGAGTAAACGGGTTCAGTTTTTTTCATGCAGACAGCATTCATCTGAGGCAGTTTGAACCGGTGCTGGTCTTGTCTGATCTGAAGATTCTGAATTTGTCACAAGATATCGGCGAACGTATTGTAAATGGTAAATTGAAACTGGGGTATGACGAACGTACGTTTACCTTGACTTTTCTGACAAAGGAATTTATAAAGAATGCCAATTGTGAATATGCTTACCGTTTCCGCAACAATTCGTCCGACTGGATTTACCTTGGGAATAATCCTAAGATTAGTTTTGCGCAACTTCCTCCCGGGGAATTCCTGCTGGAAGTGAAGAGTACCAACGGGGATAAGGTGTGGAGCGATTATGTGTATCAGCTTGTCATACAGGTGGCATATCCATGGTGGTTCAGCGTACCGGCTATTATAACTTATATAATCATCGTATTGATAGTGTGCTATGTGTCCAAGAGGATCATTGTAGGACGTATCCGGATGAGCCGGCAAGTGCTGATTGCCCGGGTAGAGGCTGCTCACGAGCAGAAAATGTATGAGGCTAAACTGAATTTTTTCATGAATGTGGCGCATGAGTTTTTCACACCTCTTACGCTGATTTATACGCCGGTCCAGTATTTGCTGGAACAGAAGGATCTGAAGGCTAACTCCCGGAAGTATTTGAATCTGATCAAGAGCAATGCGGAGCGGATGCAGAAACTGATTGGAGAATTGATGGAGTTCCGGAAAGCCGGAGAGGGGAATGTCAGCCTGTATTCGGAACAGATTGATTTGAATGATTTCCTGCGGGTTGTGGCAGACAACTATGTAGATATTCTGAAGGAAAATAAAATTGCGTTTGAGATTGAGGTGCTTCCCGGAGAAACCACATTCTCTACCGATAGGAATTCACTGGAAAAAATAGTATTTAACCTGTTGTCGAATGCCTTTAAATATACTCCCCGAAACGGATACATCAGGGTTAAGGCCGAACTCCAGCAGGAGGGGGTATTATGTTTTAAAATCAGGAATTCGGGCAAAGGCTTGACTTCAGAGCAGATGACTGAGATATTCGACAGGTATAAGATTTTTGATACTCCGAATGTTGACGGTTCTGTGAGCAACGGTATCGGACTGAACCTGACCAAGCAATTGGTAGAAATACTTCATGGAAATATCCAAGTTGACAGTGTACTCGGAGAATTTGTAGAATTTACAGTTGTTTTGCCTTCTCTGCCTCCTGCATCTTCTTTGGTGTTGAGTGAGGATGCTTCAGAAAAGTCTTTCTCCGGAAGTCCGGATGAGGAAAGTAAGAGTCAGGCCACTGTATTGCTGGTTGAAAATGATGAAGAGATAGCCAAGTTGCTGAAGGATATACTGAAAGATTATGAAGTAAAGGAGGTATCCAATGGCAAAGAGGCTTTGGCTTATATTGAGGAGACTCATCCGGATATTATTCTCACCGACAGGATGATGGAGGAAATGGACGGACTGACTTTAACACGGAAACTGAAGTCGGATATCAAGACCAGTTATATACCTATTGTGATGATTTCCGGAAAGGGAGCCGTGGAGGACCAGATAGAGGCATGTAAGAGTGGAGTAGATGCTTATGTGGTGAAACCTTTTCATCCTCTGCAGGTGATTTCTGTAGTTGGAAACCTGATTTCACGTCAGCATTTGCTGAAGGACTATTTTAATTCAAGTTTGTCCATTATCCGGAAGAAAGAGGGATATGAACTGCATCCGGAAGATGAGAAGATGATTAATGCGGTGTCAGACATCATTGTAGAGCATATTGACGATGAGACTTTGTCTTCGGGGCTCATTGCTGAGAAGCTGGGGATGAGCAAGGCTACTTTATACAGGAAGTTTAAAGGAGCAATAGATAAGACTCCGAATGAGTTTATCCGGGGATTCCGTCTGGATTATGCCGCTAAATTGTTGAGAACTACTCAGCTTACAGTGATGGAGGTGATGTATAAGAGTGGTTTTTCTAACAAATCGTATTTTTATCGTGAATTTCAGAAACAATACGGTTTCTCTCCTAAGGATTATCGGACGAAAGAGCAGAAATCGCTGGATCCGGAAGAATCATAAATGGAATAAAAAATCTGCCTTCTCCAAGGAGGCAGATTTTTTTATGTTACTTCGTCAAAGGATTAGTTGTATTGGGGGAAATTCCCGTTCTCTTTTAGCGGACATGCTTCGGTCAGAATCCGGATAGCCTTCTCGCAGTCGCTTTCCCTCAGGGCAACCAGCAGATTACGATTGTCACTGCCGTAAGAAATCATCAGGATGGGAAGCTGATGCAACAGCCGGCTGATGTCGGTACCGATATGCTCTTCTTTCTGTGCCAGAGACTCGGGTATACGCAGGATGGCTACGTGGTGCTCCACGGTCCATTCGGCAAACTCCGACAGTTCCTTGCCGACTGAAAGAAAAGTCTCTTCCGTCATTTCCGTAGTCAGCGAAAGATTGGTACTCGATGAAGTCATCAGGTAGATGGGAATATGAGTATCGTGGAAAATGCGCAGTGACCGTTCCAGGAACTGGAAAGGAGGGACTGTGCCCCGTGACTGCAGGCGGAGGTAGCTTACCCCTTTGCGGATACAGTACGCTTCGTTTTCAGCCCGTACACCTTCCTCGCTTGATGTACTTTCCTTACTTGCAGTACTTTCCTTACTTGCAGCACTTTCCTTATTTGATCTACCTTTCTTAACCTCTGTATCTTCCTTACTTTCTGTGCTTTCTGTCATTGCTGTACCTGCTGAGCAGTACTGACAGTTTTCATTCTTCTGCGGCACAGCGTATGCTGCGGCAGACAAGTCTTCTGTATGATAAATTTTCATCGTTTGGGTCTGTTAATGTTTTATTGTAGTTTATACCGGGCAATTCCTTATCCACCCCGGAGAATCCTGCTGTATCACAGGCAGTTCTGTCGGCCGGGCAGAAAATCCGGAGGATGCAAATACGATTATTCCTTATCCGGACATTGCATTCCCTGATTCATATAACATATCACATACCATCGTTCCATAAAACAGAAAATTTATTTTTCTGCAAAGATATAAATTTTACCACAGTATTGTCCGATTCAAAGGCCGATAACCGCGGTCAGGGCAAAAAAAGTCGCTCTCGTGTATGGAATGCTGATTTTTTCACTATATTTGTTGTAATCAGGTAGGTTTTATTTGACTATCAACAGATTGGATAAAACTCGCACGAGAACGGGCAATGGATAAGAAAAAGCCGGACTGTTCCGAACCGCCATATTTCTCATGCTTTCAAATAACTCTTTATCTCACTTGCAAAGATAACATTTCTTTCTGAAAAGGCCATATAAACGGCTGCAATCTTACGGAATAAAAACATATCGGGAAAAACGAGCATACCGTAGCCGAGTCCCCATAACCACAGGCAAAGGTAATTCGTGTTCTTCCCGTACAAGCAAGGCCAAGCCCTTCGGGTTCGTGGAAAAAATCATCCTCGCCCCGGAGGGCTTGCGGTATTTTTTCCCGAAGCCTTGCATGTACGGAACACGACCTTTTTAGGCCTGTAGTTATGGGAACTCCGGCCCCAGAAGCCGGACTAACAAAAAATCAAATGTTATGTTACAGGCAACAAAGAACAAGTACACGGTGGAAACACTCAAACCACTGAACATTCTGTACGATCATGAACACTGGCTGACACAGCAGGACGTGGATATGGCCAACGGCTATGTGGAACTGATAGAAAGGACACGCTCGGAAAAGACTCCACAGATAGGTGACAGACTCATCTATGTGGACAGATACGGGAAATATTACGGCAATGCCCTTATTGAAAACAATGATGAAGAGAGCGGTCGGATTTCCATCTGTGAAGAACCTTATATTCCCTTTGTATGGGAGCAGGACGCCAATATCCGGCTGAGCGTCAGCGGAGGGGCCTTCCACCATATTGACCCCAAGCAATTGAAATTCGTCAGATGGACGGAAGGTGCATTCAAGGACTGGGGAAACTGCGGAGCGTGTGCCAACGGTGCCGTCACATTCACGGCAAGAGTGCCGTTATGGTCCTATTCCGAACCTGATCCGCTCTACGGTGATTTCACCACGGAAACATGGAGACAGTATTATTTGACCAAGGACACGGGTCCGGACGCACGCAACCTGTACCAGGGCTACGACATAGCTTTCAGGACCGAAGAGAACTTCCGGCAGTTCCTGAAGGACTATGAAGGGACTGTGTTCAAGGGCAACTGGGAAAACCAGATCGTACTCTGGTGTTTCCGACATGAAAACCGGTTCCTGCCGCAGCACGAATGGGACAAGATAGATGCCCCGGCCATGGAACGGCGTCTCAACTTCCATCCCGAACAGGTCAAGCTGGTCAAGGACATGGACAGCCACATCACCTACTGTTACCGTATCAAACCCGAAATTGACAATCTCTAAAACAATACAGTTATGCAGACAACAGCAACAAGAACAGCAGGCAGCCACACTGACCTGCTTACAGGTATCCTGAACGTGCAAGTAAGGAACGAGGACAAGATTACAGAACAGGACCGGCAGTATTGCCAGCTACAGCAGGACCAGCTCTACAGGACACTTGACCGTATCGACCGATGGTATGACATCTTCAAGGAAGAAGCGGAACGGTATCGGGAAATCAAGAGCTTCAAGTATGAGGATAACGGTAAGGTCTCCATACGGAATTTCTATTTCAACAACAGCGGGGAGGATGACTATACCCACAACGAATTCAAACCGTTTGACCTCATCAACGAGCTTGCGGACAACAACTGCAATGCCAACGCGAATTTCGCGAGTCGCATCATTTCCTATTTCAACAGGACCTACAATGTAGATGTCCCCATTCCTGTAATCGACGAGAAGGCCATGCGCATGGGATTCCGTCCGGTCTACCAGACTTACGTGGACATGGTCATCGAACACCTCGGCGGAAAAAGTTTCCGTGAGACCGCAGAGGAAGAACTGCTGGCCCGTTTCCTGAAAACGGTACAGCCTTCCCGCTGGAGCAAAGTGAAGCCCGAACTGAAAAAGGACAAGATAACTTTCCCTGACATCGTGTCCTGGGACAGCATCCATCTGGAATACCACCGGGAATACGAGTTCTCGTATGACTGCGGAAGGAAGGTGGACATTTTCTGCGAAGGTATCGCATACGGGGCGGATGACGTGATAAACGGTTCAAGCGGTATGGTCATCGGCCTTGACAGACGCGATGTGGATATAACCGAATGGTACAACCTCACCCTGAGCAACGCAGAACAGATCAAGTTCTACAAGAACGGACGCATCGACGTACGCTTCAAGGACAACCAGATCGCAGAGAACTGCTACAGAAGGCTGCGGCTGGATGAAATCACACTCAGAGAAGAGTGATTCATGAAATACTTATTCAGACACCCCGTAAGACATCCTTGCGGGGTGTCTCCGTTTCCAACCATTAAAAAAGAAAAGACATGTATGCCATCATACCCCAACAGATTCCCCAGGACAGGCGTGCCGAGATCAACGAGAAAATCCTTTTCGCCATAGACTCGGGCAAGGACCTCGTTCCGAAGGAAAGCATCTACAACTGCTACACGGGAATCGGAGGACTGCACAACCTCAGGCAGTCGGATTTCACCAGCTACCATGAATACGCCGAGGCCAAGAAGGAATTCGAGATGGGACAGTTCTTCACCCCGCACGACATATGCCGGAGCATGGTGGAGACCCTTTCTCCGACATCGGCGGAAATGGTGCTTGACATGTGCTGCGGCATGGGCAACTTCTTCAACCATCTGCCCAACCTGCACAATGCCTACGGATTCGACATTGACGGCAAGGCGGTGGCCGTTGCCAGATACCTCTACCCGGAAGCTCATATCGAGAAATGCGACATACAGCTGTACAATCCCGAACAGCGCTTCGACATCATTGTCGGAAATCCGCCCTTCAACCTGAAATTTGATTACAGGCTGTCGCAGGAATTCTACATGGACAAGGCCTATGACGTGCTCAACCCTGCCGGAATCCTGATGGTCATCGTCCCTCTCTCCTTCATGCAGAACGAGTTCTGGGAAAAGACACGCGTGGCGAAAATCAACTCGAATTTCTCCTTCATCGGCCAGACCAGGCTGGAACATTCAGCCTTCTCTACGGTGGGCGTACAGAATTTCGCAACAAAAATCATGGTATTCCTCCGCCGTTCCCTCCATATTGAAATGCAGCCCTACAACGCGGAAGAGTTTGTCAGCATGGATGAGCTGAAGAAACGCATAGCCGAAGTGCGGAAAATGAAACACCGGCTGCGCCTCCAGCTGATGCGGGAGTGCAACCATATAGACAAAGAAGAGCTGGAACAGTTCGAGTACAGGCTCGCCAAATACATGTACGAACTGAAAGCCCATGCCGTGCTGAACAGGCATGTCGAAAAGGCGGAGGCGCTGGTGTCCAAATTCCGCAACCAGAAACCGCCGGAAAATGCCACCCGGGAACAGATGAAGGAATGGGAACGCAAGAAACTGACCACCGGCAAGGTTCTCGGCATCATCCGCAGGTACATCACCTCGCAGAACGTGGTGCCGCGCAAGGAAGTGGCACTTGTGAAGACATCCTACGGCTTCAAGCTGAAGCAATATGCCCCGCGTCTGCTTGACAAGGTCACGCACAAGGCCGCAGGCATCAACGACCTCATACTCGGAAGGGCCGAACTCCCGATGCCGGAAAACGTCACGGAAAAGAACATGCGGCAGATCCGTGCCGCCAGAAAACTGATACGACGCAAACAGAGGCAATACGAGACCCAGAATCTACAGTTTGCGGAAATGCGGGAAGATGCCGGCCTGAAGGAATACCTGGACCGCACCACATTCATCAACAAGGACGGTGAAGTCTGCGAATTCACGGACTTGCAGAAACACGACCTGAACCTCGTGTTGCAGAAACGCTACGCCCTGCTAAACTGGCAGCAGGGTTCAGGCAAGACCGCCGCCGTCTATCACAGGGCGAAATACCTGCTCAAGTTCAGAAAGGCAAAGAACGTCATCATACTTGCCCCGGCCATCGCCACCAACATGACCTGGATACCGTTCCTTACCATAAACAAGGAACGCTTCCGTACAATACAGACCGCCGGCGACCTCAACAACATACCGGAAGGGACATTCCTTGTCGTCTCCACCTCCATGCTCCGGAAACTGAAAAGAGGACTGATGCGTTTCGTGAAACGCACTTCCGGCAAGCTGTGCCTTGTCTTCGACGAGTCGGACGAAATCACCAATCCAACATCGCAGCGTACAAGAAACATCCTGTGCATATTCAGGAGGCTCAGGTACAAGATCCTCGACACGGGAACAACCACCCGCAACAACATCGCGGAACTGTACAGCCAGTTCGAACTGCTCTACAACAACTCCGTAAACATGATATGCTGGAGCCCGCAGGTCTACCACGAAAACAGGGACCACGAGATAGAGGAAGAGAACAACCCGGATTACGGGACACCGTTCCCCGCCTTCAGGGGGCATGTCCTTTTCCGTGCCTGCCACTGTCCGGGGAAAGCCACCGTATTCGGCATCGAGAAACAGAACCAGGACGTGTACAACAAGGATGAACTCTCCGAACTTATCGGCAAGACGGTCATCACCCGTAAATTCAGGGACTTCGCGGGAGAGAAATACCGGATACGGACACATACCGTCCGTCCCTCGGAAGGAGAACACGAGGTGTACCGTGTCATCATCGAGGAATTCTGCCGCATCTGTGAGCTGTACTACAACAGCACGGGAGACACGAAAAAGGATGCAGGACTAAGACTCATGAGGCAGATCAAGCTGCTTATCAAAGCCTGTTCGGTACCTCACCTGATAGAGGGATACTACGGTGACAGTTATCCTTCCAAGACCCGCTACATTGAAAGGCTCATAAGGACAATACCGGGCAAGGTTGCCATCGGATGTACCACATTGGCGGCCTTCGACCTCTACGAGAGCTATATCCGGGAACATTTTCCCGACAGACCTGTATTTGTGGTCAAGGGAGATGTAGCCTTCAAGAAACGGCAGAACATCGTGACCGAATTTGACTCCACCATCAACGGCATCCTGATATGCACACAGCAGAGCCTGAGCAGCTCCGTGAACATACCTACCTGCAACGACGTGATACTGGAATCCCTGCAGTGGAACATCCCCCGTATGGAACAGTTCTACTTCCGTTTCATCCGTCTCGATTCCAAAGAAATGAAGGATGTCCACTACGTCACCTACGAAGATTCGGTCGAACAGAACCTGATGGCACTGGTACTGACCAAGGAGCGTCTGAACGAATTCATCAAGACCGGTGAGGTCAAGGAACAGTCAGAAATCTTCGAGGAGTTCGACATCACAATGTCTGTCATCGACAGCCTGCTCATCCGCACGCAGGACAGTGAAGGCAAAATACACATCAGCTGGGGAAGCCAGCGCATAACAGAATAAATATGAACCGTATGAAGAAGACCGGGAGTTCCATTCCCACCGACAAAGGTAAGCCGCGTCCCCATCGGCTGAGCAAGGTCAGGCCGCAGGCGGTTTTCAGGAAAATCATCCTCGCGGAGCTGCGGTATTTTCCCGAAAAACCTTGCACAGC
>OJNY01001259.1_pt1 | contig 16547 bp, 15 predicted proteins | sample 1597931 | NCBI WGS metagenome assembly OJNY01 (sample SAMN01915209, study PRJEB22387) | human gut metagenome | isolation source: stool | host: Homo sapiens | place: USA
TTAATAACATTATTTGTTATTATTAAAATACAGATATATTTATTATAAACCTTTATGTTACAAAAGCCAGCATTTTTTTGGAGGCAATTAAGTTGAATAAATATTCGGTGTGAGATTACCAAAATAATCAAATTCGTATTTTAAAAATAAATAATGAACCTTGGTGGATACTTACAGACGTATGCAAGGTATTAGAGTTATCAAATCCCTCACGGGTTGCAGAAAGACTTGATGATGATGAACAGTCTAACTTTGAGTTAGGTCGTCAGGGAAAGGGGATCATTATTAACGAAAGCGGTTTATACAGCGTAATACTGCGTTCAGACAAACCACAGGCAAAGCCATTTAAACGCTGGGTAACTCACGAAGTTTTGCCATCAATAAGGCAAACAGGCTCGTACAGCACACTACAAGCTTCTGTAAGCGATTTTGATAGCATATCGAGTAGAATTGAAGTGTTGGAGAAAGAAGCTCTCCTGCGGCGTGTAGATGCCTTAGAGACTGCATACCAAAATGAAGATGATTATGGCAGCAAATGCTATAGATCAGTAGGGCAGGTTCCGGCACATATCATCGCAGCTCTTAATGTTATGATAGACAGCGGACAAACTATTGGTTTTATGCTTGATTTCCTTGAAGATAACCATATATGGCTGTCTAATAGAGGACTTAAAGAATACATCAGAAAAAGAAAGGCGGATAAATGTGGATATTATACTAACCTCTATATCAATTTAAACAGCAATTAGAATCAAGGCACTGAAAGTTAAATGAAAACAAAGAATCAAGAGAATCAGAAAAAACGATATGTAAAGAATCGAGAAAATCATGCACATTATCAATAAATTGCTTGAAAGAATCATAGTATTTATTGGCAAGGATTTTACTTCTGAGAAATTTCCAAAGCCGTTCAATCAGATTGAGATTTGGAGAGTAAGGCGGCAGATAAATCAGATTAATGTTCAATTCGGCTGCACAATCCTTTACCTTTCTGCAGTGTTGGTAAGCAGCATTGTCAAGAATAACATACAGTAACTCGTCAGGAACATTTCGCCTTATTTTTCTTAAGCCTTCACATACACTGTCTGCGTTCAGATAAGAGTCGTTCATAACGGATTCAAGCTTGTGAGAAACAGCATCCAAAAAGCCAAGACAATTTACACGTTTTCTGCCATATGCTGACTTCACACATACTCTCTTTCTGCACCAATATTTTCCGCCTTCATATCCATAAGTCAAATGGACACCATCGCAAAAATACACCTTGACAAGGCGATTTACAGCCATATCAAGCAGTGGCAGCAGAATATTATTCAGAAAATATAACTGTGCTTTCAGGTTTGCTTTTGCCGGTATCGGTTTTGATTTGAGGTAACGAAGCCCTTTTTTCTAAGCCAGTATCTTACCGGTGTATCTGTCAGTGCAATCCCGAATTTTTCCTTTATTCGAGAAACAGCTTCGGGTATTGAAGAAGGCGGGTTCTTTTCAAATTCTTCCAACAGTTCGTTTTCAATTGAATCCAACGCACTTTGCTTAATGCCACGGCTGCATTCGTAAATATATTCGATTCCTTTTTCCCAATATCCATTCAAAGTTGCTCTGATAAATACTCGGGTATAGCCACAGCTTTTATGAAGTTCTGTTATGCTTTCTGCGCCTTTTGATGCATAGTAAAGCACTGTAGCTCTTTTTTGAATAGTTATATTTGAGCCCATTGTTTTTTCATAATATATGATTGCATCTTCTTTTGCGCTTAGTTCTATTTTAATTGGAACCTTTGACATTTTGATCACCCTATTACATTATATCACATATTCGGATATATTGCAATAGAGGTTGGTATACCTATGTCGATATTATGTCCGATGCAGGCAGACTTGTTACCAACTGCGAAAACTGCGGTCAGCTTATGATAACAAATCGGGCGAATGCTTCTCTGACCTGCGGTAGAACCACCTGCAGGAAAGAGCGTTTATACAAGGCTAATGATGATTACAAAAAGCGTGCTATGAAAGACCCGATAAAGGAAGCATATCTCAATTTTGACAACAAGTGCAGGAGCTACCGCAAGAAGCTCTCCGATTCTCCCGAGCTGCTTGAAAAATACAATAAGGCTTTTGACGGGCATAGGGAAAAAATACGGGCTGTCAAGCGTGGTCTGACCGTAAAAAGCAGCTCCGATGATATTGACCGCTATAACCGGATGTGCTTTGATGCTTGTCAGGATTTGCAGGATCTGGCTAAACAACTAAAAAAACACACTACATAAAAGTTTCTTTATATATCAAGAAACAAATGCCATATGCAAAATAAAAATTTACATACAGTGTTCAGCATGTAGAAGCATCAATGAACTTACAGGTATTTTCAAATTTGAAAGCACAAAATATTCTCCCAATATCTTCATAATATTCATTCTTGGGAACATAAAATTATGACTGATAAAATATTACACCACAGTATATTTATTGGTATTGTCCTCTCTTGACTACATTTTTAATTTAGGGTATAATGAAATAAATCCGAAAGATAAACAACATACAGCAACTATAATTTAAGGGAAAATATTTATGCGAACTGAAATAGAACTTAACAACGGATGGCGCTTTGCCAAGATATATGATCTGGAAATAAGCGAAAATGATGCAGTTACCCCCGAATTTGACGATTGCTCATGGGAAAAGATCTGCCTGCCTCACACTTTTAATGCAGCTGATAGTGTAACAAGCAGCTATTATAAAGGACTGACCTGTTACCGCCGAGATTTGGAGCTTTCTACAAAATACAAGAGCAAGGCACTATACATTGAATTCGGGGGAGCCAATACTACTGCTAAAGTGTTTGTGAATGGCTTTTTTGCCGGAAAACACGATGGAGGCTATTCTGCTTTTCGCATAAATATAACGAATTATGTACACTATGACAGAAAAAACCAAATTGCAGTCCTTGTTGACAATTCACCCACAAATTACATTGCTCCAATTACTGAACAGGGCGATTTTACAAAAATGGGTGGATTGTACCGAGAAGTTAAATTAATTGCCGCCGAACCTGTTCACATTGCACTGGAGGACAGTGGTTCCTGCGGAGTCTACATCACACCACATAATATTACATCAGACAGCGCAGACATTGATGTACTGATAAAGCTTGATTCCGCCAACAACATAGAGGCAAAGGTCGTAATTTTTGCCCCGGACGGAAAGCCTGTTGCAGAGATGTGTGGACATACAGAAAGCGACAGGCTTACACTTTCGAAAAAAATATCTGCTCCGCAGTTGTGGGATGGTGTAAACTCTCCCTGTCTGTATCGTGCCGAAGTCACCCTATTTTATGGGGACAAAGCAACAGATATGGTATCCGAAAATTTTGGCATAAGGACATATCATATTAACCCTGAGGATGGTTTTTTCCTTAACGGAAAGTCTTATCCTCTTCATGGTGTGAACTATCATCAAGACAGCTTTGAAAGCGGCTGGGCAATGACAAATATCCAACGTGAACGTGATTATGGAATTATTCGTGATATGGGTTGCAACGCTGTAAGAATGGCTCATTATCAGCATTGCAGTCAGGAATATTCACTGTGTGACGATTTCGGTATTTGTGTTTGGACAGAGATAGGGATTATAAACAAAATGTCTCCGGATGAAAGCGAACGTCACATTCTTGCAGATGGCTTTGCAGAAAATGCAAAACAGCAGCTTATTGAGCTTATCAGGCAGAATTACAATCATCCATCAATCATCTTATGGGGAATATCTAATGAACTTCACCAAATGTCTGATGAAATTTTTGCTTTATACCAAGAACTTTATGAGCTTGCCTGCAAGGAGGACAACACAAGGCTGAAAACTTATGCAGACAATCAGTTCTATGGCAGATTTTTGCAGCTTCCCACAGATGTCGTAGGATATAACCGTTATTTCGGTTGGTATAAGGAAGCAGGCGATGCAGAACATTTCGGAGAATGGCTTGACTTATACCATAATTCAAAGGAAAAACGTCCGATATGCATTTCTGAATACGGCGGTGGCGGAGCCCTAACACAGCACAAGGACAGCATAGACTGGTTAAACGATATTGACCCGAATGGAGCTCGTCATTATGAAAATTATCAGTCACAGCTTCACGAAATTGTTTGGCGGCAATTTTCTGCAAGAAAATATCTTTGGGCAGCATTTGTATGGTGTATGTTTGATTTTCCTTCCAGTGGTCGTGAAGAGGGTGATACGATAGGACAGAATGATAAGGGTCTATGCACGAGAGAACGCATACCCAAAGATGCGTATTTCTTTTACAGGTCTGTATGGAGCAGTGAGAAAACTATCTACATTACTGAGCGCCGTCATAACGTAAGACCTTGCAATGTACCATTTATAAAGATATATTCAAATGCACAAAGTGTTGAACTTATCGTGAACGACAGGTCACTTGGCATAATAAAACGCAGCGAATTGTCAAATAGCAATGATACTGTTTTTGTATGGAACAATATTAGCATAAATAAAAATGAGAAAAATACTATTACTGCAAAAGCGACATTTGATGATGACACGATAAAGTATGACAAAGTTTGTTGGTATGGCAAATAACAAAGCAAATGTAAAAAATCGATCATAACGAACATCTATATTGCAATAGAAAAAGCGTTACCTATTGAATTGAAAGGTAACGCTTTTTTTATGCTCTGTTTAGTCTGCTAAGCTTTTTTACAAAGAAAACGGAAATAATAAGCACAAGCGGAAATACACAGCCTGCAAACATACCCTTTTGCATATTATCTCCTGCATTTTGGGAAATATTGCCCACAACTGCAGGTCCGAGTGCACCGCCCATATCTCCTGCCATTGCCAGAAGTGCAAACATGGCCGTACCTCCCGAAGGTATCTTAGCCGAACAGATGCTTATAGTTCCGGGCCACATTATTCCTACCGAAAAACCGCACACTATGCAGCCGACAAGTCCCAGCAGAGGTATCTCCGACAAAGAGGCTGTAATATAGCAAGCAAAACAAAGAGCTCCCGAACCGATCATAAATTTCATAAGATCAATTTTTTCACCATATTTTCCGTACAATGACCGGCTTATACCCATTGTAACGGCGAACATACACGGGCCTGCGATATCTCCCATTGATTTGGAAAGACCCAGTGCAGATTCTGCAAACGCAGATGCCCATTGTGCCATTGAAAGCTCCGATGCACCTGCACATACCATAAGCAGAATGGAGAGCCAAAACAGCGGAACTTTAAGCAGACTGCCAATACTCATTCCCTTACCGTCCTCTGTCGGATGCTCGATCGGACATACTGCAAAATTGAATACATTACACAGTGGAATAACTGCCCAGATGCAGGAGAGCCATCTCCAGTTTTCTATCCCGAATAATGCAAAGAACAGGGTTGAAAGAAGTATAACTCCCACTGCACCCCAGCAGTAAAACGAGTGGAGCAGGCTCATCGCTGCCTCCTTATGCTCAAAAGGGCACGCCTCAACGATAGGGCTTACAAGCACTTCCGTAAGACCGCTGCCTATGGCATAAAGTACTGTACTGATTATTATTCCTGCAAACGGATCGGGTGTGACCTGCGGAAGAAAAGCAAGTCCGATAAGTCCGACCGCCGAAAGCAGCTGCGAACCGACAACACAATTTCTGTAGCCTATAGTATCTGCAAAACGTGCACACAAAATATCAATAATAAGCTGTGTAGTAAAAAACACAGATGAGATAAGCGCTATTTTTCCTAAAGAAATATTGTAATTATTATGAAAAGTAAGAAACAGCAGCGGTGCAAAATTTGCAGCTATTGCCTGTGTAACAAATCCCAAGTAACAGGCTATCAGCGTTTTTTTGTAATTCATATTTACGTTCCTTTCAATAATAGCAGTATAAGGTAATTCTATTGTTTTCGCACAGACTTTTTACTTTATTGCAGTATTATAGGTCACCTCTAAAAACCACCGGCTAAAAGCCTTAGCACCTCATCTGCCTGCAGATTTTCCGTCATCTTGCACATAAATTTCTTGACATACGACATGTATGCAAATTCTTGCTTTGCAATAATTGCGAAATTTCTATACAATCTGACAAAAAATCTGACTTCGCATCTGAGGCACTATGGTTTTTAAATGCGACCTATAGTTTATATATTATGTAAACAGCTTCTCCGCCGATATTTCGACGGAGAAAGTTCTGTCCCTTAATTAAGTGATATTTTTATATAATAACCAATCAATAAATCATCCAATTCTCTTAAATACAGGCATAACATCAAGAGGTGCGGGAACGGTGACGGTCTGACCGCCGCTGTAGATCTTCTTGTCGGAGATGCTCTCCCACTGACCCTTTGGCAGATATACACTGCGCTCTCTTGCGCCCGGCTCAAGCACGGGAGCAACAAGATAATCGCTGCCGAACATATACTGCTCGGGAAGCTCCCAGCACTTTTCATCGTCGGGGAACTCAAAGAACATTGTGCGGATAACGGGCGCACCTGTTTTTGCGGTCTCTTCCATAAGTCCTGCAATATAATCCTTCATGGAAAGGCGTATATCCAGCCACTTCTTCATGATCTCATAGGCTTCCTCACCGTAGCTCCAAAGCTCGTTGGGGTGGCCTGTGTAAAGATATCCGCCGCCGAAATCACGGTCATCAAGCTTGGGGATATCCCAGTCGGGACCACGGTTTCCGTGCATGCGCAGGATAGGGCAGAACACGCCGTACTGATACCAGCGTATGAGAAGCTCCCTGAAATCGGGGTCGTCCCAGTTGTCTGTCATAAAGCCGCCGATGTCGGTGGTCCACCAGGGAATGCCCGCAAGGCCCATGTTCTGACCTGCAATTACCTGATCCTTAAAGGATTCAAAGTTTGACTGAACATCGCCTGTCCAAACAAGTGTTCTGTACTTCTGGCTTCCTACCCATGCGGAACGGCAGAGGTTCACTGCCTCATGGTCGCCCTCGGCTTCCTGTCCGTTATAGAATGCCTCAACATACTTCTTGGGATATTCGCAGCCAACCTTTGAGCCACGTCCGGTATAGTAGCGGTAATTTTCAAAATCGTACTTGGTGCTGTCAGGCTCGGAGTTATCCAGCCAGAAAAGGTCAATGCCCCAGTCACGGTAATTCTGCCTGCACTTGCCCCATACAAACTCCTGAGCTTCGGGATTGAAGAAGTCAACCGTGCCGCAGTCGCCCTCATAATCATAGGTCTGCACCGAACCAACATCGGTGGTGCTTATGAGCGCCTTCTGCTCCATTTCATAATAGTTCTCGCTGCGTTTATCCACAGACGGCCATACGGATACCATGACCTTGGTTCCCATGGCATGAAGCTCATCGGTCATTGCCTTTACAGCGTCCCTGCTCCAGTATTTTTCGTCAAATCTCCAGTCGCCCTGATGCGGCCAGTGGAAAAAGTCGATAACGATAACGTCCAGCTTGATGCCAAGCTCCTTGTATTTTCTTGCGACCTCAAGCACCTCATCGGGAGTGCGGTAACGGAGCTTGCACTGCCAGAGGCCAAGATAATCCTTGCTCATAACAGGCGCTCTGCCCACACATTCGGTGTAGTTGGTCACGATCTGAGCGGGAGTATCGTCGGCGGTTATCCAGTAATCCACCATGTCGCTCTCGTCGGATATCCACTTGGTGATGTTGGTTCCGAAAGCCGCCTCGCCTGTTGAGGGATTGTTCCAGAGCATGCCATAGCCCTTGTTTGATACCACAAAGGGAACGCTTACCTGGGAATTTCTCTGCTCAAGGGGAAGAACAGAGCCTTTAAGGTCAAGTATGGGCATCTGATACTGACCCATACCGAACAGCTTTTCCTTGGGGTCGGACTCGAAGCGGACGGTTATCTTAAAGTCATCGGAAGCAAGTCCCTTGTATTCACGGGATCTTATCTTGTAGCAGATAGCCTCCTTGCGTACAGAGCCGTAATAATAGCTGTAATATTCCTGCAGGATAAGCTCATTGTCCTTGTAAAAGCAAATGATGCCCACGCCGTTTACAGTGGCTTTGATCTTTCCGTTCACTATCTCAGCCGTTTCACTGCCCTCGTCAATGGTCACTTTTGCACTGTGAGCCACGTTCTCGGTAAGAGCGTGAGCGTCATCGGGGAGCTTTTTCAGAAGAGTGGTCCTCACACGAAGAGCGTTGTTGCCCCAGCCCTCAATGCGGATAGTTTCATTTCTTGACTGTGCAATAAGTGCGCCGTTTTCTTCAGTAAATCTTATCATTGCGGTACCTCCTATAAAATTCCTGTGTTGACTGTTCGCCTGATCTATAGTATAATTATAACATCAAGTGACATGAAATGATATAAATATATTGTCTGAAACTATGAAAATATCGTCAGGCGGTGAAAGAAATGTCTATAGTTGATTACAGCGTGCTGAAAAGCGGGGACAGCGGTCAGGATCCCCCATTCAAATCAGATGAATCGGGACTTCACGGAGATGCGGAGTTCCCCATAGCCGTATATCATGCCGATGTTACGGACAATTTTGTGAGCTGGCACTGGCATGAGGAGCTTGAATTCGGATATGCTGTCGAGGGCAGCGTGCTTATGGAATGCGGCAAAAGCAAGCACATACTGAACAAAGGCGATATTTATTTTATCAACAGCAACACTCTTCACGCCATGTTCAAAGCGGGGACGGGTCAAAAAAGCGTGTTCCGCTCTGTTGTGGTGCATGGTTCCATAGTGGGCGGAAAGGAAGACAGCATCTACCATCGGAAATATGTTGCGCCCATAACGGGCAACAGCGGACTGCGTGAGCTGATATTCACCCCCAAGGACGGCAGCTATTCAAAGATACTGGGGCTGCTCACAAACATCTGGAACACGGAAAATATCAGAGTGCCCAATCACGAGCTTATCGTCCGCAACGAGCTTTCTGAGCTTTTCCGGATACTTATCCATCTGTCGGAAAAGAATATGTCGGCGCACCCTGCCGCCAGCATTGCCCAGGAGACAAGGCTCCGTGACATACTGCTTTTTATCCATGACCATTACGCCGAAAAGATCACTCTTGATGACATGGCAGCCGCCGCATTCATCAGTAAAAGCGAGGTGCTCAGGTGCTTCAGGAACATAACGGGTCAGTCCCCGTTTGAGTATCTGAAAAATTACCGCCTGCGAAATGCGGCGTACATGATACAGAACACCTCCGACCCCATAAACACCATCTGCGGCCTTTGCGGCTTTGATGACCACAGCTATTTCTCCAAGGCTTTTAAAGAGGTTTACGGGTGCAGCCCAAGGGAGTTTAAGAAATAAATAATAAAAACAACGTAAAATCGGCATTTGTGACCGTAGATACCCTGTTTCAACAGGCGTGCCGCTGGCAAAGATCATACCCTTTCCGTCTGTCAATTCGTCCGTATATTTTGATTTCATAAGCAGATTGAAGGAACGTGCCGAACCGCCGCTTCCAAGCCCCGATACATTGTGCATTTTTGTTGCTGTGGCGAGATTCTTGTATGCCTGGGATTCATCGACAAAGATTTTGTCGATACCAAGCTGCTCAAAGCAAAGCATATCCTCTTTAGGCGTTTTTTCAAGGAGCTTTTGGATTTTATCTGTATAAGATTTTATAGCACGTTCTACTTGCTTTACGGAATATGATCCTTTATTTGATGTTGCACTGATTTCATCAAGTGCCGCCTCAAGCTTATCTACTTCGCTGTAAAGTGTCTCAAGCTCTCGTTCACGGGATAGATGTATCATATCAAACTGAGAATGCCCGATTATCACAGCATCCCAGTCCCCTGTTGCAATTTTTGCAAAAAGATCTCTTCGATTTTCTGGCTTGAAGTCTTTCTCTGTTGCCACAAGTACGTTTGAATTTGGGTAAAGAGTGCGGAAAGCATCGCCCCACTGTTCTGTAAGTGCATTTGGAGCAGTTATAAGTGGTTTACTGTGAAGTCCGAGTCTCTTGCCCTCCATTGCTATAGCAACCATTTCAAATGTCTTGCCGGCACCGACCTCGTGAGCAATTAGAGTATTTCCATTGCTGTAAAGGCTGCGTGCAACTGCATTTTTCTGATGGGGTTTAAGAGCTATATTTGAGTTCATTCCAACAAAGTGCAGGTGTGAACCATCATATTCTCTGAGCCTTACGGAATTGAATTTTTCATGATAGAGATTGGTAAGTTTTTCTCTACGTTCAGGGGTTGCAAAAATCCAATCCTTAAATTTCTTTTTCAGCTCGTCCTGTTTAGACTGAACTACCATTGTTTTATCCTGATTTACAGCTAAAACATATCGGCCCTTTTCATCTTTGACTTCAATGCCATTTTCATCTTTTACACGTTCTCTGATTTCTGCCTTTTTCATATTTAGTGATACTTCGATTATTTCATACGCATTCATATCGGAAGTACCGTAAGTCTCAGTGGCAAGAGTATTGCCATAACTATGCTGATAACCTTCGACTTTCCACTTGTCAGTGGCCTCGGAATATATCACCTCAATTCAATGCTGTTGCGTGTCTGAAAATCAGGTTTAAGTGTTTCAAGTATAAACTGCCGTATATATTCAGGATCTATCCATGCTGAACCAAGCTTGACAGATATATCAGCAGCTTCTATGCGCTGCGGCATAACAGCTCTGAGGGCTTCAATATTGCGTTTAAGTCCTGCTTCTTCAGCAGCTGCAAGCTTAGCTCTGATATTGCCTGTAAGATATTCATCAGCACTTTCCCAGCGCATATTTTTCTGAGGATTCTGATAAATCTTGTCTCCAAGTTCTGCTACAAGTTCGCTTTCGGATTTGTCGGTAAGCATCGACATATAATCCATATCAACACGCATTTTTTCTGAAAGCGAAAGAATAAGTGCGTCCTGTGCATTATTGCAATGATCTATTACGATCTGCGGATTTATGGTCTTTTTACTGAATATATAAGCTTTTCCAATGAAATTGCCGCTGTTATACTAACCTATATATCAATTTAAACAGCAATTAGAATCAAGGCACTGAAAGTTAAATGAAAACAAAGAATCAAGAGAATCAGAAAAAACGATATGTAAAGAATCGAGAAAATCATGCACATTATCAATAAATTGCTTGAAAGAATCATAGTATTTATTGGCAAGGATTTTACTTCTGAGAAATTTCCAAAGCCGTTCAATCAGATTGAGATTTGGAGAGTAAGGCGGCAGATAAATCAGATTAATGTTCAATTCGGCTGCACAATCCTTTACCTTTCTGCAGTGTTGGTAAGCAGCATTGTCAAGAATAACATACAGTAACTCGTCAGGAACATTTCGCCTTATTTTTCTTAAGCCTTCACATACACTGTCTGCGTTCAGATAAGAGTCGTTCATAACGGATTCAAGCTTGTGAGAAACAGCATCCAAAAAGCCAAGACAATTTACACGTTTTCTGCCATATGCTGACTTCACACATACTCTCTTTCTGCACCAATATTTTCCGCCTTCATATCCATAAGTCAAATGGACACCATCGCAAAAATACACCTTGACAAGGCGATTTACAGCCATATCAAGCAGTGGCAGCAGAATATTATTCAGAAAATATAACTGTGCTTTCAGGTTTGCTTTTGCCGGTATCGGTTTTGATTTGAGGTAACGAAGCCCTTTTTTCTAAGCCAGTATCTTACCGGTGTATCTGTCAGTGCAATCCCGAATTTTTCCTTTATTCGAGAAACAGCTTCGGGTATTGAAGAAGGCGGGTTCTTTTCAAATTCTTCCAACAGTTCGTTTTCAATTGAATCCAACGCACTTTGCTTAATGCCACGGCTGCATTCGTAAATATATTCGATTCCTTTTTCCCAATATCCATTCAAAGTTGCTCTGATAAATACTCGGGTATAGCCACAGCTTTTATGAAGTTCTGTTATGCTTTCTGCGCCTTTTGATGCATAGTAAAGCACTGTAGCTCTTTTTTGAATAGTTATATTTGAGCCCATTGTTTTTTCATAATATATGATTGCATCTTCTTTTGCGCTTAGTTCTATTTTAATTGGAACCTTTGACATTTTGATCACCCTATTACATTATATCACATATTCGGATATATTGTAATAGAGGTTGGTATATCAAGCAAAGTGATGCACGAATCGTTTGCCACAAATAGCCGTATATTTCCGTTTTCGGTATGAATCTTGTAAATACTGCTGTCAAAAATATCAGTCTGACATCTTACAGCTTTTGTAACGCTGAACATATCGTCTGCTCTTGCCGTAATAAACGGACGGAAAATTTTCTCGCTGTCCGCCTTGAACAAGTCAATATATTTTTCTGCACGATCGTGGTTGCCCTTAACGGACAACCCGATTTTTTTATGAAAATCACGCTGACAGAGCTTGAATTTGCTGAAAAGAAAATAGATAATATAGTTTTTAACAATATTGGCGTATTCTGATACATCGTAGTATTCAGTAGTATTCAGATAATTCTTCCGGTACCGCATTATAGCTTCCGTCACATAAAGCGTCTGCATTGCACAGTCTGTTGCTCAGTTCCATAATTTCATTCAGCTCACTCTTCACTTTCATAAGACGGTTTATATCCTTGACGAGATTGCCAAGTTTGTTGCTGTGCCGCATAAGTCCTTTCGGAACTTTTCGGGGACAGCCGTTGTATGCCCAAGCCTTAATATCCCCAGGAGAGCCGACGATATATGTTTCCGTATCTTCCGTAAAATCAACAATTATGCCAATCGAAGCAATATCTGCACAGCACTCAAACAGATCTATCATAACAAATACATCCCTTTCGAAAAAACGAATGAAATCCGACAAACAAATTTTATAGATTTATTATATCATATTACACATATTTCGTCAACGAATAATGCGATTTTATCTGTATTTGTATGTTATTTGCACGCAAGAGAGTAATGATTGGAGTAATATAAAAGGAGCGTGAGTTTTTGCTCACGCTCCCCGGTAAATTGAAAGTTTCTAAACCATATCTCATTACAAAACAATTGGTATGCAGAATTATATATGGTTTTAAAATCACAAATTTTCAAGAAACCATATTTTTATATAAATCCATTTCGCTACTCATAATAAAAACTTTGTTACAGCCTGTGTTTCTTGAAATATTAAGCTTATGAACAGCACATCTCACAGCAGACAATCTATTCCAACATAAACAGAAATGCCGACAAGCTTAAAATCATGCTTTCAAGCCCATTTTTTAGCAAACTTTTGATCCGATTCGTTTTTATATGGTATTCACCCAGACCCTCATATCACCCTCGCCGCGGTTGCCCCAGGTGTAATAGGGGACAGCGACAGCATCGCAGGGGGTCAGAGTTTCCGCTTCGTCACAGTAAAGGTCATCGCAGTCACTTGTGCGGAATGCCTTTGCCGTGAGCTTTACCGTTCCGCCGAGAAGTTCGGGCTCAAATGCTCCCACAGAGGGAGTCTGGCTCCTGTCAATGCGCAGCGACCGCACATCGCCGTTGTCGGCACTCTCAAAGCAGTAAACCAGAGGCCCCCGCATAAGCGCCGTCATTCCCGTAAGCCTCGGCACTTTGTTTGATGCCCTTACAAATCTTGGAGTTCCGTCCAGAGTGAGTTTTATCTCCGTTTTTCCGTTCAGGTCAATGTAAATATATCCGTTTTCGGGAGTGGCGGAGACTTCTTTTCCGTTGACTTCGAGGGTGAAGCTCCTGCTCCGCTTGGGTATGCGCACAGCTGCCCTGCCGCTGCCCGATATGATATATTTTACCCTCATATCATAAGGATAGTCTGTGATACATTCAAGCTGAATGCCGTTTGAAAAGCTTACTTTTCCCGCAGCGAAAAGATGGCAGAAAACAGTGCCGCCCTTTTCGCCATAGGCATATTTGCCGATGGAGCCGATGAGCCTTGCCGCATTGGGAGGGCAGCAGGCGCAGGCATACCACCCGGGTCTGGAGGGGAGCACATGACGGTGGCCCGCCGCTTTTCCCGAAATGCCCTCATCGACTTCAAGAGGATTTACATAGAAAAACCGCTTGCCGTCAAGCTGAATTCCCGCAAGGACGGTGTTGTAAAAAGCAAGCTCCATAACATCGCCGTATTCGCCGTTTATGTCGTTTTCAAGCATCTTTTCCGCAAAGAATATCAGCCCCACGGCTGCGCAGGTCTCGGAGTATGCGGTGTCGGGCGGAAGGTCATAGTCTACGGTGAAAGCCTCGCCCTGAACGGTGGAGCCGATACCGCCGGTTATGTACATTTTTCTGCGGACGATGTTTTCCCACAGACGGCGGCAGGCGGAAAAAAGCTCCTTGTCATCGGTCTCGGCGGCAAGGTCTGCCATTCCTGTGTAAAGATACACCGCACGGACGGCATGGCCTGTGGCTTCGGTCTGTTCACGGACAGGCTTTGCGCTCTGGCGGTAATCATTGTCCCATGGGTCGCTGTTCCAAACGCTCCAACTGCGCTTTTTCGCTTCTCTCGCCCAAAAGTCGGGAGCTTTTCCTCGCTCGTTGATAAATTTTTTGGCAAGTTCAAGGAAATGCCTGTTTTCGGTAAGACGGTATAATCTCAGCAGGGCAAGTTCGATCTCGGGGTGTCCAGGAATACCCTCGGTATTTTGCATGACGAAACGATCATAGATGCACTCGGCGTTTTTTACGGCAATATCAAGAAGCTTTCGCTTGCCCGTTGCCTCATAGTAGGCACAGGCGGCTTCGATAAGGTGCCCCGAACAGTACAGCTCATGGCCCTCAAGCAGATCTGTCCAGCGCTTTTCCGTGTCCTTTACGGTAAAGTACGTGTTCAGATAGCCGTCCTTGTCCTGGGCATCGGCGATGATGCCGATAAGCTCATCAGCCTGCTGTTCAAGCTCCTTATCGGGCTTGTCGGCAATGGCATAAGCCGCAGCTTCAAGCCACTTGTAAGCGTCGCTGTCCTGAAAGACCATTCCGTAAAAGCCGTCGCCGACGTCCTCTCCTCTGAGAGCCTTTGCGGCATTGATAAAGTTCGCCGCTACGTGGCTTTTTTCCACTCCCTCAAGCTTGTCCCACAACACGCTGTGCTGATATGGGATAACTTCGGCATGGACGATATTCTGATATTTTTCCATAAATCCCGAGGCCTTGTATGAGGTGACGGGTATCTGCTTCTGTGTTTTCATAAGGTTTGCCCTCCTGTTGACTTTTGGCTCTATATGTATTATAATACTGTAACTAAACTTTATAAATGGAGAAAAATTCTGATAATATGGAAAATATTATTGCCGATATATCAATAGCTGAAACAGACCTGCCGCTTGTGTCCGACTGCGATATGCTCACGGCGACGGAAAACTTCCGTCATATGGACAGAACGGCTGATTTTAATGACATGATATATGTCACCGACGGAATGATGTACGTTACGGAATGTGACATTGACTATGAGATAGGTGCGGGGGAGCTTTTGTTTCTGAAAAAAGGGCTGCGCCATTTCGGAAAATACGAGACTTTAAGAGGCACCCGCTGGGTGTATGTTCATTTTACGCTGAACGAGGGACAGACCAGCGAAAAAATCTATCTTCCGAAGAAAATGAGCGGACTTTCGGGAAGCATTATCGAGGAAAAGCTTTTAAAGCTGTGCGAGACCTTTCACAGCTCGGATAAATTGAGCAGGCTCCGCACCAATTCGCAGTTTTATGATATCCTTATCCGCATCTGTTCGGAGCAGCCGAATGGTGAAAGCGTATCGGACAAAATATGTGCTTTCCTTGATACTCAGACCGAAAGGGATTTTTCTCAGGCGCTCATAAGCGAGCATTTTTATCTGAGCTACAGCAGGCTTGCGGCGGAGTTCAAGCGGGAAAAGGGTATCTCCATGGGGCAGTATCACAATGCCGCAAGAATGAAGCGTGCCTGTCACTTACTGCGCTCCACGCTGATGTCGGTGGGAGAGACCGCCGATGCGCTGGGGTTTTCAGATATGCTGTATTTCAGCAAGAAATTCCGTGCTTACACCGGCGTTTCGCCCACGGATTACAGAAAGCAGATACAGAAAAAATATTGATGGTTAAATATCCCTTTGAACAAGTCAATATATTTTTCCGCACGATCGTGGTTGCCCTTTACGGACAACCCGATTTTTTATGAAAATCACGCTGACAGAGCTTGAATTTAACGAACAAAAAATAGATCATATAGTTTTTAATGATATTGGCGTATTCGGATATATCATAATACTGCGACAGCTCTTCAAGAACGGAATTGCAGCTTCCGTCGCATAAAGCGTCTGCATTGCACAGTCTGTTGCTCAGTTCCATAATTTCGTTCAGTTCACGCTTTACTTTCATAAGACGGTTTATATCCTTGACGAGATTGCCAAGTTTGTTGCTGTGTCGCATAAGTTCTTTCGAAACTTTTCGGGGACAGCCGTTGTATGCCAAGCCTTAATATCCCCAGGAGAGCCGACGATATATGTTTCCGTATCTTCCGTAAAATCAATGATTATGCCAACCAAAGCAATATCTGCGCAATGTTCAAAAAAATTCATCATAAAAGTTTATTCCTTACCATATAAAGTTGTTTTTCAAATTATCATTCTTGGAAATTTTCCTGTACTCA
>OJNY01001263.1_pt1 | contig 16522 bp, 19 predicted proteins | sample 1597931 | NCBI WGS metagenome assembly OJNY01 (sample SAMN01915209, study PRJEB22387) | human gut metagenome | isolation source: stool | host: Homo sapiens | place: USA
TGCGAGACAGCTTATTTATTATATCACATCTTTTTGAGTTTGTCAAGTACTTTTTCAACTTTTTTCAAATTCTTTTTCGATGCGATTTTGTTTCCCATAGAGAAACAAGCTGTTCTTTTCGAGGTTTTTCGCATCTCTTCGAGACAGCTTAATTATAATACCATACTTTTCTTCGTTTGTCAAGCGCTTTTTTGCGGTTTGTTCATTTGCACAATCAATCAGCCTCTAAAAGCGACTTGATTGTGCAAATGTATTAAACACATATGCTGTTTTTGATGTTTTCGTACTTTTTCTCCCCTATTCCCTTAACATTCATAATCTCCTCAGGCTTTTCAAAAGGAGTGCTTTTTCTGTATTCTATTATAGCCTCAGCCGTCTTTTCGCCAATTCCGTTCAAGCTCATAAGTTCTTCCGCCGATGCCGTGTTTATATTTACTATATTTACTTCACTGCCTGCTTCACTTAAAGCACTTGCCTCAGCTGTACTTATGCTTTCGGTATATGTCACAGCAGCAGTAACTTCAGCCTTTACAATTTCAGCCGTCTCCTCCTCAGCGTCTATTACCTCTATTTCAGGAATGTAAGCCCGCCTCTGTGCTATCATGCCGCCTGTTACGGAAACGGCGGCGATAAGCATACAAATTATCACCGCCGCAAAAATTTTATTCTTGTCCGTTATCCTCACTCCTCAAAATCAAGGTCATAAAGATCCAGAACTTCTCTTATCTCACCGTAGGAATAGCCCTTTCTCGCCAGCGCCGCCTTTACCTTCTCCACACCCTTGCGGTCAACAAGGTAACGCTCATACTTCTTTTCTACCAGCTCCTCAAGGCGTGCAAAGGAGTCATCCTCCTCCGCAAATTCCTCTATGGTCTCGTCAATTATATCGCCTGGGATACCTTTCATGCGCATTTCCTGCCGCACACGGTATTTCCCAAGCTTCTTTACTTCAAAAAGCTGCCTGCACAGCTTCTCCGCATACCGCCTGTCGTTGATGATGCCAAGCTCCGCCAGCCTGGAGCATACCTCAAAGCACACATCCTCGGGATAGTTTTTCTCCAGCTTGTCAAACAGCTCGCTGTAGGAATGGTCACGGCTCTCCATAAGATACAACGCCCTCTCACGGGCCTTGCGCACGTCATTTTTATGTATGAGCATATCCGCCTGCTCTTCCGTGATGTCCATTCCCTTGCTCACTTCGGCGGCAATGTCCCTGTGCAGATATATCTTCATATTCTGCGCCAGTCCGCCGCCGCTCAGCTCAATGCAGACAGTGCTCCCCTTAAACGGGGAAATATCCACTATTTTCATCAGTCAGTATCCACGGGAGTGAACTCCTCATAATCGTCATCGGCGTCAATGTCGATGTCGATAGCCGCAGTTGGCTCAGAAGCCTCAGCAGCCTCAACCTCATCTGTATTATCGGCAGCACTCTGGGAAGCCGCATTCTTTGCAGCAGCCTTCTTGCTCTTCTTTGATACCATAACAATATTTGCGCTGTTTTCCTTGACCTTCTCCTCGATCTCCTTCATGATATCGGGGTTGGAGCGCAGATATTCCTTGGCATTCTCACGGCCCTGACCGATCTTCTGACCATTGTAGGAGAACCATGCGCCGCTCTTCTTGATGATATCAAGATCAACAGCCAGGTCGCACACCTCGCCCACACGGTCGATACCCTGACCGAACATCATATCGAACTCGCACTCCTTAAAGGGAGGAGCCACCTTGTTCTTAACGACCTTGCACTTTGTCCTTGCGCCGATTATCTCAGCGCCGTTCTTGATAGGCTCGCCCTTTCTTACCTCGATTCTTACGGAGCTGTAGAATTTCAGCGCACGTCCGCCGGGGGTGGTCTCAGGGTTGCCGTAAACAACGCCTATTTTCTCACGAACCTGATTGATGAAGATAGCAACGCAGTTTGATTTTGAAATAACGGAAGTAAGCTTTCTCATAGCCTGTGACATAAGGCGTGCCAGCAGACCAACATGAGTGTCGCCCATGTCGCCCTCGATCTCAGCCTTTGTTACCATAGCCGCAACGGAGTCCAGCACGATGCAGTCGATAGCGCCAGAACGTACCAGGGCCTCGGCAATTTCCAGAGCCTGCTCGCCGCTGTCAGGCTGTGATACCAGCAGATTGTCTATATCAACGCCCAGAGCCTTTGCATATACAGGGTCAAGAGCGTGCTCAACGTCGATGAAAGCCACCTCGCCGCCAAGCTTCTGCGCCTGAGCCGCAACGTGCAGGGCAACAGTAGTCTTACCTGAGCTTTCGGGGCCGTATATCTCAACGATACGTCCTCTGGGAACGCCGCCGATGCCCAGCGCCATATCCAGCGTCATAGAGCCTGTGGGGATAACGTCAACGTTGTAATCGGGAGCCTTGCCCAGCTTCATTACAGCGCCCTTTCCGTAGGTCTTTTCTATATGTGCGATCGCAGCGTCAAGTGCCTTTTTCTTCTCCTCAGCGGTAGCAAGTCTCACAGGCACCTGTTTAGCTTCTTTTTTCTTTTCAGCCATGGTAACTCCTCCTAAAGCATATCATAAGGATAATTATATCATATCCGCCCGATGATTTCAATAAGCCTTATCTTAATTTTATTATAGCACAGCACCTGTCCGCAAATCCGCCCAGCAGTTTACTTGATTATTGCCGAAATTATGAGAGCGATAATTATAAGCCAGATGATTATTACAGGCAGTCCGTAATACCATTTCTTTGGCTTTCCGTTATCCCACATTCCCCGTGATTTTTCACGGCATTCCTCCATAACATCGTCGGGGATAAGCCGCACCGCCATGTATATAAGTCCCCACAGCACGATTATGTCATCAATGTACCCTATAACAGGCACAAAATCGGGGATAAGGTCAATGGGTGACAGGGCATAGCCCACCGCCACCGCACAAATTATCTTCGCAAGCCTTGGCGTATCCTTGTGCCCGATGGCAAGTGCCGCCGCAGGTATCTCTGTCATTATCTGCTCGGATATCTCCCTTAGTGTCCTGCGCTTTTTCTTTACCACGTCGCCAAAGCAGTCCCAGCAGGCATAAAATCTGCCGAATATCTCCGCAGAATATATAGAAATTCCGTCCTCAAAGAATATCTCCGCCAGAGCCTTTCCGTCGGAAACTTTGAGAGAAATCGCCTCCCCGGTTTCTGTTTCAAGCATATGCTTAAAATCCTCTACCTCGCTGCGGTAAAGGGACTTGTCCTTATTTTCATATACCTTTCCGTCCCTCAGCAGCTTCCTGCCGATGCTGACGATTTTGCCGAAGGAATATCCAATGAACCTCATTTCAAGCCTTGGAATGACGCATTTCTTTTCATTATCCTCATTTTCGGCAGAAGCCCCGCTGACCAGCATTATCATATCATCGCCGTCAAAACGCACCTCATCTATCTGCGCATAAGATAGATCAAAAATCATTCTGTCCGATGAATAACCCATTTTCCACGCCCCGAACCTTTCATTATTTATTCTCTGCGTCCATAAGTACAAAATGATTTTTCCTGAAGTCGATGATGCCCTCTTTTTTCAGCCGTGAAAGCTCCGCCGAAAGAGCGCTGCGGTCGGTGCAGAGGTAGTCCGCCATCTGCTGGCGGTCAAAGGGAATGTCAAATTCTCTGCCCCTTGCCGCCTGCATGGAAAGAAATGTCATGACCTTTTCACGCACAGTCCGCTTGGAGATACATTCAAGCTTTGCGGAAAGCATAACATTTTTCTCCGCCAGCAGCCTGATGAAATTCTCTCTCATTCTGCCCATAAGGGGCAGCTCAGACGATAAAAACAGCCCGTTTACAGGCACAAAAAGAATACGGCTCTGCTCCGCCGCCGTAACATCAACACGCATTGGAACTGATGCCGCAGCAAAAGCCTCGCCGAAGATATCTCCCCTGCCAAGCCGTGCGATAAGGTTGGTATTACCCCTGAAATCCACATTTTCAATGCAGACAATACCGCTTATAACAATGCCTGCCGCAGTCGTTTTGTCGCCGTCTGAAAATATCCGTTCCCCCGGCGCATACTCTCGTTCGTATGCGCCAAGCTCGCCGATAATATCCTCCGCAGCCTTTTCGTCAATGCCGCAAAACAGCTCCGAAGCAAGAATTTCCGTCATAGCCCATTTCTCTCCGTATTTCCGTATTATTATCTGTGACCGCCGAAGCCGCCGCCTCCGTGATGACCGCCGCCTCCACCGCCCGAGGACGAGTTGGTGTGGGAGGTAGTAAACTGCCTCAGAAAAATGTCGTTTCTCGTGTAAATATCTGATTTTTTTGCGTCCATATAAACGCCTGCGTCCGTCTTGGGGTAGGTCTTATATATGTGTATAACAATGCAGCACGTCACGCCCGCAGCCACCAGACCAATGAACACCGCCGTTATGACAGCCGTTCCCGATATTTTTTCCGACGCCTTCAACTCGCCCATGTTGTAGCAGTCCACAACGGAATTTACGAACGTTCTGGCGCAGCCCATGTCGTCATAGTCAAAATAAAGCGTTTTTATCCTGCTGACCATTTTGTCAAACCGTCTGCCGCTGACGTATTTTTCCGCATCACCTGCGATAACAAAGTGACGGTAGCCCACATCGCACAAAAACAATACGCCCGAGGAATCACGTCCGAATGTTTCGTCATAGATCTTCTCAGCCCTGCTCCGAGCAGCCTCGCCCGAGCTGTAGTCAACGTTAAGCGTAACAATGCCGAAGTTCCAGCCCGTTTTCTCCGAAGCGTCCTCCATCATGGAGATAATGGAAGTCTCCTGCTCATCGGAATACAAGTCTGCCTTGTCGTTCAAAAGCACCTGGCCATAAGCAGCGGGAGCACACAATATAACAGCCGCAGCAGCCAGCAGAAGCGCCGCCAAATACCTTACCGTTACCAACCCATATACACCCCCAGAAAATAGCCTGCAATGCCCACAATGGCCGCCATAAGAGCCATAAATACGGCAAGCTTCACCCCCGAAACAGGATATATGCCTGCCACCTTGCCCGTCTGGCCGTTTATTGCAAAGTTGTAGTTTTTGCCGCCGTGCCTGTAGTTCATAAACCACACAGGCAGCGTCATATAATGCCAGTCTGTGCCAAGCATTCTTACGACCTTTCTCTTTACCCTGACCGTCGTATAGCCGCTTATATCAGCTCTCAGCACGTTGATAGCAGCCGCCTCCACCTTTTCCTTTATGCGCAGAAGCACATCGACCTTGCCAACGTCATACTTGTCGCAAAAAAATCCCGACAGATATGCCATGTCGAAATCCACCAGACCATTGTAGTCAAACGGCTCGATAGCGTCCATTATCTGGTCGTCTATCTTCTTAGAGCCATCAGCGGGAATGCCGTCATAATGGAACTTGCCCTCACGCTCAACGTCATATATTTTTGTGGTAGTATATGTAGTTCTGCCGCTTGTATAGCTGCTGACATTCACTCCCTCAGCCGTGAGACGTGCCTCTGCATCGCAGTCCGCCAGCCAGAAAGGAACATACAGTCCCACCATTTTCTCAATCTGTCCGCTGCTCACAAAATCAAAGGGCAAAAACCACTTGTGCGAGCACTGCTTTCTGAATATCTCCTCCGCCTTTTCACGGGCGATCTTGAAGGGAATAAGCTTTTCGGGACGATAATCCCCCTCAAGCCTGCCTTTCAGAGTAACAGGATTGTGGCAGTAGTAGCAGAAGCTTGCCGCCGTGTTGTGGTCGCAGATGATCTCCGCACCGCAGCTGGAGCATATGTAAACGTCCGTATCCTGTGCAAACTGCTCCGCAGCAGCCGCCTTTTCGCTGTCCTGAGCGTCAGCATGAGCGCATGACGTTATCTCATCAGCGCTGAAATCCGAGCAGCACCAGCCGCATATAAATTTCTGCCTGTCAGCGTCAAACACCAGCTCGCCGCCGCAGTTAGGGCATTTGTACGAAACGGTGGAGTTGTCCATTTTGTGTTATAACCTTTCTTTCAATATCAGAAGCTTTAAAAAAGGACGCCCGAAGGCGCCCTTTCTATACTATTCGGCATTGCCTTACGGTTACTGTCTCTTTGCGCCGCAGCCTGAGCAGAAGTTGCCTGTGTTCTTTGTGCCGCAGGAGCATACCCACTCGCCTGCAGGCTTGGGAGAGCCGCAGTTGGAGCAGAATCTGCCCGTATTTGTCGTACCGCAGGAGCAGGTCCAGCTTGTGTTCTCAGGCTTCTTGGAGCCGCAGCCGGAACAGAAGTTGCCTGTATTTACAGTTCCGCAGGAGCACTTCCAGCCGTTAGCTGCCTGATTCTGCTGTGCAGCCTGCTGAGCTGCCTGCTGTTGTGCCATCTGAGCCGCATTTGTCTGGGAAGCAGCGCTCATAAATCCGCCCGCTGCGTTCATACCCATGCCCATACCCATGAAAGCATTTGCAGCGCCGCTTGTGTTGGAGCCTGCTGCCTGCATTCCCTGAGCCACGGAGGACTGAACAAATCCCTCTCTGATAGTGGGGTCGCTCATCATAGCACCCTTGTTTCTCATGTTGATAAGAGCCTTGGACTCATCGTCATAGGAGATGCTTGCCAGACCAACGGAGCATACCTCGATACCTCTCAGGTCGTTCCAGTCAGCGTCCAGCACGTCAGCCATGTACTTTGAAAGCTCTCTGGACTTTGATGTGATAGCGGAAATTCTCACGCCGTCAACAGACATCTGATTGATAGCAGACTGGAGAGCGTCCATAAACTCATTGAAGAGCTGCTCGGAAAGGTCCTTTATCTCGATCCTGTCAGTGCCCTTGGGAGCAAATTCGGTAAAGAACTTGATAGGGTCAGTGATCTTGATGGAGTATGAACCGTGAGCACGGAGGAAAAGCTCAGCATTGTAGAAATTATCGAAATAGTTTACGGGGTTGCGTGTGCCGAACTTGATGCCCTTGATCTCAGCGGTGTTGATGTAATAAACATACTGCTTCTGAGAGGGAACTCCGCCAAACTGGAATCTCTTCCATGTTTCCTTAACGGAATCCTTCAGCTCACCGTTGAAGATGGAAGGAGCAGAGGAGTTATTTACCTCATAGTAGCCCTCCTGAGCACTGTAGTCAACGATCTTGCCGCCGTCCATAAGGAGCATAAGAGTGTTGGGATAAACGTGTATAACAGAACCATTGGAAACATAGTTGTCGGTTCCCTTCTTGTTGGAACCTTTCTTAACAGCAACGCCCTTTACAAGCAGGGTGCTGTCGCTCATATCATCGGGTTCGATAACTTCCTTCCAGGAATCGGAAAGTACGCCTGAAACGGATGAAACAGCAGCTGAAATAAGACCCATAATAATGATCCTCCTTGAATATTAAAAATATTACTTTTTCTTTTTGGTGATAATGCCGGCCACAACAGCACCGATTATAAGGATACCCGCAACCACCAGAACGATGATATAGGTACTGCTCTCAGTGTTGCCCGTAGCAGGTGAGGCAGCCGCAGCAACGGGATTGCCGCTTAAACATACAGCAGCCGAAACCATCGCCGCACTTATTTTTTTAAGAAAATTCATTTGATATTTTCCTTTCAAATTTTCTGTTGAAATTATTATAACATATTGTGATGAAAAAATCTACATATTTTTTCATTAAAATCTGATTATATTTACTGTAACATCTCACCATAATTTTTAATTTTGCTCTAATAGATATAAAAAAGCCGCCCGGAAAATCCGAGCGGCTTTAATTACTTAGCTGTTTGGCTTAAATCAGATTCAAGCTCAAATTACTTTCTCTTGGAGATAAGAGCAGCAGCGCCGGCAGCAACCATTACAACAGCGATGGTAGCAGCAGCAGTGTTGCCTGTAGCAGCAGGAGCAGTAGTGGTGTCAGCAGCGGGAGCCTCAGTAACCTCAGCAGCAGCCTCAGTAACTTCCTCAACAGCAGCGTCATCAGCAACAGTCTCGTCAGCAGCAACAGTCTCGTCAGCAGCAGCGTCCTCAACTACTTCCTCAGTAGCCTCGTCAGCAGCAGCTTCGTCCTCTGCAGGAGCAGCCTCTTCTTCGGTAGCAGCCTCGTCCTCAGCAGCAGCCTCATCGGTGCCGAAGCAGTAGTCGTAAATCTTATCCTCATCAATGATGGTGTAAGCAGCCTCAGGAGCACCAGCCTCGAGGTTAGCAGACTTAACGATTACGTTCTGAACCTGGAAGCCCAGACCGCTGTCGCCGAGAGTAGAAATGGTATCAGCAGTGATAACGAACTCTACAGAAGTCTGATTTTCCTTTACAACGATGAAGCCATCAGCCTTAGCAACCATAGTATCGGAAGTGAGCTGGTCGGTAACTCTTGTCCAGCTGTTATCGTAATCCATGGGAGCGAGGAGGAACTGGTCAGCAGTGTTAGCAAGGTTCTTGGTCTCGATGTCGAGAGTTACCTTAACGTCGCCGCCGATTGCCTCGAGCTCAGTCTTAGGAATGCAAGCACCTACACCCCAAGAACCAACATAACCGTCGTCGAGTGTTACAGTAGCAGCAAATGCGCTAACTGCGGACATTGTTACAGCCATAGCAGCTGCGGTGAAAGCAGCCATAAGTTTCTTCATGTTCATAATATTTTACTCCTTTGTTGGCATAAAGCCGATAAATTTATGTAACGATCAGATCTGCTTAGAAGCAGATCAATCAACCGTTCCGTCAATTATTTAGTTTAGTAAGATTACTTTCTCTTGGAGATAACAGCAGCAGCGCCTGCAACAGCCATTACAGCAGCGATAGATGCAACAGCAGCATTGCCTGTAGCAGCTACGGGAGTAGCAGCAGTATCAGCAGCGGGAGCCTCGGTAACCTCTTCAGCAGCAGCCTCAGTTACTTCCTCAGCAGGAGCAGCAACTTCCTCAGCAGCGGTATCCTCAACAACCTCTTCAGCAGCAGTGTCTTCAACAACCTCAGCCTCAGTAGCAGCCTCTGTTACTTCAGCGGTGGTCTCTTCAACAGCAGCAGTTGTTTCCTCAGCAGCAGCTTCCTCAGTGGTAGCAGCCTCTTCGGTAGCAGCAGCAGTTACGCCAACAGGAAGAGCATTGCCGTCCTTATCCTTAAGAACGATGTTATCAACGTACATTACATAGTTAGTATCAGCAGCCCATCTCATGATACCAAAGAAAGGATTGGTACCCTCGGCAGTGTACTTGGAAGCAGGAAGAAGGAACTTCTTGGTAGCGTGAACCTTAGCGGGCATACCCTCAGTGTAAGCGTTCTCGTCCTCGGAAGCCCAGTCAGTCTGAGTCCAGTTGGGGTTAACCTGAGAACCCTTCGTGTCGTTCTGATCGAATCCGCCTGCGGAAGCGATAACGCCGCCTGCCCAGCCTACCATCTCAGTTTCGCTCTTGGGAACGAAAGTAAGATCCATCTCGATAGTAGAGATCTGAACGGTGTTTTCTCTTGTGGTGATCTTGTCGAGGTCGAACAAAACCTTGGGAACCTTACCGGTCTGCTGAACGTCAACCTTCAGCTGCTTGGAACCGTCGTAGTCCTCAACGGAAAGTACAGAGTTATCGGAACCGTCATCGAGGTTCAGATAAACGAAAGAATAATCTCCGTCCTCAAAGTCGATCTTAGTGCCTTCTGTAAGAGCAGAGGTGCTTACAGAAAATGCAGAAACCATTGATGCAGCCATTGCTACAGCAGCAACAGAAGCAAGTGCCTTTTTCATTTTCATGATTTTATCTCCTCCTTGGTACACTTTGGTACCAAATATTTATTTGTACAGTAATTATAACATTACATCAGGCTAAATTCAAGATACATATCTCACAAATTTGCAAGCCAATGTCTCACATTATGTACAATTTTCCACAAAGAAAAAAGTCATTTCGTGCAGATATTGCATTTACCCGGCCTATCCGCCGCACATATCGTATGCCGCAGATATGCAGTTCTCAGCCCTACGGCCGTCATAATTCCTGTGCCCGTACCTGTTCCGTATATTTTCAGCATCTCAGTCTCAAATATACAAAACCACACCGTAATTATACCATTTTTTATACAATAAAAACAATTACCCCTTTAAACAATGTTAAAAGGGGTAATTTGTTGATTATGCACAAAATCACTTATTCTTTTTTCTTGTCATAGCGACCGCATAGCCGGAGATAACAACAGCAGTTGCAGCCGCAGCCGCAGCGGTGTTTCCGGTGGTGGTAGATGTTGTCTTTTCATCGGACTCGGGTACTTCGGCACCGTCTGTATTTTCTGTTGAAGCAGTTGTTTCTTCGGGAGCAGCTTCCTCGGCAGTATCTTCCGCAGCTGTCTCCGCAGGAGCTTCAGCAGCCTCGGTCACAGTGGGAGCAACATCAGCCGTATCTTCGATAGCAAGCTCAATCTCATTTCCGCTGTCATCAAGGAATCTGATATTATCAACATACATATTATATGCCACGTCAGCACCCCATCTCATAAGGAGCATATCGGTGTTTTCGGTGCCGTTCACGAACTTCTCGGAGGGAAGCAGGAACTTTCTCTGGATAACAGTTACCTCAGAAACAGGATTTTCATATTCTCCGCATTCCCATGAGGTCTGTGCCCATGCAGGTGACTTTTCGCCGCCCTGAGTGCCTATTGCGCCGCCTGCCCAGCCAATGGGAGTAGCTCCGTCCTTTGATTCAAAGGTGATCTCCATTTCAATGGTCTTTACCTTGTCAAAATCATCGGAAGCAAGAAGCTGATTTATACTGAAATTTACCTTAGGAACGTTTGCACAGTCCTGAACATCGACTTTCAGCTGCTTTGAGCCGTTGAAATCCACTACAGAAAGAACGGAAGCATCTCCGCCGTCATCTGTTTTCATGGATACGAAGCTGTAGTTTCCGTCCTCAAAATCAATTACAGACTGAGCATAAGCACTTACAGAAGCTGAGCATACAGCCAGAAGTGCAGCCGCACCTGCGGTCATAACTCTCATTTTTTTCATTTTTATTTCTCCTCACCTTTTCGGGACACTGAGACAGCTATCCCTATTTATCTACATTTTATTATATTACAAATCGGTATGATTTTCAATAGGCATTGTAACGATTTTGTAACCATTGCTTTGTGCGTTGTTACTACATTGTTACCAAGACGATTCCTTATAAATCACAACTATTTTGCAGTATCATGCAGATAATACTAATCACCAATAAAACTATAGACAAAAAATCATCGCATAATCCATATACGCAAGATTATGCGATGATTTTTTGTATAGCTTTTAATTGGTGCTTAGTATAAAGTAAAAGAGTCCGCACCGACGGGTACGGACTCTTTCAGAAAAGGAGTAAATTTGTGAGTTGTTATTGATTACTTGGACTTCTTAACTGCGATTGCAGCAGCAGCAGCTACAGCCATAACACCGGCAAGAGCAGCAGCGGAAGTGTTGCCTGTTGCAGCGGGAGTAGTAGCAGCAGTGTCAGCTGCGGGAGTCTCAGCTACAGTCTCTTCAGCAGGAGCTTCAGCAACAGCCTCATCCTCAGCGGGAGCCTCAGCAGCAGCGTTGGGATCAGCAAGTGTGAAGGTTACTTCAATGAGGTTAGCGGGGTTGCACTTATCGGAATCGATAGGGCAGTAGTGCTCATCGGTGAGGTCACCGGTCTGACCGTAAGCGTTCTTGATCTCGATTCTGAAGTTGCCGTTCTCCTCGATATCGCCGTAAACGATCTTGGAGTTGTCAACATCGAGAGAAACACCGTCAACGAGAATGCTGTCGATAGTAGCAACAGTGTTGTCAACAGTAAACTCAGCGCCGCCGCCTACGATATCTACGCAGAATACGAGTGCGCCGTTAGCGTTTGCGCCCTGCATAGCTTCGCAGTCAGCAGAAACAGTGTATGTACCGTAACCGCTTACAGTAGTATCACCGGAAATGCCCTCGGACATATGAGACCAAGCCCAGTCATTATCAGTGTACATAAGGAATGCGTTGTAATCAGCAGCGGATGCGCTTACTGCCATAACAGAAAGAGCCATAGCGGAAGCAGCAGCTACAGAAGCAATTCTTCTGAATTTCATTATAATCTCCTCCAATTTTTTATACAGTTAATAAACTTGCTGACGGATTTCCCGTCTGATTATTCATATTGTAATTATACACCTATTGCATAAAAAAAGCTATATCAATATTGCCGAATTTGCGCATATTTTCCTTATGCATTTTAGCTAAACGATTACATTTGACCTGTAATCGTTTAACTCAAAGCCTGATTTTTAAGCAATAGTGATTGCTTAAAGGCAAAAGAAAAAGTCCGTCCCGAAAACGGAACGGACTTTTTTGAAGCTTTTGATTTGAGTATAAGCTCAGATTACTTAGCCTTCTTAGCAACAACAGCAGCTGCAGCAAGAGCTACAGGGATAACTGCCATAGCAACGGGAGAGTTGCCTGTTGCAGGAGAAGGAGCGGGAGCAGGAACTTCCTCTTCGGTAGCCTCGGTAACTTCCTCAACAACCTCTTCGGTAGTTACTTCCTCAACGATTTCTTCGTCGTCATCGATCTCATCGCCTTCACCGTCGATACCCTCAGCCATTGCGGAAATGCTCATCATAGAAAGTGCCATTGCAGAAGCTGCAAGAGCGGCAAGAAACTTCTTCATAATTGTTTTCCTCCAAATTCTTTAATAATTGGTAATTGGTGCTTTTAGCATGGTTTTATTATAGCACAATTCAAAATGCACTACAACCATTATTATAACAAATTTTCCTGAGGATTTTCACGGCAACTTGCACAATTTTCACAAAATCCGCCGTAAAATCTCTTAACTTATCACAAAACGGTAACAGACGTAACATTTGAAAAACGTCTATTTACCGCATATTGCGGCTCTGCGGCGTGACATCCCTGATTTTTGGGACATATCCGCAACATGCCCATGATATCCACTCCCCGATCGGGATATCATATACTATAATAATAGTGGTACTAAGAAGTCATCTTTGCAAGTTTGATTTTTCATCTGCCCAAACATTCAGCTTGCAATTTAAATAAAAATATGTTATAATTACCTAAAATAAGAAGATGAAAGGAATGCGGAAAGTTCCGTATAAATGAAAATGGAACAGACAATAGAATCAAAAAATCCTCTTGGTACCGAACCTGTAGGCAAGCTGCTTTTGCAGTTCTCCGTCCCCGGAATAATCTGTATGGTGGTGAATGCACTATATAATATAGTAGATCAGGTATTCATCGGCAGAGGAATAGGCTACCTTGGCAACGGTGCCACAAACGTAATTATGCCAATGACCGTCATCGCACTGGCGCTTGCCCTTATGCTTGGCGACGGTGCAGCCGCATATCTGAGCCTGAAGCTGGGTGCAAACGAACCCGAACACGCCGCAGAGGGCGTTGGCGGAGCGTCCGTCTTTCTGGTAATAGTGGGCGTGATACTGGCAGCCATATACCTTATCTTTACAAAGCCACTTTGTATGCTTTTCGGAGCTACCTCCGAAACTCTCCCCTATGCGCTGGACTACGGCAGGATAATTGCCATCGGTCTTCCCTTCTCATGTATCAGCGTTGGCTATTCAGGCGTTATCCGTGCAGACGGCAGCCCCAAGTTCAGCATGGCAGGCCTGCTGGCAGGAAGCGTCATCAACCTCATCTGCGACCCCCTGTTCATCTTCGTGTTCAAGTGGGGCATCAAGGGCGCAGCCATAGCAACTATCCTGGGTCAGTTCGTAAACGCCGCAATGTGCGTTTGGTATTACATATTTAAGCTCCGTCACATCAGGCTGAAAAAAGAATATCTCAGACCCCGTCTCAAAGCCATTGAAAAGATATGCTCCATGGGCGTTTCAAGCTTTATCACCCAGATGTCCATAGTGCTGGTAATGGCAGTTTCCAACAACCTGCTGGTAAAGTACGGCGCAATGAGCATATACGGTGCCGAGATACCCATGACCACCATGGGTATCACCATGAAGGTCAACCAGATAATGATAGCCGTTGTAATAGGTCTTGCCACAGGCGCACAGCCCATATTCGGCTTCAACTACGGCAGCGGTCAGACCGACAGAGTAAAGAAAACTCTGAAAATAACCCTTATCATTGCAGAATCGGTGCTCATATGCGCATTCCTGCTTTTCCAGTTTGCTCCCATGTCGGTAGTAAGCATCTTCGGAAGCGAGTCGCAGCTTTACAATGAGTTTGCCGTAAAATGTATGCGCACATTCCTTATGCTCTGCTGCATAAACGGCTTCCAGCTGGTAAGCGGCATATTCTTCCAGGCAATAGGCAAGCCTGCGTTCTCGGCAATACTCAGCCTTTCCCGTCAGGTGCTTTTCCTTATCCCCGCAATGTTCATACTTCCCACATTCATGGGAGTTGAGGGCGTTCTGTGGGCAGGCCCCGTGGCAGACGGAATGGCATTTATTCTGGCAATTACACTTCTTACCATTAACCTCAGAAAAATGAAATAAGTGAAACAAAAGCAGTCCCATAAACTTATTTTGGTATTTTTAAAATTGTCTTAAAATTACAGTTTAACGGGTCACGCTTAAAATAAATCATCGGAAAGGATGGTCCATATGGCAAAAACACAGATAATCACTATCGGAAGACGTTTTGGCAGCGGAGGAAGAGTGATAGGCAAGTGCCTGGCAGAAAAGCTTGGCATTCCCTTCTATGACAAGGAGCTGATAACCGCAGCAGCAAAGCAGAGCGGTCTGTGCGACAGCTTTTTGCAGAATTTCGAGGAGACACCCACTTCCAGCCTTATGTATTCACTGGTAATGAACGCCCAGAACGGCGGCTTCTATATGGGCAAGCCCATTGAACTGGTGGCATACGAAGCACAGATAAACGCAGTCCGTGAAGCAGCAAAGAACGGTCCCTGCGTTATCGTCGGAAGATGCGCCGATTATATCCTCAAGGACGACTACGATGTAGTAAGCGTGTTCATCACCGCTTCCCCCGAATACAGAGCAGCCAGAGCCGCAAAACTTGAGAATATCTCCATAAAGGAAGCTCAGGCAAAGCTCAACCGCATGGACAAGGCAAGAGCGTCTTACCACAACTACCATGCCGAGACCAAGTGGGGTGCCAGCGACAGCTACGAGCTGTGCATTAACAGCGAAAAGCTCACCACCGAACAGGCAGCTGATCTTATCAAGTTCTATATTGATAACAGGAAAGCGCCTGAGGAGTAATTTTCCTGCATAAAAACTTATCCCCCGTCAAATCGTTTGGATTTGACGGGGGATTTTTGTTTAAATTTTAGCGCAAAGCTTCTTCCAACTCTTCCTCTGTATATCCAAAGGTGTAATCTTCATCCTTTCCATTTGACATCCAGATAAGAGCAGCATCGTAAACATCTAACGACTCATCATCTTCATCGTCATCATAATCGTCATACTCAGCTTCTCTTTTATCATCATCATTATTTTTCCTGTTTTTAAATAAGTCAAGCAGACCCATTATTATTTTCTCCTTTCAAATTTTCATCCTTACTCATCATCGTATTCGCCGTTAAGATACTTTTTCCTGTCTGACATATGCTTAGCCGCAAGCTTGCTGCCATGCCGCAGCCCGTCAGATATCATTTCCGTAAAATAAGAATCCTTTTCCTCGCACAAATCTTTAAGCTCATCAATGCGGTTATGAAGTGCCTCATTCTCCTCTTCAAGCTCTGCCACTCTGTCATCATCATTGTTTTTGAATAAACCAAATAACATATCATTTTCTCCTTTCATTTCTCGGCTTCAATAAATTTCTTAAATAAAATTACTATACTTTTTTATCACCCTCTTCTATTTGCAAAGCCATGATATTTTATAATTACCTGCGCATCCGGGGAATACCATTTTCCATAAATAGGAGAAAGTCCATCAATCGTTATTGATTCAACCTTTCCTGGCTTATCCAACACACCCAGAAAAAGATCTTGGAGATTAACAGCCATAATATTTTTAAACCCCATTTTGGCATAATTAGACTGAACCACCTGATAATTTTCATCCTGATTTCCACTGAACGTTAGTTTGACCATTCCGTTGCGGGCATTTTCTGCATCATTGCGCCACTTCAATATCAGAAAAAGGACTGCCATAATTATAATTCCTATGCTCAAAAGGAAAAATCCTGCAATAATTGAATTATCTGTATCAGAGCCTGCGCATAAAACAACTCCTATAACTATAAAAAACAGGGAAGCCAAAAATGTTATAACAGATATCAAGCGAAAACGCTTTTTCTCATTTTTTTCACTTAGCTCACGTTCCTGCTCCTGTCGGCGTGCCTTTTCCCGTTCTTCTATTGCCTGTGCCTGCTTTCGTTCTTCCATTTCAAGCTGACGCATTTTTATTTCAGCTTCTTTTAACCTTGCTTCATCAACAATTCTTTGCGTGCTTCTGTAATCATCAAGCATGATTTTTGCACCGCAGTACTGACAAAATGCAAAATCCCTGTTGTTGTCATCAATATTCAGTTCAGCACCGCAGCCGGGACATTTACAAGCTCTCATATCATCTTTCCCCCTGAAGATAATAATTTTAATTCATATAAATATGAACTATTCTTCCTGTAATTATACTATTATTCTAGATCGGAAGAGCACAC
>OJNY01001304.1_pt1 | contig 16156 bp, 13 predicted proteins | sample 1597931 | NCBI WGS metagenome assembly OJNY01 (sample SAMN01915209, study PRJEB22387) | human gut metagenome | isolation source: stool | host: Homo sapiens | place: USA
GCTGTAATATGGAATCGGCACTACAAGTACTTCGCAGCCGACATCATCCTTTGCCGCCAAATAAATACTTTCCAAGGCATCCCACATGGCAGCTTTATATGGCATAAAAACAATCTGATACACTTCCTGTAATTCCTCAATTGCATTTATGACATCATATAGCATCCCATCAGCATATTCCCAATCAATCTTTTCGCCTGTTCCTGCACTTTCTGCCAGCACATACACTTCTTCGCAGTACATTTCCAGTAATGGTACTATTTTTACAGCTTCTTCTACCTTCTCCTCTAAAATAGTTCCAATAGCTATAGCTGATTCCTGACACTGTGTCAAAAGCTTTCTTTGTGTCTTTCCATTCTCCATCTCTTTTGTATGATGAAGCTTGAGCATCATTTGCAGTATTGAGAGCAATTGTTCTTTTGTTGTCTTTCGAATCATACTATTTTACACCTCATCTATAACAGTCCTTGTTCCAGATATTTTTCCGGTACATTTGTAATTAAATCTGTCGCGCCAAGCAATGTATATCTTTCCAGATCACATTTTCCCAAAGGTCTTACCTGACCAAATAATGGTTCCTGACCGTTCCAGACACGAACCGGTATATTGCGCTCTTTCAAATATTGTACCGTTTCCCGGTTAATTGCCATTCCTACATTACATGGATGTAATGCATCCGCATGATACTGCTCTTGATTCTCGATTGCATCCAGAATATTAGTTACCAATAATCCGGTTTTTGCATTTTTATCTAATTTCTTCACCAGACCCATGGAAGCATGACAAAAGGATGAATATACAATATAATGACTGATTCCATAGTTTTCCGCCATTGCAATTACTTTTTTTTCCATCCCCTTATATGCAATTATACTGTTTTTTAATTCAATGTTTATCAGTAAACCATTTTTTTCACAATATGGTTTTAAAAGAGTAAAAACTTCAGCAAGTGCAGGCACCTGCAAATGACCTGTACTCTCATATGGTTTTCCTTGTCCGGAGGGCGTAATAGCCAATGCCCGGATCTGTGCAAATGTATAGTCTTTTACGTACCCTGCCCCTGTTGTTGTCCTGTCAAGTCTTTCATCATGGATTACCACCAGTTGATCATCTTTCGTCATCTGTACATCCAACTCAATCCCTTTGATTCCCTTAATCTGTGCTGCTTTTTCAAATGAAAGGAGTGTATTTTCAGGATACATCGCACTGCATCCTCTATGTGCCCATATAGCAGGTTTTTTAATGTTTTTTCCCCACTGATCACTAATTATGATTTCTTTTTTTTGTTGCAGAAAACATTCCATCTGTGCAGCCATCCAGATAGATTCTTCTGCAGAAAGAAAAGCTGTTTCTTTCTCTTCACATTCATTTCCTTCCTGCTTTGCATTACAACACTTTTCCGCGCTCTTTATTTTGTTTGCAAAAGCAGCAATTTCATATCGCAGGCCTCCACCTTCAAATGGATATTCATATATTTCCACCCGGCTCGGGTCTTCATGTCTAACCTCTATCTTCTTTGGCATCCACCATGGAGACGGAATATGTATATATCCTTTTTCTCCCGCGATCATCAGCTCACCGTCCGATTTCACTCCCAGTCCAGTCTTTACTGTTGCGCACTGTATTTTATTTTCAAATATCACTTTTGTATAAGAGTCGCAGCCTGTCACGCTCTGAAGCGACCATATGTGTGTTGCCTTAGCATCCGTTCCAAGCAAACGGACAACAGGAAGCATACAATAACTCCCCAGTTCCAAAAAACTTCCTGCATAATCTCCCCATATTTCCCTGCCGGCCGCCGATCCAATCTTTGTAAAGCAGGCCTCTACATCATGTATACATCCTATTACACCTTGATTTAACAATTCCTGCAACGCCACAAACCCGGGACAATATGCTGTCTTGACGGCTTCCATGAGAACCAGTTGTCTTTCTTTTGCCAGTGCAAAAAGTTCCCGCGCTTCTGCCCCAAATAGTGTCATTGGTTTCTCGCACAAAACATGCTTACCATTTTCCAGCATTTTTCTGATATAATTACCATGGGTTTCATGCGGTGTAGCAATATATACCGCATCCACCCCATCGATAAATGTATCCAAATCATCAGTTGCATACCTGATATTATGCTGATCAGCAAAATATACCGCGCTTTGTGGGTGCGGATTATACACGAATTGAAGCCCAATCTGATATTTCTGCTCCACATATTTTATTTCATCAACAAATCTTGCAGCAATCCGACCTGTTCCTATCATGCCTATCCGAATTATCTTTTTTCCCATATTTTATCTCTTTCTACCTATCTATGATCTGCGTTTTCCAGTATTCGCCAATCTCATATATCGTTTTCAGAACCTTGTCTGCCATAGAGTCCGGAAAGCTGTTCATGCAAGGATATGTTTCAAAGCTGAGTGTTCCGTCAAATCCAATCTCCTTCAATCCCATTATAAATTGTTGCCAGTTTTGTCCCATCCTTTTACCGTTCCCAAAAGAATATGGCATCTGATGCTGGTCAGCAATTCCATCATTTTCATGAAGATGCAATAGTTTGATTCTATCCCCCAATAGCCGTATATATCTGTAGGAATCCTGATGTGTCAATTGTAAATGTCCACTATCAAGACAAAGCCCAAAGAGTTGCTTCCCGGCCAGTTCATTTAACTTATCAATGTACGCTATCGCATCTGCCGGATTTGCGCAGACGCCCTCCGTAATGCGTTGTCCTACACTTTCATATAAATCCTCAAGGCAAATTTTAACATGATACTTTTCCAATAAAGGAATCAGAGTCTGAAAGAATTTCATATTTTCCTCCCGCTCTTTTTGAATTCCCGCATTATATTGCAGTTTAATCGGATGCACAACCACCCATTCAATTTCCAAATACGATGCAATGACCAGACTCTTTGGAATTACCTGTTCCATCATAAACCGGTTTTGTTCTTCCCTTCCCGGAATCATGACCGGATACGGTGCATGCATTTGTGACGCGCTAATTCCGTATTGTTTCATGTACTCCTTCATTGGCTGAAAATAGCTTTTCAGTTCTTCTATATCCTTACAAAAAAAAGAATTCATTCTGCCTGCATAGACATCTGTATTAAGTAAGAAAGCATCTATATTAAAATCAATATTCGTAAATCCGGCATTTCTAATCATCTGGAGCGCCTGCTTTGCATTTCGTTCCGGATAAATTCCTTTTGTCTGTACTCCTATTTCCATCTGTATCCTCTTTTTTTCGGTCAAAAATCATATTCATCGTAATAGCAATCATATGCTATGCCCATTTCATCCAGTTGTCCACGTACCTGTGTGTAATATTGATTACAAATCATTACTCTGTAATCACAATACGGTTTTTCTAATAATTTCACAGGAGCAATTACATCGTACCCATATACCTTTTCGCCCCACAAGGCCTTGTTATTATCACTCAGACAGACCGGTGGATATTTTTCCCCCCATTTCTGAATATAGTGTCCTGCCATCTGTCCAGCTCCAAACAAAATAAATCCCTGTTTTTCTTTCTGTAGTTTTTTTTCAAAATAAAATATGCTTTCCCATTCTTGGTAAATCCCATATAACAACCGACAAAAAACCGGATGTAAAGACTCAGGTGCACAAGCAAAAAGTCCTGCTGTATCAAATACAAGATATGAATCATAGTTTTGTCTGATCAGTTGTCCTACAAACCGCGTCCAATCTGTAGATTTTCTACCTCTCCCCGTTGTGAAAGAATATGGAAGCTGTCGCAGGTCATGCATCCCATCATTATCATTAGCATGAATCAGCCTGATCGAGTTGCCCATATCTTCCACCAAAGCTCTCATATTTCTGCCTGTCAGATTAGCAATTCCCGTATTAAAACAGATTCCGATATTTGCTTCGGGCAGTTTTTTTTTCACATCATCTAACAGCTCTTGTAATCCTTCAGCTCCTGAAAATGCAGTGTTACAGTAAAAATCCTCCGACTGTTTTTTACAACCATTTTCAACCAGAATAAAAATGCCACACTCAGCCGCCTTAGCACAGCAGTTGACAAGCAACTGTCTAAATTCATCTGTTATTTCTTCTGCATCCATCGTTGAAACTACAAGGTAAGCTCCTTTACATTGCCTCAAAAATTGTATACATGACAGTAATGTATTCCGATTAAGTTCCTCCATACTAATACTTACCCCTGTTACACTTCCATTAAATGATTCATTCGGCTCAAAACTTTTAAAAGCATCTGCATCATATTTTATTTCCACTTTGGGAAATTCTGTATATGACAGCACTTTTTTTGCGCTTGATAGTTCAATCTGTATTCCTGCATTCATTCTGTTCCATTCTCCGTTTCATGAAAGCTTCTGTAATAACAGCCATAGCAATTGCTTCTTCTCTTGTAAGTTTATATCCACTCTTTGCATTTTTATTAATTTGTGCTACAAATTCACTGATCTCGTACCGAAGACCATCTCCTTGAAAAGCCGGTTCATATACTTTAATATCCGTAGGATTTTCTCGGCGCACTTCAAAATGTCTTGTTAACCACCATGGAGACTGCGCTAATATATAACCATCAGTTCCTGCTATAACAAGCTCCCCTTCGCTCTTTACCCCCACTCCCATCTTTGCCGTTGCCATACTGTCCGGGTAACGAATCTGTACTTTGGTATACAGATCGATCCCATCTTTTCCTGTTATACTGTCTATTTGGAAGGAATCATACGAAACACCAAATAATTTTATAATCGGCAGTAAAGAATAATATCCAAATTCCAGAAAGCTTCCGCCATACTTTGCATCTGTCCGTTCCCTTGCAGCTTCATCTGCCAGTCTGGTAAAACAGGCCTCTACGTCGCGAATCTCACCAATACTTCCACTTAATGCCACGTCGATCAGATGCTGAAATCCAGGGCAATAGGCTGTTTTGATACCTTCTAATAGGACCTTATCTTTCTTTTCTGCCAACTCATACAACTCTTCTGTCTGTCTTCGAGTAAATGCTACAGGTTTTTCACATAATACATGTTTCCCACATTGCAATGCTTTTTTTGCATAGTCATAATGTGTTTCATTTGGTGATGCGATATAGACGGCTTCTATACGCTCCAGAAATGCATCTAAATTCTTTGTTTCACACTCTATGTCGCATTTTCTTTGAAACGCCTTGCCACTCTCTGGCACCGGATTATATGCGCAGCTAATATTAATACCACTAACATATCTTGCCTCGGATACAAATCTTGGTGCTATCCGTCCCGTTCCGATAATCCCAACATCCACGATTTGGAATCGGCTCTTACGAATTAATGTTGAGGAAATATCAGGAGTTCTTTCCAGATAAATCACCTGGCAAAACTTACGAAGATAATCAAATGTCCCAATCCAGTCAGAACCCACCGTAAAAATATCTATCTGATATTTCTGTATATCTTCGATTTTCTGACCTATATGATCTTCCAAAATAATCTCATCCGCAAATCCTGTTTTTCGCACATTTTCAACACGCTCCAAAACTGAATCCACTACATTCACTTTCCCACGTGATTCATCAAAATGCTCCGTTGTAACACCCACAATTAAATAATCGCCCAGTTCCTTTGCCCGTTTTAACAGATTGTAATGTCCCTGATGAAACAGATCAAAAGTACCATATGTAATGACTTTTTTCATAGAATTCCTCTTTCCTACGACTTATACCTCAAACCACAACCCCACAAAATTTGCTTTTCATACAAACTATCATTGAACTATACCATAAGAAAGTCCCTGCACTTCGTGCAGGGACTCCTGTTTCCTTTTTCGCGATTCCGTTCGCACTTATTAAATATATCGGTCAGATCATAGAAAATAATTAGAGTCCGGTCTGTGATTCGAGTTTTTGATATTTCCTTGCTTCTGCTTCTGAAATATGCATGGAATCCATTAAACTTCCAATCAGCAATTTACTTTTTTATTCCTCCTTGTTTTGCTCCAGTACAACCAGTGCGATCTGTCTGTAAATATCGATCATTGGCAAAATATCCGCTTCAAATGCGTCCGCAATCATTGCATGACTGTTATTTCCAAGTGCCCGGTTCAGATTCTGTATTTTTTCTTCCATTGCATCCTTATTTAACACTTCTTCCTTTTCATTCAGGAACGGAATTGTAATATTGATAATATCGATCACATAGTTCAGTCCGTCAAGCTGCTGATTCAGATAGTCTTCTGTATCCGGCATCTCTGCCCCTCTGAGCTCCGGTATGATCTCCTTCATCGCCGGAATCAGTTTTGCAATGTATTCGCTGCCAAGTTCGAGTGCTTCTAATTGCTGTTTTTTCTGTTCTTCCATTGTAATTCCCTCTTCTTTCTGGGTTCTTTGCTGTTATTATTTATATCGGCACAAAACTATATTTTTCATAGCATGTCTTTTTAGTGTTTTGCATACTTTTTATTATCTGCAATATCTATTTCTTTCTGGCATTTTCCGCATTACACCTTGTCTATTTGTACATACTGTCTGTACATCTCTGCAATCTGGGAAAGTACTTCGGGCGATATCTGCATTTCCAACAGCTTCAGAAGGAGCTGATAAAACTCCTTCATATATACCGGAATATATGCGTTTTTTAGGCAATCCGGCATATATAACAAAGTCATTTTCTTTAATCTGCAGAACATGTCATAGGGTGGGCTCTCAAACCGAAGGCAAATGATCTTCAAGGTTGCCAGATACCATATAAAAAGCATATCTATTTCCAGCGCCTCTTTATATCGATCCCAGAGTCCTCTAGCTTTTAAAGTTTTCCACAGTTTTTCATTAACTGTCATAATATCATAATGATAAGCCACATTTTTCTTTAATACTGTAGAATCCGGATTCACATAATAATGATAATAAACCATATCTATATGCGCTACTTTTTGTACATACATATGTAACAAAGCACTAAAATAAATATCCTCATAGGCTACCTGTTCAGGAAAACAGATTTCATTCCGATCCAGTATTTCTTTTCGTACAATTTTATCCCATACATTAAAGCGCATTGGGCTGTCCATGATAAAACGTTTTCGCTGCTCTTCTGTAGTAATCGCTAGTCTGCATATTTTTCCGTTTCCCCTTCCAGTCAGCATATTTCCATTACTACCATAATCTCTAATGTGTCCACAGCTAACAACATCTTCCTTATTTTTCTCCGCTTCTGCAAGGAGTGCTGCGAACATTTCCGGTTCCACCCAGTCATCGCTGTCCGTAAATCCGACATATTCCCCTGTAGCATAAGACAGGCCTATATTTCTAGCCCTTCCCATTTTCCCATTTTCATCACAATGCACTGCCAGTATCAGATCAGGGTATTTTTTCTCCCATTCATTGATATGCTGCCATGTCCTGTCCGTCGAAGCATCATCCACCAGAATTATCTCGTAACATTCCTTTGAAAGTGTTTGCCCTGTCAGGGATGAAAGGCATCTGTCTATGAAGTTTTCTACGTTATAGCATGGTACGATAATACTCAGTTTTTTCATAAATCCAGTATATCATGTGCTACCTTTCTGCACAACAAACAAGCTTCTTCTTTTTATCTTCTAATTTCACTTTTTTTCTATATGTGATACTATGATATGAGTGTCAAGAGTGAATTTTGGACTTTTGACACTTACATCATACTATATAGTTTAACACCGGATTCAAAAGGACAAGACCATATAAATCTATACATAATCAGTTGAAAAAACTTATGCGTCTATCCTATATCGAGAGGGAGTTTTGAATGTTACTCAGCGTATGTATCATCTGTAAAAATGAAGAAGCCTGCATTGCAGACTGTATTTCGGCACTCCAGCATCTGCCTGTCAATATTGTCGTTGCAGATACCGGCTCTACCGATCAGACGATTCCTATTTTAAAAAAGAAACTCAGAAGGAACGATCTTCTTTGTCATTTTGATTGGCGCAACGATTTTTCCAGCGCACGTAACTTTTGTGCACTCCAGTCTAAAACCGACTGGATCTGGGTTGTTGACGCAGATGAAATACTGACCTCATTTGATAACAATGCATTACTTGCGTTTATCAACAATCCAAAAAACACTGAAAAAATAGGCACAATTCTCCGGAGGGATGCTTATCCCCTGCAAGGTGAAATGACCTTTGCCACATCACGCATGGGACGTATTTATAATCGCAAATTCTATCATTATGAAGGAATTATCCATGAACAGCTGACACCGGAAGGTTCCAATTCTTCTCTTCCTGAAGCAGAAGCTGATCGTTTTGTGGATCTGCCACTATCCTTTAATCATTCAGGTTATGAGACTGCTGAGATATTGCATGGAAAGTGTAAACGAAATATCGTTTTGTTAAAAGCAGCTTTCATGCAACAGAAAGATCCCTATACCGCCTACCAGTTAGGGCAGGCATACTCTGCTCTAGGGCAGTACGAAACCGCCATACAATACTTTGAGACCGGATTATCTTTTGATCTGGATCCCGATTTGGAATATGTTCAGACAATGGTGCTTAGCTACGGATACAGTCTGTTGGAACAAAAAGAGTATCAGAAGGCTCTTTCCTTTACAGGAATTTACAATGCTTTTGCCAAAAATGCGGATTTTGTATTTCTTATGGGACTGATTTATATGAATAATGCCATGTTTCCAAAGGCAATTGCTGAATTTGAAAAAGCAACACATTTTAAGACATGTACTGTAGATGGGGCAAATAGCTATCGAGCACATTATAATATAGGTGTTATCTTAGAATGCACCGGCAATATAGCACAGGCAATAACCAGCTACGAAGCCTGCGGCACATTTGCGCCTGCAAAGGAGAGATTACGTATTTGCAAAAAGGATCTTTCATGAAGAAAAAGGCAACTGAATTCATCCTTCCTTTTACAACAAATTGTATACACTCGCCCACAAATAAGATACAGATATCATCCGGTATCCTATCATAAGCTGCATACTGAACGCACATGGAGAATAATACAGCAGCAGATTCATCATTCTTCCAAAGGAAACGGGGTTTACCGAGGACTCTTTTGTATCATTTTGGGGCAAGCTTTTTGGTTAAGAATTCTCCCAATCTGTCCGAAATAAATAGTAATACATAGAAAATATTGCAAGAAAGGACATCTTATGCGTATTCAGTATTTTAACGGCGGTCTGGCCAACCAAATATTTCAATATATTTTTTACCGATACGGTCAGCTCTCAACAGGACATCCTGAAGAATGGTTTTTGGATGATTCTTTCTTCTTTTTTAAACATCAGCATAATGGCTATGAGCTTGAAAAAGTTTTTGGGCTGAAGCCAAATCTTTTAAGCCAACAGCTCGGCACAGACGCGTGGAGTATCCTTGTCGAAAACAGAAAAAAAGGAATTGGAATGGCTGACAGCCTTGCAAACATGGGTTTTCATGTTTCCATGATCGCAGAAGCACAAAATTATAAATCAGCTAATCCTTTTTCCGGACAGGTATTTCCCATTCCTTGTTATGAATACCATCCTGAAATACTAAAATACAATGATGAGATTGTATATTACTTTGGATACTGGATCAACAAAAGCTGGCTCAATGCTTACCGATCTTTGTTTATGGAAGAACTCTCTTTTCCACCCATATCAGACGAGAAAAATCTAAGATATGCTTCTCAGATAAAGTCTTCTTTATCTGTAGGTGTACATATCCGAAGGGGGGATTTTCTGACATTAGGAGTTAGTCTTGATTCTAAATTTTACTACTCTGCTATTCAGAAACTACTCGCAAGTCACCCCGATTCAACCCTTTTTGTTTTTTCCGATGATCTGAGCTGGTGTGAGCTCCATAAAGAAGAGCTCGGCCTTACATTGGCAAAAGAGGTTATCTTTATCCGAGGTAATATAAATGGGAAAAATTATATAGATATGCAGCTTCTCAGTATGTGTAAAGGTATGATCATTTCCAACAGTGCATTTTGTTATCTGGCTGCTCTATTAAACAGCAATTTAGCTTTCTATATTAACTTTACTAAATGGCGGCAGTTATAGCCAAATTTCCAATATTAATATGCGAGGTCCGTCTCATGCTCCCTATTTCTGTCTGTATGATTGTAAAAAATGAAGAAAAAAATATTGAAAACTGTTTACAAAGGTTATCCAGACACCCTTTTGAAATTGTTGTAGTAGATACCGGCTCTACAGATAAGACAAAAGAACTGGTCAAAAAATATGCAGATAAACTGCTAGATTTTCTGTGGTGTGATGATTTTTCAAAAGCAAGAAACTTCTCTATTTCGCAGGCCAGCAATGACTGGGTTCTCATCATTGACTGCGACGAATTTGTAGAAGAACTGGATTTTACCGCTATCCAGAAGCTAATGGCAAAATATCCCTATGCGATTGGGCAATTATACAGAGATAATATATGCTACGATAAGGATCACAAACCCATTCATTCTTATGACTATGTAGAACGATTATTTGACAGACGGCTATATTACTATACCGGTAGCATTCATGAGCAGGTAACTTCCAGAGATGGCAGTCAGTTATACGGCTTTGAAATGCCTCTCACAGTGACGCATACCGGTTATAATGGTTCTGAAGAGGAACTGGAAGCAAAGGCACAAAGAAACATCCGACTGTTGCTGACAGAGCTTCAGAAAGACCCAAAGGATCCTTATCTTTATTACCAGCTTGGCGAAAGTTATATGTTAAAAAGCGACTATGAGAACGCTTATTCTTATTTTGATCAGGGCTTTTATCTTGATGTTGATGAAAATCTGGAATACGTCCAGAGAATGATCATTTCCTATGGATATTCTCTGCTCTATACCAATAGAATTGAAAAGGCTCTTTCTCTGCAGAATGTATACGAGAGTTTTTGTACCATTGCTGATTTTCTTTTTTTAATGGGTAATATTTATTTAAAGGCAAGGCAGAATGACAAGGCACTGCTTGAATTTTTAAAAGCCACTTCCTGTTCGCGGCATTTTGATGAAGGCACGAATTCTTATAGAGCCTACCATAATATTGGTTGTATTTATGAGGCTTATGGACAGTATGACGAAGCACGTAAATTCTACATACAAGCCGGTAACTTTCCAATGTCACAGGAACGCCTTGCAAATCTGCCATCTGATTCCTAAATTTCTGTCTGGTCAGATTTTACGCCGGTAGCCTTACCTTTACACGCAAAAAACAATTAGAAAGTATGAGGAATGCTTATGATACCAATTTCACTCTGTATGATCACAAAAAATGAAGCTGATAAACTGGATCGTTGTCTTTCTTCCGTAAAAGAGCTTCCTTTGGAAATTATTGTCGTGGATACAGGCTCTACAGATAACAGCCTTGAAGTAGCACACAACTATACAGAGCATGTTTTTCGCTTTGACTGGATTTCCGACTTTGCCGCTGCCAGAAATTTTTCTATTTCCAAAGCAACAAATGACTGGATTTTAGTACTCGATACTGATGAATATGTAACTTCTGCGAATATGGAAGAAATATATACATTGATCAATGCACATCCCACTGGTGTTGGGTGTCTTGTTCGGAATTCTCCGGATACACTTAATAGTGTTATTGTAGATCATGTAGAGCGTCTCTTTAATAGACATATTTATATGTATAAAAGGCCTATTCACGAACAGGTTCTTCCAATAAACGAATCTGAAACTCCATTTTCATCCTTCCATATTCCTTTATATGTCGACCACGACGGTTATTTAGGAAGCCGTGACGAAACAGATGCCAAAGCCAAACGTAACCTTGATATTTTGCTTTCCTCAGAATCACAGTATCCTGATTCCTATACCTACTTTCAAATCGGTCAAAGTTATTACATGCTGCGTGATTTTGAAAAAGCTTCTTTTTATTATGAAAAAGGGCTCAATTTCAATTTAGCTCCAGAATCCGAATTTGTTCAACTTATGGTGGTTCATTATGGCTATTCCCTTTTAAATACTAAACGTGAAAAAGATGCCTTATGCTTTTTAGAACAAATATATCCTTATTTTGATTTTTTAGCCGACTTTCTCATTTTGATGGGAACGGTTTATATACGGAATGAAAACTATATGAAAGCTGCGCTGCAGTTTATCAAAGCAACACAAACAGATCAATTCTTTACACTTGGCACAAATTCCTTCCGTGCTTATTACCATCTGGGTGTTGTCTATGAAATGATAGGGCAACCGGAAAATGCGCTGCTCTTTTATGAAAAGTGCGGCTCCTATGATCTGGCGCAGGAAAGAATTCAATTTCTGCAAAAAACACAGAAATAAATCATGAGTTATAATGTACTCTTAGCAGAAAAATGCTCAGATCATAGGATCTGAGCATTTTTCTGTTATGCTATTTTAAATCATATCCAGTATTCTATCTATCTGTCCTCCATAGGAAAGCAGTTCTTTTACCTTACGATATCCATTCTCCGCTATTTTTTTTCGTTCCTCCTCGTGTTCCAGATAATACTCCACCAGGTTGAGCAGATCTTCTTTGCCATCGTAAAATACATAATCCTCATCCGGCACAAAATACTCATTAAAGTCTGCCTGATAATTTGTGATCAGAAAGCCGCCGCATCCCATAATATCAAGTGCCCTAAGCGGAATACCGGTATGGATGCTGCGGAGTGAAATATTCAGATTGATCTTCGCACATTTCATGGCATATGGTGCCCGATCATAATAATCAATCCGTCCCATATTTTCTACTTTGGGAAGGAACGGCGTTTCTTCCGGTGTAAACAATTTCACCTGAAATCTTTCTGACAATGCTTCCAGTAGTTCACGGCGTTCCATCTGGGTAACTTTACGTGCCAGAAAATAATTGGCAAATGACCATGCAACTGTCTCCATGCCATCTCCGTTTGCCTGTACCGGGCAGACCTTCTGCATTCTGCCGATAATATCCGGTGTCAAAGCCTCCTCCAGTACATCAATTCCATACAGGCTTTTTTGTACCTGCATGATGCCATCCAGATACCCTTTTGTATATTCATCCACATTTTCCAGATGATGATACAAATACTGGCGCTGCTCACTGTACATGGAACCGATAAAGGTAACATCACTATCATACATCTGATGCATCTCTGGTGTTGGTTCCAGCGTGTCATAATATTCTACTGCAGATCCCATCGGCATATAATATACATGCTCTGCACCAAGTGCTCGCAATTTTTCCACTTCGTGGCTGTCAAAAACAAAAACTCTGTTCGTATCATAAAGCACTGTCTGTGAATACAGCAGAATATAAGGGCTGTCGTATACCCAGGATACATATTTTGTCCTGCATGCTTTGCAGGCGATCGCTGCGACCGGATAATAATTGAAAGAAAATACAAAATCAGGTCTTGTCTGCAAAATACGCCTTGCGATCGATTCTGTCAGATTCGCGCTGTTCCGTATATTTTCTGTATCCTTAGGGAAATCAAAAAAAACGATTTCATACCCTCTTTTTTCCAGCTCTTCTATAATAAACTCGTTTCCAAAGCTTTTCCAGACAAGAAACATGACTGTTTTCATATGTATCTCCTTTTATCCGATTCAATCCTTATCATACATCAGAATTTATGTTTATGCATAGTCCTTATTTATGGTCATGCATAATTCCTATTTATGATAAAATCCCCGGCATCTGCCGGGGATTCGTGTTTTCTTTTTATATCGTTGATATAGCGTGTATATCATCCTGTCAGCTACTAGCCAAGTAATGATAATACACCCTGATTTGCCTGATTTGCCTGTGCCAGCATAGACTGACCAGCCTGTGCCAGAATATTATTATTAGAGTATCTTACCATTTCAGTAGCCATATCTGTATCACGGATAGAGGATTCAGCACTTGTTGTATTTTCAACAACGTTATCAAGGTTCTTGATCGTATGCTCTAATCTGTTCTGAACGGCACCAAGATCTGCTCTCTGGCTGGATACCTTAGCAAGAGCTTCTTTAATGATTGAAATAGCCTTCTGTGCATTTACACCTGTTCCACCGCCTACTGTAATAGTTCCGTACGTTTTATGGTCTACCAATCCAATACCCTTTGCGCTCATACCTGTAATATTCAATGTAATCAACTGATTAGCTTCAGCACCAACTTGAAGACCAACATTTTTGAACTTACCATCCAATAATTTTTGCTCATTAAATGTTGTAGTAGAAGCAACACGATCAATCTCAGATACAAGTGCCTGCACTTCCTGATTGATATAACCACGATCAGATGTTGTCTGTGTACCATTGGCTGCCTTTACTGCAAGCTCTGTCATTCTCTGGAGCATATCATGCACTTCTGCCAGCGCGCCTTCTGCTGTCTGCACACAGGAAATACCATCCTGTGCATTTGAGCTAGCCTGAGTAAGACCTCTGATCTGACGTCTCATCTTCTCAGAAATAGCAAGACCTGCTGCGTCATCTGCCGCACGGTTGATCTTATAACCTGAAGATAATTTCTCTGTGGACTTTGCCTGAGAATCAGTTGTGATGTTAAGCATTCTGCTTGAATTCATTGCTGTAAGATTGTGTTGTACTACCATATTTTTTTCCTCCCTGATTTCGGAATCCGTTCCGCTAATGTTTCATTTTCCTTAATTGTTATATTTTTCCGGTGGATTCCTTTCCTATCCGGTTGTGTTCTATAATAGATATCGGTAGATTTTGAAATTACTTTATACTTATTTTTGCTTTTTTGCAGTCTTTTTCGTATTTTCGTATTTCTTCCTCTTTTATACTCGAAATTCCTGCCGACTTCGTCGTCAGTCGTGCTCCGCACTTATGAATTTCACTGCATAAACCATCTGCACGGTAAACTATAATCTGCTTCGCAGATTATTTGGTCGCACATTTGCTACGCAAATATGTGGCAATGCTTGATTTTCTTCCTCGCTACAAAAAAGGAACCGGCTTATGCCGGTTCCTTTCGGTAGTCGTTTGCGATTTACTTAGCCGATTAACCCAGTAATGATAATACGCCCTGATTTGACTGGTTAGCCTGTGCTAACATAGACTGTCCTGCCTGAGCAAGGATGTTGTTGTTAGAGTACTTAACCATCTCAGTAGCCATATCTGTATCACGGATTGAAGATTCAGCACTTGTTGTATTTTCAACAACGTTATCAAGATTCTTGATTGTGTGCTCTAATCTGTTCTGAACAGCACCAAGATCTGCTCTCTGGCTAGATACCTTAGCAAGAGCATCTTTAATGATTGAAATAGCCTTCTGTGCATTTACACCTGTTCCACCACCAACTGTAATGCTTCCGTATGTTGCATTGTCTACCAATCCAATACCCTTTGCGCTCATACCTGTAATATTCAATGTAATCAATTGCTTAGCTTCAGCACCAACCTGAAGACCAACATTTTTGAACTTACCATTCAAAAGGTTCTTCTCATTGAATGTTGTCGTAGAAGCTACACGGTCGATTTCAGATACAAGTGCCTGTACTTCCTGATTGATGTATCCACGGTCTGCTGTTGTCTGTGTACCGTTGGCTGCTTTCACTGCCAGTTCGTTCATACGCTGCAGCATATCGTGTACTTCTGTAAGTGCACCTTCTGCTGTCTGTACACATGAGATACCATCCTGTGCGTTTGAGCTAGCCTGTGTAAGACCTCTGATCTGACGTCTCATCTTTTCAGAAATAGCAAGACCTGCTGCATCATCTGCTGCACGGTTGATCTTGTAACCTGAAGATAACTTTTCTGTAGATTTTGCCTGGGCACTTGTTGTGATGTTAAGCATTCTGCTTGAGTTCATCGCTGTAAGATTGTGTTGTACTACCATAATATATTCCTCCTTGAATTTAAATGCCGTCATCCATGACGGTCATTTTGATTGAAAAAGTCCTTTCCGGCCGTACGCTCCATCCATTTCCCTTTCAATGATTTTAAGTATTTGTTTTACTCAATATATATATCGGGTCTTCCCAATAATACTTAACACCTTTTTTTATTTTTTTGATTTTTATTTTTTGTCTTAAAGATTTCATTACACTTTCAAATATCTTCTGGCTTCCTGTTCAGAAATATGCATGGAATCCATTAAATTTCCAATCAGCAATTTTATTCCCTTCTCCATTCCTTTCTCTATTCCCCGCTCATATTCGTATGCTTTTTCGCTTTCTATATGCTTCTCCATATCAAAATCATATAACATCATTGCTATTACCTCCGCTCTATGTTTCATTA
>OJNY01001319.1_pt1 | contig 16041 bp, 19 predicted proteins | sample 1597931 | NCBI WGS metagenome assembly OJNY01 (sample SAMN01915209, study PRJEB22387) | human gut metagenome | isolation source: stool | host: Homo sapiens | place: USA
GCGGGCACTTTTTATCCCCTTTTGCCCGGCTGCGGCAGGGCTGAAACGGCCGCACAGACGGTGACGGCAACCACCTAAAAACGCCTATCTGACACCCTACACAGGAGGTAACACCCATGAAAACCGAAGATCTCAAAGCCCTTGGCCTGAATGATGAGCAGGTGCAGCGTGTGTTCGCCATGAACGGCGCAGACGTGAACCGCGAAAAGCAGGCAGCCGAGACCGCCAAAGCCGAGCGTGATGCCATCCGCACCCAGCTTGACGAAGCCAACACCAAGCTGAAAGGCTATGACCCCGACTGGCAGCAGAAAGCCACCGATGCTCAGAAAGCGGCGGACGCCAAAGTGGCCGAGCTGCAGGCAGGCTATGCCGCCCAGAATGCAGCTGCCGGGCTGCACTTTACCAGCGCCAGCGCCAAAAAGGCATTTATGGCCGACCTGGCCGCCAAGAACCTGCCCCTGCAGGGGGACAGCCTGCTGGGCTTTGACGACTTTGTAAAGACCTACCGCGAAAATGACCCCGGCGCATTTGCCGCCGATACCAAGCCCGCGCGCATTGTGGCAAGTGCTACCGGCACCCCGGCAGCTGCCACCAGCCGCGAAGAAGCAAACGCAGCGATCCGTGCCGCGTTTGGCAAATGAAAGGAGAATAACCCATGCCCAATGTTATTGATCGTTCCCGCGCTGAAGCCCTCATCCGTGAGCAGGTCGTCAGCACCATTTTTCAGGATGCCCCCAAGCAGAGCGTTGTGATGCAGCTGGGCCGCAAGCTGCCCAACATGACCAGCAAGCAGACCCGCATTCCGGTGCTTTCCATGCTGCCGCTGGCCTACTGGGTCAACGGTGATACCGGCTATAAGCAGACTTCCCGCCAGGCGTGGGAAAACGTCTACCTGACCGCCGGTGAGCTGGCAGTCATTGTCCCCATTCCCGAAGCAGTTCTGGCCGATGCTGAGTTTGACATTTTGGGCGAGGTAACCCCGCGTGTCAACGAAGCCATCGGCCTGCGGGTGGACCAGGCCATTCTGTTCGGCATCAACCGCCCGGCAGAGTGGCAGAACGACATTATCACCGTTGCCCGCCAGGCCGGCAACAACGTTTCCGGCGGCATCAGCTATGATTCCCTGCTGGGCGAAAGCGGACTGTTTGCCAAGGTGGAGGATGCAGGCTACACCGTGGACGGCGTTGTGGCTGCCATGGGTGCCAAAGCGTCCCTGCGCGGCATCAAGGACACCAACGGCCACCCCCTGTACAAGAGCGATATGCAGGGCACCACTCCCTATGCCCTGGACGGCGCGCCGATCTACTTCCCGGAGAACGGCAGCTTTGATACCAGCGTTGCCCGCATGGTGGCCGGCAACTTTAAGCAGCTGGTGTACGCCATCCGCCAGGATGTGGACGTCAAGATCCTGGACCAGGCCGTGATCCAGGACCCCAGCACCAAGGACATCATCTTCAACCTGGCCCAGCAGGACATGATTGCCCTGCGCGTTACCTTCCGCATGGGCTGGGCTATGCCGAACCCCGCCACCCGCATGAACGAGAACCGCGTCAACGTGCCCTTTGCCTACATTGACGCCGCGACCGCCTACACCGACCAGACTGTGACCTTTACCGTCAAGGATAATGCCGAAAGCTCCCCCAATGCCATTGCCGGTGCAGCTGTCAATGTGAACGGCTCCATCCGCCTGACCGGCACTGACGGCACCGCCGTGTTCCACCTGCGCGCCGGTGAATATCCCTACAGCGTCAAGGCAGACGGTTACCGCCCGCAGACCGGCACCGTAACGGTTGCCGCAGCCGCCGTGCCGGTTGCCGTCACCCTGCCTGCATCCAAGTAAAGGGGCTGCCATGTATGCTGATTTTACCGACTATCAGGGCACCTACTGCGGCACCCTGATCACCACCCAGGGGCAGTGGATGCCCGCCGTGCGGGAAGCCTGCGCTTATCTGGACAGCATCACATTTGGCCGCCTGAAGTGCGGCGCGCCGGTGGATGACGCCGTAAAGCTGGCGGCTTGCGCGCTGGCGGATGTTGCCGCCCGCTACCAGGCCGCCAAGGCCGATGAGCGCAGCCGCCCCGGCCTGGCAGCCTTTAACACAGACGGCTACAGCGAAACGCTGAATACTGCCGCCCTGACCGCACAGTACACGGCAGACATGCAGGCGGCCGCGGATATTTACCTGCCGCGCAGCCATCCGCTGCGCTATGCGGGCCGGGATGGGAGGTGCGGCCCTTGTACGGCTGTGACCAGACCGTGACCCTGACCCACCTGCACTATGACGGCGATGCCGACCGGGACGTGAAAGAAGAAACCACCCTGACCGGCGTGAGCTGGTACGGGCAGGCAAAGACCGCCGTGGATTCCACCGGCCTGCACGCGGCGCGGGTGTACAAATGCCGCATCCCGGAAAGCGCCGCCCCCGCTGGGCTGGACATTGCCCCCGGCGACAAGATTACCTGCGGCACCGTGACCGCCACCGTGCTGGACGTGCATGACAACCGCGGCCACCCCGCGCCGCACTGGTATGTGGAGGCAAGCTGATGGGACTGAAATATGATGCCCGCCTTGACCTTTCCGCCCTTTCGGATGCCCTGGAAAAACGGGGGCTGACACCGGGCGGGAGGGTGCAGAAGGCGGTGGACGAAGCGGTGATCCGCTATTGTGACCCCAAGGTGCCGTTCCGAACCGGCACCCTCAAGCACAGCGCTATCACGGCAAGCGCCATCGGGGACGGCATGATCGTGTACGCCACGCCCTATGCGCGCTACCTGTACTACGGCGAGGTGTACGGCCCCAACACTCCCATCTTTGAGGGCGGCGAGCTGGCAGGCTTTTTCAGCCCGCCCCACAAGTACCCCACCGGCCGCCCGCTGACCTACAACGGCGCGCCGGATCGCGGTGCCTATTGGTTTGAGCGGGCCATGGCCGAGCACAAGGATAACGTCATCCGCGAAGCCGCGGCCCTGGCAGGAGGGAGACCCGGAAGATGAACGTACTGGATGCCACCCGCGCCTGGATGCGCGCACAGTGCCCCCTGATCAACAGGCAGGACCTGTTCAACGCCAACTACCTGGGCGCAGAGCCGACCGAATACACCCTGCGCACGGCCAGCGAGAGCCACCGCACCGACGTGCTGGGGTATGACCTGGCCGAATACAACCTGACCTTTGTGGCACAGCTGCCATTTGGACGGGAGCTGAAGCCCAACCTGGACGCAGCTGATTTTTTCGCTTCGCTCTCCGCCTGGATCCGCGGGCAGGAGCGCACCCACAACTATCCCGCTGTCAGCGGGTACCGCGTGGCCAAAATCACAGCATCCAACGCCGGTGTGCCCACCGGGGCGGATGCCAACGCGGCCCGCTATCAATTACAAATCAAACTCTATCTTGAGGAGGAATAACCATGGCAGAAGCTGCTATCAACCTGACCGCCGGCCAAAAAGCTGACCGCAAACTGGACATGATCTTTGTGAACGTCGGCGGTTCCGGCACGGAGACCTGGGAACTGCTGGGCCGCGGCGTTGAGGACGCAAGCGTGGAATACAACCACGACACCGACACCGTGACCGACATCCTGGGCATTACGGACGTGAACGTGAGCGCCGCAAAGCCGGAGCTTGACCTGGACCCCTGCACCATCCGCGGCGGCCAGAAGCTGAGCGCCAAGCTGCTGGACATTGAGCGCCGCAACGCCGTAAGCGAGCTGAGCATGTTCGATGTGCTGCACGTCCACTGCTTCCTGGGGGCTGCTTCCGGCTCCTTCACGGCGGAAAAGCACACCGGCTGCACCATCGTGCCCCAGAGCCTGGGCGGCTCCGATTACGTCGGCATGCCGATGAACGTACACCTGTCCAACAACAAAACGCTGGGCACCTGCACCATTGCGGCCGGCGTGCCCACCTTCACGGAGGAATAAACAATGGAGCTGAACATTGACCGCGGCTTAAAAAGCTATGACGTCAAGGATGCGGACGGCACCCTGATCGGCACCATCCGCTTCAACCCCTCTGACATCGGCCTGGCCGGCCGCATGGAGGAAGCCCGCGCCAAGATTGCCGAAATTACGGCCGCGCCCGTGACCGGCCCCGAGGATCTGGTGGAGTGGGACAGGCAGGTGCGCCACTGGTTTGATTACATCTTCGGCACGCCGGTATCGGATGTATTCTTTGCCGGGGTATCCAGTCTGGCTTTCTGCGAGGACGGCAGCCTGGTGGCCGAAGCCGTGTTGGATGCCGTCACCCCGATGCTGACCCAGGCGGTGGAAGCCGCCGCCAAGGCCAGCGCGGCCCGCATTGCCAGGCACGCGGACGCCTACCAGGGCAGCACCGCCGGGCTGGCCCCGGAGCAGCAGTGAGCGGCTGGAAGCTGCCCACCAGCGTGACGGTATGCGGGCAGGAGTTTGCCATCCGCAGCGACTACCGCGCCGTGCTGGATGCCATCTCCGCCCTGCGTGACCCGGAGCTGAGCCCGCAGGAACAGACCCTTGCCTGCCTGGAGATCCTGTACCCGGATTGGAAGCGCCTGCCGGACCTGAGTGCAGCAGCCCAGGCGGCCATGGTGTTCATCAACTGCGGCAAGCCGGTGGAAGCCGCCGTGCCAAAGCCCGCCCTTGTGGACTGGGACACCGACGCCGCCATCATGGCACCGGCAGTGGACAAAGTTCTGGGCTACAGCTGCCGCCGCTGCGCCTACCTGCACTGGTGGGAGTTCATCGGGGCATTTGGCTGCATCGGGGACGGCCAGTTTGCGCAGGTCGTCTCCATCCGCAATAAGCGCCTGCACGGCAAAAAGCTGGACAAAGCCGAGCAGGAATTTGTGCGCAACAATCCCGATCTGGTCACCCTGCCCAAACACAAGCTGACCAGCGCGGAAGAAGAATTTTTCAAAAGTCTGGGGGTGTAATTTTTGGCTGATGGGGCGATCATTCTGGATACCAGAATCAACAATAAAGGCGCCTATGCCGAGCTGAAAGAGCTGCAGGCCAAGGCCAAGAGCACCGCCCAGCAGGTTGCTGCGCTGGACAGGCAGATCAATACCGCAAACAGCAAGCATCTGGCGCTTGGGAAAGAGCTTTCCGATGCCCAGAGCAAGGCGGAATCCACGGCAGCAGAGCTGGAAAGCGTGAATGAACAGCTGCGCAGCTTTGTGCAGCGCCGCGCCGCGATCGAGAAGCAGCGAGATTCATCCCTCACCCCGGAAGCTGCAAACCTGAAAGCCCAGGAGTTTGTGGGCCAGCATTTTGCCAGCGACGCGGCCAAAGCGTCGGAGCTTCAGGGTGCGCTGGACAAGCTGCAGCAGTCCATTCCCGGCCTGACGGCGAAGTATACCGAGCAGGAAAGCGCGCTTGCCGGTCTGCAGGACCAGCACGCGGCGCTGGCCGCACAGCTGGCGACCGAAGAGCAGGCGGTAACCCGCCAAAGCAGCCTGGCGGGGAAAGCCCAGATTGCCGCGACTGCCGTTGCGCGGACCTCCAAGGCTGTGGGGCAGCTTGGCCGTAGACTTGCAGGTATTGTGTCGGGGGCACTGGTATTTAACCTGATCTCCTCCGCCCTGCGCTCCGTGGTAAACGTGATGGGAACCACGATTGCCAAAACAAACGGGGTAAGCACCGCGCTTGGCAAGTTAAAGGGTGCCGCAGCCACTGCTGCCGCAGGGCTGGCTTCCGCGCTTTCCCCTGCGATTATCGGGTTGCTGAACCTTCTCACCTCTCTGATCAACGGCTTTCTTCGTCTGCTTTCTCTCCTGACCGGGAAAAGCATCTCCAGCATGAAGCAGACCGCCAAGGGGATCAATGCCGTTGGCAGCGCCGCCGGATCCACCTCCAAGCAGGCCGACAAGGCCAAGCGCAGCCTGGCCGGGTTTGATGAGATCGAGCGGCTGGATGCCAAGACAGGGAGCAGCGGCGGAGCAAACTATAATTTTGATCATATTGCCAGCCCTCTGGGCGGGATCACGGACAAGCTGAAGAACTTTTGGAGCACCTTCCAGACGCTGCTGGCCCCCAGCGTTGCCGCATGGAGCGCCGCATGGGAACAGATACGGAACGCGGCCAGCGCCGTCTGGCCGGAGGTTCAACAGGCAGCGCTTGCTTTTTGGAACGAGGGGCTTTCCCCACTGCTCACCTATCTGAGCGGCACGTTTGCCCCTGGTGTGATCAATGCGTTTTCGGAAGCGTTTGCCCCCATTGTGGGCGGTGTTGCTTCCACTGCCATTTATGTCCTGGCCGACCTGTTCAACTGGGCATGCGGAATTGGCACGGACGCCATCAATGGTGTGCTGATCCCTGCGCTTGACCTGCTTTTGCAGATCTGGCAAGACCTGATGAGCGGCATCAAAACCGCCTGGGATACTTACGGGCAGCCCCTTATGGACGGTGTGATCCTTGCGTTCCAGAATCTGGAGGATCTGGCCACCCTCCTGTGGGAAACCATTGTCAAGCCAATCCTGCAGAACCTGATCAGCGTTCTGCAGCAGTTGTGGTCCTCCCACCTCAAGCCCCTGTGGGACGACATTCTTTTGCTGGTGGCAAGCGTTGCCAACTGCCTGCTGGACCTGTGGAACAACCTGCTGGCCCCGGTGGCCAAGTGGATCATCGCCACATTCGGCCCCGCGTTTGCTGAGGTATTCAACGCCATTGCGGACGTTGTTGGCGTGGCCGTTGGGGCTATTGCGGATGCCATCGATCTGGCCGTTGTTGTGCTGCGCGGGCTGACGGACTTTTTAAGCGCCGTGTTCCGCGGCAACTGGGATGCTGCCTGGCAGGCCATCGGCAACACGGTCAGCACCGTCTGGGATAAGATGACGAACGCCATCAAGACCGCCGTCAATGGCATCATCGGCTTCATCAATCGGATGATCTCCGCCGTTGTGACCGGCATCAATGCGGTCATCAACGCGCTGAACGGGTTGTCGTTCGACCTGCCGGACATATTCGGCGGCGGGCATGTCGGGTTTCATATCAGCACCCTGACCGCCCCGCAAATCCCCTACCTGGCACAAGGTGCGGTCATCCCGGCCAACCGGGAGTTCCTCGCCGTGCTGGGCGACCAGAGCCACGGCACCAACGTGGAAGCCCCGCTGGATACCATCAAGCAGGCTGTGGCCGAGGTCATGGAGGACCTGCAGGCGGGCCAAATGGCTGGCTTTGAAGCCGTGGTTTCCGTGCTGCGGGAGATCCTCTCCGCCGTGTACGGCATTGAGCTGACCGACGAGGACGTAGGCCGCGCCGTACAGCGCTGGCAGCGCAAACAGGCCATTGCCACAGGAGGTGTGTAACGTGACCCTGACCAATCTGTTCCAGATCGATGGCAAATCCCTGTACGCACCGGACTGCGACATTGAACCGAGCTATTCCGACCTGGATTCCAGCGATTCCGGCCGCGACGAAGCCGGGTACATGCACCGGGAAGTGGTGCGGGAAAAGGTTTCCACCTGGCCCATCGCCTACAGCTGCCTGACGGACGACGAATACAAGTACACCATCGGGCTGTTTGCAGGCAAGGCAACGTTTCAGTTCACCCATCCCAAAGCCGGCTCTTCCACCGAGACCGAAACCACCACCTGCTACTGCAGCAAATACGGCATCGCCTGGCACAATGCCAAGACGAAACAGTGGAAGAATTTGAAGTTTAACATTATCGAATGCTGACCGGAGGTGAAGCATGTACTACTCCGTTTTGCTGCTGCCAAACGGCACTGAGCTGAAAGGCGGAGAGGCTGGCAGCACCCTTAAAGCTCTTACCCTGCACACTGCGGTGAACGCCGGGCAGGAGTTCACCATCGGCTCTGCGTTCTCGGACTACATCGAAGCCGAAATCTGGGCGGATCCGGACGGCAGCCTGCAAATTACTGCCGGGGACGCCCTGACCTACTACCGGCAGGACGATGCCGGGAACCGCACCAAGGTGGGCGTTTTCTATGCTGAAAAGCCCACCCGCACCAAGCGCAACAGCTACAAGGTCACGGCCTATGACACCATGTCCAAGCTGGATGCGGACTTTTCCGGCTGGCTGCACGCCAATCAGGCGCAGTTCCCCAAGACCATCTGGCAGCTGGTTCAGCTGGCCTGCCAGCGGGCAGGGGTTACGCTGGCCAGCAGCAGTCTGCCCATCAATGGCAGCTACAGCGTGCAGGCGTTCTATGCAGACGATTTAACCTGCCGCCAGATCATCTCCTGGGCGGCGGAAGCGGCAGGCTGCTACGCCCACATGAATGCAGACGGCAAGCTGCAATTCTTGACCTACACAGACAAGCGCAGCACTGCTAAAATCACCCCGGACGGTGCCAGCAACAGCACCGCCTATTATGCTGACAGCCTGAGCTACGAGGACTACACGGTCAAGGCCATTGAGAAAGTCCAGATCCGGCAGTCGGACAGTGACGTGGGGGTCATCTACCCTGACAGCACCACTGCCACCAACACCTATGCAGTGCAGGGCAATCTGCTGCTGACAACCGGCACCGAAGCCAACCTGAAAACCGTTGTCCAAAACCTGTACAACGTGCTGAAAAACGTGACCTACACCCCCTGCAAAGTATCGGTGCCCAGCAGTTCCGGCCTTGCCTGCGGGCAGATCGTGCACGTTAAGGACGCACGCGGGCGGGAGTTCGACACCTACCTGATGAGCGCCACAATCTCCTCCGGCAAGGCAAGCTTTGAAAGCGTGGGCAGCGCCAGTCGGGAAAGTTCCAGCGCCGTGAACAACCAGAGCTACAAGAACCTGACCGGCAAGATGCTGGAGATCAAGACCAGCGTGGACGGCCTGGAAGTAAAGGCCAGCGACCTGACCGGCAAGTACACCGACCTGAAAGCAACGGTGGACGGGCTTTCCTCTGAGGTGAAAAAAGACACCAAAATCACCGGCGGCGGCAACCTGATCCTGGGCAGTGAGAGCTTCAAGAACGCTGAACTGAAAGGCAATACCGGCGACGGCAGTTCTATTACCTATGAACTAACCGGCGGGGCGACCATGGCCAACACCAACTCCAACCGATATTTTCGCTGGACAACGGTGGGTGCGTATGTGGCAAAAGGCGTGACATTGTGCCTGTCTGTTATGTACAAACCCGTTTCTGGTGCGGATGAGTTCTGTATGGAAATCGCTTACACGGCGGGGTACTCCACCAGCCAGAGCTGGGCAACCATTAAGCCAACTGATCAGCTGGAGATTGAGCAGACGGACGGCTGGGTACTGCGGTATGGCCTGTGGACGCCGCCGGACAACGCCACCTTAAAGCTGGTGGATATGGGCAGTGGTACCACCCACGCTGGTACCGGCAACTACACCAACAAGTTTTCGCTGCTGCACCCCATGCTGCAATACGGCAACGCGCCGACCGCGTGGAATGCCAGCAGCGGCGACTACCTGACGCAGGAAAGCGCAAAAAGCTTATTTTCGCAGACCGCTGACGAGATCAAAACCGAGGTCACCAAGTCAGTGACTGAAACGGTAACGGCCAACGTAAAGGATACCGCCACCAGCGCCGCCAACGATGCGGTTGACAGAAAATTGCAGGATTATGCCACCACAGCAACGGTGGAAAGCCTGAAAAAGGATGTCTCCAGCATCAGCCAAAAGGCGGACAGCATCAGCACCAAAGTCAGCAGCCTGGAAGAAACCACCACGACCATTTCCAACGACCTGGACAGCACAAAGCGGGAATTCAAAACCGTTAAAGAATCAGTATCCGCGATTGACCAGAAAGCTGACAGCATTACCCAGACGGTAACGCAGCGGATCACCGGCGGCAACAATATTATCGCGGGCACCGATGACTGGAACAATGCGACCCTGGATGCAGGCGGCAATAATCTGAGCAAAAAAGGAACATACACGATCAGCGGTGAATCCGTCCGAGTGACCAATAGGGCGCAGAACACCCGCTTCCACTTTGGCGCGGATAAGTCACTGGTGATTGCCAAGGGCATGACCTATTGCGCCAGCGTACTGTACAAGCTCAACTCTGGCACGGACAGCCTGTTTTTGCAGTTCGAGACCAAGAGCAGCAGCGGAGCAAAAAGTTATTACGGCAATGCATTCAAAAATGCGAAGCAGGACATTGTGCTGGACAACGGCTGGAAGCTGCGCTGGGCGGCGTTCACGGCGACCGCGGACGGCTATGCAGACGGTCTGTTTGTGAGTACCGCGGACGATAACGCCACCGTTACCAACGATCTGACCATTATGCACCCCATGGTGCAGATGGGCAACGCCCCCACTGCGTGGACGGCCAGCACCGGCGACTATCTGACCGCCAACGAAACCAAAACCGAGATCAAGCAGACGGTGAGCGAAATTAAGCTGACGGCCAGCACAAGCGGAACCAGCAGCACCATCAAGCTGACGGCAGGCGGAACAGAGATCACCAGCGCACAGATCAACCTATCCGGCGTGGTAACATTTTCCGACCTCAGCACATGGAACCAGGACAAGACCATTATCAACGGCGGCAACATTACCACCGGGCAGATTCACAATCTCAAATACTCCACCGTGTACGACCTGGACAACGCCTGGATACGTATGGGCACCGAGGCCGGTGAGCGCGTATTTTTGGACAACCGGCACATCGCATGGTATGCCACCATCAACACCGGGTCGATTGGATTAACCGGCGTGCTGTACTCAGAGGCGGGCAGCAGCTACATCGGCGCGTGCAGCAAGTACGCCAAGTACGGCTGGGTCAACGGACTCGACCCCACATCTTACATTGGAATGCAGATCACCTACAACCGCAGCGATGACAGCGATGCCGATTTTAACACGACCCGGGTGGGTGTCTCCGGCAAGCTGAATGTACACAATCTGGACGTTTGGGGCAGCAAATCCCGCGTGGTGCCTACCAGCTTCGGCGCGCTGAAAATGGCCGCCTTTGAGACGCCGGTGCCAACCTTTGCGGACTGGGGCAAGGGCCAGTGCGGTCCCGAAGGCTGGTGCCTGATTGCCCTTGACCCGCGCTATGCGGAGACCATCGCCCAGCACGGGCAGCCCGCCTGGCTGCTGACGGATTGCGATGGAACCGGCCACCTGTGGGCCGAAAACTGCGGCCAGTATGCCATTATACACGGCGCACCAGGTCAGCAATTTGCATGGCTCTGCATGGCCGCCCAGCGCGGCTATGAGGGCAGCTATGCCGATCGCAGTGACAGCAGCTATCCCGCTGGTACCCCGGCGGGCATTGAGCTGGCCGCCAGCACTGCCGCCCGTGCGCAGGAGGCCGGCACCGATGTCGCAACCGAATTGTTGGAAATAGATACCGGAGCGGACGAAACCGCAGACATTCTTTTGGATGAATCGGAGAGATTAACATGAAGAAATTATCTGGCGTGGCGGTCGTAACGACCGCCGAAGGCGAACGCGTGAGCTACACATACATGGAACTGGACGACAACGGCAACATCACCAGCCAGAACAACAGGGCCTCCTTCGTGGCTCTGGATGAGGATCTTCTGGCCGCTATCAAAACCTTGAAAGACGCTGTAAATGCGCGGCTGTGACACATAAGGGGGTGCAGACTACGACCGATACAAAACGCATCAAAGAGTGCAGACGCAAGATTATTGCTGCCCTGAATGATGCCAAGATCCCGTACGCGGTATCTGAGCTGATTTTAGAGAGCGTGCTGTCTGCTGTACGTGAAAATATGGCTGCAGAGGAAATGGCAGCGGAGAACCAGCCGAGCCAGGAGAAAAACGAATGAAACAGGGAACGCAATTCGTGCTGCCCGTGGAAATCGGGATGGATCTGGATGATGTGAGCCGGATCGAATTTGTGTTCAAGCAGAAGAGCTGCAAAGGCTTCCCGGCCATTAAATCCAACGTCTGGCCGGATGACTGCACCCGGCAGGAAGGACAGAACATCATCCTTATCCCCTGGACGCGGGAAGAAACGTACAAATTCCTGGGCGGCGAAGCATTGTACATGGACACCCGCATCACGTTGCGGGACAGCACTGACCAGCCGCAGACGGAGATTTTGACGCTCAAAATGAGCCCGACCTTATTCCAGGAGGTTGATGGTGCATGATCCAGGTGCGAGTGGCCCAACAGAGCGCCGTATCAGTGCGCATTGCCGGGGCGGCATCCGTGCGGGTGGACGTGACCGGCACCACAGTGGTGGGTGCGCCGGAGTACAGCGGGCCGTATGACATCACGCCGTTGTTCTCGGCGCAGGTTTTGCCCACCGCAAAGCGACTAATGCAGCAGAACCTAACAATCAAAAAGATACCTCAGTACGAGGTATCCAACGATTCCAACGGTTACACACTGATTATAGGAGAGGAGTACTACAATGCCCAATAAATACGTAAACAAGGTGGTTATTGGCAAGGAGACTAAGCTGGACCTTACCGCAGACACTGTAACCCCGGACAAGCTGGCCAAAGGTATCACGGCGCACGACAAGTCCGGCGCCCCCATTACCGGTACCAGCACGAAAGACGCGGATACCAGCGATGCCACCGCAGCTGTGGCGGAGGTTTTGAACGGGAAAACATTCTACGCGCGTGGCGCCAAAATGACTGGCACGATGCCCAACAACGGCGAAGTCAACGGTGAAATCAGCACCGTTTCTGGTAAGTACACCATCCCCATGGGCTTCCACGATGGCGCAGGCGGGGTGACCATCGCAGCGACCGAACAGGCCAAGCTGGTGCCCGCAAATATCCGCGAGGGCGTTACGGTCCTGGGCGTGAAAGGCTCTATGAGCGGCAGCGAAGGTATGAAGCCGCAGGCCAAGAGCGTTACGCCGACCTTTGAGCAGCAGGTTGTGCTGCCCGACAAAGCGTATAACTGCCTGTCTCAAGTTACTGTGCAGGCGATCCCGGCCACATACGTTGATAATGCGGCTGGCGGCCAGACGTTGACGATCGGAGGCTGAGCATGGCCGTAAACAAGGTTGTTATCAATGATGCCGTTGTCCTCGACCTGACCGGCGATACGGTGCGGGCTGCCGACCTGCCGAAAGGGGTAATTGCCCACAGTGCCACAGGGGCCAAAGTCACCGGAACCACAAACTATGCCGGTTCCAGCAACGCAGGCGGCTCCGCAACGAGCGCCGAAAAACTAAATAACAGCCTGACCATCAAACTGAACGGAACCAGTCAGGGCGCATGGGACGGCAGCAGCGCAAAAACCATTGACATAACGGCAGCCAGCGTTGGCGCGACAAACGTTACGCTCAGAAGGTGGTGACAGCTGCATGGGTGTGTATTTAGGCAGCAATGCCGTTGACATGCAGGGCGGCTTTGTGAGTGGTGGTTCCAGCGACGTAAAATTGCAGAGCAAAACAGTCAGTCCCAGTGAAAGCACCCAGACGGTAAGCCCGGACAGCGGATATGACGGACTGAGCAAAGTGACCGTGAATGCGATATCGAGCACTTATATTGGCAGTGATGTGACCAAAAAAAGCGCAGCAACTTACACCCCGAAGACAACCGATCAGAGCATTGCATCTGGGCAATACCTGAGCGGGACACAGACAATCAAGGGCGATGCAAACCTGGTGGCCGGGAACATTAAGAGCGGTGTGAACATTTTTGGTGTGACAGGAACTTATGCCGCCGGCGGGAGTTCCGGCGGCAGTGGCAATAACAATGTGGAGGCTTATGCCGTCACGGACACCAACCCCAGCGTTAGTTTTAGGCGCACTGACGGGACAATCAAGCTTTGGGGCTACGGTACCATGACCAGTTCCGGCGGCTGGGGCGGGCAGGTTACGAGCCTGATCGCGTTTGAGGGCGACAAATACCACAAGAGCGCCATGTACGGTGGGCCAAGCAGCACCAATCTGAGCCTAAGCATCAGCAACGGAAAACTGACTGGGCTGCCGAGTGGACTATCCGCAATCAGCGCGATTGTAACGAGAGGTATATGATTATGGCCACTGATACAAAGCTGGACAGCCTGGTGATCAACTACCTGACGCAAGCCCAGTATGATAATGCTAAGAGTGAAGGAACGCTGAACAGCAACCAGATCTATATGACACCGGCCTCCTCCGGTACCCATACGCTGCCTGCCGCTACCAGTTCAACCCTGGGTGGCGTAAAGATTGGCAGCAATATTACAGTGAACAGCGGCACGATCAGCATTAGTAAGACTAACGTGACAAATGCACTGGGTTATACGCCACCTATGACTGATACCAAGTACACACTGCCAACCGCGAGTGCTTGGACTTTGGGTGGTGTAAAAATCGGGAGTAACATTACGGAGAATTCCGGCACGATTAGTTTGACAAAAGCGAATGTAACAAGTGCTTTGGGATACACACCGCCGACAACAGATACTAAGTACACACTGCCGACAGGTAATGCTTCGACTTTGGGCGGTGTGAAATTGAGTGATTCGACCAGTTCAACAAGTTCGACCAATGGTGGTGTTGCGGCAACGCCGGCGGCGGTGAAGGCGGCCATCGCGGAAGCAAAACTTGCAGCCTGGCCGATTGGCAGTATTTACATGACCGTAAGCAATACAAGCCCAGAGTCTTTATTTGGCGGTACCTGGGAAAGAATTTCTGAACGCTTTTTGCTTGGTGCTTCTGGTAGTTTTCCCGCAGGTGCTACTGGGGGTGAATCCGCCCATACGCTTACACAAAGCGAGCTACCGAATTATTCGTTGTCTGTAACCAACGGAAGCAACGTAATACGCTCCAAAACCGGAAGCTCTGCGGATGCGTATGTTCAAACGCAATCAGGAGGCTGGGGTATTCCGAACTGGGAATCCAAAACCGTAACAGTCGCCTCCGGCGGTTCCGGGAAAGCTCACAACAACATGCCGCCCTATCTGGCGGTTTATATGTGGAAGAGGACAAAATAAGGAGGATAAAAATGCGGCTGAAGAATGAAGAAGCCCTGCTGCATTGGCCCCTGGCCCAACACATTATCACCGCAGGCTGGCTCTACAATGACGGCAGCCTGCACCGGGCGCTGGATTTCCGCGCGGCGGTGGGCACGCCGGTATACGCCGCAGAGGGCGGCACAGTGGAGACGGCCTACCGCTGGAACGGCAAGCGCACCCAGGGGGACATCAACAGCTATGGCAACATGGTCAAGCTGCGCCACACGACCTACAAGTATGGCACACTCGAAACTCTGTATGCCCACCTGAGCAAGCTCTGCGTGACTCAGGGGCAGCAAGTGCGGGAAGGCCAGCTGATCGGCTACAGCGGCGATACCGGCAACTGTTACGGCGCACACCTGCATTTTGAAGTGCGCTGGAAAGGTCAGCGCGCCAACCCGCTGAACTGGCTGGACAACGATTTTAGCACGGCCAGCAGTGCGGTCAAGCTGGGCAGTTACAGCAGCGTACGACACGCAAAGGAAGTGGAATACATGAATTATGCTATTGACGTAAGCAAACACCAAGGCAAATTTGATTGGCAGGCGGCGTATGACAAGGGCATCCGCCACGCCATGCTGCGCGCCGGGTATGGCCGTTACAGCAGTCAGGTTGACCCCCAGTTTGAGCGCAACGCCGCTGAGTGCACCCGCCTGGGCATCCAGTACGGCGTGTACTGGTACAGCTATGCCAGCACCCCGGCGGAGGCACGCCAGGAGGCCCGCTGCTGCCTGGCCGCGATTAAGGGCAAGCACCTGTGCCTGCCGGTGGCGTATGATATCGAGTACGAGCCGTGCATCCTGCGCCTGACCAACGCGCAGCGCACGGCACTTGTACAGGCCTTTTTGTCGGAGATTGAGGCCGCAGGGTATTACGGCATCCTGTATGCTAGCTGCAATTTTATCCGCAATCGGTTGGACCACAAGTTCCTGTCCAAATATGATATTTGGGTAGCGCAGTACAGCAGCAAGTGCACCTGTCCCCTGCCCTACGGCATGTGGCAGTACAGCAGCCGCAATGCGCTGGGCATTCCCGGCTACGGCACCAGCCTGGACTGCAACCGGGTCTACAAGGACTATGAGCAGCTGATGATCCAGGCGGGCCTGCAGGGCCACACCGTGCCCACCCCGGAGGACACCACCCCCAACAAGCTGGACAAGCAGCGGATTACTATTGGCCGTATCTCCAGCGGCGACCGC
>OJNY01001335.1_pt1 | contig 15880 bp, 12 predicted proteins | sample 1597931 | NCBI WGS metagenome assembly OJNY01 (sample SAMN01915209, study PRJEB22387) | human gut metagenome | isolation source: stool | host: Homo sapiens | place: USA
GAGGCGACTCGTCAGGCTTTGAGTGTCTCGTTGAAGAATATTGCAGAGATTCCGTTGAACTTTTCTCTTTTAGATGTACACATGTGGTATATCTATTTGTTGATAGGGTTATATCTTTATTTACCCATTTTTTCTGCATGGGTGGAGAAAGCATCGGAGAAAGCTCAATTATGGTTTTTGGCCGCTTGGGGGATTACTACTCTGTTACCTTATTATTATGAATATGTTTCGCCTTACTTATGGGGTAGTTGTTCATGGAACTCATTCGGTATGCTTTATTATTTTGCCGGTTTCAACGGATACTTATTGTTAGGACACTACTTGCGCAATAAAGACTGGTCGTTGGGCAGAATCCTGTCTTTCGGTGTTCCTATGTTTTTGGTAGGGTTTGCGGTGACTTTCTTCGGTTTCCGTCATGTAACTTCTTTACCTGAATATAGTGATGAATTGCTTGAGCTGTTTTTTACTTACAACTCTTTGAATGTAGTGATGATGACGATACCTTTCTTTTTGTTGGCTAAGAAAGTGAATGTGCGCTCGGAGCTTGTTCGGAAGCTATTGGCCAATTTAACGATTTGCGGATTCGGGGTATATATGGTTCATTTCTTCTTTACCGGTCCCGGTGTCCTTTTGATGCGTGCCATCGGGGTGCCTGTTTGTATTCAGATTCCGGCTGCAGCTGTGGTGGCATTTACCGTATCGTGGTTACTTGTCAACTTGATTCGTAAATTGACAGGTAAGAGCTCTAAATATATAGTAGGGTAAGTCCTTGTCGGATGAAAATTGAGTAAGATTAACTTCTTTCCATCCATCTTTCGGACTTGGTCATCTGTTATTTACTTAAACTATTAATTTATCATCGATATGGAAAGAAGAGAAAAAGCCGGAGTTGGCCCGTAATATTCTGAAGAAAGCAGCTATATTCGGAGTAGACGTACAAAGCCTGTCGGTGCTGGAATGGGCGCAACAATGACCGGAATAGTGAAGGAAAGTTATGAATTTAATATTTTCCTAAGGAAATTTGTTTTATAAGGAACCCAAGAATATTTTTGGAAAGCTTTCCAATACAAATATCTATGGTATAGGATGAGTGTATTAAAAGTGAAGATTATGACGAAAGAGTTTTTAAAGAGGATAAACAAGTAAAGAAGGAGAAATAATTATGAAAAGAATCACGTTGTTTTTATTGGGAATTGTACTGATGTCGACAGTGGCATGCGGAAGAACGAATAGTAATGCTAATTCAGATCGGGTGACGGCGGCAGAAGACTCTAAGGCTAAAGTCATTCACTTGACCAAAGCGGAATTTTTGGAAAAGGTATATAACTTTGAGAAAAATCCCGATGAATGGAAATATGAAGGTGACAAACCTGCGATTGTCGATTTCTATGCTACTTGGTGCGGTCCATGTAAAATGGTAGCTCCTATTTTGGACGAGCTTGCAAAAGAGTATGACGGACAAATTGTTATTTATAAGGTAGACACGGATAAAGAAACGGAATTGGCGCGTGCTTTCGGTATCCGCAGTATTCCTTCCATTCTGTTTATACCGATGAACGGAAAGCCGGAAATGGCACAGGGAGCTCTTCCCAAAGAAGCTTTTAAGAAGGCCATTGATGAGTTGCTATTGAAAAAATAAGTATTTTTGTGCAATAGCTGTTCAAAAGAATAAGATATGGACACATTATGTAAAATCCGTATTATAATAAATAAGGCATAGCATGAATTTATCGGCAGAAACTCTCCATTTCATCGAGGAACATAGGCATGATGATGTTCGAACTCTTGCCTTGCAGGGGAAGAAGTATCCGGGTGTGGATATGGCTTTGGCTGTGACACAAATATCCGGCAGGCAAATTGCAGAGCAGAAGATACCTTCGTGGTATGCATTGTCCGGATTGCTTTATCCCCGGCATTTGTCAATGGAACAGTGCTCGTCCGAGTTGACGGCAAAGTATAAGGCTCATTTGTTGGAGGGAGAGTCTTTTGCCGATTTAACCGGAGGCTTTGGCATAGATTGTGCTTTTATTTCCCGCCGTTTTAAGTATGCCGATTATGTGGAGCGGCAAGATGAATTATGTGCGCTGGCTGCACATAACTTTCCTTTATTGGGATTGGAGCATGTCCGTATCCACAATATGGACGGGGTCGATTACCTGCATAACATATCTCATGTGGACTGTCTTTTTCTGGACCCGGCACGTAGGGATGGGCATGGAGGCAAGACGGTTGCCATTTCGGACTGTGAACCGGATATTGGCGTATTAGAGTCCTTGCTGGTTGAGAAAGCGGATAAGGTAATGGTAAAACTCTCGCCGATGCTGGACTTGTCTTTGGCTCTGAAAGAGTTGAAAACCGTTAGTGAAGTACATATCGTGTCTGTGGGCAATGAGTGTAAGGAACTACTGCTTGTATTGCAAAAAAGCCCCATTTCATCAGATGTTTTTATTCATTGTGAACTGAGTACACACATAGGAGAGAGTCAGCATTATGTGTTTACTCAGAAGCAGGAAAGGCTGTCACCGTGCCCTCTTGCCGGACAAGTGGAAACCTATTTGTATGAACCGAATGCGTCTATCCTGAAAGCCGGAGCTTTTCGTTCTTTGACTCAGGCATATCCGGTAAGAAAGTTGCATGTGAATAGTCATCTATATACCTCTTCCTCTTTTGTGGCTGACTTCCCCGGAAGAAAGTTCAAGGTAGAGTCGGTGACGGGTTTTGGTAAAAAAGAGCTGAAATCCTTTTTGCAGGATATGGGAAAAGCCAATCTCACCGTGCGAAACTTTCCTTCTTCGGTGGCCGAACTGCGGAAACGCCTGAAGCTGAAAGAGGGTGGGGAAGATTATATCTTTGCTACTACCTTATCGGATGAACAAAAGGTCTTGATAAGAGGCAGAAAAGTGAATTCTTCTCATTCTTTATAAGCCGAGGATAAGTTTGTAGCCTATTCCCCTGACATTCACAATCCTGACTCGGCTGTCTTTTGCCAACTTATGCCTTAGCTTGGTAATGAATACGTGCAGGCTGCGGGAGTTGAAAAAGCTGTCATCACCCCATAGCTCCAGCAGAATGCTTTGGCTGCTTACCACTTCATTGCGGTTATTGCATAGCCGTTTCAATATCTCCGATTCGCGATGTGATAACTCCTGTGTTACTCCCGCAAAGGTGAGCTGTTGGGTAACCGGGTTGAACTGATAGTCTCCTATTTCATAAGAATGACTGACTTCTTTTTCTATGAATGCCTTATGCATTAATGCTTTGAGTCGTACTATCAATTCCTGCATTCCGAAAGGTTTCTTCAAATAGTCGTTTGCCCCCAGCTCGAATCCTTCCACTACATCATTGATGGCCGAGCGTGCCGTGAGAACAGTACAGGGGTCAGTTTGTCTGTCTGCCTGATGCGGCGAACCATCTCGAAACCATCCATGCGGGGCATCATTACATCTGCCACTACGATATCCGGTTTCTGTGCAAAGAAGGTACGTAACCCTTCTTCGCCATCCGAAGCTGTGGTGATAATAAACTCCTGTTCTTCCAATGTGTCTTTGATAATCATTGCAAGTGTCAATTCATCTTCTACCAATAAAACGTGTATCTTTTCCATTATTTGCCGGGTATTTGAAGAATAAATGTACTTCCTTTTCCTATGTTGCTTTCTACGGTGATGCTTCCTTTGTGTTGTTCTGCCATTGTCTTGACATAATAGAGTCCTAATCCGTATCCTTTTACATTATGTAAATTCCCGGTCGGAACCCGATAAAACTTATCAAATAAGTGTTTTTGTTTGTCACCGGGTATGCCGATGCCTTTGTCACTCACCTTAACCGTTACATAACCATTACACACCGTTACGGAAATGCAAATATCCGCCTTTTCACCGGAGTATTTCACTGCATTGTCTATCAGGTTGCTTATCATGTTGTAGAGATGGGTGCGGTCTGCATATATGGTGGTGTTGTCCATCATTGCCAGGTGGCAATCCATTGGTTTGTCCGCTTTAAGTTGGTGCTGCCTGATAAGTGTTTCCAACATCGGTTTCAAATCTATCTCTTCATAATTGAGCCGGAAGTTCTTACGTTGTTCCATGCTCATGGACAGAATCTGTTCCACCAAGCCACTGAGTTGCTTGAGTTGTGCTTGGATGATTTGCAGATAAGTGTGTCTTTTTTCCGGGTTCTCGGCTCCCTTGAAGTTCAGCATGGCATCATTGGCAGCGTAGGCTACGGCTATCGGGGTCTTGAGCTCATGAGTGATGTTATGAGTGAAATCCTCTTTCATTTCTTCCACACTCTTTTGGCGTAAAATGATTCGGGTGAGATACCAAAAGGAGATTCCCAATATGATAATGATAAAGAAGGAAGTGTAGAGAATACCTTTCATTTGCCGGAATACGAGCATATCTGTCGGTTCCACCCACAAACGGTAGTATCTTTTATTATATAAATCATAATTGTAATAAAAAGAATCGGCTTTCTTGCTTGGAATGAAGCTGGGCGGATAATTCAGACTTCGTACAATGGTCGTGTCCTTGTCGTGCAGCTTCAGCATTTCTATACGGTGGGGCAGGAAGATGATTCCCCGCATAGCGAGTGTGCGATTGAAAAGGCTGTCGAAAGTGGATAGGTTGATTTCGGTAAACAAATCAAGCTGGCTGTGTATGCCGCGTTGAAAATACTTGGTGAGCAACTCCAGTGTCCCGTTTTTATCGACAGTGCTTGACAGAGGTTCATTGATTTCCAGTCCGATTCTGTTAGGGATATGGATTCCATAAGAGTTGCCTGCATGGGTCATGATGCTGTCTACTTCAAAGCTCGATTTGATATACTTATCAATGTTACTGTTTCTTTTTAGTGAGTCGCAACGAGCCATCATTTCGTTGTAGTCACTTACTTGCAGGGTCTCTGCCAGACAGTTATCCATATCTTTTTTCATTGAGCTGTAGAGTCCTGTCAGCCAATATGCCTGATAAGCAAATACGCCTATCAATGAAAGGATAATTAATACGGCTATGGCCTTAAACGGTATTTTCATTGTACTGTTTTTCTCATTTATCTACGAAAATAGAGAGAAATCGGCCAACTTCTTCTTTTTGATAACACTAAATAAGACTTTGTAAGCGGATGGTAACATGAAGGAATCGCTTTTCCTGCTTACTTTGTTGCATGATGAAAAACTTACTTACCATTTGCTTTTGTTGGTTTGCTCTTTCGGTATGGGGGCAACAGGATACCACATTCCTTTATATGGACAGTCTGTTCCAGCAACTTCCCGAAGTGCTGGTGCGGGGTGAGAGACCGGTGATTAAAGGTGAAAAGGGCAAACTGATTTATGATGTGCCGCGTATTATCGAAAAACTGCCGGTGACAAATGCTTATGAAGTCTTGAAAGAACTGCCCGGAGTGACCGAGCAAAACGGAACCCTGAGTTTGGGAGGACTGAGGGTTACAGTGGTGGTCAACGGCAAAGTGACCACATTGGATAAGGAGCAGTTGCGTGCCATGCTCGAAGGTACTCCTGTGAGCCGCATTGAGAAAGCAGAAATCATGTATGCCGCCCCTGCCCGTTATCAGGTGCGCGGACCGATGATAAATTTAATATTAAAATCAAACTTAGGGCAACGGTCTTCTTTGAAAGGAGAGCTCTTTTCCTCCTACGAACAGTCACGACGCGAACACATCAATGAAAGAGCCACATTGCTTTATACATCAGGCCGCTTTGCGGCGGACTTGATGTATACCTACTCTTTCGGGCATACTAAGAACGAGACAGAAAAGTGGTCGGAACATGAACTGGCCGACGGCATGCATGAGCTTACCTTGAATACCTTGAGTAGCGGATACGGAGGACGGCATAACATCCGTTTGGGGACGGATTATGATTTTGGGAAAAAGAATGTGTTGAGCATGGTATATACTTCCCAACTCGGTTACGGGCAAGACCGTACATCGATGCACGGAACGGGAAACAGTGATAAGGCAGATGACGGAGACCGTCGGCTTCATAATGTGAAGTTGGATTATCAATCTTCTTTCGGACTTACGGCAGGAATGGATTTTACCTATTTTGATTCTCCCGGTACGACGGTACTGGCCAGTGCGATGGAAGAGGAAAAGAAATCATTTTTCTATAAGAGCAATCAACGTATCAACCGCCTGCTCTTTTATCTTAATCAGGAGCATGCTTTGGCTAATGGGTGGGAGTTGAATTATGGTGCGAAATATAGGACCGCGCATGATAACAGTTACTAGTTCTACTATGACGGCGAAACGGGAGACTTGCTGACAGACAACTCGTTGAAGTCACGCCGAACAGAATATACCTTTAACGGCTATGCGGGCTTCAGCAAAAACTTCGGCAAACGTTTCTCTTTTGACTTTTCGTTGGCTGCCGAGCTTTATCATTCAGAAACGTGGCATGAATGGATGCTTTATCCCACATTGAATGCCAATTATCGGGCAAAGGACGGACATATGTTTCAGCTGTCTTTCAGCAGTAATCGTTCTTATCCTGACTATTGGAGTACACAACCCACAGTGCAGTATGTGGATAGTTATACTGAGGTGCATGGCAATCCGGTGCTGAAACCGTCATCCGACTATCTGGCTGTCTTGGCTTATATATTGAAGAGTAAGTATGTTTTTGCTCTTTTCTATGAAGAGAAACCTGACCATTTTGCCCAGTTACCTTATAAATTGCCCGACCGTCTGGCCGAGGTGAACAAGTTCATCAATTATAATTTCCAGCGGCAAATGGGGATACGAATGATGGCTCCTTATAAGATTGGCAAATGGTGGTCGGGTAACGGTATGTTGATAGCGATGCAGAGCCGTGACAAGGCGGATGATTTTTATGATATTCCGTTTGACCGCAAAAAGTGGGTATTCGTCTTTCGGACGAGTAATACGCTCACCCTGTCGAAGCAACCTGATGTGGTAATGAACGTAAGTGCTTTCTTGCAGACCAAAGCGCGTCAGGGAATCTATGATTTAGGCAACTATTGCGATGTGACGACTTCGGTGAAGTGGACATCGCCCGACAAGAAGGCACAGTTGACATTGACCGGCAATGACCTCTTTGACAGCCGTAACCGGATGGATTTAAGAATAGATTATGCCAATCAACATAGTCGTACAAAGTTTAATAAATCCAATCGGAATATAACTCTGTCATTCCTTTATAAATTTGGCGGCTATAAGGAAAAGAAGCGTAAGGAAGTGGATACGAGCCGATTGGGACATTGATACTTTAGGTACGGACAGCGCGGAATAGAAAAAGTCCGCGTTTGTCCGTAAAGTCTGTACCTGAAATAAATGGAGTAAATCCGTCGGAAGTTTACCGTTCAAACGGTTTCAGCCTTCCATTTTTGTTTTGAATGCCAAGGCATACATGCGCATCTGCTTTACCATGGCCAGCAAACCGTTGCTGCGTGTGGGAGACAAATGTTCTTTCAGGCCGATTTTCTCTATAAAGTAGAAATCGCTGTTCAATATTTCGTCGGGAGTGTGTCCTGATACGACTTTAATGAGCAATGCGATGATACCTTTTACTATCAATGCATCGCTTTCTGCCTGGAAAACCACTTTGCCGTCTGTCAGGTCAGCCTGTAACCATACACGGCTTTGGCAACCGTCAATCAGGTTTTGTTCCGTTTTATATTGAGGGTCGAGTGGTACTTGCTCATTTCCCAAGTCAATCAGTAATTGGTATTTGTCCATCCAATCGTCAAAGTCACTGAATTCCTCGATAACCTCGTCTTGAAGTTCGTTTATTGTTTTCATTGTTTTGAATTTTATTTCTCATTATAAATTACATCCATCACTGTTTGACCGACAGCTTTCAGTGTATTGCGGTCTATATTGTCCATCGTATCGTTTATCGTATGCCAGGTAGAGCCGAAAGAAGAACGTTCGTTATTGGCATCATAATTGATGATGTCCACACACGGGATACGTGCCAGTTGGTGTACATACAAGTGGTCATCGGTTACAGGAATGCCGTCCGCTTTCACAAAATACTTGCCATAGCCCAGCTCATGTGCCTTTTTCCAAATCTTTTTCATTTCGGAACGTGCCGTTTCCGAGGAATAACCCTCATAATAGAAAGTTGCATCTTTACCGCCTACCATATCAAGCAGAATTCCGTAGCGGGCATTATAATTCTGTACGTGGGGAGTGCGTGCCCAGAACTGTGACCCCAGACACCATGTATCCTGTTTGGGTTGTCCTGTATAAAATTCCGGCGTTCCGTAGTCTTCCGCATCAAAGAAGATAATGTCAATGCCCAGTGCCGGTTCTTTCTGTTGAATTTGACGGGCGATTTCCAGCAATACGCCTACACCGCTTGCGCCATCATTTACTCCGAGAATATGCGTGTGGTGATTCTTGGGGTCGGGATCATTGTCGGCATACGGCCGGCTGTCCCAATGCGCACAAAGCATGATGCGTTTTTTGCTTTCGGGTTTATAGGCTCCGATGATATTCCGTGCTTTCAGTATGGTTCCGTCCCAAGCTATGAGGTCTGCACGTTGGTTATAAACCTTGGCTCCAAACTTTTCCAGTTGTTGAGCCAAATACTCTCCGCATTCTTCATGTGCTTTTGTATTCGGCACTCTCGGACCGAAATCCGCTTGTGCCCCGACGTATGCATAAGCACTGTCTGCATTGAATTCGGGTGCTTTGATTACTTCTTTCTCCACTGCATCTATTCGGTCACTTTTCTTATTGCTGTTTCCGCAAGAAATAACGGTCAGTACAAGCATCAGGAACAGGATGGTTAAAATGTTCTTATTCTTCATATATTTCTCTTTTAAATCTTCCACTTTGTCCGGTTGCAAAGTTACATTATTTTCTTTGTACTTCTTCCATTACCCGCAGGAAGTTTCCTCCCCAGATAAGCCGGATACTTTCTTCGCTGTATCTTTCTAACAATAGTTGACGGGTGAAGTTTATCAGTTCCGATGCAGAAGCACAACCGGTGATGCCTCCGTCACCGTCAAAGTCGGTACCGATACCCACATGTTCTATTCCCATGATATTCACCATGTGGTTCAGATGATTGATGGCATCTTTAATGGTTGCATGGCCTTCTTTCCGCAGGAAGCCGTCGTATAACGTTACTTGGGCTACTCCTCCTTTGGCGGCAAGAGCCTTCAGTTGGGCGTCTGTCAGGTTACGCGGATGGTCGCACAATGCACGTGCGGAAGAATGCGAGGCAACAATCGGCTTCGTGCTGATTTCCAACGCATCATAAAAACTTTTTTCTCCGGCATGCGAGATATCTACCATCATGCCTACACGGTTCATTTCTTTAATTACGTCTTCTCCGAAAGCACTGACTCCCAGTCCTTCGGCATTATCACGTGCCGAACCGCAAATGTCATTATTCCCATTGTGGCAGAGTGTCATATACACCACTCCGCGTTTTCGGAAACGCTCCACATTACTTATATCCTTGCCAATGGCATAACCATTCTCTATTCCCAGCATAATGGCTTTCTTCCCTTCCATTTTCAGCCGCCATAAATCGTTTGGCGTATAAGCCAAATCAACGGCCGTACAGTTCTTGGCAACCATTTCTTCTATTTCGTTCAGAATGCGGTCGGCTTTTGCAGTAGCAGCCGGCAATGCCTCGTCGGTACGTTCCGATTGTTTCAGGTAGGCTACCATGATTGTGGCATCCAGTCTGCCTTCCGTCATCTTATGTAAGTCCACCAATATCTTTTTGTCGCGGGAAGCAAAGTCAATGCCCCGGTCGAAAAACATCGGCGTATCGCAATGCGAATCCAGCGTAATCATACGGCTGTGCAGACGTTTTGCTTCCTGAAAAGAAGCAGCTTCTTTTATCAGCCAGTGGAAGAGTGGCATCATGCATTCGTCACCCCGTAAGATGAAACATTCGGGATGCCATTGAACTCCCAGCATTGATTTATATTCGGTGGATTCCATCGCTTCTATCACTCCGTCCGCAGCCCGGGCACACACGCGGAAACCCGGTGCAACTTCTTTTACAGCCTGATGGTGGAAAGAATTTACCGGCAGGACATCTTTTTCAAACAGACGATGTAGCAATGAATCTTTTTCTATCCGAACCGAATGTGATGCATAACTTCTTTCCAGGTCCTGGTCGTGCTTTATGCGCGTTCCTTCCATTTGTGAGTGGATATCCTGATACAAGCTGCCTCCGAGGGCGGCATTCATCATCTGTATGCCCCGGCAGATACCCAGTATCGGGATTTGTCTGTCGGCAGCCAGCTTTGTCAATAAGAGTTCCTGCCTGTCACGGTGTGGGTTGATGCTGTGGAGTTCCTTTACCGGTTCTTCATCCATGAAAAGAGGATTGATATCCGCACCTCCCGTCAGCAGGATTCCGTCCAGCGATTCGAGTGCATTTATCAAACTGTCAGTGTCATCGAATGAAGGGAGAATGAATGGCACTCCGCCTGCTTTCAGAATGGAAGTAAAGTAACCTTCTGCCAAGGTGCATTCCCCATCCCTGAAGTTTCCGGTCAGTCCGATAACCGGTGCTTTTTTGTAACAGGGGAATGTGCGGTGTATATCATCGTACGCTGCTGAAATGTCAAATGTTTGAAAGGTTTTCATAAGTTAAATTATTCATAGAAACTAAGCAAAGATAGGGATAAATCCAGATTTATTTTTCATATTTGCTAAAAATCTAATGATTATGGAACCTATACAGGACTTTGCCCGATTAATCAGCCGTCTGCGTGCGCAAAAGGAGCGTAAACGAGTTGCAGTGGTTTGCCCTAACGACCCGCATACGGAGTATGTTATTACCCGTAGCTTGCACGAAGGGTTTGCCGATTTCCTGTTGGTGGCTGATACTCCCCATTTATTGAATGCCGAATATATCCGGTTGCAGTACCCGGAGCATGTAAAAGTGTATGAGGCGACAAGTCCCGACAAAGCTGCTCAAGAAGGAGTGGCATTGGTCAGAGAAGGACATGCCGATGTGTTGATGAAAGGAATAATCAACACCGATAACCTGCTGCGTGCGGTTCTTAATAAGGAACATGGTTTGCTTCCTCAGGGAAATGTATTGAGCCATATAACAGTGGCTCAGATACCTACTTATAATAAATTATTGTTTTTCTCGGATGCGGCAGTAATCCCCCGACCTACATTGGCTCAGTTTGAGGCTATGCTGAAATACGATTTGGAAGTTTGTCGCCGTTTGGGTATTTCCGAACCTCGGGTGGCACTTATTCATTGCACCGAGAAGATAAATGAAAAGTTTCCCCATACCCTTGATTATGCTGTTTTAAAGGAACGTGCCGCATCCGGTGCTTACGGCTCCATGTTCCTGGACGGGCCGATGGATGTAAAGACGGCTTGCGATGCTCATAGTGGTGAGGTGAAAGGCATAAGTTCGCCTGTAGTGGGGCATGCTGACCTGTTGATATTTCCCAATATCGAATCAGGCAATACATTTTATAAAACAGTATCCTTATTCGGCGATGCTAATATGGCAGGTATGCTGCGCGGAACCATAGCTCCGGTTGTTGTCCCTTCACGTGCCGATTCGGGAAACTCGAAATATTATAGTTTAGCATTGGCTTGCGTGGCCGGATAAAACCTTAAAGTTATATGAAGATATTTGTCATTAACCCGGGCTCTACTTCCACGAAGTTGGCTCTTTTTGAAAATGAAAAAGTAATATGGGCGGCAGGTGCTCACCATTCCTCAGAAGACTTGCAACATTTTCATCATGTGAATGAGCAATATGAGTATCGCAGGGATTTTATATTCCGATTGTTGGCCGAGGCCGGTATTCCTATTGAGTTTGACGCTGTGATTGCGCGGGGCGGCTTGTTGAAACCGACTCCGGGGGGAGTGTATGCCATTAACGAACAGATGAAATATGATTTGCTTCACGCACGTATGGAGCATGCTTGTAATTTGGGGGCTTTAATTGCCGATGAAATGGCAAAAAAATGCGGTTGCCCCGCTTATATTGCCGACCCGGAAGTGGTGGATGAGTTGCAGCCGGCAGCGCGTTATACCGGTATCCCCGAGATAGAACGTATTTCTATTTTCCATGCATTAAACAGTAAGGCGGTTTCCCGTAAATATGCCGCTTCCATCGGAAAGCATTATGAAGAATTGAATTTGATTGTGGTTCACCTGGGAGGTGGCATCTCGGTCGGAGCACACTGTCAGGGCAGGGTAATTGATGTAAACAATGCGTTGAACGGTGAAGGCCCTTTCAGCCCGGAGCGTGCCGGCACTATTCCTGCCGATCAGTTTGCCGAACTGTGTTTCAGCGGGAAATATACCTTGCGTCAGGTGAAGAAGATGTTGAACGGTAAGGGTGGTTTGATAGCTCATCTCGGGACAAACGATGTTGCTTCTATTGCCCATAAAGCCGAAGCAGGCGAGGAGCCCTATAAAGGAGTGCTGGATGCCATGCTTTATACGGTTGCCAAACAGGTCGGGGCGATGTATGTTTCGCTTCGCGGGAAAGTGGATGCCATTATTCTGACAGGAGGAATAGCCCATAGCGATTATTGTGTAGGTGCTCTTCGTGAACAGATAGACTATCTGGCTCCTGTTGTACTGATTCCCGGGGAGGATGAAATGGGTTCGCTGGCATTCAATGCTTTGGGGGCATTGAAAGGGGAGCTGCCTTTGCAGGTGTATCACCCGCAATAATACATTCTTTTCAGCTTTCCTCCATGCTTTTCAGTTCCCATCCGCAGAATGGGGATGTATCAAAACTTCCTTTTTATCGAAATGGGGAGTGTGTCAAAACGTGGATAATGCTGTCGTTTAATCTGTAGGGGCGAGGTTCGCTCGCCCGAAAACAGTTTGCTTTGTGTCTTCGGGCAGGCAAATCCTGCCCTACAGTTGCCGATGGGATAGGTCTTTTAGTTTCGACATACCCTCATGGAGGTGAGTCTCTATACAGTGTTGCTGCGCTTTGTTTCCTCCGGCATGCCTCGGATTTGTCCGGCGGTGTCTTCCCATTGTTCTGCCGGTAGGGGGCATTTCTCTTTCGGCAGTTCTGTTCGAGTAGCAAGGGGCAGTCATTGTTCTTGTGGATTTAACACCTCAAGCAAACTCCTGTTCCCCGGTGTTGTCTCTTCCGGTTTTCAACCCCTGCATGCGTTTTTGAGCTTCCTAAGTCGTTTCATTAGCCGGACCAAGTGTTTTCGTCCTTTCGGTTATGCCCGTCTGTCCGTCGGATTACTACAGTCTCCGGCAGCGGACTGTATAGTCCGTTGCAGTGGACCGTACAGTCTGCTACAGTGGACTGTACAGTCCATTGCCGCAGACTGTAATAATCTTCCGTTCAAAAGGCCTTGGCTGATCCTAAGAAACCGCTTATTCTTCCCTTTGTTTGTGATGTGATATTTAAATCCTTAAAAAACAATGTGCCCCTCCAAAAAAAAGGCTGTAATGCTTGGTGCACTACAGCCTCTTTATTTAGTCTGAACCCGTTCTGAGGGTCGTCAGATGCGATTGTTATTAGTTATACTGATAGTCGATAGTGGATGTTGTTACTACGCCATTCTTATCAGTGAAGGTAACTACCAATGTACCCTTTTCACCGCTCTTCATATCGGTAATACTTACACCCTTTGCATCTTTGTCGGCTGCTGTTCCTTTCGGAGCAACAACAGTTCCTTTGGAAGCTTCAGTGTTCTTGTATTCTACTTTTACTTCAGTAGCACTGCTTGGATCGTTTGTAGTCAGTGTGATACCGTCAATAGCCATATCAGTACCTGCTACAGCAATTTCTTTACCATTGAATACCAATGCCAAACCTGCTCTCTTATCAGCAGCGCCTGTCAACGGTGCGATATAGTTGTCAGCTCCTACTGTGGCAATGCTTTGAGCAGCACCTGCTTTGTAGTAAACGATTTTAGCATCTTCAAAGATACTCTTGACGGTTACGGTAAAGTCTTTAGATACTGTCAAGTCTGTTGCTAATTCGATTGAAGCGGTTGCAGCAAGCGTGTTATACTTAACCTTCTTCTTAACTATCAGTCCACTGGCATCTGCAATTTCACCATCTGATACAGTCAGCCCTGTTACAGCACCGGCATCAGTAGTGTATGTAGCAGCATATTCGATATCGTCAATAGCAAGACCTTTCACACCATCGTTTACTGTGTAAGCTTTAGCTAAAGAAAGAGTTGCTTTATTAGTAGCCCATCCCATGCGTGCAGTAAGAGTAGTACCTGCTTCATTCCACAAAGCATTGGTGTTTACTTTAGCCAATTCATCGAATGAAGGCAATGTGATAGTGTAGTTTGCACTTACTTTCTTGATTTCATTACCGGCATCGGCAGCATCAGACAAAGTGATGGTCAACTTGGTTGCACCTGCCTTTGGAGCATCTGCGATTTCGTCTTTTGCAATCTTGGCATACTTGATAGTCTTGATGGTTGCAGCTTTGCTTAAGTCAGTTACTTGTTTCTTGCATGCAGCATCTGTGTAATATGTTACATTAGATTCTGTGATATCTTTTTCAAAGAAGTTACCGTCAGTAGCCCAAGTAATGTTACCCTGAACTTTGTCAGCCTGTTCGTCTGTCAATCCGGTAAATGTATTACCCAAGTCGATAACAAAGTTCTTTTCGGGCATCAACTTATAAGTCTGGTCTGCAATCGGTTCGTCTTCTACTGTAGCAGCCACGAAGGTAACCTTGATATATTGCTTGGTTTCAGCACCTGTTACGTCCAGGATATGCACAATGAAAGGTATTTCTTGCTTGGCAGCTTTGTCAGCAGCTGTAATCTTCATACCGTTTACTGTTACACCATATCTGCCGGCTTTGTCGATGTCACCGATTTCAAGATATGCATCATAAACTTTGTGGGCGTCTGCATTGCTTGCGTCTTTGTCTTCAATGATGATTTCGTTAGTACCTAATTTGAAGTCGCTGATATCAAGAGGGTTGCTTGCATTCTTTGCATCATCTGTTCCATTTACTCCTCCTACTTTAATCTTTGTTGCTGCAAGGGGAGTTGCTTCAGGGTCTTCATCGGTATCGATAACAAATTCATAGCCTGTTACCAAGTCGCCGTTTACAGACAATGCATATTTCACGTTCTTAGGATCCCCTTCAACTTCTGTTGCAAAAGCAGTAGCGATATTGTCGGCTGTAACCGTTTCATCCATTGTGATGGCTACTGTCCAGTTGCCATTGGCTGATGCAGCTCTATCACCTTTGTCATAGATAAGATCATTGTTTGCTGTTGCAGTGACAGTTACAGGAGCTACAGATCCGTCAGAAGCAACCAGTTTCAATGTCTGTGCACCCAAGTTGTAGCTTGAAGGAACTACCGTAACTTCTCCTTCTGTATAGCGTCCCAACAAAAGTTGTCCTTTGGCAATGTTTCCTTTAGCACCTTTCCAGGTGATTGCTTTGTCTGCTTTTCCCCAAGCAATACCATCGGGAGCAGTAGAGGGAGTAACTGTGTTCTTTGCAGTAAATTTTGCTACATTGGCAGTTACGTTCATCATTCCCGAAGTTGCTTTCGGCAATTTGATAGTCTTCATTTCACCGTTGGCATCGGGCAATGTGATGGTGTACATACCGTCAGCATCATTTTCCAGGATGGCATATTTTCCAACCTTGATGCCTGTTGCCTTGCCGTTCACATACAGTTCGTTGTCTTTCACTTCTACAGTGTCACCCAACTGACCGATTACTTTTCCGTCTACTTTCAGGTCTTTACCGTCAACTGTCACCACTGTTTTTTCCACACTGGGAGCCGTTGTTTTGATGGTATAAGTATGAGAGCCTGTACCGTCTACCACAGTCAATACACCTGTCTTTTCATCGAAAGTCACACTGGATACACCCTTGTCGCCAATCTTTGACTCCAATTCAGACAGTGTGGTTTCAATCTTGT
>OJNY01001341.1_pt1 | contig 15821 bp, 24 predicted proteins | sample 1597931 | NCBI WGS metagenome assembly OJNY01 (sample SAMN01915209, study PRJEB22387) | human gut metagenome | isolation source: stool | host: Homo sapiens | place: USA
GCGTTTGTTTTTCCCCACGTGTGTATACCTCCCTTAATCCGAAATATGGCTGTCTCTGCGTTCAGGTGTCAGGATCTCCGCCATGTGTGTGCGGCATATAAATTTTTGATTCTTCATCATCCACATGCGCGGCAGCTTTCCCAGCGGCTACCCCGGCGGGGTAGGCGGCGGCCAGCAGCGCGGCCAGAACGGCGCTGCCGATGATCGAAAGCAGAATGTCCATCAGTCACCCCACCTTTCGCCGCGGCTGCAAAAATCATCCGGCGTGTTGCGGCCGTACAATGGGCACTGGACGGTGGCCCAGTAGCGGCAGCGCCCACACCGCGGCAGGCCCAGCAGCCGCAGGTGCATGGCGCGGGTGATGTGCAGCCCGCACCACAACAGCCCACAGATCAGCATGCCGCCCGCAAAGAGCACGCAGGGGGCCACAAGAAACACAAGGGCCAGGCATTGGATGATGTAGAAACAGTTGAAGTCAAAAGTTATCATGGGCTCTCCTTTCTGTGTGGTGGATTGTGGTGGATTTGGGGCCAAAATAAAAAACCTTTATAGAATTACATTTTTTCTATTTTTCCGTGTATCACTTTTCCTGCAAAATCCACCACATCCACCACAGAGATATAAAAATACTCAAAAAATAGTGCAGATACATTGTTTTTGCCTGTGGTGGATTTTTAAGCAAATCCACCACAATGCACCGCAAATCCACCACAGAAAATCAGCTTTTGGGCGGCGCGGACATGGTTTGCTGTTCATAGGGCGGCGGGCCGGGCTGATAGCGCTGGCGGGATCCGCCAAGCGCCTGTGCCAGCAGGCGGCTGCCTTCATCGGTCAGGCGGGCGGCCTGATACTCGTATGCCGTGCGGGTTTTCACGCGGGGCAAAACCTTGGCAATCTCCCGCCCAAACTTGTTGCCGCTCAGGGGGTAGCGCTCGCCGTTTTCCTCGCACCATTTGCGGTAGACCTGGTACAGCACAGAGGCCTGAACGGTATAGCCGGGCAACTGCATCAGGCAGTCGTCCAGGAACTGCTTCAGGCGGTCCTGCTCGCCGCGGTATTCGGCGGTAGCGGTGTCCACGGCGGTACAGGGCGGCAGCCCGCGGCGGCGGCCATTGTTGCTGCGTGCCAGCCACAGGCGCAGCCCGTCCAAGGCCCAGTTCAGGATACCAGGCAGCTCCGCAGCCAACTTATCCGGCAGCTGCAGATCCTGCTTGGATTCGGGGATGGTCTGGGTGAACGGCACCAGGCGGATGCGCCGCCAGATGCCGGAATCGGTGCCGCGGATGCGCGGCTTATGGTTGGTTGCCATGATCAGCTTGAACTCCGGTTTGAACTCAAACTCGCGGCCATACAGGTAGCGGGCGGTCACGGTATCGCCGCCGGTCAGCTGCTTGACCATGGCTTCGTCCAGCCAGACATCGGCCGGGCATTCGGAGATGGTCACCAGCCGCGCCCCTTTCAGGCGGGCAATGTCGGTGCGGGGGCCTTCGGTGGTGCGGCGGGCGGTAATGGTTTCGCTCTGGGCGTTCATGGCATAGCTGCCGAACAGATCCGCCAGCACATCCAGGAAGGTGCTTTTGCCGTTGGAGCCATCGCCATACAAAAAGAAGATACATTGTTCCCGTGTGGAAGAGGTGAGCATGTAGCCCACCATGGCCTGCAGATAGGTCTGCAGCTCCTGGTCGCCGCCGGTCACGCTGGCAAGGAAAGCCTGCCATACCGGGGCTTTGGCGTTGGGGTCATACGCCGTACCGGCCAGTTTGGTCAGCAGCTTGTCCCGGTTATGGGGGCGCAAGGCTCCGTCCTTCAGGCGCAGGATGCCGTTTTGCAGGTTGAACACCCCGCGGGCGGCATCCAGCTCAGCATCCGTTACCGGAATGCCGGCCAGGTGCTGGGCTTCGGTCAGAAGGTTTTTCTTGGCGGTGCTGCCGCGGCTTTTGCGGATGAACTGGCGGTATTCCTTGGCCTTGTCAGGGTCGTGCATGCCAAACAGTTGGCGTTCCATGCCATCCAGCATATCATCACAGAGGGCTTTGACAGCGGCGGTCTCGTCCGGCTTCCAGATGCGACCGTCCCACAGCATCCAGATCTGCTGGGTAAAGTTGTAGCGCACTTTGCCGCGGTACAGGTCCCGGAACTGCCGGGCGTTGCCGGTATCGTCCCGACTGTATTCCACATGGGGCTTGCCGGGGGCAGGTTTTGCAGGGATGGCTGTTGGCTGGGCGGGTGCCATGCGGTGCAGCAGGGCGGTCAGTTCGTCAGCGTCACTGGGGCCAGGGGCTGGCGCGGCGGCAGGGTCATACACCTCGCGGCAGTCAGCGATGGCGCGGGCCAGTGTCAGATTGCCGTAAGTATCGGCCCCGCGGCGTTCGTCCCACTTGGGGCGGTACAGGCCGCTGCTGCGGAATGCGGCATCCATGCGGGTTTTATCGGCTCCCAGCCAGAATGCCAGCAGGTTGCACAGCGCCAGATCCGCTTCACTGTGGGAAGCCGCATACCCCTGCCAGTTTCCGGCCAGCAGGGCGGCCAGCTTTTCGCCACCGTGGGCCTGCCGGGCTTTGGTCAAAATCTCCTCGTCACTTTGCGGCAGGCTGTGCTGCCGGGGCGCAGGACCGGGGGCAGCGACCGGTTCCGGTTTGGCCAGCCAGCGGCGGTACACTTCGGCCGCAGCATCGGCGGCGTCCCGCACCGGCAGGGGCGGGTCATGCCAGCTGCGGCCGATTAGGGTAAAGTAACGACCCCCGTCATACATTTCCAGCCCTGCGCCGGGGGCAAGGGCACGGCGGCAGGCGGGACCGGCTTTTTTGCCGCGCCACAGGATATGCAACCCTGTGCCACTGGGGCTCAGTTCGGTATAGCTGTGCATGGCTTCCACAATATCCAGGGCTTCGGGCAGGAGCTCCCCGGTGGCAGGGTTGATGCAATGGTCGATATCGATCCCGCAGAGCCCATCCCCCAGCACATAGCCGATGCCGCGGCAGCCCAGACGGGGCACCGCCTGAACCGCCGCGGCATAACTGGCCCAGGTGGCCGGGTCGGTGCTGCTTGCGGGCGCACCGGTTGCCGGGCAGATGGGCCGCTTATCGGCTGTGCAGCATACCCACCGCGCGTTGACTTTCAGTTCTTCGGGTATACTGTTCATAGAACCTCCTTAAAAGGGCAGGTCTTCGTCGTCTTCCGCCTCAGGGGTAAAGGAATCAGCGACAGGCTGGGCGGCAGCTTTCGGCTTGATATAATCGCTGACATTGCCGGTGCCGATCAGGCGGTCAAAGTAGGTGTTCTGGTAGCGCGGGTCATTTTTCTGTTCTGCCAGGGTCAGCTGGCCGATCTTGCCGCAGTATTCGGCAAGGCGGTCCGGCAGGGCGGCCAGGTGCGGAACGGCTACCCCCACCGCGTTGGTGAACTGCTTGAAGTAAGGGAAGCCCTGCGCGTTGAAATTGAAATTCATGTACAGGAACCGGCCCTTGTACTCGCCCTCCGTTACCACCCAGCTGGTGGAAAAGCGGGGGTAAGCGCGCTTTTCGTCCGGCGGGTACAGGCGGGCTTCATTCAGGATGGCAGTGTAGCGGCCGTCCGGCAGCTTGCCGCCGGTGGCTTCCTGCGCGGCATCGTAGGTGTTTTCCAGGCTGTTGAGGTAAGAATAATCGCTCATAATGTTGTTTCCTCCAAAATTTCAGCGTTCAGCTGTTTGTATACCCGCCTGCGAGCTGCGTACTGGCTGCGGCAGGCGGGAACGTTATTGTCAACAAAGTCATAAACAAGGGCGGTGGTTTTGCCGGGGGCCGGGCGCATGATGCGCCCCACGGCCTGCTGCACAGATACTTTGTCCCGCACGGGCTGCACCAGATACAGCCGCCCGGCGCAGGGAATATCCAGCCCCTCTTTGGCGAGTTGGTAGGTGGCAAACAGCACCCGTGCAGGGCAGGCGGGGTCTTTCAGCTCCCGCAGGGCGGCGGTGCGGTCGGCGGCTTTGGTGGCCCCGCAGATAAAATGTGCGTTCAGCCCTGCGGCGGCAAAGTCACCCTGGCTGCGCAGGGCGCGGCACATGGTTTCCAGAATGTCCAGGCTGCAGCCCAGCACCAGCACGGTTTCTCCGCGCAGGGCATCCTGGGCAATCATGCGGACAATATGGGTGTTGCGGGCGGTATCCGCAGCCAGGCAGCGGCGCAGGCGGGCGGTATCAATGTGCATCTGTTCCCGCGGGCCGGGGGTGTAACTGAACTGGGTCAGGACCGGCTGGACCTGGGGAATGACCGTGCTGCCGGTATCCACCAGCACCTGCTGGTCAACCTGGGCAATAGTATCTCCCAGGATCATGTGAATGGTGTGTTCCAGCCCATCCCCGCGGGCCGGAGTGGCGGTCAGACCGTAACGGTAGCGGGCGGGCAGGCAGCCCAGCACGGCATTGAACATCTGGGCGTTGGCGGGGTTGGCGACCACATGCTGGCATTCGTCCACGATCACGGTGCCGATGCGCCCAGCCAGATCGTCCAGCTCCATGTGGTACAGTGTCTGCACAGTGGCCACGGTCAGGTGGGTGCCAATGCGCTTTTGTGTGCCGTTCAGAATGCCGATCTGCCCGTCCGTCAGCCCAAGGCGGGCCTTGGCGCGTTCCGCTGCCTGCAGAACAAGATCATTGGTGTGGGCAATCCAGAGTGCAGGCTGCCCGATGGCCCGGATCAGGTACAGCCCGGTTTCGGTTTTGCCTGCGCCGCAGGGCATGACCAGCACCCCCTGCGGAGTTTTGCTGGCCAGCACAGCGTCCGCTGCTTTTTGCTGGTAGCTGCGCAGCCGGATGCTGCCGGGCGGCCAGGCCGGGGCGGGGCAAAGGGTCATAGCGTCCCGCTTTTGGGTATCCTTGGGGCGGCGGTGCCACACATCGTTTGCCATGCCGCGGGGCAGGATCAGCTCATTGCTCTGCACCTCATACAGCAGCAGTTCCCGCGGGATGCTGTAGGTGGGCAGGCCCAGGTAAGCGGCGCGGGTGTAGGCCGGGTTGGGAATGGTCAGCTCCTCCATCAGGGCACGGCGCAGTGCGGCGGGGCAATCGGTCAGCCGCAGACGGCCATCCAGGGTAAAGATCATGGCAGCACCTCCGGGCAGGGCAGGCGGTACTCTTCCAGCGCCTGGGGGATGGTGTGTGGCATATTGCCCAGCGGCACGCTGCCGCGGTCCCCGGCCAGGATAGGCCCGCGCACCCTGCACCAGGGAATGAACGCCACGGTGGGCGGTTCTGCCCGGCGCACGGCAATCAGAGCCGCACCGCCTGCATCCTCAAACCGGCTCAGGTTTTCAATTTCGTTGGGGCGCAGGGCCGAAAACGGCAGGTTTCCGCGCTGGACCGCCTTGCACTCAATGCCAAGCGCCGCGCCCTGAACCATGGCGGAAATATCAAAAGGCTGGCCTGCCCATGCTTTGGGCCAGCAGCGGGCCCAGCTGTTGGGGGCGGCGTTCAGCTCCTCGCAAAGGTCCTCTTCCCACTGTTTGCCGTTGCGGCTGCGTTGCTGCTGCAGTTTATTGCGCTGGTTCCTGCGCCGGTTGGCTGGGATCATGGGCGCTGCCCTCCTTTTTCTGTTTCATGGCTTTCAGCAGGCAGGCTTTGCACAGCGGGCGGCCAACGTATTTTTGCGCCATGGCAGCGCACTGGGCGGCGGGGATCAGCTCGCCGGTGGATTTTTGTACACTGTCCTTGATACGGCCGCCGCAGTCGGCGCACAGGATGCGCACAGGCTCTTTGCCCTCGCTCAGCCAGGCGGCAAGGTCTTTGCCCAGCTGCGGCGTGATGACGGCGCCGAACCCATCCAGGAAGGTGACGTCCTTGCTGGTGGTTGCAATGTGGTTGCGGGCAATGTTCAGCACAATGTCAAACTCATATTCCAGGTTTTCGCGCTGGATGGGGGCAAGCCCCAGCTTGACCGGCTCCATTTTGCCGCGCTCATTGGGCTGCAGGGCATAGTCCTGCTTGACGCGCAAGGTGCAGATGGTGTGGCAGGGGACCGAAAGGATGGTATCGACCATGGTGTTCTGCAGCTTGCCCGCCGCGTTCCAGGCAGTGTAGCTGTTCTGGCCGCGCTGGGTGGCGGCGATCGCATCCTTGTATTCCAGCACGCCGCCTGCACCGGCCCATGCGTGGGACAGGCTGTCCACGATGACAACGCCGTCCGGGCCGACAATATCGGCCCCCATCCTGACGTACTGAATGTACTTTTCCACACTGTAGGGCGGGTCCATGTGTGCGTGCAGGAACTGCCCGGTGGGGATGGGCAGGTCGCTGCGGGCGGCGTATTCCAGGGCGCGGTCATGTTCGGTATCGATCAGGGCAACTTTGCCCCAGTCCCCGGTCATGCCATAGGCAATGTACAGGGCACTGAGGGTTTTGCCGCCGCCGGATACCCCCTGCAGCGCCATGCGCAGCTTGGTCTTTTGCCGTGCGGCAGGGGTAAACAGATTCAACGGTTCGGGCATCAGGTATCCTCCTTTTGATTTTTGGCTGCCTGGCGGGCGGCCAGGGTGCAGATCATGTCCAGAACTTCGCGCTTGTCATACAGCGGCGAATCGGGACGGTAAGGGTTATCGCCGTAAGTGTTCCGGCGCTTGGCTTCCGCATTGCGGCAGCGGGTTTCAATGCTGTTCAGCTCGGCGCAGCGCAGGGCAGTAAAGGCGGTGGCTTCCGGGTTAAAGGGAATCCCGCCGCCCCCGGCCATCCGGGTCAGCTCGGCCACCTGCTCGGCGGCAACATACAGGCCGGGCAGAACGGCTTTCAGGTCCGTGATGGCGTTCTCGATCTCCACGGGGGAGGGGTACAGGTTTTCCTGCAGGCGCATCAGGGCATCGGTCAGGATGCCGGCCGCACGGTTGACCTTTGCCGCCGCGCGGATGAACTGGTGCTCGGTGGAAAGGGGGCCAAACAGCAGCACGGCGCGGGTCAGGGTGGTGTCATCATACAGGCGTGTCACAGGCGGTCCTCCTCCCAGCAGTCCAAGGCTTCCAGCTTGGATGTGGTAGCCGGGGCAACGCAGTTTTCGGTTTCCAGGAACAACAGGCGGCCTTCCCGTCCCCAGCGGCCCCAGGGCATCTGGGTGCTATCCTTTGCGGGCAGCAGGATCCCGCCGCCGGTGGCGGCCAAGGTGCCCAGCATGGCGGTCAGGTCGGTGCTGAACCAGTACATCTGGCCGGTGCGGGTCTGGGCAAGCTGCAGCGTTTCGGTGCGCAGCGGGGAAAGGATCAGGTCCTCCCCTCTGCGGCCCAGCAGATCTGCCAGCTCCGGCGGCTGGCAGTCCAGGGGTTCTGGATCCGGATAGCCTTTGTACCAATAGCCGGAACCGGGGCGGGGCAGGCCGTGCAGCCACTCTGCCAGGCAGCCCAGCACGGCGGGCGGGCAGTTGCCCCATTCGCATACAAAGCACCAGCCCCCGCCGCACAGGACCAGCACATCATGTTCGTTCCGCCAGATCTTGCACCCGGCGGCTTTGGCGGCTGCTTTCATGCGTTTTACAATCGCTTTTTCGTTCATCAAAAATCATCCTCCTCATCCTCATCGGCCCAGCCGTCCGGGGCGCAGGCGGCCAGGGTATCCAACATGCCGCGGGCAGCTGTGCGGGCGCGGCGGGTCACGGTGTCAAACAGTTCGGCATCCAGGGCTGCGGCGCGCAGGTTGGCCCGCAGCACGGCGCAAAAGCCGTCCATGGCATCGGCTGCGGCATCCACGATCCGTTGGCAGGCATCGGCATCGGGGCGGGCCGCGTCCAGCTGCTGCTGGGTTTCGGCCAGCTGGCGCAGCAGCTCTGTGTTCTGTGCGCGGGATGTTTCGGCCAGCTTTTGAGCTGCATCAAACACGCGGTCCTCGCCCTCTTTGCGGTACTTTTCAATGTCGGCTTCACTTGGCGGGCAGACAGCCACATCCTGCGGGCGGTTTTCCAATTCCCTGAGGCGGGCGTTCAGATCGGTGTTCATCTCCTGCCGCAGGGCGGCGGTTTTTTCGGCATCGGCGGCGCGGGCTTCCGCTTCCTTTGCCCGCTGTTCGGCTTCGGTGGCGCGGCGCAGGGCGGAATCTTCGTTTTTGTGGGCGGTGCGGTAGCTTTCCTGGGCACCGGTGGCGGCGGCTTGCAGCTGGCGGTTCTGCTCATGCAGGCCGTCAACATCGGCCAGGGCGGCATCGCGGGCGGCTTCGGCGGCGGCTGCGGCATTGAGGGCGTTCACCCGGTCGGCGCGCAGCTGCTGGTTTTCTTTCAGCAAATCCTGGTATTGCTTGTGGGTGGTAATGTCGCCGGATTTGACCGCCTGCACCAGGTCGGCGGGGGCGGTGGGCTTGGCGGCAGCATATAATAAGGAAGGGGAAAGCGAATCAAGGATTTTCTGCTGTTCGGGACTGCTGTTATCAAACAGAGCGGTAACTTGCAACAGACGGTAGGCCGCGGACTTGCTGACGCCTATACTCTCGCACCAACGGCGGAATGTATCCTCGCCGCGGTTCCCATGTTTTGAGTTGTCCCAATTTGGGACAAGTGCCTCATGTGCGATTGCTACCCCATCAGCCATGCGGCGCAGACCAGCTTCTGCCAACCTCCGCCCTGCTGCGCATTCTCGTTCTGCAAGGTGCAGGTCGTTGACCGTTTGCTCATCCAGCCCGCTGTAATCAAACTCCGCTGCCGAACAGGCAGTTTCCGCATCGGACAGGCTTGATATTGCAGCAGAAGTGCCCGCAGGGGAGCAGGGGCCCGGCGGGCAGCTGCTTGCATCCGCCTGGGTGGTCGATGTTTCCTCCGCCAACGTGGCAGCAGGGGCGGCCATAGTCACAGCAGCATCCGCATTCGGGGCAGTCGTGTTCACTTTGCATGGTGGTTCCTCCTTGTTGGACAGCGCGCGCAGGGCTTTTACCACAGCGTCCGGTACCTCGTAGTCATCCATTAGGATGCCGAATCAGTACCCCAGCCAGTCTTCCTGCGCCAGGTCAGGCTCTTTGGTCTGGGCCTTGGCGTACTGCTGGGCGGCCCAATCGCTGGGCACCCATTTGTTTTGGTGTTTGTCCCAGAACCAGAACCTGTCGTGCTTTAAGGCGTACAGCAGGTGGTTGTCCTGGTTCTGGCAGATCATGTAGTCAGTCAATCTTCTACCTCCACGTTGATCAGTGCTTTGCGCTGGGCGGCGCCGGTGTCCGCGGCGCTGTAGCACAGGCTGATCTTTTCCAGTTGTTTGACCTTGTTGCTCGTTGCCTCCGCCAGAATGCTGCGCACGGTTTCGTGCAGCAGCAGTTCGGCGTCCTTGCGGTTGTGGGTAAAGGCAGCACGGATGGTGTCATACTCGTTCATGGCGTTACCTCCACAGGGGTGAATTTTTGCAGAAGTTCTTCGGCCAGCGGCATGGGCAGGTCCGTCATGCGGGCGTTGCGCCAGCCCACAAGGCAGAGCCGCCCATAAAACCAGCGGCCGTTGTAATGCCGGGTCGGCAGGCTTTGCCCGGCCTGCGGTAGATAAAACAGCGCGGCAAACCGGTTGCTGATCGGGCAGCGCTGCGCGTACCCGCCCATAAAGCGCTGCAGCTCCTGCAGGGTATCCGGCAGGCGGTAAAGTTCCGGCTTTGCGCCGGGGTCAATCACGATTCCGCGCATGTCGCCACCTCCCGCAGCGTGATCGCGGCCCAGCCGCCCAGCAGGCAGCCAGCCAGCCCTGCCATTGCCGCCGCCCCGCCGCCCTGGGCCAGGGCGGCCACGGCGCACAGCGCGCCCAGCCCGCAGGCCGTTAGCGTGAAATTGGCGAAAGCCTTGCAAATGGGGCTGATGTAGGGTAAAATACAGGTGATGAATTTTTTCGTCTGGCCGTCACGGTGCTGCAACACCGGGGCGGCTGTTTTTGTTTGTGGCATGATGTACTCCTTTCAGATTGGCCCAGGGTCGCTGTGCCGGTGGTGGTAGTTGGTTTGCGGTGCGGGGGCCGGGCCGCTGTGCGCAGGGCCGGTGCGGCGCGCAATGAACCCGGCCAGGCCGTCTTCGGTCACCAGGTGTTTGCGTGCCACGTTGACCGTGGGGCCAAACTCCCCGGCACGCACAAGCTGCTGTACGGTGGATTTTTGCACGCCCAGCATCTCGGCCAGGCGGTCGGCGGTGTAGAGGGTCATGGGGTTACCTCCTTTTAGCGATGCTGCATAAGCCAGCGTTCAATTTTTTCGCAGATATGACAGATGTTGTCAAAAAAATTGACTTTCTGCTCAGTAATGAGTATCTTTAACATAAGGGCGAGTTTGTCCATAAAACCTCCTAAGAAAGGAATGAGAATAATGAGCGATGAAAAAGAATCGAAAACGATTAACATTAGTCCCTTGCCAAGTTGTGTGGATGATACAGTGAAAGAAGCACTAAAGCCAGCAGCCAAGGGAATCGGAACCCTTCTGGGGGATTTGCTGAGCATGGCAACGAATAGCATTCATTTTAAGGCGGAGAAAGCACGCATTCAGCAAAAGCATGACTTGGAAGTGTTCAAGGCTAGTCTGACAAAAAAGCTTGAAGAAAAGCCTGAGAATTGTCTGATTGAGCCGCGTCTCCAAGTTGTCGGGCAAGCGATGGATAGTGCTAAATACTGCTTGAACGAAGAAGAAATTCGAAAAATGTTTGAAAATCTTATCGTTAATGCAGCTGACAAAAGATATCAGTCACAAGTCCACCCATCATTTCCGACAATTATTGCTCAAATGTCGCCATTGGATGCTGAAAACTTGGCATTACTCAGAAGTAGAGATGCTTATCCTATTGTTAGCTATCGACTTATAACTTCAGAAGATGGTGGATACGCTGATGGGTTCAAAAACTTTTTCCTTGGAAACGCAAACATGCAAAGCTTCCAGGACTTTGAGTTGCAAGCAGCATCTATGACATCGTTGAATCGGTTGGGGTTGACGGAGATTAGTTATTCAGAACACTTTAGCGATGATGCTGTATATGAGCCCTTTAAACACACATTGGTTATGGAAGAGATGCAGAAAATAGTGCGCCATCAATCAATGTACAAGCGAGCGGATTTTCAAAGGGGATTGGTCAGGCTTACACCAATGGGAAAGACATTTGTAAGGGTTTGTTTCACCTCCTAAAAAATCCAGCCCTTCCGGTTCAAAGTCCGGACTATGGGACAGGGGTTGTGGTAGAATGGTGATAGCTGTTAGGAATGCTCCACAAGGTCATCAATGCGGACGCCAAAGTGTTCGGCAATCTTAGCAGCTGTTGCCAGGGTAGGGCCGCCGCCGTTCTTCCAGCGCTGGGCATTGCCTTTACTCAGGCCAAGCGTTTTGAGAACGGTGGTAGCACTTTCACCATGCTGTACGCATAAATTTGTGAAAGTGTTCCAAAAGTTCAAAAAAAATGCACCTCTCTTTCCATTTCATATTGACGTAAGTGCACTTTTGTAGTACTATGAAGTTGCTAAACATCAGTTTTAACGCGGTGCCCTCATGTCATAAGTGCATTATAGGGCATTTAAGTGCACTTTGCAAGTGATTCAATGCACTTTTCTGCACTTCTGCGTTTTGCACAAATTCCGGAGGTGCATTTTAGTGTTTTTTGATACGCTGCAAGCACTCTGCGATGAAAAAGGCATCGCAATGTCAGCACTGCTTGATCAGGTCGGGATGAGCCGCGGGAATATCGCGCGCTGGAAAGCGACCGATAATCCGCCCAAACCAGCTACCTTAATAAAGCTGGCAGAGGCGCTGGGCGTTGACCGCAAACGTCTGGAAAGGGCAGCTGAAAGCCAGGAAGCGGAGACAGAAATGTCTGCCCACGACATCCTGGACGATGTGGATATTGCTTTTTACGGTGAATATAAAGAGCTTTCCGAAGATGACAAAGCAGTGCTGCGCGATATGGTCAGGGTGATGCGAGATCGCCGGGCCAAGAAAAAGCAGGAGGAATAAATCCAGTGTTTCAGTTGTCCGACTTTTACGGATATTGCAAACAAAATGATGTGGATGTTATGCCGTTCGCAATGCTGCCGCGGGCAGCCTGTACGGTGCGGGACGGGCAGAACTACGCTGTTGTGCTGAACTTCAAGCGTCTGCATACCGTGCGCCAGATGCGCACCGCCATGCTGCATGAATCGGGCCACCTGCACACAGGCGCACTGCATAAGGTGGACAGCCCGTTCCAGTTGGTGGAGCAGAACGAATACCGCGCCGATGCGGACGCGTTCCGCCGCTGTCTGCCGCCGGAAGAAATCCGCACGGCGATACGGGCAGGCTACACAGAACCCTGGCAGTTGGCAGAATATTTTGACCTGGACGAAGACTACATAAAAAAAGCCCTGCACTACTGGACGCAGTGCAGGGGGATAGACTTCAATCGGTAAGTAACCGCGTGAGCGGTATAAAAGGAGAAGTAATTTTATGAACACTGCAATGGGATGCCTGATAATTTTTGTTGCTCTTGCGCTGGTGGTTTATGCTTGGCCACTGTTGATAGTATTGGTATTGATTGTGCTTGCTTATCAAATATACGCAGCGCTCTATTTTAGGGGTGAAAAATTCGGAGCCATAAAAGAGACGATACAAAATCATATCCGAGACTGCAACGATCTGAACGACCATATTGAGGAACTGAAGAACACAGCCCTTGTGGTAAACCGTATCGACTACGGCGAGGCGGCCTATCACGACAACAGTCGCTGGAATGTCAAACGTGATGCACTGAAAAAGCGGGTCTATGCACCCTATATTTACGAGTGTTCCCGCACCGTTTGCGATAACGCACGGAAAGAACCTTTCAAGTACATCTGCAAATATTTCGGTATCAAGGCTGACGAGGAAACCCTTGGAAAATTTGAAACAGCTTTGAATGATTTCTCCGCAGCAGAAGATGGCAAGGTTGCCTTAAAAGCTGAGCGGGCGGCAATTCTGGAGAGCATTTCTGCAGATATTCCTTGGGCCATCAAAAAGTTCAGCCAGAAGAAGCTGGAAAAGAATCTCGGATTTGAGGAAGTAGACTTCAGCACCCTGTACTTTCCGAAATATGAGTTTAAGTATACCAGCGCGGGCGGAAATACGGGTACGACCTACGACATCGTTATGGATATTGACAATCTGAACCGCTTTGTTGTCTATTTGTCCGAGAAGATCAAGTTCAGCAAGAGCGTGGCCGGTCAGCGGGCGCTTATGACCAGCAAGCTGCGCCAACATATCAAGGAACGCGATCACTATACTTGCAGACACTGCGGCGTATCTACTGCGGACGAGCCGCACCTGCTGCTGGAAATCGACCACATTGTGCCGGTATCCAAGGGGGGCTTGACGACCGAGGACAATCTGCAAACGCTTTGTTGGCGATGCAACCGGAGTAAGAGTAATAAAACGGTATAAATAAAAAAACGCCCCCAGTGCGCCAACACCGAGAGCGTTTCCATAGATCAGCTTGCCCACAAAAGTGGATACAATCGACCCGACAATCGTATTGTACCACCTCCGGGCAGGCTTTACAAGCAATGCTTGTAATTTCGCCTGCGGCGAAACCGCCTTGTGCGGTCACAGGCCACGCGTGGCCTGCGTTTGGCGCTCCCCATCCGCTTGCGCGGCTGTGGCCCCACGCGCCAAACCCCGCAGCTTACAACCCATACCTTGGAGGTGTATTTTTATGCCCAAACAAACATTAAAGCGCCGTCCAGATGGCCGCTACCAGAAGCGGATCACCCTTTCCAACGGCAAAACGCGGCTGGTGTATGGCCGCACCGAAGCGGAACTGAAAGCCGCGGTGCGCTCCGTGCAGGCGCAGGATGAAGCGGGGCTGGAAGTGGGGGACCACACCCTGGTGGGCGAGTGGGCAAAAATCTGGCTGCGCTCCTACAAGCAGGGGCTGCGGCCCGCCACCACCAAAATGTACCGGGATGCCTACAATCTGCACATCATGCAGCACATTGGATGCATGGAGCTGCAGGAGGTGCGGCCGGTACATATCCGGGCTATTATGGCGGAAATCACGGAGCAGTCGGAATCCCTGCAGCACAAGGTGCTGATCACGGTGCGGCAGATCATGCAGACGGCCCAAGCGAACCACCTGATCCGCGATGACCCCACCGACGGCATCCGCATTACGACCCACGCGCGCCCTAAGCAAAAGAAATACCTGACGCAGGACGAAGCGGAGGAGCTGCTGTCCTCCATTGCGGAGCCGCGGGCCAAGGTGTTTTGCGCGCTCTGCTACTACTGCGGCCTGCGCAAGGAAGAGGCCCTGGGCCTGCAATGGCGGGATGTCGGCCCGGCGGCACTGGTTATTAGTCGGGCAGTGACTTTTGCGGGCGGCAATCAACCAGACCCCAGCATGGAGCTGAAAAACGCGGCTTCCCACCGCCTGGTGCCGGTGCCCGCCAAGCTGCGGGCGATTCTGGATGCCACCCCGCAGCTGGGGGAGCACGTTGTAACCAAAGCCGACGGCGGCGTGATGACGCAGTCGGCCTACAAAAAGATGTGGGTCTATTATGTGGCGGGGGTGTCACTGCTGCCGGTGCACGCCCACATGCTGCGCCACAGCTATGCCACCTGCCTGTACCACGCCGGTGTGGATCTGCGCACCGCCCAGCAGCTGCTTGGCCACGCCAGCATCGAGATGACCGCCCGGATTTACACCCACCTGGAAGCCGAAGACGGCCTGAAAGTAAGCGGCAAACTAGACGATTATTTCAACTCTGCCCTGCCCGCCGCGGATAGTACGGCGGGAACTGCCTGACTACAAACTGACTACATCCCGGAGCCATTCTGACTACTTTTGACTACCTGAGACTAACGGTAAAACGATAATTTAAACGTTGTATCGTTGCCCGGTACTGACTCTTAATCAGTGGGTCCTGGGTTCGAGTCCCCGATGGTGCACCAGAAAAAGCGCGGTAGTATGTGTAAAACATTCGCCGCGCTTTTTGTTATATGTTAGGCTGACTACATTTTGACTACAAGAGCATAAAAAATAAGCGGCGGACAATCCCTGAAAAAGGAGACGGCCCGCCGCTTTAATTATGGATTATTTAACTTGCTGGTAACTTGCCAGTCAGTTGTCATTGCCGATCTGCTTAATAACCTGATCCGCACCGGTAGCCGCAAGGCCGGAAACAATGCCCACGGCCAGGGCGGTCAGGGGATCGGCGGCCGGGAAGTCCGGCACGTTGATGTACATGGCGGCAAGGCCCAGCAGGCCGCCAAGGGCGCCACAGATGGACGGCAGCCACTTGTTGGCCAGTGGGGTTTGCTTGATGGCGGTGGCAGCAAGGTAGCAGATAACGGTGATGCAAGCGACGCTTGCAATACCAAAAGATGCAAAATCCATGATTTTTTCCTCCTATGTATTCGTGTTCAGGCGGTCCTGTTCTCGAGGTCGGTGATGCGGTGGTTTGCCACGCGCATCTGCTCTTCAAGTACGGGGACCCGCTGGGCAAAGTTGTTGTGTGCGCGGACCTCGCGGGTCAGTTCTTCCAGCTTAGTGTCGGTTACTGCCTGTGCGGTGGCCATCCTCTGCTCTGTGCGCCGCTGCCCGGCAAGATTGGTAATAATAACGCCGATAAGGCTCAACCCGCCAGTAATCAGCGCAACAACAATAGCATCCACCAAATCACTCCTCCACATACTCGGCCTTGTACAGCCCTGCATCAATCAGCTGCAGCTCTGCGCACTTGCGCATGATGTACCAGGCGTCGCCGCTGGATACCGGCCCAACGTCCAGCATCCACTGGTTGCCACCCACGCAGGTTTCGCGGTAGAGACCGGCTGCAATCAGCCCCAGCCCCTCACACAGGGCGCGGATGGTTGCGCGGTCGCCGCTGGAGATACGGCCAATAGTAATCCGCTGCTTGTCCAGCTTGTTG
>OJNY01001343.1_pt1 | contig 15786 bp, 20 predicted proteins | sample 1597931 | NCBI WGS metagenome assembly OJNY01 (sample SAMN01915209, study PRJEB22387) | human gut metagenome | isolation source: stool | host: Homo sapiens | place: USA
GACTTCAACAATGGTGTCATAGGCTACAAGAGAGCCAAGACACGTCATAGTCGTGCAGACGAAGCATATATAGAAATGCGGGTAGAGCCATTCATCCAGCCTATATTCGACAAGTACCTCGCTTCCGAAGATGACGAGTTTCTGTTCACGTTCCATAATCGCTATTGCGACCATGACAGCTTCTGTGCCAATGTAAACAACGGCATCAAAAAGATATGCGAAGATATGGGCATGGAAAGAGAGGATAGATATTGCGTCTACACTTTCCGTCATACATGGGGCTCAATCGCACAGAATGATTGTGAAGCGAATCTATATGAGGTCGCCTTTGGCATGAATCACAGCCGTGGGCTTAATGTCACTCGCGGATATGTGAAAATAGACTTTTCTCCCGCATGGACATTAAATGCGAAAGTCATAGACTTCATTTTCTTCACAGAGAAGGAAAGTAAGCAGGGAAAGGCAAAAGATCTTGATGAAAGACAGGACAAGTATTTCCGCATATCCCCCAAGATGCTGGTGCAAGGACGGGCATATTTCAAGGGTAGAGTCCTTGCCGAAATCATGGATACCGGTTACAGCAACGTAGAGCAGGTAATATCTGCCCTTGTTCCCATGCTCCCGGAGTCTATCCCCATGAGAGCAGCCATACAATTCAGGATAGATAATCTCGATTATGAGACTCATGTGGTCTATGAGCGAACCAAAGGAAAAGGATTTTAATCCACCACGAAGCAACGTTTGAAAAGTTCCACATTAGGGAACAGACTCGCAACACCTCCTATCAAGCCGTGTCGGTAATCATAACCGGCATGGCTTTTTCATTTCCCTCCTGTCACGGATTCGGTCGTGACACCACATATCGGCGCCACAGCCAAGCGATGCCCACGGCAAGCCTGGATGCTGACCAACACAATAGCCGATAGGAAAGTATCACTGTCCATTTAGCAAGAAAAAGAGCCAGACGAAGCAGACGGACTACACCCCACACCACTATCCATATTATAATCAGGAACGGTGAGAGTATAAGAAGGATGACAATATCGTATGGAATAAACATTGCTTTCAGGTGTTGATTTTACATTACTGCGAGGTGTAACCCTCTTGTAAAATTAATAAAAAATTCCGACATATACAACTATTAAACCACTTATTATTAGATTGTTAAACCAAAATTTTAAGACATTCCGGTTACTGAAAACACAGGACATAAGGTACTTTGAAACCTCGGTTGAACTAACTTCAATATCCCGGAGAACTACAATATCAAGTTGCCGGAGTCATCGGTGATTAACACTCGATAATTCCGAGACTACATGAAACCCAAGAAACGAAATCGATAAAATAACAACCGTTCTACTCAGTAAATTCTATTCCCTATTATCAGCATAAACGTATATCTCAGTTGCATTAACTGAAAATTCCGAAGTCTGTCTTATCGAGTGTCCAAGGACATTCAGGTATTCCAACCAATGCTCCGGATATTCGGAGTCTACAAACATCTGAGTGCCTATCGACCGAAGTGCCGAAAGTCATTGGTTAATCAGATTCTCTAACGAGAACGCATTCGGTAAATGTAATCGGATTATCCTGTGACACCAATCACAAAGTATCTCGGTCAGTCACTATTGAGGTATCGGTCAACCGAAATATCCCGGTCACTAAAGACATCGGAAAACAGGACTTTCGGAAGAAAAGTGTTGTGCATTTCTTCGCGTGGCGACGGTTGTCGGTAATTTCGGGGTGTAAAAAGCCCCGGGAGGACATCGAACTGCGTTGCAGGATTTGCTAAGCAAGTTGTACCTTTTGCCGTACAAAGCTACGCTTCGTGCGACCAAAGGTGACTTGCCGACCGCTGCGCGTTGGAGCGATTTCATCGCTGTTTCGCTTTGCGAAAGAGTGTCCGGGAACCTTGGACACCCAGATAATCCAGTTACTATGAACCGAAGAACCAAAAGAATCGAAATTCGGCTGACCGAGGATGAAGCCGCCTTCATCAAGGAAAAATCGTCCTCCTACTCATCTGTAGGACATTATATCCGCTCTGCTATAGCGGAATATTCCGACATAAACGCCAAACGGAAGCTCCAGTTACTCAATGACCTCGGTGAGTTTTACCGAAAGTTCCAGAACGAACTGTCCTGGGCTGGCGGAAACCTTAATCAATCGGTTAAGAGAGCCAACGAGCTTTCGGTTGCCGGGTTACTGTCAGGAGCCTATATATCCGAAGTTCTGATGCCCGCAATATCCGATGTTCGAAAGACCTTGGACACTATGAAACGGGAACTCCTAATCGTCACGAAAAAGACTACAAAGCTATGATGGTTATTTCAACCCATTGCCCGGAATATTATAATATTCATCATCCCAACCATCTCGTTCATCAGGATAAGATGACCGAAATAGCGGAATATTCAGCATCCGACCAACCAAAGTAACTTGTACACTCAATTTAAGGACGCCAATAAACCAGAATACCAAGAATGATAGCAACCATATTACCGGGAAGCTCGAACTTCCATGCTGTCGGTTACAATGAACGAAAGGTATCGAAAGGTATCGCCCGACTTATCGAGATACTGAACTTCGGAAGCATCGGAACATTCGGTAAGCCGACACCCGACGAACTCGTCAAATATCTTCAGGAATATTCCTCCAGTAACGAGCGTATTCAAAAGGCTCAGTTCCACTTTGCCATCTCATGCAAGGGAAAAGAAATGAGCGAAAATGAACTTCTTGACTTCACTCATAAATACCTTAAAGAGATGGGATACATGGAGCCGGGGCAACCGATACTCGTATATTCCCACTATGACACATCCAATACCCATCTTCATATAGTGACATCACGAATAGATCCGAACGGAAGAAAAATTGATCACGACAACGAGCGGCGCCGTTCACAGGAGGTTATTGACCGTATTCTCGGAACGGAACGACGTAAGAAAGTCGAGAAAGACTTTGAGGCAGCCAGAGATTACACCTTCTCATCATTCGCCCAGTTCAAGTCTGTCATGTCCTCCATGGGATATGAAGTTTATGAAAAGGACGACACAGTATATATAAAAAGAGGCGGACGTGTGCAGATGAAAGTTCCCTTTGTCGACTTCAACGCCTTATATAAATATGGCGCCACCGACAAGACCCGAGCAAGACAGCTCCGTTCCATACTGATGAAATACCGTGACACCTGCACTGACAAGGAGGAACTGAAGAAAGAACTGAAAAGAAAGCTCGGAGTCGATACTATATTCTTCGGCAAAAAGGACGCGCCATACGGATACATGGTTGTAGACCACAGCCGGAAGTCGGTGTTCCATGGCGCCAGAATACTTGCGGTCAATGAGCTTCTTGACTTCGCTACACCTCAGGAACGTTTTGACCGGATAGAGGCTTTCATTGATGACCTGTTCACACTCAACCCAAAGATTACACAGGGAGAGATACATGGAAAAGTCGGTGCAGATTGACCCCTGTCGGCGGGAAAATGTGACCCTTTTCGTTGAAATAAGATTGACCCTCGGCGACGAAATAAAAATGACCCCTGTCGGAGTACTCCGCAGGGGATTTTTTTTGTAGTTTTAGAAACCCAAGTCCTGGCACGGCGGGGGTAAATCTAAAATTACAAATTTATGGTTACAAAATTAAAAAATATCCTTCGATGTTACCAGTCGGGGATGGGATTAAAGGAAATGGCCGCGGTTTTCCATATATCCCGCAACAGCACGCGCAAATATGTGCGTCTGTTTCAGTCGAGCGGCAAGTCCATGGAAGAGCTTCTTGCAATGACGGAAGAACAACTCCGGCAGGAGCTTGGGCAGGAGAAGGTGCGACACAGCAAACCTTCAGAGCGTGAGACGGAGCTTGAAGCACTTCTTCCTGAGTATGCAAAACAGCTGACACGCAAGGGTATGTCCAAGGCACGGCTGTACGAGCAGTATCATGCTGCTTATCCTGACGGCTATGGACTGACGATGTTCAAGCAGGCTCTCCGTCAGTACTTGCATCAAAGCAAGGTGGTCGGACATGTGGAGCATTATGCCGGAGACCAGATGTACATCGACTTTGCCGGAGACCGCCTTGAGGTGGTCGACTGCATGACGGGCGAGACTAAAAAAGCAGAGGTGTTCGTCGCGATACTGCCTTTCAGTCATTACACTTACTGTGAGGCCGTATGGTCCCAGCGCAAGGAAGACCTCATCAAAGGATGTGAGGGCGCCATGCAATACTTCGGCGGCGTTCCTGCCGCGATAGTGCCGGACAATCTCAAGGCGGCCGTAAGCAGAAGCGACCGCAACGAGCCGGTGATCAATGAAGTGTTCGCCGCATTTGCCGAGCATTACGGATGTGCGGTATATCCGGCACGTGTCCGGCACCCCAAGGACAAAGCCCTGGTGGAGAATGCCGTGAAACTGCTTTACAAATCCGTCTATGCCGATATCGAGGGAATGACGTTCGGCAGCCTTGACGAGCTTAATACCGCCATCCATATCTCGTTGCTCGATTTCAACGAAAAGACAATGGCCGGGCGGGACATCTCACGGGTGCAGATGTTCAACCGGATGGAAAAAGACATGCTGCGTCCGCTGCCCGAGCGGCGCTTCACAGTGAAGGAACGCAAGCTGATGACTGTCGGGAAGAACTGCTATGTGTCGCTTTTCAAGCATCACTACAGCGTACCCAGAGAACACGTCGGCAAACGTGTCGTCATTCTCTATGACGCCGACACCGTGGAGATATACTGCGGACTGAATCTTGTGGCGGTTCACGACCGCTGCGACATCCCCTATGCCTACTCTTGGAAACGGGAGCACAACCTGCCGGGCCATTCGGGGCTTACGACAAGGACCTTGAGGAACTGTTCGTACGCGCCGGACAGATCGACAACATCGTGCTCGACTATCTCCGGGAAGTAGACAGACACATACAGTATCCGCCGAAGTCCTTCAGCTCATGCCGTGGGATAATCACCCTTGAAAAGAAGTATGGGGCCGACCGTCTCATCGCGGCCTGCGCCTGTGCCGGAATGAAGGCGGAATACGGTTACCAGGCATTGCGCCGGGTGCTTGAACTGGGTGAGGACGCAGACTTCCTGCCGGATGAAAACGGCAACATCTCCCGTCCACAGGAACCCGTTCCTTCTCTGATACACAAAAACATACGTGGCCGTGAATACTTCTTGGCCCAGAACTCAAACAACAATAAAAAAGACAACAATGGAAACAGACAATAAAACCGCCCCTGTAATCCGCAGTACAGGACCAGAACCAGATCTCGCTCGATCTGATGAACCGAATGAAAATGCACGGCATGGCCGAAGCCTTCCGCGAAAGCCTCGCCGGCACCACAGCACAGTCGATGACTCCGGACTCCTTCCTCTCGATGCTGCTCGCTCGGGAATGGGACTGGCGCGCTCAGGCCGCCATTGCACGTCTGACCCGAAATGCGTCATTCCGCTACAAGGCCTATATGGAAGAAATCGACTACACCGTCAGCCGGGGCCTCGACCGTAACCAGATGGAACGGCTCGCCACTCTCGACTTCGTGCGCCAGGGGACCAATCTCTTCATCACAGGTTCGGCAGGAACCGGCAAGAGCTTCCTGGCATGCGCTCTGGGACATGAGGCCTGCAAGCGCGGCATACGCACCCTGTACGGCAATGCCGCAAAACTTCTCGGCGCCCTGAAGGTGGCAAAAGTCAGAAACTGCCTTGAAGCCGAACTCAAGAAAATCGAACGCTGTCAGCTTCTGATTCTTGACGACCTGTTCCTTGTCCCTCTTGACGCAAAGGAACGTCCCATACTGCTGGACATAATCGAAGACCGGCACGAGCGCAAATCAATAATCATCACATCCCAGTATCCGCCCTCGGCATGGTACGACATGGTGGGGGATCCGACTGTGGCTGACGCTATCCTTGACCGCATAGTCCACTCCGCCCATACCATCGAACTCTCCGGAGAAAGCATGCGAAAACTCAAGGCTAAAAAGTAAGCCGGATATAAAATCGACAAAATTAAATTGACCCCCGCCGCCAGGACTTTTCAGGGGTCAATCTTATTTTGACGAGGGGGTCAATTTTTTCCCGCCGACAGGGGTCAATCTGCACCGACTTTTCCATATGCTACATTACTTCTGGAATACGACATGAATGAAACGCACAGACTAATCCCTCCTCCAAATTTTTGCCGTCTGAAAGACCTATGGTTTGCTGCACGTCTGACACTATATATTGCATCCCCTGTTTTGCAATTCGAAACCTGCCGAGGCAGAAACCGGAACGATAGCAATATATCCACCCATTATCAAGGTAAAAACCAAAACGGTTTTCCCAATCAGTGTGAAATGCGAACAAGACTTTCCGAAAGCTATCCGACATTAGAGTTAATCCTTCATAATGACTCGTGCATGGAATAAAGGAATGTCGTTCAACATTCGTCAGTGCATCATTCTTCCGAAAGAAAACTCGATTCTCACGATAGTCCTTGCGAAGAGCTTTCAGCTCCTCTGGATATGCTTTTTCGATGGCTTCCGGAATATCAATTTCAAGACGAGTCTGAGCATTATGAGCAAACTTCTCCTTGACGAAATAATATTCGCAGCCGTACATGGCCTCGGCTATAAGTCCGACCAGCGATGCAATCTGTCGGGTGAAAGAATTATGGTATCTGACTGCATTATATACAGCACTCCCAAAATCATATGAATTGTAGAAACAATCCCATGCCCGCATCAGCAAACATAGAGTAGTATTCTTCTCCTTCCAGTCCCAGTTATGACGAACGGTTTTGAATACAGGATTGATCTCCTCGTAAACTTCATCTTTTGTTTTCCCTTGACGAAGCAGTCTAATCATTTCGGACAGAATGATACGGGCATATCCCTCTTCCTTATCATAGGACTTGTCAATCATAACCGACCAGTCTTCTTTCCCTTCCTTGTCGGAGAGATACGCAGACACGGCAATCCGGTTCATCATCATTCCGGAAGTACATGGATTATCTCGAAACCCCGTATCATATGCCCAGCCAGTAGCATACTCTGAAAGTTTAACGACATGGCTGTCAACTTTCTCAAAGAACCGCTTGATATAAACCCTGCCTCGTTCAGTCTCCTTGCCAATATCGCTTTTGAGAAACGCATAGGTAGCAATGATTGAAAGGCCATACTCCGAGAGTGTAACCTTATCATCAATCAACTGCCTGTAAAAGCAATCCGGATTCCGCAGATATGTCGAGGCCGCGAGGTCGCCTATTATTCCTCCGAGCATGGGTCAATGAGATTAGTCAGCCATCATTACACCAGGAAGCTCCACGAATGAACCGAAATTTCCGCATTTCGGACACTTGCCATTCGGACTACAGCATTCAAGTTCCTCACTGCCACATTCAGGACATTTGAGGAAGTAACCCGCCTCTGCTATCTCCGCTAAGGAGATAGCAACAATGTCTTTGCACTCATGGCAAAGGAAATTATAGTATTCGCCGGACATCAGCGAATAGTGTCCAAGCGATTCAGTCATAACATAGAAACCGCATCTACATCCGTATGTCCGCATTTGTGCCATATCACTTCCAAGTAATTTGAATATACTATTGTGCAACCATAGATACAATCTTTTTAGCGATCTTTTCTTTTGTGGAAAATACGTTTGGCTCTGTACCAATTACATAACTCTTCTTATAAGCAAAGTCATTGTCATTTGAATTATAAAAATCATAAAGGATGTACTTGTGATTTTCAGTTTCTCCTAGAAAAAATCTCGTTCTGTCACTCTCCTCGTTATCCAAATAAACATACGGCAACAGATAATTCTCGAAAAGATTATTCTTCTTACATGCAGTCAAAATAATTTCAACAATTTCCGAATCGGCCTTACCTAATCTTTTAAGAATAACTGCAAGATTTAATAATTGAGTTGGGAAAAAACGTTTCTTATTGCAAACAACAAGAGGCTTTGGATGCACATATTGTGAATCAATATCATCTAAGATACTCACCAACGATCTAAGACTTCGATAAGATAATAAATCATTCGAAAAGCCTTCTATAAAATCCTCTGGTTTGAAACAGCATTTCTCCGCTATTTTTTTCAATATATATTTCTTTTTCTCCTCTTCCAACGAGTATTGAAATATGCCCTTATTTGAGAATTTGCTCAAATAACCTTCAAAATTCGTATCTTCGCCATAAAAATGCTTGAATATACTGATTAGATTGCTGTAATCCAATATAAGTACAACATTGTCCAAGCCGAACTTGTTATTTGCCAACGTATCGTAATCTGGTTGGATACCAAATTTATATGAATAATCCATATGAGCAGACAAGACATTCATAATCCTAAATAAATGTCCCGGATCAATTCTGTCCATGTCCTCTATAAAGAGAATAACTTTTTTATCGGGATTTTTCTTTTTCCATGATTGAATTGATTCCGTAATAATCTGTGTAATCACATCATTCTCATATATACGGAAGTCCTCGGTCTTCTTAAAGAAGTCTTCTATGGCAATATCCTCAACATTATTTTCTTGGCAATATTTATCGAATTGATTTTTCCCTTTTTTGAAGAAAGAGATTACTCCCGGTAAAATCGTATTTACTATAGGATTGGGATAATCAATCTTTTCTAAACTGTCTAAAATCCATGAAATATAATTCTTCGGATTTGAGAGAAAAAAAGTCAGAGCCAGTTTCTTTGATGGAGCACTACGCTGATTAAGCACACCCGAAAGAAATAATTGAAAAAGCAGATCTCGTTTTATGAGTTGAAATATATCTTGGTTCTCTTGAACTTGATAATTGACCGGATATAAAGTTAGAAATAGGTCTTGGTATTGAGCTTTGAATTTGTTTATAAAAAAAGACTTTCCCTCACCAAATCCGGCTGAAAAAATAGTTCTTTGGTGAGAATGTAAGTGCATTGAAAACTCCTTAAGTTTCTCATCAATCGGAATGTATTCAATATCATCCATATTATCCAATTCTAACAGCTTGTCTTATTTCTTCAAGTGTTTCACAAACATGTAGTGATTCATGTCCTACGTGACCATTGCCATTCGTAACGTTTCCAACGGAATTAGAAAAGCATATAATACTCCCTTCCTTATCATCCTTTAAGATATATGTGATAGTCCCAACATTGACTAAAACTTCTATCTTGTCCCCATGATAAGTTCGTGTATGAAGCCGTATAAGTTTCATAATCTTATATATTTCATTGTAAACCGTTAAGCCAGGGAAGATATGGGATTACCGCTTGAAGAATTGTTACATGATTGGCCAACGATGAAATAAACGCTTCATACTTTGCCTTAAATGAAGTCTCTCCAACACAGTCTCTCATGTCTTCTGCAGAGCGAATTATTTCAACATCGGCAGATGACTCTTTTAGTGACTTAATTAGATCTTCGAATTTATTGTTATCTGACAGGGAAATTCGTGCAGAATTACCTGAGTTAATAATCACGTTTCTTGCCTTAATGCTTCCGCTAATATTAATGGCTGTGTCATCATTATGACACGAATTACGATACGGCTTTATCTTCACTTGAATATGAGGTTCAAACATAGAATCACCATCTAATTTAGAATTCCATGGAAGAACCTCTGTGACAATAAATCGATCGATTACAGTTCCCCGAGGTCTTTCTATAATATCATCGATCTCTACTGGAGTATCGATATCATGAATATATGCAGTTTTGGATTGTATTTCAGCGAAAATTTCCAGCCGCTGCCCATTCCCTTTTATGAGGGTTACTGCCTCCGATAAGTCTCTTATTGATTCAAACATAGTCATATCAGATGTGTTACATTGATTTTCTTATACTTGTTACCCATGCCGAGGGCGAAGGCCATCTGGTCTTTGATGATAAGTTCGCCTTTTTGCAGTCCGGCAATGGCTGTGCGAATGTCGTGAAGTTCCTGACCGCTTACGCCGAACAGGTCTTTGATTACTTTATCGTCGATCGTCTGCTGCTTCATGATCTTCGATCAGGGCTTGCACTTGCCGACCGGAGGTTCGGTAAGGGTAATCCTTACTATGGTGGTGCGTGACAGGCTGCGGGCGATGGCTTCATCGAAATGAGCCATATAGTTGGGGAGGAAGCGTTCGCAGAGCAAACGCAGAGCCAGTATCTTCTCAGAGTCGTCTTCGACTATTTCGGCTCTCCCGACGGCTACCGCTGAATGGAAATATTCTGTGAAGTTATGCTTTTCTTCTTCAAATTTAGGCGTGCATTTGCAGACTGCCGACAAGCTGACTATCGGATTGACTTTCAGGCAATCGAGTTTCTCTCCCTCTCCGGCGCAATGGAAATAGAATCGGTCGGTGCCGCATCTTACGAGTGACAGCGGCAATCCATAGGGTGTGCCTTCAGGGCGTGTCATGCTCACTGTGACATAGGGCGCTTTGTCGAACACTTGCAGCGCCCAGACGGCGTCGCGCTGACGCTGCACTTTTCTCATCGGTCTCATAGATCTTCTTTTCTGATTTCGGCAAAGCGGGGGAAGGTGTTTCCATCGCGAGTGATCCGCTCGAAGAACATCCGCTCGGGGCGTATCCAATAGTCGTGCTTGCCGTAGAGGGCCTGATAGACTACCATGCGTTTTTGGGTTTCGGAATCCTTTGCAATGTTCCAAAGGCGGTATTTGCCGCCTTTGAAGTGGCGGAAGTAGCGTTCGCGAACTGGCTGCTCTTCTTCTAGCATCTGCTTTACAACCGGAATGAGGTCTTGGCGGACATTTCTGGCGGTCATGGTGTGCGGGCCATCGAAGTCGATTGCCTTGGGATAATATTCAGTGAACAGATTCCGAAAATGGGCGAGCGTGTCCTGCGAGCCGAACATTCCCCAGACTCGGTCGCGGTTGAAGGGGTCGTAGCAGTCGAATTGATGACCCTCCATCTCGGCAAACTCGGCGATAAGCTCTGGAGTAATCTCAAACTGCTGTTGGCCGTCCTTGCGCGGCAACTTGTATTCGTGGATGCCGATGCGCGGCTCCAGAAACTCCGTCATCTTCAGGAACGGACTGACAAGAATCGCTGGCAGACCGGAGAACCTCGCAAGTTGCTGGCCGTAGAATGAGCCGCAGCTCGACCCGACAATGAGGTCGAACCTTTCCTCCTCGCATAAATCCTGAAGCAAATCCATAGCCACATAGGGGTGGAGGGGAATGTCCGGTGCGGCCACTTCTGCGATTCCATCCAGTTGCTTTCTCAGCGTATCAGTAATTTCACATGCCCCACTCGATGTGAAGCCATGAAGAAACAGTATCTTTCTCATAGACATTTCATTAATCAAGGCTTAATCAGTCAGTGATTTGCGGATTTCCCAGCTGCCGGCGCGGTCACTTCCTTTGCGTACAACATAACCATGCTCTTTCAACGCTGAGATTATTCGTGATAGATAGCTTCTAGACAGATTTGTTTGTCTCATCAGTTCCGCATACGTTATGTCGCTGTTCATGCAAAGCAAATGGAACACTTTACGTTGGGGCTCTGATAATGAGAATTTTGATGAAGGATTTTCTGTCTCCTTTTCTGTCTCCTTTTCTGTCTCATCCATATGAGCCTTGCGCTCGATGACCTTGAAGGCTGTCCCCAAAGACAGGTCAAATTCCGGTTGACCGTTGCCGTTTTCCAAGAGGTCGTTCTCGACCCTTTGAACTCCTCGGCTGAAACGGTTGACAAAGCCCAGCACACGTAAAGCCTCCGCGATCACAGCATTGCGATAATCGTTGACAAATGGGAAATTATCCGGATTGGCCTTTCCATACAATCCACCGTGATTCATGATTTCTATGCGGTCGTCATACTGATAGAACTGTATCGGGCCATTCGAGTCATACGTGCGATGGCAAATCGAATTCATAAGCAGCTCTCTTGTAGCCCAATGCGGATAATCCACGATAGTCTCTTCCCGGAGAACCGACACCGGTACAGGGCGCCTGTTGGTGATGGTGGTATCGACGAAAGTGTCGAGTTGATACAGCACTTTCATCAGGTTGCCTGAGAATTTGTACTCACGCTCCACCTCGCCGCCTTTGCCTTTTCCTCTGAACTTGACATACTGTATGTAGGCACCGGGCAGAAAACGCTCGACATTGTTTCCGAACATGATTATTCCGGCATTGGTGGGACAGTCAAATCGGGTGTCGAAGAATCCGAGCGACTGCATCTGGTGCTTGATGTCCCGCTTGTCATCTTTGAGCACATTGGCAGGGAACGCCTTCGGCAGATAGCCGTTAAGGAAAAGCTGCGTGTCAATATCGTCAAGCGTGGCACGCAGGCATGGAAGCGCATCGTATGTCAATGCCTGACTGTTGCGCTTCTCAATCAGAATCTTTTCGTCCTGTTCGTTGGCGACCCCTTTGCGCGGGCCGATACGAACCCATATCTGCCCCTTATATCGTATCGGGGGAAATGAAGACGGCTGTACTTCAACAACTGCGACATCGCCGTCGGCAAGCTCGACCTTTTGAACAATCATTGACGGCTGGGGTTGGACGTTGCCGTCAGTACGGATTGCGGAGAGGTTCTTTAACAGCTCATCTGTAATATTCAAGCCGATAACCTTTCCAGTCTTGTCATCGGCACCGATAATCAGATAGCCAGGCTTACCGTGGTTGGGTAGGTCATTGGCAAATGCGCATATAGCCTGACCGAACTTATCTGTGTTGTTTACGGATATAGTCCTTTCAGCCCGGTCGCTCTCTATATCGTTGAGCAGACTTTGTATTATGTTTTTATCTATTGCCATCGGTCTTTACGGTTAAATCCTCGCGAATCATATCCTCCATGCTGACATTAAGTAGGCGGCAGATCCGTGAGAACGTGAATATATCGGGTTGACTGGAGTTGGTACACCATTTCGAGACGGTAGTCTGGTCAACACCAAGCTGGGCGGCAAGCCATTTGTTGGTCTGCCGTCGCTCTGCGAGTACCACTTTCAGTCTATTGGTCGGACGATTCTCCATAGCGGGATTGTTTTCCACAAAATTAATGAAAATCTTTCAATAATAAGACTTTCTGTCAAATTTTATTTTGGCTATAGTCCCTTTGCGCTTCCGGTCGGAGAGGTTTTTCGGTGCAAAGTTACTGCGGACGGGAGCAACGGCAAGAGTCGCCGTGCTTTCCGGCGGTGACTGCACCCGTGAGTCTCCGCATTTTTATCGTGCCTCAAAAAATGGGTATCCCGGTCACAGTCTCGCCTACACCCTTGCCTTATACTCCCTCGTGTCCGCAGTGGTCACTTGCACGAAAAACGGTTCTCCCGACCGGGAAGCTCATAGGAGCTTCACAAAAGGGAAATAAACGATTGAGCGAGCGCAGAGAAATGCTTGCTTTTCTTTGCCGAGCGTGAGTTTATTGCGCGGAGCGAAAAGAATGGGAACTCAAAAACATAAGGAACTATGAGAGTAAAGAAAATGACCATCGAGGAGGGCAAGCGAGTAGGCATCAACCGCTTCCCGAACTTCCACAAGACAGGAAGTGTCCGAGGCATGAAGAAACTGTACTATGGCGACAGATGTCTTCTGGTACGTTGTGGCGACTATATCTATAATGTGTCGCCCGAACCCCAAATCTACAATCAGGCAACAATCTAACCCCAACCGATATGAATACAGACATTGATTTCATGAAGATAGCCGAGGGAGACAAGGCTTTCGTCCACGAGTTCGAGAACTTCGTGAACGGCAAGATGAGCAGCGCCGAAAAGACCGGCATGGCAATGACCACCATGCACCGTTACCTCCAGCAGCAGGCTTTCAAGGTCTTCATGGGCTACATGAAGGCTCTGGCCCACAACTACCGCAGGGGGCTTTATGATGACCGCAACGAGTGGGCCTCACGTATCGCCGCCGAGGCATACGGCCACCTCATTGAGACCGCCTTAATATTCGACCCCGATTTCGCAACGCTCCAATTTGACTAAAGCATCATAATATGTGCAGATTACAGACACCCCAATTGGAGGAAGCCTTAAACGGCTTCCCCCTGTACTCCCAGGACGGCAAGGGAAAGGAAGCGATATGCCGTGCAATATTCGCAATAGGCTCCGCCCGATGGTTTATACTTGAGGGCGAAAGGGAGGGCGATGACACTATCTTGTTCGGCATAGTCATAGGCTTGCTTGATGATGAATACGGCTATGTGTCGCTGAAAGAACTCTCCTGTGTAGAACTCGACCTGACAGCACAAGGCTACGGCAAACTCCAAGTGCGCCAGCAGACCGACTTCAAGCCGACCGCATTGAAGAACCTACGCGATGACCGCTTGCAGAAGTTTCTCGCAAGATTCGAGGATTAATCAATCTGTCAGCCGTGGCATTCTCCACCATGGCTGACATAAATACCTATAGACTATGTATATCGATGATTTGACCGATGCGGTGGTTGCATGTGCCGAAGCCAAAGGCTGGCACGTGGAAGCGGGCATCATCTACAAGGAGCAGAAAAGTGAGTTTGAGTTTGGCAAGTACAGCCCTGCCGGACGTGACTTTTCTTTCAACGCCACAATGAAATGCGCCAACATCAACTCTCTTATCGAGGACATCGACAATTACTATGAGGGATTTGATGTTGACTCCGAGACATATATCTGGCTTGACCAGTCGGGACATGGCAGAAACGGCGCTCCTTACAGAATGAGAGCCGTGCTTGAAGATATGGAAGCCACCGAGAAGATGATAGGGGAACTTTTGGACGCTATAAAGGAAATGGAGGTTCCCGAAGAATACTGATTGCCCTTTAAGCCCACAAAGCGACCTGCCATATCCATCACGGACATGGCAGGTCTGAGTGCGCGGAATTGTACCCAATTAATTTATGAAAAACGAGTAAGTAGGCATGTTACATAGTGATATAATTAAGATAGCAGTCAAGAATGGCTGGCAGGTCTCGATAACTGATAGTGAGGGCGGCTTCTTCTGCGATTTTCATCGGCAGACGCTCGGCGTCTTGCAGTTCAGCTTCACCGCCGAGCTTACCGATGGACTTGTCGGCACACTCGTAGACGAGATCATCTTCTTTGTCGATGCGCTCGACCCCGAGCGTTATGCCGGCGAGTGGCTTGAAATATCCGGTGACTTATCCCCGTCGCGGTATTTTCAAGCAGTGACAGACATGGATGACATCCGCCCCCGTGCTTGGCTTCTCGCCTTAGACCTTTCCGAAATCGCAGAGCAAGGGGATAAACTTCTCAACTTTCCGTGGTACCGCTGGAACTGAAGATAGATAAAGGTCGTTACTGTTTTCCAGTCTTACGTTTTCTACCCTTCTTCGGAAGGCCCGCTTCTTTGTAGGCTATCAGGTCTGCTCCTCTGAACAGTAGCCTTCTCTCATCCGGGGAATGGAAGAACCTCAATGGTCTCTCCGGATGCTTGATGTAATCGTAGATTGTACATCGGTGGACACCGAGGTATCTGGAGGCATACGCTACGATGTAGAATTGTTCCGATACAATCTCAACTGTGTGTTTTCGGCAATCCATAAGTACATGATGTGATGAAGATTGGTTCGGTACTGCAAAGTTACTGCTTATTTATGTGCCTCACAATCGGCGGTTTGGGGCATTAAGAGGCATTTGGTTTACTTGTGGGGATAATGGTTTACCTCCAATATAAACAGGGCTGTCAGGATGAGATAATTATTGCCGGAGATTGTGGAATCGGTATATTTGGGTATAGTCAACGTTGACACTGACTATGGCTCTACTGAACATTGTCAGGCGCTGCCTGCAACTCCCTCTATTACTATATCTTATCTATTTTTCTCTAACAA
>OJNY01001409.1_pt1 | contig 15289 bp, 16 predicted proteins | sample 1597931 | NCBI WGS metagenome assembly OJNY01 (sample SAMN01915209, study PRJEB22387) | human gut metagenome | isolation source: stool | host: Homo sapiens | place: USA
TTCAAAATCAGGACAATAGAATTTTATGCATATAAAAAATATAGCCATGATTTTGTTTAAAATAAACAAGGTAACTATACTTGTATATTGACAGGGAACAGGATAGTCATAATAAACACATAGAAACTCTTTACAAAATATTCAGGCTCGAAAAACCAAGGCATAACTATGAACAATTAAAAGAGATTCTGTTCCTGAAGTGATGTTTATGAACGTTTAACAATCTTTCGTAACGTTTCCGTTCCGAAAAAAGAAAGCCAATTCTGAAAAACCGATTATGGCATAATGGACATAAAGAGCAGAAAACAAATATATAACAAAAGAGAAAAATAGATACCAACACTTCCCAAAAATACAAAATAATACAATATCACATAAGTGTTTACAAATTGTTCAGGCACAAAAATTCTGTGACAATACTATGAATATTCATAAGATATTCTGAGATTTTGAGATAATTTGAGTATATTTGAGTAAACTTAAGTATATTTCGGTATATTTGCGTTCAGCTTCTTCAAGTCAATTTTCAAAAATCAAATATGATATAATAGACTTACCGGACAGAAAAAAACGGAATAACACGAAAGAGGATGATTTCAATGCTTATGTTAAGATGAAGAAAAAGTTAACTTATCATTCATGAGTACATTCAGTACCAAATTAAACATCGGTACCGAAGATTAAGTACCAAATCTGTATTTTTGAGGTACAGATGCGGGAAATGTACTGCATCTGTACTTCTAAAGTACAGAAAATAGGTACTGTTCCGGTATCATTCAGGTACATAAGTATGAAACAAAAAGATAAGTAAATGAAATGTACCGATATGGTACCGGAATAAAAGTACCGTACATATAAAAAGTACCGAAAGGCGGAAGGCTGTGACCATAAATGAATTTTGTAAAATGTATCATATATCCCATCAGGCTGTTTACTCTGCAATCCGTAGGCACGATAAAGAACTGAAAGACCACATTTCTAAAAATAGCAATGAAGTTAAGTTGCTTGATGATTATGCGGTCGAATTTCTGAAGCCGAAGAATGTTTCTGCAGACAAGTATAACATTGTCTGCGAAGAAAACGACAAAATGCGTGTTCAGAATATTTCGATTGTTTCAGATAATGAAGATTTACAGAAACGAATAAATGAGCTTGAAAGCAAGGTGCAGAAAGATAAGGCAGCTGCAGAGAGCTTCAGGTCCGATTCAAGCAAGTATTTTCAATTATCTCAAGAAAAGGATAAACGCATAAGCGAGCTGGAAAAGCGTATATCTGATATTACTGCATTACTTGATGAAAAGGACAGCCGCATTTCAGATCTGGAGCGTGAAATATCATCGTTAAGGGAGCTTTGCAGCAGTCAGAGATCGGAGATAACAGCACTTAAAGATAAATGCTCTGAACAGGAAGAAGCACTTACTGCGGCAAAGGTAAACAAGGGTATTTTCGGTCTTGGAAAGAGGTAGCTTGCAACGTGTTGAAAGTGGGTATGCAACTCTGTTGCATGAAAGGGCGGGGCAGGAAGATAGCAAGCGTAGATTTTGTATCCCACAAAATCGTTTCTGAGGCATATCCCCAGCCCTCTCATTTAGGAAGGAGAAAGCAAAAAATATGGCTAAAAGAAATATAGAAAAACATATCAGATTAAGTGAGAAGGAAGATGATATTCTCAGAAGAAAAGCAGAAAAACTCAATATTAGCGTCTGCGAATACATACGCCGAACGGCTGTAAACGGAAAAATCCTTCGGCATGATCTTTTGTCACTGCATGACGATTTGATAAGTTTCAGAATGGTGGGAACCGAGCTGAACGCTATTACTAAGAAGATAAATACTCACAGAACAATTAGTGAAAATGATATCTCTGCACTGAACACACAGCTTGACTTTCTTGAAAGTTACACTGAAAAGTTTAGCATTCCCACACCTGAAATTGTCGGGGAAGGAGAAAATCCATGAGCAGAAATATCGTGCGTCATCTGAGATTTTCAAAAAGCGAATATGAGGCTATTTGCAGTAAAGCTGAATATTTGAAAATTCCCGAAGGTAGGTTCATACGCAAAATTGCTGTTCAGGAAAATCTGAAAAGATATGATCTTTACGAGCTGAGAAAAATCACAAGAGCGTTTCGTTACTGCGGTGACTCTCTTGAACAGATAAGAATAATTGCAGAAACAGAAAAATCCGAATATCTGCCTGAGATAAAAAACTTGCAGGACAGATTTTTGATTATAAGCAAATCATTTGAAAAAGAAATAAAGAAGCTCAGACCCAATGTGTTGATCTGAGAGAAATGGAGAAAACTTATGGAGAAAAACAAAACCGAAATTATTGCACAGATCACTGCGCTGTTATCACAGCTTGTTGAAAATGAGGACAACAAGCAGAATGAGTCAGCGGCGGTTTCTGCCAAGGCTCCCTTTGAAATGCTCACAATCAAAAAAATGCGCCGAAGCAGTAACAGGATTATCGGAGCATACTATACGTCAGCTTGTGGCGCAGGAGAAGATTCCGTATATCCGAACAGGTAAAGGTAAGCGTGGTAAAATACTTATTAGCAAAGCGGCGCTTTTGGAATATCTGGAAATCACATCATGAACAAAAATATGAGCATTATACGCCGACATATTTCTGATTACATACTTGACTTTATGGTAGTAAAGTGTTACAATATAAATATATAGGAATATGTCATAAAATCTAAGTTTATTTAAGGAGAATAAATTTTATGGCTACTATCAGAAAAAGAGGGGATTCTTATCAGATAAGAGTTTCCGTCGGTTACGATACAAAAGGAAATCACAAGGAACAGGCAATGACCTGGAAGCCCGAGCCGGGTATGACCCAGCGGCAGATAGATAAAGAGCTTAACCGTCAGGCGGTAATGTTCGAGGAAGCTTGTATGCATGGATATAAGGCATCTGCGGTTAAGTTTGAGGAGCTTTCCGAGGAATGGCTTGAGGAATATGCCAAGCCCAATCTTCGCAGCACCACTTACGAGCGTATGCTCCAGCTCAGACATCGGGTTTATCCTGCTATCGGACATTTGCGTATTGACAAGATAACCGTTCGTCAGCTCCAGGCGTTTGTGAACTCTCTTGCGAAAGAGGGTGCGAACGAAAAGACGGGCAAGCCCCTCGCACCGAAAACTATCCGCCACAATCTCAGCTTTATCTCGGACGTGTTCAGCTATGCTGTGAGAATGGAGCTTATCTCAGACAATCCCTGCAGCAAGGTGGTTATCCCTAAGGGTGAGGTCAAGGAAAAGCAGATCTATTCTCAGGAAGAGATGGAACTGCTGCTTACGAGAATCATGGACGAGCCTGTCAAGTACAAGGCGTTCTTTTGCCTTATTGCATACAGCGGTTTCCGCCGCAGCGAGATGTTGGGTCTGGAATGGAAGGATATTGATTTTGAGAACAACATTATCAGTGTTCGCCGCACCTCCAACTACACCGCCGAGCGTGGAACCTACACCGACACCACCAAGACCAAGCGTTCACAGCGCACCTTGAAGATCTCACCGTTCATTATGGATATCCTTCGTGAACTTAAAGATGAGCAGGACGCCGAAGCACTCCGTCTGGGAGATAAGTGGGTGGAAACAGACCGTCTGTTCACCAAGTGGAACGGTGAGGAAATGAACAATCAGACACCTTACGGCTGGCTTAAAGAGTTTTGTAAGAATAACGATCTGCCTTTTTATGGTATTCACAGCTTCCGTCACTTTGCGGCATCTTCTCTTATCTCTGCAGGACTTGACGTAACCACCGTTTCGGGAGCATTAGGACATTGCAATTCGGGAACGACTTTGAACGTCTATGCTCATATGTTCCAGACCGCACAGGCGAGAGTGGCTCAGGCGATGGACGGAGCGTTCAGTTTTCTTCCGCAGGATAGCACAAGATAAAACAAGAATGTCCGCTACAAAACGCAATAGCGGACAAGTAGCGGACAAAGCCTATTTTCACTATAAAAGAAAACCCCGGAAACAACGTAAATACGTCATTTCCGGGATAATGTTTTGGTGACCCGTACGGGAATTGAACCCATGATTACGCCGTGAAAGGGCGTCGTCTTAACCTCTTGACCAACGGGCCAACAAAGCTGCCGATATTTCAGCAGCCTGTCTGGTAGCGGCAGTGGGACTTGAACCTACGACCCCCTGGGTATGAACCAAGTGCTCTAGCCGACTGAGCTATACCGCCATATTCTTTTTGTCGTTTGTTTCAGTTTCAAGCGACTTGTTTATTATACGCTATTATTCGCTAAAAGTCAAGGCTTTTTATCAAAAAAATCGAGTTTTGTAAAATATCACAATCAAAGCCACAATTTTAGCGGAGCTATACAGCACATCATACAACTCTGCAAACTTATTTCCAGAGAAACGCCCAGATATCCACATACGGGATGGCCAGGTACATCACCAGAGCCGCAGTCGCTGCCGCAGCCCATACACGAAACAGCGAACGGAACATGGACTTCCTGGTGGATACATCTATCTCCCTGCAAAACTCATTACAATTTTCCATATGCTCCTCCGACTCCAACAGCCTATTGTAAGCTACAAATATAATATAACATATCCGAATGTGTTTTTTCTATCGTTTTTATTGTATCATATGTAAATATTTCGGCGGCCTTTCGCACCTTTTTGTATATATTGCAGTGTAATCGTGTCAAAGTTTATGTATACTTGTAATTGATGACAAAATTAACAACATAAGTTTATGCACATTTTTTTGTCAAAATTGGTTGCTGTAATTTGAACAATGTGTTATAATAGGTGTATTAAGACGGGCTGAGGTTAATCTACCGTCAGACTCGCAATTTTTCTATTTATTTTTGGAGGTATTTTATCATGGACGGAACCGGATTCCTCAAAACAGTCAATTTCGGCGGATTTGATAAAAAAGACGTACTTGCTTATGTAGATCAGCTCAATACAAAGATATATACTCTTGAAAACGAGCTTGAAGAAAAGAAGGCGCTTCTTGAAAACAGCGGCGGAAACATGGAAGACAAAGAAAAGTATGAGCAGCTCCTGGCTTCCGATAAGGCTAAGATCACCGAGCTCCAGACCAGCAATGACTCTCTCAAGAATCAGCTCAAGAACTGCGAAGATGAGTCCGCTGAGAAGGATAAGGAGATCGAAGAGCTGAAGAAGAAGCTCGCCGATATGGAAAACGAGCTTGTTGAGGCTAAGAACAAGGCAGCTGCTGCTTCCTCTGCCGAGAACAGTGCTATGGAGCTCACAAACGTATTCGTTGAGGCCCAGAGAACTGCAAGCACCATCGTTACTCAGGCTAAGGAAAACGCAAGAAAGATGGACGAGGACGCTAAGAAGCTCGCTAACCAGGTAGTTGACGACGCTAACAGCAAGGCTTCCACCATCGTTAAGTCTGCTGATGAAAAGGCTTCCAAGATCCTTACAGACGCTGAGGACAGATCTGCTGAGATGCGTACAGCTGCCGACAACATGAAGGCTGTTGTTCTTTCCGAGATCGCAGATATCGAGTCCAACGTTACACAGCTCAAGGGCATTCTCGATTCTCTTACCAAGGACAGCCTTGCTAAGGTAAACGAAACTGCTGACCTTCTCACCAAGACCCAGGATACTCTCAAGAAGAACGGTATCCCTCAGTTCACAGCACCCAAGAGTGTAAAGACTGCCGCTCCTGTAAATAATGCTAAGCCCGCACCCGCTCCTGCTCCCGCAGCAAAGCCTATGCCCACTCCCACTCCTGCGGCTAACAACAATGCAGCTGCAAAGCCTGCTCCTGCGCCTGCACCCACTCCCGCAGCCAACACTGCAGCAGCAAAACCCGCTTCCGCTCCCAAGCCTACTCCCAAGCTCAACAACAACTTCGGTTTTGACCTGAGCGAGATTGAGAAGATGGCTAAGGCTATCGAGGCTGACGCTTCCAAGCACAACAAGGGCACTCCCGTAAACGATGATTACGACGGAACCGTTGATGCTAAGAAGATCAAGCTTTCCGACATGGGCTGATTTTGAATCGCTTCAATACATAAAAAATCAAGGCATTACCGCTTGGCGGTAATGCCTTTTTTGTGTCATATATACTTACAAGCTTATGAAATAGTGAACACCGCAACGGAGCATGCGGGAAGCACTGCCGACAGCTTTCCATTGGAGACGGAAGCACTCAGAGCCTCGGGAGCTACCTTTTCGGGTGCATCAAAGCTGTTGAAGCTGTGTACCTCATCGGTGAGGATACGGGCGCTTACGCTGCTGCACTCAAATCCACTGATATCGCAGTCAAGCTCAGCAGACTCTTCCAGTGAGCAGTTGGCAGCGGTAACGGTCATCACGCCGTCCTTTACAGAGGCGGAAACGGACATCATGGGTATCTCCCCTGTCATTACATTTTCGCAGAAGCAGTAAACATTTTCGCCGTCCTGATGCTCCTTGAACATATCGAACACATGATATGTGGGAGTTTTCACCAGCTTCTCGCCCTCGGTAAGCAGAAGCGCCTGAAGCACATTAACTGCCTGAGCAAGGTTTGCCATTATCACCCTGTCGCTGTGGCGATTGAAGATATTCAGGTTGCAGGCTGCTACGATAGCGTCACGCATGGTGTTCTGCTGATATAAGAAGCCGGGATTTGTACCCTTTTCAACGTCATACCAGCAGCCCCACTCGTCAACTATCAGCCCGATCTCATGTTCGGGGTCGTAGCGGTTCATTATCTCGCCGTGGCGGGTCACAAGCTCATCCATGTAAAGGGTCTTGGAAATGGTTGCGTAGTATTCGTCCGTTGTAAAATCCACCGCATCGCCCTTGTGTCCCCAGTCGCCTGTGGGCAGGGTGTAGTAATGGAGCGATATGCCACGGGTGTTCAACTTGCTGAGATTTTTCATAATAGTCTCTGTCCAGCCGTAGTCGTTGGAGTTGGGACCGCAGGCGAACTTGAACAGCTTATTGCCCGAAAAATCCTTGCAAAAGCTCTGATAACGGCGGTATTCGTCAACATAATATTCGGGGCGCATACTTCCGCCGCAGCCCCAGTTCTCGTTGCCGATGCCAAGATATTTCAGCTTCCAGGGCTTTTCCCTGCCGTTCTTTCGGCGCAGATCTGCCATTGGGGAAACGCCGTCAAAGGTGATGTACTCTATCCATTCGGCAAGCTCGCTGATAGTTCCGCTGCCAAGATTGCCCGCAAGATAAGGCTCACAGCCTATCTCCTCGCACATATTGAAAAATTCGTGAGTGCCGAAGGAATTGTCCTCGGTAACGCCGCCCCAGTTGGTGTTTATCATTTTTTTGCGGGCACTTTTTTCGCCGATGCCGTCCTTCCAGTGATATTCGTCCGCAAAGCAACCGCCGGGCCAGCGGAGAACAGGCATTTTTATCTGCTTGAAAGCCTCGATAACGTCCCTGCGCACGCCGTTTATGTTGGGAATAGACGAGTTCTCGCCCACATAAATGCCGTTATAGATACATCTTCCCAGATGCTCGGAAAAATGACCGTATATCTCGGGATTGATGTGTCCCTTTTTGTCCTTTGCGTTGATCAGCATTGATATTTTCTTCATTTATCGCATCCTCCTGACTTTTTTAGCGTTCCTAACGGTAACATATTATATTTACGCTATTTATACTATAGCCTATTGACAGCTGCTTTTCAATGACATATAATATTTTTAAACTAACAAATAATACTTTATGAGGTGATGATATGATAAGTCTCAACGCCATAGGAAAGGACACGAGACATACGGGGGATTTCTGCATATGGCGGCCTGACGGCTCGGGGGACAATCTGCTTGTTATCTTCAAGACCTCCGCCCTGCTCATCATTGACGGCAATGAGATCATCGTCCCACCCGACAGCCTTATCATCTACAAAAAGGACACGCCCCAGTATTATAAGACCATCTGCGGCAACTACGCCAACCATTTCATTCACTTCAACGTGACCGATGATGACAATATTCTCGACACCGTGGAGACGGACAGGCTCATAACCTCGGTGAACATCTCCGCCGTGGAAGAGCTGCTGACCATACTCTGCCGTGAGAATATGTCCCCCTCGGAACACCGTCGGCAGTATGCCGATATGCTCATACGAATGATACTTATGAAAATATCCGAGGGCGGAGGCGAAAGCAGTGACGGCGAACACACCTACAGTGAGCAGCTGCGGCAGCTGAGGGCGGATATTTACAGCAATGCGGGGGGATTTGGCTCCGTCAGGCAGCTGGCGGACAGGATAAATCTCAGCCCGTCCTATTTTCAGACGGTGTACAAAAAGCAGTTCGGGGTCAGCTGCTACGAGGATATCATTTCTGCAAGGGTACAGTCGGGGCAGTATTACCTTGCCACCACTGCCCTGCCCGTGAAAGAGATATCCCAGATATGCGGCTATGACACTGACATCTGCTTTATGCGTGTGTTCAAAAAGCACACGGGACTTACGCCCTGCGAGTACAGGAAAAGGGCGGCGGGGAAAGAAAGGGCTGTTTGACACTCCCCTATACCCATGATATAATAATAATAACAATTTACTGACCAAAGGAGCTATCATATGCCTGATATTAACGATGTTATCAAAAAAGCCGACAGCCTTGTTCCACCTCTGCCAATACTCAGGCTCAGACCTGTGGCAGGCAAAGGCGGCATCTTCGACAGCAAGCTGGGCGGAACGCCTTATTTTCCAAAGTCCATGGAATACCCCAGAGGAACTGATGGCAGCTACAAGGACAAGCCTCTGCGCCTGCTGGTGCAGCTGAATTTTGAAAAACTTCCTCACATTGAGGATTTCCCCCGTCAGGGAATTTTGCAGATATTCCTCGCCTGTGAAAATGACTGCCTGTATGGCTTTGACTTCAACTCCGCAGATGAACAGACCAATCAGAACGGCTTCAGGGTAATATATCACAAGGACATCATAACCGACACATCTCTGCTCATTTCAGATGACGATATCCCCTGCGACAGCTTCAGCAGCGATGAGTACGATTTTCCGCTGAAAAAGGAATTTATCCTATGTGCCGAAGAGCCTGACAAATGCCCTGCCACTCCCGACGACTATCGCTTCGGCAATGCTCTTGTCAGCAGCTATAGTGAGATAATGGGTCAGGAAGTATCAAATTACTGGAATATAGACGGCTATGACACCCTTTATGACCGCTGCCCCGAAAGCGTGGCATTCATCGGCGGATATCCCCGTTTTACCCAGTCCGACCCACGGGAGGACTGCCCGTCTCTGGAAGGCTTTGACCGTGTTCTTTTCGAGCTTGGCAGCCTGCAGGGTGAAGAGATCACCTCATGGGGCGGTCATGACTTTGACATCATATGGGGAGATGTGGGCACAGGCGTGTTCCTCATTCCCGCAGAAAAGCTCAGGGCTTGCGACTTCTCGGAAGTGGTCTATAATTATGACTGCGGCTGATATACTTGATTTGTTCATTTTCAAATCCTATAATATTTGTATGATATTATGAAAGGACTGCTTCAAATGAGCGATATAACTATCAGAAACGTAACTCCCGACGATGCGGAGGAGCTGCTTGAAATATACGCCCCCTACGTTGCCGAGACTGCCATTTCCTTTGAAATAGATATTCCCACTGTGGAGGATTTTCGCAGCAGGATAGAACACACCCTGAAAAATTACCCCTACATCGCCGCCATAAAGGACGGTCATATCGTGGGATATGCCTATGCCTCTGCTTTTCACCCCCGTGAGGCATACAACCGCTGCGCCGAGCTGACGGTATATATCAAAAAGGATATGCGCCGCTCGGGCTGCGGAAAGCTGCTTTACACAACGCTTGAGGATATGCTCAAAAAGCAGAACGTGCTGAATGCCTACACCTGCATCGCATACACAGAGCATGAGGACGCTCATCTCACCAACGACAGCATGAAATTTCACGAGCACATGGGCTACCGCCTGATAGGCCGCTTTATTTCCTGCGGCAGGAAGTTTGACAGCTGGTATGACATGATCTGGATGGAAAAGCTCATCGGCGAACACTCCGACTCCCCTGCCCCCTTTATCCCCTATGAAAATCCGGGCAGGTAAGTTATATTAACAAAACGGTCAAAGAGAAATGCTTTTATTGCCCGATGAAATATGATATATTGTTACAGGAAAGATTTTATCGGGAGAAGTGCATATGAGCTACAAAATTATATTTCTTGACATTGACGGAACGCTGACCAATGCCGAAAAGAAGGTCACGCCCGCCACAAAAAAGGCGCTTTTTGAAGCGCAGGAAAAAGGATACCTGGCGGCAATAGCCTCCGGCAGACCCGACAGGGGCGTTGATGGCATTGCCCGTGAAATAGGGCTTGACAAATTCGGCGGATTTACTCTGTCCTACAATGGCGGCAGGGTGCGCAACTTCAAGACGGGCGAGCTGCTGGTGCAAAAGAGTCTTGGCAGTGACACTTTCGGGATAGTTGCCGAGTTTGCACGCCGCAACGGCGCAGATGTGATGACCTACGAGGGCGACACTATCATCTGCGAAAATCCTGACAACGAGTTTATTCAGATCGAATCACGGATAAACGGTCTGCCCGTAAAAAAGGTGGACAACATCGGCGAATACGTGGATTTCAGCGTGCCTAAGTGCATCATCGCAGGCAAGGGTGACAGAATGGCAGAGCTGGAACCTCAGCTGAGAGAACATCTTGCAGGCAAGGCGGACGTTTTCCGCTCGGAACCGTTTTTCCTTGAAATAATGCCCTATCACACCGACAAGGCGGTTTCCATCGGCGAGCTTATCAAAAAGCTTGGCATAAAGCGTGAGAAGACCATTGCCTGTGGTGACGGCTACAACGACGTTTCCATGATAAAATATGCAGGTCTGGGCGTGGCTATGGAAAACGCCTGTGACGCTGCAAAGGAAGCGGCTGATTTTATCACGCTGTCAAACGAAAATGACGGCGTGGCTAATGTTATTGAAAGGTTTATGAAGCCATAAAACGAAAAAAAGCTCCCGTTAGTGGGAGCTTTTTTATACTAATCTTTGATCGTTCTATAGACAAAGCCGACAGAATAGCCGAGGATTTGTCTGTAGTCTGATTGAAGATTAGTATAAAATATCGGCTCCCGCAGATAACGGGAGCCGATACTTATTATATATTTGCTGTACCAAAATTACTTTTCGATAAGAGACTTTCCTGTCATTTCCTTGGGCTGAGGAAGATCCATGATCTCAAGCATTGTGGGGCACAGGTCAGCAAGAACGCCGCCCTCCTTAAGCTTGCAGTCATAGCCTACAACGATAAGGGGAACAGGATTTGTGGTGTGAGCGGTAAAGGGTGAGCCGTCAGCTTCAAGCATCTTATCTGCATTACCGTGGTCTGCGCTGATAAGTGCAACGCCGCCCTTTGCAAGGATAGCATCTACCATTCTGCCTACGCAGGTATCAACAGCCTCAACAGCTGCCTTTGCTGCATCGAAAATACCGGTATGACCGACCATATCGCAGTTAGCGTAGTTAAGGATAATGGTATCGTACTTATCGGACTCGATAGCCTCAACTACCTTGTCGGTTACCTCGTATGCGCTCATCTCGGGCTTCAGGTCAAAGGTAGGAACGTCGGGAGACTTGACAAGTATTCTGTCCTCACCCTCGAACTGCTTTTCCTCGCCGCCGTTGAAGAAGAAAGTAACGTGTGCATACTTCTGGGTCTCGGCAATTCTCAGCTGAGTCTTGCCGCACTTTGCCATATACTCGCCGAAGGTCATGGTGAGCTGCTCGGGAGGATATGCAACGAGAACGTTGGGCATTGTAGCATCGTACTGAGCCATGCAGACGAATGTTACGGGGAAGTAGCCCTTCTTTCTCTCGAAGCCCTTGAACTCGGGGTCAACGAAAGCTCTGGTTATCTGACGTGCTCTGTCGGGGCGGAAGTTGAAGAATACAACGCTGTCGTTTTCCTTTATCATGCCGTCCTTGTCGATAACGGTGGGGAGCATGAACTCATCGGTAACGCCGTTTGCGTAGGAGTTCTTTATAGCCTGAACGGGGTCGGTCTCCTGAACGCCCTCGCCCATAACAAGAGCATCGTATGCCTTTTCAACTCTGTCCCAAGCGTTATCACGGTCCATAGCGTAATATCTGCCTGAGATAGTGGCTACCTTGCCCTTGCCGATCTTCTTCATCTCGGCAACAGCCTCTTCCATAAATTCAGCTGCGGAGGAAGGGGGAACGTCTCTTCCGTCCAGGAATGCGTGAACATATACCTTGTCAACGCCGTGCTGCTTTGCCATTTCAAGCAGGCCGTACATATGCTCCATGTGGCTGTGAACGCCGCCGGGAGAAAGCAGACCCATGAGATGAAGAGCGCTTCCCTTTGCCTTGCAGTTTTCCATAGCGGTCACAAGTGCCTTGTTCTTGAAGAACTCGCCGTCCTTGATGTCCTTGGAGATCTTTACCAGCATCTGGTAAACGATTCTGCCTGCGCCGATGTTTGTATGACCTACCTCGGAGTTGCCCATCTGACCGTCGGGGAGACCTACGTCAAGTCCCGATGCGCCGATGATAGTGTGGGGGCACTCTGCGAAATATTTATCAAGGTTGGGCTTCTTAGCAGCAGCGATAGCGTTGCCGTAATCGCTGGGGTTGATGCCGTAACCGTCCATGATAATGAGAGCTACAGGTCTTTTGCTCATAATTTTCAAATCCTTTCAGAAACTACAGTTGAAAAAAACAAGGCGCTGCGGTAAAGACCGCAGACGTCTTGATCTTGCTTGTTATGATCAGCCGTTTACAGCTGCCTGTACGATGGTGTTGAAGTCCTCAGCCTTGAGGGAAGCGCCGCCGATAAGGCCGCCGTCAACATTGGGCTTGGAAAGAAGCTCTGCGCAGTTCTTTGCGTTCATGGAGCCGCCGTACTGGATCGTAACAGCGTCAGCAGTAGCTGCATCGTAAAGTTTAGCGAGAACGCCACGGATAAAGCCGCAAACTTCCTCAGCCTGGTCAGCGGTAGCAGTCTTGCCTGTACCGATAGCCCAGACAGGCTCGTAAGCGATGATAGTCTTCTTGATATCGTCAGCGGAAACGCCTGCAAAGTCAAGCTTGATCTGGCGGGAGATAACTTCCTCGGTGATATCAGCCTCACGCTCTGCAAGAAGCTCACCTACGCAAACGATGGGCTTGAGACCTGCTGCAAGGGCAGCCTTTGTTCTCTTGTTAACAGTCTCATCAGTCTCGCCGAAGTACTGACGTCTCTCGGAGTGACCGATTACAACGTACTCAACGCCAAGCTCAGTGAGCATATCAGCGGAGATCTCGCCGGTGAAAGCGCCGCTCTTTTCAAAGTGAACGTTCTCAGCGCCTACCTTAACGTTGGAGCCTGCTGTGGTGTTAACAGCGGTCTCAAGGTTGGTGAAAGGTACGCAGGCGATAACTTCTACCTTGCCCTCAGCGTTTGCAACCAGGGGCTTGATAGCTTCGAGAAGAGCCTTAGCCTCGGGACGGGTCTTGTTCATTTTCCAGTTTCCGGCAATAACTGCCTTTCTGAGATTCTTGTTCATGATATTTTCTCCTTTATATTTGGGCTTCCGTTAAAAGAAACCCATATTAGAATAAGGATACTGCATAATAACAGTCTCCTATACAAAATTATCTGATTTTATTTTACCACATCATCGGGGACTTGTCAACAAAAAAGCGGCATTTTCTGCCGCTTTTCAAAATCAGATTTACTTATAATACTTTTCCAGCAGCTCGCTAAGGGGAATGCCGTCAATGGTCACACCCGACACCTGACATGAATTTATGGCAAGACCTGTAAGATTGCAGTTTTCAAAGGTAACGTCCGAAAGGTCGCAGCCCACAAAGCTTGCCTTTGAGATATCGGTGCTTTCCATTCTTGCATCGGTCATATCGCCGTTGGTCATGCGGAACTTGCTCATGGAAACATCGGTGAATGCCGAGCCTGACATATTTGCGTTGACCACAGATGTGTCGGACATCATAACGTTGTCGAACTGGGCGGATATCATATTGCAGCCGCTGACAGTCACCTCCGAAAGGTCGCAGTCGGCAGCGGAAACACCTGTGAAATCCGTATTTGCTATGTTGGAATATGAAAAATCACAGTCACGGCATATATCCACTTTCTGATTTTTAAGTATCATATTATCTCTCCCAATCTAATATTCTAAAACTTATATTTTAATCTTTTTGCAGTTAACAATATTGTTAAAAACACACATACAAACGTAAGGTTAGCATATATAACAGCTAATGTTTTATCAATATTGTACCGGGATAATAATGGAGCAAATAACGCGATCAATGAACAGGTTAATATACAAACAGATATACGAAAGCCTAATTTTTTTAGGTGGTTTTTTAATATTTTATTGTCATAGCTCTTATTCTTATCATATCCAGAGATTAATTCATATGCTTCATATTTAGCAGCTATAAAAAACACAGTATTTATTATAACGGCTGCAAATGAATTTATTACTAAAAAAATAAAGCAATCTTGACACAACTGAATGCTTGTCCAAAAATAATTGCATAAGAAGCCATAGAGTATAGTATATATAACAGTAATTATAACTATAAACAAATTCATATTAAACCTCCTCTGCTTTTTGCCAATCATAGCCGGCATCGGTATTATTGTCAGCGGACTTATCCGCATAGATCTATTACCCCTATAAATAAAAATCGGGACGAAGCACGCCGCTCCGTCCCGAAATAAAGTGATCTTACTTTTCAGCAATAGCTGCAACGCCGGGAAGAACCTTACCTTCAAGGTACTCGAGGGAAGCGCCGCCGCCAGTGGAAATGTGAGACATCTTATCTGCAAAGCCGAGCTGCATAACAGCTGCTGCGGAATCGCCGCCGCCGATGATAGTGGTAGCGTCTGTTTCTGCAAGAGCCTTAGCTACTGCAATGGTACCCTTTGCAAGAACAGGGTTCTCAAATACGCCCATAGGACCGTTCCAAACAACAGTCTTTGCGCTCTTTACAGCGTCAGCGAAGAGAGCCTGGGTCTTGGGTCCGATATCGAGGCCCATCTTGTCAGCGGGGATCTTGTCAGCGTCAACAGCCTCAACAGCGATCTCAGCATCGATAGGATCAGGGAAGGAAGCTGCGATAACAGTGTCAACGGGAAGAAGAAGCTTCTTGCCGAGCTTGTCAGCCTTAGCCATCATTTCCTTGCAGTAGTCGATCTTCTCGTTGTCAACGAGAGAAGTACCTACCTCGTAGCCCTTAGCCTTGAGGAAGGTGTAAGCCATACCGCCGCCGATGATAAGTGTGTCGCACTTTTCGAGGAGGTTTG
>OJNY01001411.1_pt1 | contig 15236 bp, 11 predicted proteins | sample 1597931 | NCBI WGS metagenome assembly OJNY01 (sample SAMN01915209, study PRJEB22387) | human gut metagenome | isolation source: stool | host: Homo sapiens | place: USA
AACCCCCGACCTGCTGATTACAAATCAGCTGCTCTACCAACTGAGCTACACCAGCTTGAACTTTCGTTCGTGTTACTCATTCAAGCGACTATTACAGTATATCACCTTAGTCGGATTTTGTCAAGCACTTTTTTTATGATTTACAGAATGTTAATATTTGCGGGTTTGGGGCGGATATACTATATTATTGAAAGAAAAGCTCGGAATATGCCGCTGATTGCAATATTTCATGCTTCACGTCTGATTTTCACAAAAATGTCACATTTATATGTTATTATGGTTATACCGACAACTTAAATACAGAAAGGAACGGTAATTATGGAGGGCAAAAAAATTCTTATTGTTGATGATGAAAAGAATATCCGCAATGTTATAAAAGAATACGCTAAGTTTGACGGCTTTGAGACCTTTGAGGCGGAGGACGGTATGCAGGCTGTGGAAATGTGCCGCACTCAGGACTTTGACCTTATAATCATGGACATCATGATGCCTAAGCTTGACGGCTACTCCGCTGTAAGAGAGATTCGCAAGACCAAGCAGATACCCGTTATCATGCTTTCCGCAAGGGGCGAGGAGTATGACAAGCTTTTCGGCTTTGAGCTGGGCGTTGATGACTATGTTACCAAGCCATTTTCTCCCAAGGAGCTGCTGGCACGTATCCGTGCGGTAATGAAGAGAAGTGCCGCTCCTGCGCCTGCGGGTGATAATAATGTGCTGAAATTCGAGGGGCTGGAGATAAATATGTCAGGCCGTGAGGTGTTCGTTGACGGCAAGCCCGTTTCCCTCACCCCCAAGGAGTATGACCTGCTGTTCTACCTTGTGCGCAACAAGGGCATTGCGCTTTCCCGTGAAAAGCTGCTGGAAGAGGTCTGGGGCTATGACTTTTACGGCGATGACCGCACCGTTGACACGCATATCAAGATGCTGAGAAACTCGCTGGGCGATTACCGCAAGTTCATCGTTACACTGAGAGGAATGGGTTACAAGTTCGATGCGGGACGTGAATAAGGAAAAAAAGGAAAGCCGCAGGGAAAAAGGGATGAACAGCCTGAGCAGGCTTTTCCGCAGTGTCAGATTTACGGTATGGATATATTTTGCCATATTTATCACAAGTATCCTGATGCTTATATGGATATCATTTACGGTATCGCTGGAGGCTACTTACCGCACTCAGAAGACCAATGATATCACCTCCATAGCAAACTACATTCTTACCCAGTGGAGCGAAGAGGGCTTTACCACAAGCACTCTTGACCGTATCGCCCATGACAATGATATGTGCGTGCTTATCCAGGACAGGTACGGGCTGAATGTGTATTCCTATGACACTATGGCGAAAAATTGCCTTGTGCATGGCTCGGTAAACTATCAGAACCTGTATAAGTACCGTGAAAAGGCGCTCAACAGCGCTACGGGCATTTATTATGCCGAGACCAAAAACAACCAGTTCAACACGGATATGCTCATCTTTGTGATGCTCATAGGTACAAAGGAGCAGCCGTCGGGCTACCTTTTCCTGAACACATCGCTGGAGCCGTTGGACTCCACCGTTTCGATCCTCAGGGTGCAGATGCTTCAGGTGAGCCTTGCAATGCTGGCGCTGGGTTTCGGCATATCAATATTCCTGTCAAGGCTCATTGCTACGCCTATCACAAGGATAACCCTTTCCGCCGAGAAGCTGGCGCAGGGCGACTATAACGTAAAGTTTAACGGCAGGGGATACACCGAGACGGAGCAGCTGGCGGACACGCTGAACTATGCTTCCAAGGAGATAACCAAGGTGGATACCATGCGCCGTGACCTTATGGCGAACATATCCCATGACCTGCGCACGCCCCTTACAATGGTAAAGGCGTATGCGGAGATGATACGTGACCTTTCGGGCGATGACCCTGAGAAGAGAAACGAGCATCTGGAGATAATCATTGAGGAGAGCGACCGCCTGGCGGCGCTGGTAAACGACATAATGGATCTTACCAAGCTGGAGAACGGCACATCGGAGCTTCACAAGGAGCCTTTCTGTGTAGGTTCACGGCTCAGGGAGATAATGACACGATACAAGCTGCTTTCCGAGAGGGACGGCTACAAGTTCTATATCTCGGTGAACGATGACGCATGGGCAGAAGCTGACCTTATCAAGTTCGATCAGGTAATATACAACCTTGTAAATAACGCTGTCAATTACTCGGGCGAGGAGAAGTCCATATACGTTATGGAGGTCGCAACGCCCAAGAAGATAACCATTTCCGTGACAGACACGGGAGACGGCATTGACAAAGAGCTTATGCCGCTTATATTTGACCGCTATTACCGTGCGGAAAAGCATAAGAGAGAGGTAATAGGCACGGGACTGGGACTTTCCATTGTAAAGCAGATATTCATTCTTCACGGCTTCCAGTTCGGAGTTAAGTCGGAAGAGGGGATAGGAAGTACGTTCTGGTTTGAGATGGATAGAGTTCAGCCGCCAAAGGACGAGGAAATCGAGGAAAAGGCGGAATAAGCGCAAACTAAATGTTTGCCACTATGGGTAATATCAGATAATAAGACTATCTGAAAAATCAGCACAAATGAGAGCAAGGCAAAAAGTTTAGTCCACCTTTTCAAAGGTGGCGGGTTTCCAAAGGGCGGAGCCATTTGGTCGCTGCTCGCAAGCAGCGAAATCCGTTTGCGAGCGGCTTGAATGATTGACCTGATAGCCGACTTAAAAATCCTAAAGCCGCCTGCACTGTAAGTTAAAAAACGCTCAAACAAATATAATTTCTAAAATAGTCTTAAAACTATTAAATGCAGGCGGCTTGAAACCAAGAGATGTTCCATTAGGAACGGCGAATTTGGTTTCCGCCGTAAGGCGCCGGTACGGACAAATCTTCTTTTCATTTTTATAAAGTCCGTACCTAATGCAAAGGAGACACCACCAGGGAAAAGGCGTTATTTTCGATTTTATAGGTTCCTTTTTCAACAAAAACAGGCAGATGTATTAAAATCATCTGCCTGTTTTTGTTTATATTGCCAAAATCTTATAATATCCCTTGACATTGTAGGAATTATGGTGTATTATATAGCCAAAGTAATTCATACCATACAGCTATGATAAATATGATTAGAGTAAATTCCCGCAAATAAGGAGCAAACAGAACATGAAGATCAGGTATCTGGCGCTCAGATGTACCATACGAATGTGCAGCTGATATGCGCTTTAAATAAGAAAATTCGTACATTCAGTGTGATATACACAGAAACTTGATTTATAAGGAGATATTTAAAATGAGTAATTTTGCAGGAAGAGATCTTAAGTTTGAAACCAAGCAGCTTCATATCGGACAGGAGAACGCAGACCCCGTTACTGACGCAAGAGCAGTACCTATCTACGCTACTTCTTCCTATGTTTTCCATAACTCCCAGCACGCAGCAGACCGTTTTGGCCTCAAGGACGCAGGCAACATCTACGGCAGACTTACCAACCCCACTCAGGACATCTTCGAGCAGAGAATCGCTGCTCTTGAGGGCGGTGTTGCAGCTCTTGCAGTAGCTTCCGGCGCAGCTGCTATCGCTTACACTATCCAGAACCTGGCAAAGGCCGGCGAGCACATCGTTGCTGCCAAGACCATTTACGGCGGTACATACAACCTCCTCGAACACACTCTTCCCGAGTACGGCATCAGCACTACTTTTGTTGATCCCGATGAAGAGGGCGCATTCGAGAATGCTATCCGGGACAATACCAAGGCTATCTTCATTGAGACCCTCGGCAACCCCAACGCTAACCTTATCGACATCGAAAAGACCGCTGAGATCGCTCACAAGCACAAGATCCCTCTGGTAATAGACAACACCTTCGGTACTCCTTATCTTATCCGTCCCATTGAGCACGGTGCAGATATCGTAGTTCATTCCGCAACAAAGTTCATCGGCGGCCACGGCACTGCTATCGGCGGCGTTATCGTTGACAGCGGCAAGTTCGACTGGGAAGCGAGCGGAAAGTTCCCCTCCCTCACCGAACCCAACCCCAGCTACCACGGCATCAGCTTCACCAAGGCAGTAGGCGCTGCGGCTTTCGTTACAAAGATCAGAGCTATTCTCCTGAGAGATACAGGCGCAACCCTTTCTCCTTTCCACGCATTTATGTTCTTACAGGGCCTTGAGACACTCTCCCTGAGAGTTGAGAGACACGTTGAGAACGCTATCAAGGTAGTAAATTACCTGAACGCTCATCCTCAGGTAGCAAAGGTAAATCACCCCTCACTTGCAACAGGCAAGCAGAAGGAGCTTTATGACAAGTACTTCCCCAACGGCGGCGGCTCTATCTTCACCTTTGAGATCAAGGGCACTGAGGACGATGCTAAGAAGTTCATTGATAATCTTCAGGTATTCTCCCTCCTGGCAAACGTTGCCGATGTTAAGAGCCTTGCTATCCACCCCGCTTCTACTACACACTCTCAGCTCAACGAAGAAGAGCTTGCTGAGCAGGGCATCAAGCCTACCACTATCAGACTTTCCATTGGTACAGAGCACATTGATGATATCATCTTTGACCTTGAAGAAGCTTTCAAGGCTATCAAGTGAGATAAGTTATAATACTAATCCTCAATCAACCTATAGACAAATCCTCGGCTGAAATAAGCCCATTCTTCGTCAAGCTCCCTTGCCGGGCGACAAGCCCGCCTGCAGTCGCTTTCCTAGACTGGTCTTATTTCATCTGTCGGCTTTGTCTATAGAACGATTAAAGATTAGTATAATACTGTGACAGCTCCGATTTTTATAAACTCATTCTCCCTCGTAGGTAACTATCGAGCGGACATCGTAATTTTTCAGCTTTTCCCTGCCTTTAAGGTCGGTAAGCTCAATAAGACACACGATCCTTACCACCTCTCCGCCCAGCTGCTCAACAAGCTTTGCTGCCGCTTCAAGAGTTCCTCCTGTGGCGATAAGGTCATCTATTATCACGACCTTGTCACCCTTTTTCAGGGAATCGGTGTGTATCTCGATCTCTGCCTTGCCGTACTCAAGGTCATATTCCGCAGAGACTGTGGCTCTGGGGAGCTTGCCCTTTTTGCGGACGGGGACAAAGCTCTTTTTACGTGCGTAAGCTATGGGCGCACCGAACAGAAAGCCTCTGGCTTCAAGTCCCAGCACAGCATCAAACTCAACGTCATCAAGCTGACCGAGCATTTCATCAACTGCCGCCGAAAAGCCCTTGCCGCTCTGCAGCAGCGATGTAACATCACGGAAAATTATGCCCTTTTGAGGAAAATCGGGAATATTTGTTATATAATCTTTAAGCTCTTTCAAGTAAGACCCTCCCATACATCAGTATAGTGCCGTGTTTTATCAAAGAAATACATATTTCAGCACGAACATCACCGCAAGCACGTACATAAGCGGATTTATCTGCTTTGCCTTGCCGCATACGAGGTTTATTACAACGTAGGAAATGATACCGATGGCGATACCCTCAGAAATGCTGTAGAAAAGGGGCATTGCAAGTATGCAAAGATATGCGGGGATAGCAGAGGTGTAGTTTGTCTCATCTACTTTAAGTTCGGCGATGGTGGAGAACATAAGGAAGCCCACGATTATCAGCGCAGGAGCTGTGGCAAATGAGGGAATGGCGATAAAGATGGGCGCCAGGAACATTGACAGCAGGAACAGCACCGCTGTTGTCAGAGCTGTAAGGCCTGTTCTTCCTCCTGCCGCAACGCCTGCCGAGGATTCAACAAAGGTTGTGGTGGTAGATGTTCCCAGTACCGCACCTGCCGATGTTGCAACTGCATCTGCCATAAGTGCGGGCTTGATGGCAGGCAGTCTGCCGTCCTTATCAAGCATATTTGCCTTTGTGCTTACTCCGATGATTGTGCCCAGAGTATCGAAAAGGTCAACAAAAAGGAACGAGAAAATAACGGCAATGAAATTGAATATTCCCACTGAACCGAGGTCGGCATTGAAGCACTGACCGAAGGTCTCGCCCAGCTTGGAAAAATCGGTCATTGCAAATGTGGGGAACAGCGAGAAATAGCTTTCGCCGTCAGGAACGTATATACCTGTCAGCTGGCATATTATGCCCAGTATCCATGTGCCGAACACGCCGATGAGTATTGAACCCTTTACCTTTTTGATATAAAGGACAGCTGTTATCATCAGTCCGATGATTGCAAGCAGTGCGCAGATGCCCGAGGTCGGGAAGTTCTCACGGAAATCAACCAGCGATACAAGCGTTGCCGAATCAACTGCAAGTCCTGCATTCTGAAGTCCGATAAATGCGATAAACAGACCTATTCCCACCGATACGGCACGTTTCAGCTCCAAGGGGATACAGTTGAAGATGCTTTCACGAACCTTTGTCAGCGAGAGAACGATAAAAATTATTCCCTCTATAAATACCGCCAGCAGTGCGGTCTGCCAGGAATAGCCCATAATGCCGCATACGGTGTAAGCGAAGTACGCATTCAGTCCCATTCCTGCCGAAAGCGCAAACGGCAGATTTGCCGCAAACGCCATAATGAGCGTTCCGAAGAATGATGCCAGGCAGGTGGCAAGAAGCACCGCCGTGCTGTCCATGCCCGCTGCGGAGAGAATGTTCGGATTGACCGCAAGTATATATGCCATTGTAACGAAAGTCGTAATGCCTGCCGCAATTTCTGTCTTGACTGTGGTGTTGTTTTGCTTTAATTTGAATAGCTTTTCAAACATTGACCTCACTCCTTGATATTTGCGGCAGATCCCCATTACATATGCCGCATTATTCTGATTTTATCATAGCATGGTTTGCCTTAAAAGTCAAGGAATTTGCGGTATAGAACGAAAAGAGGGCTGCCGCAGTGTTAAACCGCAGCAGCCCTCTTTTGTTATATTCGCTTATGATATCTTTACTATCTTAGCAAAGTTTGCCATGATCTTCTTGGTTCCGACTGAATCAAATGCAATTTCAAGCATATGGTCGTTGCCCATGGGCTTGGAGGAGATAACGGTTCCCTCGCCGAAAACGTTGTGCTTTACTCTCTCGCCTGCGGTGTAGTCAACGGCGGCTGCCTTCTTGGCGGACTCCATTTTCTTGTTTGCCAGCTGGCTCTGGAGAGTGTATGTGTAAACGGGAGCGGTGATGATGTCATCGTCCTTTTTCTTTGTGGTCTTTACGGTTCCGTCAACTCTGTCGATGCAGTCCTTGTCTATCTCCTTGATGAACTTGGACTGGAAGTTGCGCTGGGTAGAACCGAACAGCATTCTCTGCTGAGCGTGGGTGATGTACAGCTTTTCCTTTGCACGGGTGATGCCCACGTATGCCAGTCTGCGCTCTTCTTCAAGCTCCTCGGGATTGTCCATGGTGCGGATAGGAGGGAATATGCCGTCCTCCATGCCTACGATGAACACTATGGGGAACTCCAGTCCCTTTGCGGAGTGCATAGTCATAAGGCAAACTGCGTCATCATCTGCGGAAAGCTTGTCGATATCGGTGTAGAGGGAAATTTCCTCCAGGAATCCGGAAAGTGTAGCCTCTTCGCCTGCTTCGGACTTTGCCTGCATATATGTGGCAATGTTGGATTTAAGTTCCTCGATGTTTTCGAGACGGGTGAGACCCTCATCGCCCTGACCCTTGAGCATGGTAGCATAGCCTGTTTTCTCGATAACTGCGTCAAACAGCTTGTCAAGAGGGAGCTTGTCGGCAGCTTCTTTCAGGTGGGTGAATATCTCGGAAGCCTTTACAAGGGAAGCGGACTTTTTGCTCAGGGGAGCATAGCTCTCGGAGTTCTTCATTACATCAATGGGTGACAGCTTCAGGTCAATGGAGATCTGCTCTATCATTGAAAGCGTGCTGTCGCCGATGCCTCTCTTCGGCTCGTTTACTATTCTCTTGAAGCGGAGCATATCATCGGGGTTGTTGATAACGGAGAGATATGCAACGATATCCTTTATTTCCTTGCGGTCATAGAACCTCATACCGCCGATAACACGGTAGGGGATAGACTGTGCGGAAAATGCTTTTTCAAGTGAGTTTGACTGTGCGTTCATTCTGTAGAGAACTGCAAAGTCGCTGTATTTTCTGCCGTCCTTTACGCCGTTCATTATAGTAGTTGCAACGAACTTGGACTCGGCAGCCTCGTCGGAAGCCTTGTAAACTGTTATCTTTTCGCCCTCGCCCAGATCTGTCCACAGGGACTTGGGCTTTCTGCTCATATTGTTTGCGATAACGGAGTTTGCGGCGTTAAGTATATTCTGGGTGGAACGGTAGTTCTGCTCCAGTCTGATAACGTGGCAGCCCTCGAACTGCTGCTCAAATGACAGGATATTTTCGATTGTAGCGCCTCTGAAACGGTAGATGGACTGGTCATCATCACCTACAACGCAGAGGTTTCCGCTCTTTTCCGAAAGCAGGGAAACAAGGCGGTACTGAGCGGTGTTGGTGTCCTGATACTCATCGACCATGATGTACTTGTACAGATTTCTGTAATGATCCAGCACATCTGGCTGAGACTCGAACAGCTGAACGGTCAGCATGATGATATCGTCAAAATCAAGGGCATTTGCCTCTTTAAGACGGGTCTGATATTCCTTGTATATCTTTGCGAGAGTGACCTTTCTGTAGTCTCCGGCGGACTCTTCTTCAAAAGCGGCGGGAGTGATGAGCTTATCCTTTGCGGAGGATATTGCCGCAGCCACTGCCTTTGGAGGGAATGCCTTATCGGAAATGTCAAGAGCTTCCATGCAGGTCTTGATAAGTCTCTGGCTGTCATCGCTGTCGTAGATTGTGAAGCCAGAAGCATAGCCCAGCTTGTCGATCTCTCTTCTGAGTATGCGCACGCAGGCAGAGTGGAATGTGGAGGCGTTTACCTGACCGCCCTGTTCCTCGCCCAGCATCTTTGCAAGTCTTTCTTTAAGCTCACCCGCAGCCTTGTTTGTAAAGGTGATTGCAAGTATGTTCCATGGCTTTACGGGGTCGGAAGCAACTATCTCGGCAAGTCTTGAAACGGTTGCCTCGTCCCTTTCGCCGTTATAATTATTCAAAAACGCAATGTCGTCATCGGAAAGAGCCGCATATGCTTCCTCGTCCTGATAAGCGTTTCCGAACAGGACCATGTTTGCGATACGGTTGACAAGAACGGTAGTCTTTCCGCTTCCTGCGCCTGCAAGGATAAGTACGGGGCCTTTGATGGCGAAAACAGCTTCCCTCTGCTTATCGTTCATTTTTTCAAAATACTTTTCCAGTGCGGCTTTCTTTGCCTTAATGAAATCATCCATTATATTCATGCTCTCCTATATAAATGATAAATGCGGTTTGATATACGCCGTTACTATCTCTTTCGGCGCTGCTTTGACTATTATACCACATTTTGTTTTTCATAGGAATAGGTAAAATTCAGATTTAACATTTTTATAATAATTATTTTTGCCACGTTTTCGGACGACAATGGATAAACGGCTATGTATGGGGGAAAATAGCTGTTGAATGTTACAGCAAAGGAATGATCGTATGAGCAAAAATGTCAGCGGAAGCGGCAGAGACAAATGGTCAACGGGTTTTGGCTTCATAATGAGCGCCGCAGGTTCGGCGGTGGGACTGGGAAATATCTGGAAGTTCCCCTATGTCTGCGGCACAGGCGGAGGAGCATTGTTCCTTGCTGTGTATATTTTCTTTGTGCTGGTGCTGGGCTATCCCATTCTGCTGACGGAGCTTTCTGTGGGCAGGCACGGCGGAAGCAATGCGGTAGATGCCTGCGAAAAGATAAAAAAGGGCTGGGGCTTTGCGGGAGACTTCGGCGTGGCAGGCTCTGCGGCGGTGCTTGCCTATTACTGCACCGTCGGCGGCTGGGTGATGAAATACCTTTTCAGCACAGCTTCGGGGAATATCCCATTGCCCTCATATTTCTCAGAATACAGCACTATGGCGGCGGAGCCTGTTGTATGGCAGACGGTTTTTCTGCTGATAAACGGCATTATAGTAGTATTCGGCGTATCAAAGGGCATTGAAAAGGTGTCGTCGGTGCTTTTGCCGCTGCTGCTGGTGTTCCTTGTGGGGCTGATGATATATTCCCTGACCCTGAACGGGGCGGCGGAGGGCGTGAAGTTCTTACTTTTGCCTGACTTTTCAAAGATAAGCAGCTTCGGCGATGTGGCTGACATTGTTGTTAAAGCCATGGGACAGGTGTTTTTCTCATTGTCGCTGGGAATGGGCACTCTTATAACCTACGGCAGCTATCTTGAAAAGGACAACGACCTGAGCCGCAGCACATGGATAATCGTCACCATTGACACAGCTATTGCCATGATAAGCGGACTTACCGTGCTTCCTGCGGTGTTTGCCATGGGGCTGGAGCCTGACGAGGGAGCGGGGCTTATCTTCTCCACTCTGACGGCGGTGTTCGGTGGACTGAGCTATGGGCGTATTGCGGGAACGGTGTTCTTTGCACTTGTGCTTTTTGCGGCGATAACCTCTTCAATTTCTCTGCTGGAAACTATAGTTTCGTTCCTCACCGAGCGTTATGGGCTTTCACGGCTGAAAGCCACGGTTATACCTGTCATTATAATAGGACTGCTGTGCGTGCCTGCTTCCCTTTCCTACGGCGTGCTGTCTGACGTAAGGATCTTCGGGCTGACGGTGTTTGAACTGTTTGTTTTCCTTTCCGACCAGATAATAATGCCGCTGGGAGGCTTTTTCCTCTGTATTCTTGCGGGGCGGATATGGGGGAGAAAGAATATGGAGCGGGAGATATCCTCCGACGGAAGATATCCCTTCAGGCTGGCGGGAGTGTTTGATGTTATGATAAAATATCTCTCTCCCGCAATGATAATCATTGTGTTCGTTTCGTACTTTATCAGATAAAGACAGGTAAAAATGTTGACCTTATATGCGGTTTTATCTACCGACAAATCCCAAATTATATGCTATAATGATGTCAATGAAAATCACATCAAAGGAGCTGCTTGATATGTTAAAGACCGCATATAAAGAAAATGTTACCGTTCTCCCCGGCGTGTTCCGTGAGAGAATGTCCCTTAACCATGCTTATCTTATAGGACTGGATCCGCAGTGCCTGCTCCAGAACTTCTACCTTGAAGCAGGAATAATTATCCCCGGTCTGCAGGTAGTGGATGACCCAGCAAAGGCAAACCTCCACTGGGGCTGGGAAGCTCCCACCTGCCAGCTGAGAGGTCATTTCCTTGGTCACTGGCTCTCCGCTGCTGCCTACTATGTGGCATATGACCATGACGCAGAACTGAAAGTAAAGCTTGACAAGATAATCTCCGAGCTTGCACGCTGCCAGCAGCTCAACGGCGGCGAGTGGATAGGCTCTATCCCCGAAAAATACTTTGACAAGCTTGCAAAGAGACAGTACATCTGGTCTCCTCAGTATGTTATGCACAAGACCATAATGGGACTTATGCACGCTTACACCTATGCAGGCAATGAGCAGGCAATAGAGATAATCGACCACCTGGCTGACTGGTATCTCCGCTGGACTGAGGCTATGCAGAGCGTTAATCCCCACGCTGTTTACAGCGGCGAGGAAGCAGGTATGCTGGAGGTATGGGCTTCTCTTTACGAGATAACCAAGAACGAAAAGTATATGACCCTTGCCCGGAGATACTGGAATCCCGGACTTTTCGGAAATCTTGCGGCAGGCAAGGATTCACTTTCCAACTGCCACGCAAATGCAAGCATTCCCTTTATCCACGGCGCTGCAAAGCTTTATGAGGTAACAGGCGACGAAAAATGGAGAGACCTGGCTGAGCGTTTCTGGAAGTTTGCAGTTACCGACCGTGGAATGTACTGCACCGGCGGACAGAATGCGGGCGAATTCTGGGTCCCTCCTTATATGCAGGGACATTTCCTCGGCGAGACAAATCAGGAGTTCTGCACAGTTTATAATATGGTAAGAGTTGCTTCCTACCTCTTCAAGTGGACTGGCGACAAGAAGTATGCTGATTACATAGAGCGCAGCCTTTACAACGGCTTCCTTGCTCAGCAGAATGCAGTTACAGGTATGCCCACATACTTCCTGCCCCTTGCTGCGGGAAGCAAAAAGAAATGGGGCAGCAAGACCCACGACTTCTGGTGCTGCCATGGAACCATGGTGCAGGCGCAGGCATTGTACCCCGAGCTTATTTATTACAAAGATGAGGTTAGCAATAAGCTTATCGTAAGCCAGTATATCCCCTCAAAATATGAGTTTGACCATAATGGCAACAGCATTTCCATTGAGCAGACCACAGGCATGAAGTACTATAACGATCAGGCTTTCTTTGATGAGCATGATGACGGTCAGATGTCAAGATGGCTGCTGAAATTCATCGTAAAGACCGCTTCTCCCGAGAAGTTTACCGTTGCTTTCAGAATACCCGCATGGGCAAAGGGTGAACCTGAGGTGGAGATCAACGGCAAAAAGCCCGAGAGCCTTGACATTGCCGACGGATACCTGAACATTACTGCCGAATGGAACAGCGACATGGTTCAGATATTCTTCCCCAACGGAATAGTTATGGAGTCCCTGCCCGATATGCCCGAAATGGCTGCGGCTGTTGACGGTCCTATCGTTCTTGCGGGCATCATCGACAAGGACTGCGGACTTGTGGGAGCGGACGATCCCGACAATGTATTCACATGGCAGACAGAGCACACCTACGGCACATTCCCCTGGAAGCAGAATTCCTACCGCACAAAGGGTCAGCCTGTGAACATCACCTTCAAGCCCCTTTACGATGTTACCGACGAGACATACACAGTTTACTTCACCAAGAAGTAATTTTTGTACTGCATGGGGGTCATGCCCTCGTGCTTTCGGAACATTTTCATAAAATATTTTTCGTCGTTGAAGCCGCATGAAAATGCGGCTTCTTTTATGCTTACATTTTCCGAGGACAGTAGATTTTTTGCGACTTCAATGCGGCATTTGTTAAGGAAGCCTATAAGGGGCATACCCGTTTCCTTTTTGAAAAGTGCGGAAAAATATTCGGTGTTGTAGTGAAATTCTGCTGCAATATCCGAGGCGGAAAGCTGCCTGTGGCAGTTGGATTTTATCCATTCACGGGCGGAAGCTATGACGGGGGAGATGCTTGATCGGCTGCCGTTTACGCCGTCGATATGCTCCTGTGTAAGCTCCATAAGCAGCAGAGACATGGAGCAGGCAGGGAGAGCCTCGCTGTAAAGATCCTCACGGCGGGAAAAATCCAGAAGCTGCCTGAAAAGCATCTCACAGCGGCTGTTGGGGACACTGCCATATTCGGGGATAGCTATTTCAAAGCTTTCCGTCACGCCGCTCTCATATATTTCAAAGGGGACAATGGGCTTGAAGTGCGCCCAAAGATAGGACAGCCTGCCGTCGGAGGGTGCGTGTCCGAAATGCTCCTCATCGGCGGGGAGCAGGATATATTCGCCCTTGGAAACGGCATATTCCTTTCCGCCCGATGTTATGTTCAGCGTGCCCTCGGTAACGAGGATAAGAACGCAGCAGTTAAGCGTGCGCCGCTGGTGTGTAAAAGTCTCACGGCTCACAAAATTTCCGCAGGAAAAAAAGCGCAGCTGCGCTGATGTGCTGTAAAATATACGCATATTATCACCATAGATAAGTTTTTTCTCAGTATATAATGTAACGGCGATTTTGTCAAGCTTTGATTACGGTAAAAACTCCCGCTGTGCCGCCTGATTGAACGGTGCTGCCAAGCCGAATGGCAAATGCGGGAGCATACTGCCGCAGATACATATAAAGAGGCGGGGAGCTTATGGCTTTGTAATATGCTGACAGACCTTTTTCCAGCAGCGATGTTATGCTGTCAGCCGTCAGACCCTTGCAGCGGCTTTCGATGTCCTTAACGTCATTTTCCGTCAGCTCAAGGGCTAACGGCTTCCCAATAATTGCTCTGCCAAGAAGGTTATCCGCAATTACCTCGGCAATGTTCAGGTACATTTGCCTGTAGTCGTCATTACGTTCATGAGCGTAGGATTCAAGCAGGCGGATAATATCGGCTTCGCTGAAAAGGCGGCAGAGTTTGTTTTCAAGGCAAATGCAGCGGTAATAATCGCAGATGAACATTACACCTTTAAGCTTGCTGTCGCAGGCGTTTTGACCCAGCAGGGGATAGTCTATATTACATGGGCAGCCTGTGCCGTCAAACTGTGCGGAATAGTTGCGTCTGAATTCGTCATAGGCCTTTTCGGTGACATAGCGGTACTCGTGATTATCTGCGTTGATGCGGGTATTGTAGGCGGTGCGAAATATTTTCATGCTTTCCTCAAAAAGCCTGAGAATTTCCGCCGAGCCTTGCTTCAATATGCTGCTCATGGGCATATTTACAAGGGCACTTGCAGCTTTTTCGTGGGAGCGCAGGCTGAGCAGATACACGTCCGAGCGATATAACACGGAAGAAGCAAGCAGCTGTGCCCTGCTTTCGGATATGCTTCCGCTTTGACTGCGGGTGAACTGCATGGCTGTTTCGGTAAATTCGTTTTCAAGGGCTTTTTTTATTTCAAGCTGTTTGGCGGTGTTCAGCATACCGCTTTCGATGCAGAGGCTTATAAGCTCCATTGTGTAGTTTTCGGGGGAAAGGCTGCCAAATTTTCCGGATACTATTTCGTTGCTCATAGTTCCTCCTCGATAAGTGAGCGGAGCATTTCAAGGATTCCCCCGCTTTTTTGCTCCCATAGCGCATACATTTTTGCTATTACGGCTCTGTCGGACAAATTATCGTGGGTCTCATTTTTCATATAGGCGAATATCTCCGCAAGCTCAGCGAAAAAATCCGCTTGCTCTTTGGGAAGATAGCTGCTTTGTGAAAATGCGGATATCATCATGGGGAGGACACTTTCGCCGAAAAATACACGTCCACTGTCATTATAAGCAGAAGCCTCGGCGGCTGCCAGCTCATATGCTTCCTTTGGGGTAAGGGTTATTTCCGAGTATCTTTGCGACAGGGATAAAATATCATCGGCGGTTTTGGCAAGCTTTGTTTTGTTATTCAGTTGTAGAAGATACACAATATCAGTCTCCTTGTTTTGTTTGAAATGCTAATTGAAAAATTGCTTGAAATGTGGTACGATATATCATGTGGAGCTGTATATTTTTGCTGATATGCAGCTTTTAATTTTCATTATAGCATTTAAAAACAAGGCTGTCAAGATAAAAATATGGCTGCTGCAGCGTTATGCTGCGGCAGCCTTTTGTGTTATGATGCTATTGCGGGTGAAATTTTTTCATTTGTCCGTACCTGCGCCTTACGGCGGAAACTGAAACGCAATTTCTGCGAAATTG
>OJNY01001412.1_pt1 | contig 15234 bp, 14 predicted proteins | sample 1597931 | NCBI WGS metagenome assembly OJNY01 (sample SAMN01915209, study PRJEB22387) | human gut metagenome | isolation source: stool | host: Homo sapiens | place: USA
CCAGCTTGGAAAAATCCTTATACACATCCGCCAGCGGCGCGGGAGATTTCAGCAGTGCCCGCACCTGTGCAGGGGTGAGGTTCATTTCTTCCGTTGCCAGAATAATGTCCTCACGGACGCTGTACTCGTAGGCGTGGTGTAGAATTTCTTCTGGCGGCTGTGCAAGCAGCCACGCACGGTATTCGTTTTGCTCCTGTTGCATTTTGTTGTACAGCTTAGCGACAAGGGGATCGTTTTTCACATTGCATCACCGTCCGTATTGTGCAGAATTCTTTCCCAGAAATTCCGCTTTTCTGGCTCGGAAAGACTGCGGTAAGCGGTTTCGATCACCGCATTCACGACCTGCTCGGCGGCATCCTGCGCGATATGCAACTGTTTTGCTGCATTTCTCCCCACCGCAAGGCGGTGCAGCAGATGCTCCAAAACTGTGATTTTTTGCTTTTGCAGCGCGCTTTTTGTGCTTTCGTCTATGTCGAGCGCGGCAACAGGGGTGTCGTATACGCTTTCCGGCACACGAAATACCAACTCGCTGCGTTCTCGATTGGGGGCAATGTCGTTCAGCACGACCATGCAGCCGTCTTGCTCGGCTTTTATTAGCAAAGTTTCGATGTCCATAGAGTCCCTCCAATAAAAAAGCGCCCACAAATGTGAGCGCTCAGGTGCTGTTTCAGATCTAACAGAAATGCTTCCTTGGTCAATATGCGTTATTCTTGTAGTGAATCCCGTTGCCGTGCATCAGTTAAAGGTCACGACCCAATAGGTGTATTGTCCCTCTGCCGTTTGGCAGAACCAACAGCCCACACCCATACTGGTGAAGCTGGATTCCATAATGTTGGCGTAATGGGCAGGGCTGCCTTGCCAGCCGGTGCAAACGGCGCTGGCGGAACCCAGAGGACCGGCGGCGCAGATTTCGCTGCGGGTGGTCATGCCGCTGTGGTCAAAGGGACCTCCTGCCACAAAACTCTCGCATCGGGCATCGGCTGCGGCGCTTAGTCCACCGTCCATTGTTAAGGGTGCCAGCCCACCGGCAGCGCGCAGTGCGTTGATGTTTTCCTGCACCGCCCAATAAGCAGAATCGGAACTGTCGATGCTCCACCACTGTTCGGTGCCTGCCGCCAAATCAAAGGGCACGGCACCATAGCTCATGCCGGTCTGCGTCGGCGCAGGTTCTGCCGTCGGCGCTGCTGTGGGTTCCGGCGTAGGGGCAGGAGTCGGCGCGGGGGTAGCGGCAGGTGTTGCAGAGGGTGTCGGCGCGGGTGTAGCAGTCGGTTCCGGGGTTGCTGTCGGTTCGGCGGTCTGGACAGGCACAGATGTTCCTTCGGGTTCTGCACTTTCCGATGTCGCTGCCGACAGCTCCGTCAATTTAGCGGATTCCGGTTCCGGTGTCTGTGCGCAGGCTGTCAATAAGGACAGCATCGCAAGCATTACGATCCATTTTTTCATCTTGATAACTCCTTGCGGGGGCCATCTCTGACCCGGTTGCTTCTTCTTTCTTTCATCTTAAAACCTTCTACCTTTCTTGTCCACGCTGTCGATTGTCCGAACGACACTGTTGATCTTCGTCCGGCACGGTATCCAGCACAATATCTTTATCATTCAGGTTCAAAAGCGCCTCCAGCTCGGCAAGGCGCTTGCTTTTTTCAGCCAGCTCGTCCGCCTGCGCGAAGGGCTGCTCAAGCTGTTCCTTGGCGTTTTCCAGCTGCTTTTGCAGCTGCACCAATTTGGATTCAAGGTCGGTCACGCTCTGCGGCAGGTTGTGCAGGCAGTTGTCCAGACGCACGGTGTTGCCGACCGCATCCGCGCCCAGCTGCACCGGGTTGATGCCGCTGCCCACAAGATATGCCAGATACATTTTGTCCATCGCAAAATAGGCGATCTGCAAATCAAAGCCCTTGTACCGCCCGATGGAAACCGGCTCGGTGCGGTTCATCGCCATACCCAGCAGCCCCAGCAGGGCTTTGCCTGCGTCCTCGCGCTTGGTGTAAACCGTGTCCATCAAGGTAATGGTAAAAATATCCTTGCCGTCCGCATCGCGCTTGGTGTTCTGCTGTAGCAGCGCTGTGTCGGCTTTGGCGTTTTCCAGCTGCTGGGTGGTCTTGCGCATTTCTGCGGGGAACCCTTGCGTAATGGCATCTTCCAGCCTGTAATGCTCGTTGTTGTAGGCGGTTTTCAGCGTTTTGAGCCGCGCCACCTGAATATCAAGGTCCATTTTTTCTTTGATCATCGGATTGCCCGCCGCCAGCGCCTTGACTTCGGCATAAGACAGCGCAGCATCGTCCAAATCATCCGCACTGCGGGCAGGGCTTTTGCTGGTCATGACCTGCCCGATGAACTTCTGTTTGGTTTCCAAAAGCTGCCACATATAGCTGTCGAAGGAAGATTCTGTGACGTAACGGTATTCATACACCTCGGCATTGGTGTTGCCTTGGCGAATCATACGCCCGTTGCGCTGCTCAATGTCAGAGGGTTTCCACCCGCAGTCCAGATGATGCGTGGCAACCAATAGCCGCTGCACATTGGTGCCTGCGCCCATCTTACCGGTGCTGCCCATCAGCACACGCACATCACCACTGCGCACCTTGGCAAACAGCTCGGCCTTTTTCACCTCGGTGTTGGCGCTATGGATGAACTGCACCTCGTTTTCCGGGATGCCCATAGAAATCAGCAGATTGCGCAAATCATCGTACACATTAAAGCCGTCCGGTTTCGGGGTGGATAAGTCGCAAAACACTAACTGTGTCAGGCGTTTCTCCTTGGTATCGTTCCAGATACGGTACACATTCTCGGCGCAGGCGTGAACTTTATCGTTGGGGTTTTCGGGCAGATTGGGGTCGATCAACCGCTGATCCAGCGCCAGCTTTCTGCCGTCATTGGTCACCTTGAGCATATTGTCCTCGGTGGGGTCTACATTTCCGGCGCGGATTTCCTCGGCGCGGTCGGCAAGGTCTGCCACCATCTGTTTTTGCTGGGGGCTGGGCGGCAACGCCACATTGATGGGCTTGCCGCCCACCAGTTTGGGCACCGGCAGGTTGAGCATATCCGCCGTCTGCACATCCGCCACCTGCTTGAACATACTCATCAATTCCGGCAGATTATAGAATTTGGAGAATCTCGTTTTTGTGCGGTAGCCGGTGCCTTCGGGAAACACTTTGTCAAGACAAATCTGCAAATTATTTTAGCTTTGCAAATTATCTGCGCAGAAATCGCCTAAAACATCGTGTCTACATACATCTTTGATGATTTTTTCCAGAGGCTTGTTCGCCGTTGACGAGTGCATAACACATACAATGTAAGTGGTATTTCCGATTTTGACACATAGGCTTGAATTTTTGATTGTGTTTGTGATTTTGCTCATTATGTACCTCCGTAATCCAAGTGGGGAAGAAGTCATTAAGTCGGGATAGTAATCGAAGAAAGCGTTATCTCTCCAGATCATCGCCACCTCGATTGCGCCGGAGTTGCTGCTTGAGCGCAGCCACACGCTCCTCATGGGCTTTCTGCTCCTGCGCTTCTTTTGCGGCGAACAGCTCACTAGCCTTGCTGATGAACGCAGTTACCAGCTGCGGGAAGTACTCCATGGCCTGCAAAAACAGCTGGCATTTTTCTTTCAGCTCGCCATAGCGTTGCTGAAGCCGCCGTAGTGAGTCGTTGCTGCTGTAGTAGTGCTCCTTGTAGAAAGCAACACTCTCGTTCAGCTTGCCAATCTCAGCACGGCTGGTGATGCCCTCTTTTGCCAGCGCGGTCAGCTCCCGATAATCAGCTTTCGACACAGCAATCTTGCCGGTGAGCGTTCTCTGGCCCATAGTCTCGATTTCCGACACCGTCTTGTAGACCTCATGCGCCGGCTCATACCGCACCTGCTCCGCCGCCACACGTTCCTGTATGGCGGCAAGGCGCTCCTTGTCTTTCTCAATCTGGTACTGGAGCGAGGACAGGTTCTCGCGTGTGCTGCCCAGCTCGCCGCGCTGGAAGCCGGTGAAACCATGCTCCTGCATATGCTCGACCAGCTCGTCTTGCAGGACGCTGTACGAGGGCCGGTACCGGGTCTTGCCATTGCTCCGCAGCACAGGCTGCCCATGCTCATCAAACAGCGGCACGTCTGAGGCCCACTTCTTGGAGTGGCTCACCTGACGGATGACCTCGCGCACCGTTCCGCGCAGCGCCGGATCCTTGCAGCGCTTGCTCCACAGGACTTCCTTATCCACAATGGGCACCACTACGGCGTGCAGATGGTAGTGGTACACCTCTTTCCCAAGCTCGTCCGTTGCAGCTTTGTTGATTTCGTCGGCGTGCATCACCGCCGACAGCACATACTCTGCGCCGAACTTCTTCTCCAGAAAGTGCGTGGCCTCCGCATAGAACCGCTTTGCGTACTCGTACCCGCCATTGCGCTCAAAGTACATCGTGTTCACATCGATGATGATTTCGTCAAACAGCGTGGCGTCTTTCCGCAAACCTCGCGTGGAGAGCGTCCCATCCTTTTCCATGGCACGCAGCGTGTCCATGTAAGAAGCCGGGGACGCGCGGAAGTGTACGTTGAGAGGGGTGCGTTCAGGGATGACGTTGAGGTTGTCGTAGTTGGTATTCTGCCGTTCGTTGTGCCGTTCTGCCGCATCAATGTTGGCGGACTGATACTGCTTCACACGGGCGCAACTCATGTCCGGCCTTTGTCCGTTTCCCATTTCGTTCTCCTTTCCAACAGGTTGGGGCGGAGCCCCTTACACAAGATTCTGCGAATCTGTGTAACCCACTATGACACTTTCAGCTACGCTGCAAAGATGTCGTGGGCAAGGGGGTTCCCCCTTGACCTCCTTTTGTGCCAAAATGAAAATAGCAGGTCACCATTGCTGGTTTCCTGCCATTGTTCCTTTTGGCTTTTCCGCTACCGATGGTGCCCAGTACCAAGAGAAACCGTCCTTCACCGAGTGAACGCCTGCTTTCTTCTTGGCCTTTTTGTAGGTTGACTTCTTGAACCCGGCATTTTCAAGCCGGGCTTCGCAGTCAGAAGCCAACCGCTTGCCATCGGAGAGCAGTGCGCGGATGAACAGCACAGCTGCTTCCTCACGCTCATTCGGGCGGCCCATACGCGGGGCTGTTTCCGCGAACGCTTCCTCTGCGGTCAGCTCCAGCTCGTTGAGGAAGTTCACGCCCTTGTCGGCCACCTCAAAGAGGATGGCCGAACCCATTGGCGCAAGGTTGGACTTGACCTGCACCAGATAGCGCTCCGCGGGGTTGTCACGGTTGCCGGTTCTGGTGATGGCAAGGATACTTCTTGCCGCACCGGCAATGTCAATGGAGCCGTTTGTGCGGTACAGAGGGCTTGTGTCGCGCGCCTTGTTCATGTGGGCAATAATCACGATGGCGCAGCCTGTGTCGCGCGCCACCGCAATCAGGTGGTTAAACTCGGCCCGTGTCTCGTTGGCGTTGTTCATGGAGCAATCGTCACCGATGTAGGAACTCATTGGGTCAAGAATCAGCAGCTTGGCTTTGCACTGCTCGACTGCCTCCCGAATACGGTCATCGCCAAAGGTCAGGCTCTTGATGTCCTCCTTGATGAACACAAGTCGGTCACCATCGCCGCCAGCAGCGTTGAAACGCGGCACGACAGTATCGTCAGCATCGTCCTCGGTGGTCTGGTATATGACGGTGACCGGAGAATTGCGTTCCTCCTCATCAGTAAAGGGCAGTGCGGCCCCCTTTGACAACAAAGCGGCAAGGGTAAGCATCAGCTTGCTCTTGCCGTCACCGGGATCTCCTTGTAGAAGTGTAACCTTGCTGTAGGGAATGTACGGATACCACAGCCAGCGTACTTCTTTAGGCTTGATGTCGCTGGCCTTTACCAGCACCAGCTTAGATGCAGGGGTTGTCGGATTTTCGCTCATTTCTTTGTACTCCTTTTTGATTGATAATGCGGGCAGGACAGAACCGCGGCGCGGAAGTTCTGCTTGCAGCTCCTTTGGCATCTCCTGCAAAGCTCGTTGTACTTCTTCCGACCACGTTCATCAAGAAAGAGTGCCCACTCTCTCTTGAGGTACTTCGGCATACGGGGCATACACATCACCACCTTGCCCTCATGCGATGGACTATTTTTTGAGGGAAAATAAAAAACGCCCAAGATGCTCCGAATAGTGTTCGCTTTCGGGGCGATTTTGGACGTTTTCTTGCGTTATAAGCGGCCTCTGGGGCGGTAAGGGTAATCCTTATCGCCGCAAGAGAAAGGATGCTGTTTGTGGGGCTTTCAAGGCCATATGGCCTTATACAAGTCGTTGACTCAACTTAAGCTGATAATATGTCGGATGTAACTTTAGCATTTGAAGTTTGATTTTGTTTTTCTCACATATATCGAGAATATCCGACAAGTGCTTCTTGAAATTCTCTGGGTTAATGTTTTCATTTGCTAAATTATCGGAACAGGCGGGGCCTAAGTATACTGCGGTAATTGACATAGTAAGTGGGAAATGTTTCAATCTTTCAGAGAAATGGTTCATCTTTAAGATTCGCCACTCCCGTTCATATTTCCAAACCTCGTCTTTAGTATATAAGGCTCGTGTCATTGTGAGTTTTTCCTCTGGTGTCAGAGAAAATTTGTTAGATTGACTCGAAATAATGCGCTCTAAAATTTCTGGTCGCTCTTTTTTATAAATAACAGGAGCAAAGTAGCTTGCTGTTTGAACAGCCGAAAAGTTTGAAACGTCATACTCAACACATACGCCACGATAGGAGCCGCCATAGTGCGACCACATTAACCGATTATCATAGGTTTCGGTCAGACAACCCACGCGAAAGAAAGTATCATTCGTGCTTTTAATGGCTTTTTGGGCACGTGACACATCAGTAAAATTGTTGGGTATAGCAAACTGGCAATCAAAAGGATCATTAAAGACTGAAGGCGCGCTCAACCACAACGTTTGATTTGTCAGTAGTTCCGTGAACCTTACCAAAGACTCTTCGTTTGCGAAAGGATTTTGGTATTTGTATAATTTATAACTATGTGTCTGCAGATAGTCGTTTACTATTTCACCATATTCATCATCCGAAATTGCATCGGCAACGCGTAGCCACTGTTCTGTGTATCGTTCAAGTTCTTCTCGCTCCATTGCTGTCTCCCTTTCAATTAATGGTAACATAGCTAAATCAAAAAATCAACAGAATACAACTGCCGTCACTTCTGCGTATGGATCATACAAACTGCACTCGAACGTATACGATAGGCTAATTATTTACGGAAAATAGAAAAACGTCCAAGATGCTCCGAATAGTGTACACTTTCGGGGCGATTTTGGATGCTTTCTTGCGTCATAAGTGGTCACTGAGGTGGTAGATGTAAACCTTATTGCCGTAAGAAATTGACACTGCTATGGGCTGTGTAAATTGATTTTTTTTACACCTGTGCTATAATAAAGAAAATTTCTGTTGATATTTGCTACTTCTTTAGAGGAGGGTGTAATATGCTTGCAATGTCAGATACCCCTATTGAACAATTTATACCATACTTTGCAAGGACGAGCGTCCCGGTGGCATTTCTTGTTCCTACACCAACCGGGTACGAAAAATCCATCATGGATGCTACTGCACCTGTTCGGCAACTTCTTTCCGATTCACGAGTTCACAATTACGAAACACAACCACAGGGACCGATAAATAAGGTTATGATTCGCACACATTTTGTGAACTACGACAGCCTTACAGATTCTATTGCATCGCTTTATCGTCCATTTACAAAAAAGGGCGATCCTCGCATCTGGTTTTCAAATCTGCGTAAATACTGTGCGCCTTGTAATCTACTTGCTATTATCGTCATCGATAAAGAACTGTATGTATTTAATCTCTCCAAACCAGAAATCTCAGCAGGACTCAAATACAATGGTTTTGCAGCTTCGATTCTCCAAGAAGCTGCAAAACAGGGACGTGCAGTGGCTGATGAGCTTCTCGGCAAGCTCCACATTATACATCGTCAGGGCTTTTTGCGCTCTATCACGCCGGGAGATCCTGGGGTTGGCGATACACTCGAAAATGCGCTTGGAATCAAGCGGAACAACCTTAAAGCCCCCGACTATAAAGGCATAGAGCTAAAAGCTACGCGTCTAACAAGAAATGGCGCTCAGCGGGCAACAACTCGACTCACATTATTTACAAAAGTACCTGATGAAGGAATGTCGTATAGAGAAATTGTCGAACATTACGGGAAGATGCAGATTCCTCGAGGTAGTACGACCGAAAGACTTCAACTTTATGAAACCTTTAGGTGCTCTCGCCCGAATGCCTACGACTTACTTTTGAATGTGGATACCAATAATGATAAGCTGGATTTGCTTCATCAGATTCAGCAGCATAAGGAATTCGTTTCCGCTTGGCAAATGCGAAATCTCCGTGATGCGCTCCTTACAAAGCACCATGAAACATTCTGGATAAAGGCCGTTTCTGAGAATCACAATGGCGTTGAGTACTTTAGATATGACAGAGTATTACACACTAAAAACCCGAATACGTCCTTGTTAGCACCTCTTTTGGAAGCTGACAAAATCACTGTTGACCTTGCTGCGCATTTCAAACCAGATGGCAAATGGAAAGATCATGGCGTTCTTTTCAAAATGATGCCGAACGACCTTCCACTGTTACTGGGGGAGCCAACTGAATATATTTTATAAAGAGAATGAGGGAGCTTAAGCCCCCTCATTTTCCATTACTTGATTTTCTTTAAAATTTCCGTTGCAATTGCTCTTGCCATCAATGGAGGTACGGCATTCCCAACCTGTGTAAATTGAGGCGTCTCGGATTTTCTCTTGTCCCCACCAGTTGCGCGTTTTCCTTGAAAGACAAAACTGTCATCAAACGACTGAAGTCGTGCCATTTCACGAACGGTTAGTGACCTGTTGGCGTCATAATGGATAAAGTCGTCTGGCATCGTCGTGATTGTTGTACTCTGATTTGACGGATCAGTTATTGTGTAATTTCTCTTTTTGGTATCCATGAGAGGGTTGTTGGGTTCGCTCTCTTTGGCCTTGTGATAATCGCCATATTTACGAATTAACGCATATCTTTCTTGGACATCTTTACTGTGGTTAGAGGATTCATGGTTCTGAAGAACGGCATCGCTCATGGGCCGAGATTCGAGTTCTTCAGCTGAACTTGCAGGCGTATATGTCGGCAAATGCTGCGCAAGACGCGGGAATCTTTTGGGATTCAAACGCCCCATCCGGCTCCATTCTACAAAAGTATGACATTCCCGTCCGTTTGCCTTTTCCTCGAGAACACCATCAACAGTTCGCAAAATAGAACCGGTCTCTGTCTCTCTAAATTTTGAAAAGTAATTACTGTCATAATCGAGAGGATGAGCACCGATGGAGATATAGTTTAGGTCTCCGATTGCCTCCGCGGTAGTGACTTTTTCACCGTTTGCCACTGTTGCCGGAATTGCGGTTATCATTTCCTGATCGTTCCGACAACCGATAAAGACAACTCTCACACGATTTTGAGGAACGCCATAATCAGATGCAAGTAACTGAATTGGGCGGTTGATACGATACAATGCAACCTTTTCGGCGATTGACCGAAGAGCAACTGTATTCACATTGGAACTTTCGGCAATTTTAAGAACTCGCCTCATAGTTTCATATGCACCCTCAAACAAAATTTCAAGCGACAGCTTGATTTGGCTGACAGCCGAAGAGATGCTCTCGTTTGAGGCTGTCTCTATCAGGAAATCACACTGCTTGTCTGCGACATCTACTATTTCAGCCATATCAAGATAGTCTGTAATATGATCGAAATGATCCTTATACTTGCTTCTCTTAAGCTGTGATGCATTTATTTCTCTTTTCACGCATTCCCTGATATGCGTAATATCCGTTTGATGCGAAATCAGAGAAAGAGCTTGCCGAATAACATTTCTGTCATCTTCGGAAGTCGCTTTGTTGTTTCTATATGCATCAACCAAATTTCCAGACAACTCCAAGCAGAATTGTTCCAGCCTATGATTGTGAATTTCGTTTTTATGCGCAACAAGGGATTCCAGTGCATAATTCCTTTGGCGTTGGTTTATGTCTTGTGACTCAAACAGCTTGAGTACCCTCAGATAATCATCTCTACGTTCTGCCGCAAGAGAATTCTGCTCAATCCATATTTTCAGAACCTTAATGCTTAAGTTGAGTTCTTGCTTTTTCTTTTCATCACTAATACAATTTGCTATATGCGAAGTCTCAATAGCATTTACAAAAGAATTAAGTGCATCATAATCAACAATATTTTTGATTTCTCGCAGAATTCGTTCCTTGATTTTCCCGTTATCTTTGGTGAGGATTCCAGCAACATTTTCCATTACAAAGTACTTGGGGCGAATCGCTTCTATTACTTTTAGGTAATACGAAAACAAGTCATCTTTCTTGTCGTTTTTTCTACGTTCACCAGCCAAGCTGAAAGACTGACATGGTGGCCCCCCTGTCAAAACATCGACTTCTACATTTCCAAATGCGTGCTCGATTTTTGCCAATAGGGCTTCGATGAAGTCGGGCTCACTTATGTCTTTTGTCAAAAACTCCGTGTTCAAGCCAAGTTGACGATTATATCTCATTCGATGGGTCACTTCACAAGTGGGATTTATATCGCTTGCAAGCAGAAAGTCAAAACACTTTCCGGATTCTTCAGCTTGCAAGAAGCCTTCACTAAACCCGCCTGCTCCTGCAAACATATCCACAAAAGTTGGCATATCAAGCCCTCCATAGCTTTTTAATAAAATTATAGCGCCGAAAAGGAAAAAAGTCCAGGCTTTTAGTGATTTTTTTCGACTTTAGTTCACTTTTGTAATAATGACAACCATATTATAACATATCTGTCCATAAAAGTCCAGGCCACACACTGAATTGCAAATAGGATTTGCAATTCACCCGATGGCTCGCACAACTTTATGATTTTTCATGCAATTTCATAGGAAGAAAACATATTATGCTTGTAAAAGAGCACTCCTTTGCTTGATGGCATTTGCAAGGTATGGTAAAATATTACAAAACATCTCACCAAGCGCGTATTACTGAATTGGAAGGAGCCAATTTGCATGATTACCGTATTAACCAAGCACGACACGGATGACTACGATGTGTGGTTTTCCGAAATTCCCGAGAACGCCCCCCTTTGGCAAGAGCTTCTGGAGAAGTATGGGAACACGGGTTCCTCACTCCGTGGTACACTCTCTGATGTGACGGATGAAATCAAAGAAAATATGTGAACGCTACATATCTTAAGCAGAAATCATGTGATGCCAACAGCAGCCATTACCCGGCTTATAAATCGGAATGGCTGCTTTTTTGCGCTTCTTCCATTACTATCCCGACTTAATGACTTCTTCATCATTTTCCATAGAAACAACAAAATCCGCTGCAATTGCAACGGATTTTTCTTGCGTATGTAGCTCTTTTCAGTAAAAGTAATTAAACAGCATCGTTGCCGCCAGAATCAGGCTGCTACCAGCCCAATGCAGAAGCTGTGGCGCAGCAAACGGACACAGCAGTAAGGCTACAAGCGCAGAGGCAAGGGCTTCTGCATAGCAGCCATCCAGCAGCGCCAGCAGGGCGGCAAATGAGCCCAAGCTCGCAAGCAGCGTGCCGATGCTTGCACAAATGCCATACAGTAGGCAAAGCAACACACCGGCCACGAACAATAGCGCCACTATGGGGGACACCAGTATGCAAACCATGCCGCGCGTAACAACGCTTTTTATTTTCCTAAAGGTCATAGAAACCACCATTTCAGCAGTAAATCAGCTCATTCAGTACAATTTCCGTGGCAGCATTCTGCACGTTATTCATCTGCTGCACCCACAGCATTGGATTTTCGGATTTAAGCTGTTCCGTTACGCCCTGCTGTTCTGCAAGTTGCTTTATCAGTTGGAAAAACATAAAATCTGCCTGCTCATTCATTTCTCCAAGGTGTTCGTCCAGCTTTCCAGCGGCCTGCAGCTCTGAACACAAACTTTTCTTACATCTACGTATATATTGCAGCCGCAGCCGTCCCCATTTTAGGCTTGTTTGTTCGCCGGTGATGTACTTTTGCATAACATTTGCTCCTCTCGCTTTTTGTGATAGGCTTCCAAGGTGACTCTGTTGTGGTCTTTTTTTCGGCATTCATCAGAGCAGAACTTTTGTCGGCTATGCGTGGGCCAGTAAACGTTGCCGCACACTGCGCAGATACGCTGACGGTAATAATGCGTTCCACGTTCTGCTTCTCGCTCGACTTTCTTCTGGGTTTGCCGCGCCTGATAGCAGCAGCTTCTTGAGCAAAACGTTTGGTGTGGACTTGCAGGAACGAATTCCTTGCCGCAATGTGGACAAACCAGCTTTTTCTCTGCCTCGCCACCAGCAGCCAACTTTTCAGCCTTGCGCTTTTCCCGGTAGGCTTTTTGTCTCGCACGCTGCTTCTTTAGCCGTTCTGCCGCTATCTGCTCCTCTTGTGCCTTTTCTTCAGCTACTTCCTCCGGCGTATAGTCGATGTTGACCTGCCCAACGTAGTTGAAGTAAATGTCTACCTTTTGCGTTCTTGCCTTGCCGATGCCATCTGCTTCGTAGACTACAATCTTGTCTATCAATTCAGAAAACATCAAATCGGAAATTTCCGTAGGATCTTTGTATTTGTGTATTAACGCCACAAACTGCTTTATATCCCCGAATTTTGCTTTTTCTTCAGCAAGACTATCCTTGATGGTTTCAATTTTTGCTTCGAGGTCTGTCTGCTCATCGTCATACTGCTTCATGAGTTGCCGGTATTGTCTTTCAGGTAGCAACCCTGACATAAGATTCTCATACAGCCCTCTGACAAGAGAAGAAAGCTCATCGTATCGCTTTTGGCAGCGTTGCAGTTCTGATTGCTGATGTTTCGGCCTCGTTTTTTGTTTCTCGTTCCAGAGAGCTTGCAGCTCAGCAGCAAAGGCATCTTCGTCCTGCAAAACAAACCGTGAGTAGCGCTTTACGCAGGACAAAATGAGTGTTTCCACATTGTCTGCGAGGATAGAATGTGCTGTACAACTATCCACCCTGCTTGCATACCCGCCGCAGCGGTAAGAGTACTGTACAGCGCCGGTCTTTTTGCTGTAGTGGGTCTGGAGGGTTAATCTTCTGCCGCAATCGGCACAGTACAGATAACCGCTTAGACGATTGGTGTGGCTGCCCCAAGCAGAGGCCCGGCTCACACGCTTTCTGCGCCTTTGAACGCTATCCCAAAGCTCCTGCGATATGATGGGTTCATGTGTATTTTTGAATACATACTGTTCATCGGTTTGGGTAGTTTTCCGCTTATGTAACTTGAAATTCGTACCCACAGATTTGCGCAAAACTGTATGTCCAAGGTATTCTTGTCTTTCCAATATAGTTCTGACCGTAGACATACCCCACAGGTTGGGATTGGAATACTTGATGCCGTTATATTGCTCCGGGTGATATTCTTTCTCATATGCTGCCGGAATCAGAATTTTCTCTTCCGTCAGTTTCTCTGCAATTGCCCGGGTGCTTTTTCCCTCGTTTGCAAGCAGGAAAATGCGCCTCACAACTTCGGCAGCAACAGGATCTATGACAAGCCTTTGCTTATCAGGCGGCAAGCGGTTATAGCCATACGGAATTGAGCCGCTGCAACGCTTTCCGTCCTGCATACGTGCGTCAAATATCGTGCGTATTTTGTTGCTGGTGTCCTTTGCATACCACTCGTTCATAATGTTCAGAAATGGGGCAAAGTCGTTATCCGAAGCCTTATTGCTGTCGATATTGTTGTTAATGGCGAGGAAGTGAACATTTTTCTGCGGAAACATTATTTCCGTATAAAAGCCGACCTGCAAATAGTTTCTTCCCAGACGGCTCATATCCTTTACAATGATGGTTTCCACATTGCCGGACTCTACTTCACTGATCAGAGCCTGAAAGCCGGGACGGTTGAAAGATGAGGTTAGATAACGATACTTTTTGAAACACAGTAAAATCAAGGTTTTTCGGACAACGGACAAGCATGGTTTGTACTACAACTAAATATTGCACCGCACAAGCGGCGTTTCCCACTTCCACACGGAAGAACAGGAACGCCGCTTTTTTCATGCCCTTTGTTACGCAGTAGGGGCAGAAAAAGCCTTGCTACAAGCGGCTTTGCGGGCGTGTTTTTCGTGCGGTAAGGGATTTATACCTTTTCCCTCAAAATCGCTGTTCTACTGCGTAACAAATCCAAAGCAAAGGAGTGATGAAGCTATGGCAGTTTTCCGTGTGGAACGCAACACAGGCTACACCGTAATGAGCAACCACCACTTACGCAATAAGGAGCTTTCCTTAAAGGCAAAGGGGCTGTTATCTCAAATGCTGTCCCTGCCGGAGGATTGGGATTATACCCTTGCAGGGCTGTCCTTTATCAACCGGGAAAGTATCGACGCTATCCGTACCGCCGTTTGGGAGCTTGAAAAAGCCGGATATATCACAAGGCGGCAGGGACGCGACGAGAAAGGCAAAATGACCGCTATCGAGTACACCATTTACGAACAGCCGCAGCCGCCGGAATTGGATTGCCCGGTATTGGAAAATCCAACAGCGGATAACCCGATATTGGAAAATCCGACAACGGATAATCCGACGTTGGAAAATCCAATGCAATTAAATAAAGATATATCAAGAACTAACTTACCAAAAAAAGAAAAATCAAATACGGATTTATCAATTACCCATTCCATTCCTATCCATTCCCTAAATCCCTTGCCTTATGGCGAGGACGAAGCGGCACAGCCGCCGGAACGGAAAAGAACGGAAAGGAACGACGCTTACCGAGTGTATGAGGAAATTATCAAAGACAACATCGCCTATGACATTCTCTTGCAGGACAGAAGCCTTGACCGCGACCGTCTGAATGAGATTGTTGACCTCATGCTTGAAACCGTCTGTACGGCACGAAAGAAAATCCGTATTGCAGGGGACGATTACCCCGCAGAGCTTGTGAAGTCAAAGTTTATGAAGCTGAACAGCGAACATATCCGCTTTGTGCTTGACTGTATGCAGGAGAACACCACGAAAATCCGCAATATCAAGCAGTACCTAAAGGCGGTTCTTTTCAATGCCCCGTCTACCATTGACAGCTATTATACTTCCCTTGTCGCTCACGACATGGCAAGCGGCGCATTATCCGGCAAGCCTAAATACGGCGACCCGGACTACTACACCTACAACGAGGGCGAAAGCCTGTAAACGAAAAAAGGAGGATTTACCACATGGCACAGAAAAC